>X72_Ural_Owl__coassemble_184_pt1 | contig 9684 bp, 9 predicted proteins | sample X72_Ural_Owl__metabat2_high_PE_004 | metagenome-assembled genome bin X72_Ural_Owl | reverse complement strand
CGTGCGCCCCGTGCAGCTCCACGCCGTCGCCTCCGGCTTTTTTTACCCGGGGAGCGGCTTGAGCAAATTCGTCCTCAATCCGAACGATCTCCCGGTGCGTCAGCGCCCGGGTCTTTTGCCGCTCCAGACGGCACGGCACCGCGCTTGGCGCCGCCACCGCAGGCAAAAGGCGCGTCTTTTCCACCAGCTCCCGCTTCTGTGCAATTTTAAAAAACAGGCTCCAGTAGCTGTCAAACGCACGGCCCATCAGGCTGCTCATTTTCCATGTGGAGGTCAAAAGGGACAGTGTCTGGCGGCCTGGGTGATGCAGCTCGCAGAACAGCTTGGCCCCATGACGATGGATCCGCCGGGCCATTTTGGCAAACGGCTCAATGTGGCGGTCCGAGGACATTGCCAGCTGCCGCGGCGCCAGAACGCCTGTTCCCTCGTCCACGCGCGTGGCCTCCGTAATAATCAGGCCGACGCCTCCCATGGCCCGTTCCTCATAATACCGGATCATCTGTTCGCCGGGCGTTCCGTCCATATTGGCGGTTCCCATCACCATGGGCGCCATCACTACTCTGTTTTTCAGCTCAGCCGAACCAATTTTCCCCGGGGTAAACAAACGCTCGTATTTCATAGAACGCTCCTCCTGCCCTAATTCTCTTTTCCCTTTGATTTATGATATGTTAAAAAACATACTCGCCATTCTCATTCCACAGGATATACCCGCTCACACCCGCCTTCTCCGCGGATTCAATGTATGATTTTGCGGACTGTCCATCCGCCGCGTCCAAAACCGGCATAATTCCAACGCTTCGCCCCCCAAGCGTCGCCCGGCTGACAATCTGGCGGCTCGCCGCCTCAATCAGGCCGTTCATATCCGCCTGTGGAACCATTTCCTGATCGCCGACCGTCATTTTGGCGGGAAGCTCCGCCTGCCGGAGATCCGGAGCGCAGACCTTTGCGCTGGAATCAAGCAGACTTCCGTCATATCGGTCCGCATCGCCGTTGAGGGCGCTGTCCCCCGTGACATACAGGATGATCTTATCCGCTCCCCCGACAGCATCCAGAACCGAATCGACAAAGCTCTTAAGCGTCATATTCCGGCCGACGGAGCTGCTCTCCTCCCCGTCGAAAGTCGCCTTGTTCAGCGAATAACCGTCCGGGAACTGAACCCCGGCAAGCATGACCTTGTCAAGATGAAGAGTGGTAAAAGCCTCCCGGATGATATCCAGATTATAATTCCGCGCCGTATCCGAATAGGGGTTAAGCCAGGCCTTTCCACCCTTCTGCGGGCTGCCGTCCAGCCAGAGCTGATCCGTCCCCATGTAGTGGACCGCCCCCTCGCTCAGCGCAGAGGCCGCCAACGGATCGTTGAAACAGTTGAAAAGGCCGATGACCTCCATCCCATGCTGCCGCACCGCGTCGACCGCCGCAAGCAGTCCCCCATCCTCCGTCCCGGCCTTTGCCGTGAGGGCCTGCGGAACCGCCGTGGCGTAATGAACCATCCCCGTTTCATCCTTGACCTCTAATACGGCGGCATTGATCCCCGCCGCCCGGCGCCGTCCAGCATCGTATTGAGCGCATCCATATCCCCCAATTTAGAACTGGGGATATAAATCGCGTTACGTCCGTTGGAGCCATTGTCCCCGGACGGCTCGGGTTCCACAGCAGGCTGCCCGTCGGAAGCCGCTGTTTCCCCGGGCTGGGATGGTTCCTCTACCGGAAGATTGGAGATATCCAGCATCAGGCGTGCGGAAAAATATCCCGCAACGAAGACGAAGACGAATCCAACCACAGCCATCGCCCACTTGGCCGCAGAGGTACGCCGCTGTTTCTTTTCCACATCGCTCCTGTACCCGCTGTCCACCGGTTCATTCCCCGGATAGTCGCGTACAAAACCATAATAGCTTTTCCTGCCGGAGGGCAGCCCCGGCGAACGCCTTCTTTTCTTTTTCACTAATAAGCCACCTCCACCGGGCGGGGAGCCACTCCCCTTTATACCATCATGCTCTCACCGGAGAAGCCCATAAACGCGAGAGAGAGCAGCGCGGTATAGAGCAGCAGCGCCGGAATGCCGCGGAATGCCGCCGGCATCCGCTTGCTGCGCGCGATTCGGCTCATGCCGAAGCTCAGCAGCACCGCCGCAATCAGGAAAGCCGCGCCCGCCCCGAGTCCGACGCCGACAGCCTCCGGCACCGAATACGCAGACCGGTAGGACAGCAGCGGCAGCGGAATAACCAGCGTATTGAACGCCGCCGCGCCGATCCGGCGCAGAAAGCCGTTGGACGCTTTAAAGCCAAACTTAAAAATCAGTACCATTAACAGATACAGGACAAAGACAACACCGGTAAACAGAACCAAATGCACGGTGTCGCTGGCCTCCTGCACCTCCGGAAGCAGGTTGATCGCCGCCGATGCCGCGTTCCCCGCTACGGAGAAAAAGAGGACGAACAGGCTCATTTTGACAATGCTCTGCGGCTTTGCCGCCACGCGCAGCGCCTCCGTGATCCCATACGCACCGCACAGAACAATATTCTGGAGCAGGGCCGCATACAGCGCGACGATCATCATGTCCATCCATGCGCTCACCGGTCCGCACCCCCTTTCTCATCGGGACGGCGCTCTTCCGCGTTGGGCTCGATCCCGGTGGAAACGCCGACCGCCGTTTCCACCACACCGGCGGAAACCTTTTTTACACTGGACAGGATCTGTTCCTCATCAAGCGCTTCATCCGCCGTATCCTCCAGTTCTCCGGCCCTCCGGTTCCGATCCCGCCGGTACAGCAGGCTCCACAGGAGCGCCGACATAAAGGCCAGCACCAGGAAGCCCCCAAACGGAGTATCCATCGCCGGGACAGGGGGCGTCTGCGTGATGGGGAGCTCCCAGAACATCCCCTTCCCCAGAATTTCGCGCAGGGCCCCCACGGCGACGATCACCAGCGCATAGCCGATGGAATAGGCCACCGCGTCCGCCATACTCTTTTTCACGCCGCTTTTCACGGCAAAGCCGTCACAGCGGTAAACCAGCAGGGAGTTGACCGCCATCAGCGGCAGGAATACGCCCACGCTGATATAGATGTTCGGCATATACTTTTCCGTCACCAGCGACATGGGAATGACTGCCGCCACAAAAGTGATGCCGTAAATTCCCACACGCAGCCATCGGGGAATATAATGGTACAGCAGGCTTCCGAGCAGCTCCCCCAGGATTAGAAGCGCACCGGATACCGCCGCCAGAATAATCGCAACCTTGGTTCCGGAAGCCACCGCCGCAATCGGGCAGATCCCAATCGCCTGAACCAGCACCGGATTTTTTGTGACAATCCCCTGCCGGAAGATCTGCGCATATGTCAGCTCGCGCTCCGGAGCGGCCTGTTCTTTCCGATTCATCCTAAAACCTCCCCGCCGGCCGCCGGCTTTTGACCGGCCCTTTCTTTTTCCATCTCCGTCCCCGCTCTGTCTTTCCGCCTGAAAATCAGCCGGGCGGCAGGCGGCCACGCCGCATTCATAATCAGCACCGCAAAGCACACCCCCTCCTCATACGCGCCAAAATAACGCAGGAGCATACATACCGCGCCGCCCGCCAAACCGTAGATCAGCTTTCCGATGGGTGTTCTCGGACTGGTCGCCGGATCACTCATGAAGAACAGCGCCGCGAATACCAGCATACCGGAGGCGATCTCCATCGTCAAAGACGCCTTCCGACCGGACATAACGCGCGGAAAAAGGATCGCACATACGGAACAGACTGCCACAAAAGCCGCCGGAGCAATAATCCGGGAGGGTCTGCGCAGCAGCAGATACACAGCCGAACCGAACAGGGCAATCGTACAGGTCGTCCCCATGGGGCCGGCCATCCCGCCGGAAATAATATGGAAAAAATTGAACATGGTCGGCGCGCCGGAGTCCCCGATCCGAAGCATCGCCGCCAGCGACGTGCCGGAGGTGAACGCCTCCGAGCCGGTTACCGCCACGCTTCCGCCCTCTGCCGGATAGGTAAAGAGCAGTTCGCCCCAGCAGACGGTGAGGAACGCGATGCCGGCCGCCGCGGGGATAAAGGGCGTGTCCGCCGCAGACCCAAACGGAAGCTTGACCGCGATAACAGCAAACGCAACCCCCGCCACCGGCAGCCACAGCGGCGCACTCGCCGGCATCACGAGCGCCACAGCCAGCCCGGTAAACACCGCGGAAAAATCGCCCAGCTCGCTCGGACGCCTCATCAGCAGGTAACCCACCCGTTCCAGCACCACAGCGCTCAAAACGCTCAAAACCATGATTCCCAAAGCCCTCGCCCCATAATGGACCACGGCCATCACCGCAAGCGGAACCATCATAATCAGCATGTCCAGCATATGGGAACGCGTCTGCCTGTCGACCGCGGCCCGCCGCCGTTCCAGCTCCGGTAAATTCTGCTTATTCCTGCTCACAGGTCGCATCTCCCTTTCTTTAATAAATCCTGTTTCGGCCGCCGGATTCACCGGTCCCCGGCAGGGATTGCCTGCGGCCCCATTATTTACTGATTGATAAATCCGGTCCATCCGATTATGATGAAATCAGATTCTATTCTTCCTTAAAGGAGTTGTTTATGATGGAATTTCGATCTCCGAACGCCCACACCATCACCACCCGGCTCTCGCGCGGCGATCTGGAAAAAATGCAGATGACCTTTGACGCGCTCGACTACTCCAACAGCCGGACCCGCCGGATGATCCACACGATTCTGGACAGCGCCTGCCGCGAATTGCATATACAGGCGAATACCCATGGGCGGATGATTGTGGAAGCCTTTGCCGAACATGACGGCGGCTGCCGGATTGTCTATACGCTGCCGCCCAGGGAAGGGCGTATGCGCCTGATCGTCAAACGGCGCAGGAACCCGTGCGTCTTTGCCTTTTCCGGGATCGACTGCCTGCTGGACGCCTGCGCGGCCCTTCCGGTCCACCCGGAGGGGGATCTCTATCAGGAGGGAGAACGGTATTATCTGATCCTCTATCCGGGAATACGGGACCGCGCCGTCCGTCTGATTTTAAAGGAATACGGGCATGGGGTTGGGCCGGATCCCGTCGCCCTCCAGCGGATCCGGGAGCATGCCCGTCTGCTTTGCCGCTCCGACGCAGTCCGGCGCCTCTCGCCGGTCAGACAGCCGATGCCGCCGCGCGCAGACCACGGATCATCTCACCCGCGTCCGGCGCACTGAACACCGCGCTCCCCGCAACAAATACATTGGCCCCCGCACGGGCTGCCTGCGGGATGGTTTCCAGCGTGATTCCACCGTCCACCTGAATGTCCAGCTCCCTGCCGGCGGCCCTGCACGCCTCCCTCAGACGGGTGATCTTGTGCAGCATATCCGCCATAAACTTCTGCCCGCCGAAGCCCGGCTCCACCGTCATGACGAGGATCATATCCAATTTGCCGATCAGGGGGAGCACGGCACGGGCACAGGTGTTCGGCTTGATGGCCAAAGCCGCCTTACAGCCTGCGGCGTGGATCTCGTCGATCGTCCGTGCGGGATCCGATTTGGCTTCCGCGTGAAAGCTGATGAGATCCGCCCCCGCACGGGCAAAGTCCTCAATATAGCGTATCGGGTTCTCAATCATCAGATGAACGTCAAACGGCAGCGAGGAGGCCCCCCGCAGGCACCGGACTACCGGTGCGCCCAGCGTCAGGTTCGGGACGAACAGCCCGTCCATCACGTCGATGTGCAACATATCGGCCCCGGCCGCCTCCATCCGTCGGAATTCGTCCCCCATACGCGCAAAGTCGCAGGACAGGATCGACGGTGCAATCTTGATCTCCAGCAGAACCACTTCCTTTTTTGAAACCCATGCAAAATTGATATATATAATATTGTATCAATTCTCGCGGGAAAGGTCAATCAAAAGCCGTCGTTTTCATGAGGATCGCAGAAAAAAGGAGAGGGAGCGAACCCTCTCCTTTTCATTTGGGAATAAGAAATGCTCCTGGGGCGGAATCATCCTTCCTGCTCCCGGGCACGCGCCTCCACTACCTTATCCGCGACCGCCTGAGGCGCCTCGTCATAGCGCAGGAATTGGAGATCAAAGCTGCCGCGGCCGCGTGTGACCGACCGCATCATCGTACTGAAGTCCGCCATTTCCGCCATCGGCACCTCCGCCTCAATCACCTGCATGGAGCTGTCCTCCGCAGACGGCGTCGTCCCGAGCACCCGTCCGCGCCGCTTGGTAATATCGCCCATAATATCACCCATTGTCTCTTCCGGAATACACGCATGCAGGGATCCGACGGGCTCGAGCAGCGCCGGAGACGCATTGGGAATCCCGTTTTTAAAGGCCAGACCGGCCGCCACCTTGAACGCCATCTCCGAGGAATCGACCGGATGGTAAGAGCCGTCGTAGAGGACCGCCTTGACCCCCACCATCGGATAGCCTGCCATCACACCGTGCGCCATACTCTCACGCAGGCCCTTTTCCACGGCGGGGAAAAAGTTTTTCGGGACCGCGCCTCCAAATACCTCCTCATCAAAAACGAGCTCCTCGCTGCTGCACGGTTCAAACCGGATCCACACATCTCCGAACTGGCCGTGGCCCCCGGACTGTTTTTTATGGCGTCCCTGTGCCTGAACGGTTTTGCGGATCGTCTCCCGATAGGCAACCTTCGGCCGTTTGAGGACAATCTCCGCACCGAATTTGGTCTTGAGCTTGCTGGAGATCACCTCGAGATGCTGCTCGCCGAGGCCGGACAGGATCTGCTCATGCGTCTCGTGGTCCGTATGGAAGCCAATCGTCGGATCCTCCTCCGCCATTCGGAGCAGTCCGGCGGCAACTTTCTCCTCCTCGCCCTTTTTCACCGGGGAAACCGCCATGGAGAGACAGGGCTTCGGGAACGCCACACCGTCCAGCCTTGCCACACGGCCCGGATCGCAGAGGGTGTCGCCCGTGCGCACCTTGTCGAGCTTGGTCAGCACGCCAATATCTCCTGCTGCGATTTCCGTCCGATCTCCCTGCCGGGACCCGAACAGGTCGACCATTTTTCCGATCTTCTCATTTTCCCCCGTCCGGGCATTGACAACATTCACCCCGGGTGTCAGGCGGCCGGCAATCACCTTGACAAAGGACATCCGACCCACAAAGGGGTCCGCAATCGTCTTAAAGCACAGCGCCGCCGTTTTCCCGTCCTCCTCACAGGTGATTTCTACCGGATTCCCCTCCGGATCCTCCGCAATCTCCCCGGCCTTTTCTTCCGCGGACGGCGCAAACTCCTCAATGCCGTCCAGCAGCAGGCCGACAGCGCTTCCGGTCAGCCCGGAGACGGCGAACACCGGATACAGGCTTCCCTCGGCCACGCCCTTTTTCAAGCTGACGATAATTTCCTCCGGGGTAAAGACCTCCCCCTCAAAGAATTTATCCAGCAGCTCGTCGTTGGTCGTCGCAATGGCTTCCCGGAAAATCTCAAGCATCTGTGTATAATTTTCGTCCTCCTCCGGCATGGGGACCTCCTCGGCCTTGCCCCCCGAGTAGGAAAACGCTTTTTTATGGATCAGATCCACATAGGAACCGGCAACATTCCCCTCCATATGCGGGATTACCACCGGGCACAGAAGCGTACCATACACCTTTCGGAGCGCCTCAAACGTCTTATAAAAGCTGCGGTGGTCGGAATCGGTCTTTGTGATAACGAACATCCGGCTCTTCCCCTGTTTTTTCGCGGAGGCAAACACCTTCTGTGCGCCGATATCGCAGTCGGACCCCGCGCTGGTCACCACCAAAACACAGTCCGCCGCGCGCACGCCCTCACACTGCCCGCATTCAAAATCAAACTGTCCGGGCGTATCCAGTATATTGATCTTTGTCCCTTTCCACTCAATCGCCGCCAGTGCGGTGGAAACGGAGGATTTTCGCTTTTTTTCAAGGGGATCGCTGTCCATAACAGACGTGCCTTCCGCTACGGTACCCATCCGGTCCGTCATACCCGCCAGATAGAACATGGCTTCCGCTATGGTTGTTTTCCCTTTCCCGCCGTGGCCGGCAAGAGCTATGTTGCGTATCGAACCCGCTTTGTGTGATTTCAAGGTGATTCCCCCTTTATGATAATCCTGATTTTCGACAAAATATATAATTATTTATATATTTCTTTAAAAATTATATCATAAGCAACCACACAAAACAATAGACCAACATCAGAAAAAATGGACGCTGTGTAAAAACACAGCGCCCGTTTTTTGTTCAAACCAACCAATTTAATCCGCCCCGGAACCTTCCAGCCCGCGTATCCGGCGCTGAAAATCCCGTCCCTTTTCCTCAAAATTCCGGTACACATTGTAGCTCGATGCGGCCGGCGAGAGCAGACAGGAGCGCCCCGCTTCCGTAACCTGCGCTGCAATCTGAACCGCCTGCTCCATATCCTCCGCCTGATAGACTGCCGGATTTGCACGGCGCCGGATCAGCTCCCCGCCAATGGCGCGGCCCGTATCCGGCAGGCAGACAATATGGCGGACTCCGCATCCGCACAGATAGTCCTCAAATTCCCCGTAATCCAGCCCCCGGTCCATCCCGCCGATAATCAGCGTATCCACATCCCCGAGCGCCTCCACACCGCATTCGACCGCGCGGGGGATCGTGGCGATCGCATCGTCATACCACTTGATCCCGCGGTATTCCCCCACAAATTCCAGCCGGTGGGGCGCCCCCTTAAATCCGGCGACGCCCGCGCGGATCGCCTCCTCGCCGATCCCCAGCTCCCGCGCCGCGTGCAGGGCAAAAAGGATATCGTAACGGAAGTGTTCCCCTCTCAGGTGCGGATTGCAGGCGAACAGCTCCTGAACAAACGGCTCCTTTTTCTCCTCCATCCGGATCCGCCCCATCCGGGCCGGAAAGCAGGTGAGATCCGCCGCATCGGATACATCCTGATCGCCGTTGATGAGGAACAAGCCGTCCGCCGTCTGATAGCGGGCGATATTCAGCTTGGCCTGCACATAGCCCGCATAGCCGTTGTAATGATCCAGATGTTCCGGATATAAATTGGTCAGCAGCGCGATATCCGGCGAGTGGCGGCAGAACTCCAGCTGATGGGAGGACATCTCAATTACTGCCGTCATCCCCCCCGTATCGTCCAGGCAGTCAAAGACCGGCACACCAATATTGCCGATCAGGCCGGACTTGACGCCCGCCGCCTGTAAAATGGCATAAATCAGGGACGAGGTTGTGGTCTTGCCTTTGGTTCCCGTAATGCCGACCGTCGTCTTACAGTCCGAATACTGCAGGAAGAGATCCGTCTGGCAGGTGACGCAGGTCCGCGGACCGATTGCCACATCCTTTACGCTGATCCCGGGGCTTTTCATCACCACATCAAAATCATTGACCGAATCCAGATACCCCGCGCCGCACTGAAAGCGCACCCGCGGATCCTCCGTCTGAACGGCGTGTGCGTCCGCGACCGTAAATTCCTGCTCCGGCAGAAGGGAACGGAGGAACGTCAGCGTGGAGCGGCCCTCCCGGCCGAAGCCGAGAATCAGAGTCCTTTTCCCCCGAAAAAATTCAGCAATCTGTTCCCGAGACATCGTCGAACATCTCCTTTACACAGTCTACAAAAGCGGGCGGGATATGGTTCCGGCTGTTAAATTCCCTCAACAGCAGCCGCTCCGAAAAGGAAAGGGTCTCGCCCGCCCGGCCGGAGTACCCCGCCAGCAGCAGCGGGAGCGCCTTGCCCGCACGCCGGTACTGCC
>X72_Ural_Owl__coassemble_182_pt1 | contig 9738 bp, 9 predicted proteins | sample X72_Ural_Owl__metabat2_high_PE_004 | metagenome-assembled genome bin X72_Ural_Owl | reverse complement strand
GCCTCCAGCGGATACCGTCTAACACAGCCGAGCCGGATTTCCTCCCACGGCGGGGCCAAGGATTGGTTTATTGAGGAGATGGGCCGTCCCGGCTTTACGATTGAAATCGGCAGGGGCGTCAATCCCCTGCCGATCGAAAGCTATGAATCCACCTATCTGCGGATCCGGGAAATGCTGATGCTCTTTTTACTGATGTAAAACCGCCGTGCCGTTACCGCGCCCGGCACTCCATGCAAATCCAGTTGGCGCTCTGGGTACGCCGGATCACCTCAAACCCGAAGCGCTCCAGCGCCCGGCAGACGTCCTGCTCGCGGCTGTCGATAATACCGGAGACGATGTAGGCCCCGCCCTCGTTTAAAAACGCCCGGACGTTCTCCGACAGCTGGATGATTGCGTCCGCCACGATATTGGCGGCAATCACGTCAAATTTTCCATTCACCTTTTCCGTCAGATCCCCGTGCGGGATCGTCAGCTCCGGTTCGCGGAATCCGTTGGCCTCCCCGTTCTCCCGGGCGGTCTTGACCGCGAGCTCGTCAATATCCACTCCCACAGCCCGACGGGCGCCTAAAAGCAGGGCCGCTATGGATAAAATCCCGCTGCCGCAGCCCAGGTCCAGCATGGAACATCCCGGCTGGATCTCCCGCTCCAGCGCCTCCATGCACAGGCGCGTGGTATCGTGCCCACCGGTGCCAAAGGCGAGCCCCGGCTCAATATTCAGCACCTTCCGCCCCTCGCATCCGGGGGGGAGCTCCGTCTCCCACAGCGGGCGGATGAGCAGCCTGCTGCCGGCCTTGAGCGGTTTGAAATATTTTTTCCAGTTATTCTCCCAATCCTCATTCCGGCAGGTATCCGTCTCAATCTCAAAGGCGATCCCCGCAGCAGTCAGCAGCTCCCGCAGGAGAGCGATCCGTTCCGAAGGGCTTTCCTCCTGAGAAAAATAGGTGTGGATAGAACCCGTGGTGCGGTCCTTGGCCAGAAGCTGCTCATCAATCAGGTCAATGTGGGCGATTTCCATCGCCTCCCGCTCCAGATCGCGGTAATCCTCAATGTAAATCCCGCCGTCTGCCGCCATGGAGCAGATGTCCGCCGCCGCATCCAGGTCCGCGGCCCCCACCTTTATTTTTACCTGTACCCATTCCATACAATCGTCCCTTTCCCGTCCTTTTTTATCTCTATTATATTGGACTTGACCGCGGTTGTAAACAGATAGAGGAAAGCAGGGCGCTCCGGCCCCTTGTTTTTTTATCCGGGAATGGGGTATAATAGATTGAAATCATTCCGGCGGCCTTGTCCCGGCCCGGGAATGGCGGCGAAAGGGGGCGGATCCATGTGAAGCGATTCGGAAAAAACAGGAGCCTGCGCTTTGAGACCCGCGCGCGGGAACAAACCAAGAAAAAGCATTATTTTATCGCGGGCTTTCTTGCGTTCCTGCTGGTTTTCGGCTCGATCGCCGCTGCGATGATGTACAAGATGTATCAGGACAACGGCGGCAGTTTTTTCGGCCCCGTTGAAACCACAGAGGCCGAGAGCCCGACGGATGAGACCGGCGGAGTGGAATACATTCTTCCGGAGGTCAGCGGAAAGCAGAATTTCCTGATTGCCTGTACGCCGGACGACCACTCCTATATTGAATTCCTGCTGTTGGTCTGTGTGGATATGGATCATGTCACGGCCTATGTCTGTCCGCTGTCCCCCTCGTCCCCCGCCGCCGTACAGGGGGTTACGCGGACACTCAGCGAGCACTATCTGTACGCAGGCGGGCGGCAGCTTCAGCAGGCGGTCTCGTCCATGGCGGGGATTCCGGTGGACCGGTATGCGATCACGACCTATTCCTCCTTTAAAAAAGTATTCGGCCTGTTCGGTAAAAGCGTAGAGGTAAACCTGCCGCAGCCGGTGGAGTATTCAACCGATACGTACAGCGTCTCTCTCCCCGCGGGTGAGCAGAGCGTCAATGCGGAAACGGCGCTCAAGCTCCTGCGCGCTCCGGTGGAAAACGCGGATGAAAACCGCGCGATCGTCATGGCCGCCATGTTTGATACGTTTTTGACAGAGAAAAACATCGTCAAAGGAAGCTCGCTCTTTACCGAGGTGCTCAACCAGGTCGATACCGACATCACCGCCAACGATTACGCCGCCTGGACCGACGCGCTGACCGTGCTGGCCAAAAGCGGGGCGCGCCAGCCGGCAAGCTGGGTGCACAATCCCTCGGACGGCGTATTTCATCACGAATAATCCGCGGCTCTCCGCCGCACGCAAATGGATGTGAAAAACAATTGGATAAGGATAAGATCAAACGCGCGGTACGCGATATTTTAGAGGCGGTCGGGGAGAATCCCGACCGGGAGGGACTGCTGGAGACGCCCGACCGGGTGGCCCGGATGTATGAGGAGATTTTCAGCGGGCTGTCCGACGATCCCACACGGCACATCAAGCTGTTCAATGAGGGGAATAATGACGAGATGGTCATCGTCCGCGACATCCCGATGTACTCCATGTGCGAGCACCACCTGCTTCCCTTTGTGGGAAAAGCCCATATCGCCTATATTCCCGGAGAGGGGCAGGTCCTCGGCCTGTCCAAGCTGGCCCGGATTGTAGACTGCTATGCCCGCCGCCCCCAGCTTCAGGAACGTTTGACGGCCCAAATCGCCGATTTTCTTTATGGGGAGCTGAAAGCGCAGGGAGTTGCCGTGGTCATCGAGGCGGAGCACTTTTGTATGACCATGCGCGGGGCCAAGGCGGCAGGAGCCGTCACCCGTACGTCCGCGCTGCGCGGCATCATGAAAAGGGACGCCCGGAGCCGTTCGGAGGCGCTGGAGCTGCTGACAGGGGGGAGCCGATGAACCGTTTTGCCTTTTGCGGACTCTCGGTTGAGCTCGGTTTCCGCACTTATGTGATGGGAATTTTAAACATAACGCCCGACTCCTTTTCCGACGGCGGGCTCTATCTGGATCCCGGTCCGGCAGCCGAGCACGCTCTGCTGATTCAGCAGGAGGGGGCGGACTTTCTCGATATTGGCGCGCAGTCCACCCGTCCGGGGCATATTCCGGTGAGCGCGACGGAGGAATGGGCGCGGCTCTCTCCGGTTCTGGAACGGATCCGCGGAGAAATCCGCATCCCCATTTCCGTCGACACCTATTATCCCGATGTCGCCCGGCGGGCGCTGGATGCGGGTGCGGCGATTATCAACGACGTCAGCGGATGCGTCAATCCGGACATGTTGAAGTGCGTGGCGGAATATCAGGCGGGCTACATTGCCATGCATACCGGAACCGGAGGCGACGCCGACCATCCTGCCTCATACCCGGAGGGGGTCGTCACCGATGTGCGCGGATTTTTTGAACGCATCGGCCGGGAGGCCGGAGATTACGGGATTCCGGCGGAAAACCTCTGTCTGGATGTGGGCATCGGCTTTGGCAAAACACACGAACAGAATCTGGAGCTTCTCCGCGATCTGAAGCATGTGCGGATCAATGGATGCGCCCTGTTTGTCGGTGCGTCCCGCAAGCGGGTTGTCGCCATCCCGAGCGGGGAAAAGGATCCAGGGCGCCGGATGCCCGGTACAATCGCCGCCCATACCGCCGCCATTGCCGGAGGGGCGGATCTGATCCGTGTTCACGATGTGGCTGCAGGCGTTCAGGCCTCCCGGGTAGCCGATGCCATCTATCGCCCGCAGACTTCAGCACAACTCGACATGCATGGAGGAATATAATGGACAAGATTATTATCAAGGGACTGAAAATCTTTGCCTATCATGGGGTCAATCCGGAGGAAAAAGAACAGGGGCAGGACTTTATTATTGACGCGGAGTGCTCTGCGGATCTGACGCTCCCCTGTGCCAGCGACCGGGTGGAGGACACCGTAAGCTATGCCAAAATTGTTAAAACCCTCACCCGGGTGATGACGGAGAACCGGTTTGACCTGATTGAGCGCGCGGCACAGGTGTGTGCAGATGCCGTGCTGTGGGAGTACCCCTCCATCTCCTGCATCCGGCTGACGCTCAAAAAGCCTCAGGCACCTGTAAAAGCGGATTTCGATTATATGGCAGTGGAAATCGAACGCCATGCACATAACAAATTCAAGAAAGGGATCATGGGATGTATACGGTACTTATCGGAATCGGGACAAATCTCGGGGATCGGATCGAAAATATGAACACCGCCGTCCGGGCGCTGAATCTTCTGCCGCGGACCAACATCACCCGGGCCTCCCGCGTATATGAAACGGCACCCGTAGGGATCGAGGATCAGCCGATGTTCCTCAACGCCGTTCTGGAGGCGGAGACGGAGATGTCCCCGCTCTCCATGCTGGGAGCCTGTATGGGAATTGAGGCCTCCATGGGGCGCGTTCGGGCGGAAAAAAACGGTCCCCGCGTGATAGATCTGGATCTGATCCTGTTCGGCGGTGTACGGTCGGATACCTTTGAGCTGACGCTCCCGCACCCCCGCGCACTGGAGCGCGCCTTTGTCATGATGCCGCTGCTGGATTAGTATCCATCCGGGCGCGCCCCGGGCTTCTACTTCCTGCCCAGTCTGCGGGAGATCGGTACGGCTGGTATCCAGCGGACGGAGCTTCAGATTAAGCTGTGAGAGAACGCGGCGGCTTTCCAGCAGTAAAATCGCTGAAAAGGGAATCACTTCCGCATCCATAAACGGGAAAAAAACGTTTTCGACGTGAGAAAGCAGCTGCTGGACGATCCCCCAAAAACTGTTCATGATGGAAAAGGCGCTTGAAATACAGGGCTTTTTATGTTGCCGCGCGACGCCCTTCCGCCCGATTATCGGATCCGTTTACAGTTGGTCCGGAACCTGCTTCAAAATCCGTTTGAATGCGGCTTTTTTCCATCATGTGTAGACCACCATATTCCAAAACGCGGAAAAAGGGGGATTATGCAAAGCCCGGAAAAGGATCCGCCTCAAAATCAATCAAAAGGGAAAGGGAAGTCTTTTGGATGACTTATCATATTTTTTTCAGCCCCACTGGTATAACAGAAAAAGCAGTTCGGTACGCCGGTAAAAGGTTTCCAGCTGCCGCAGACATTGATCTGTCGAAAACGGATTTATCCAATTATGTTCTGGGGGCGGGCGATTTCGTTATCGCCGGCGTGCCGTCCTTCGGCGGCCGCGTCCCCCAAACCGCCGCTGCGAGATTCCAACAAATAAAAGGGGATCGGACACCTGCCGTTTTATTGGTTACATATGGTGGAAGAGCATACGAGGATACGCTGAAAGAATTGAGAAACATCCTCGAAATGCAGGGCTTTATCTGCATTGGGGCGGCGGCAATGGTCGCCGAGCACTCCATTATCCGACAGATCGAAACGGGACGGCCGGACGCGAAAGATTATAGTCAGCTGGATCATTTCATCATAGAAATAAAAAAGCGGTTACAAACCGGAATTTCCTCCATTGAAGTGCCTAGTAATATGCCTTATAAGGAATACAGGGTTTCTCCTATGGAAGTCCATGCATCCGGGGACTGCGTGAGATGCGGAGCCTGTGCAAAAAAATGCCCTGTCGCTGCGATCCCCCTTGAAAATCCTCAGGTAACAGATCATAAAATATGTATTTCCTGTATGAGGTGCGTCAGCATTTGCCCTTTTCATGCGAGAAGCGGCAGCCCGGATAAAATGGACGGGATTTATGAGAAATTAAAAAAGATCTGCACTCCCAACAAACCAAACGAATTTCTTTAGCTCAATCATCCATTCTATTGCATTCAGGGGAAGCAATCCGACCGGCCTCCGCCCATGACAAAAAGCGGGGCTGTCCGCCATAGACAAGCCCCGCCTGACCATATCCAATCCGTTTAATATTTGCGTGAAAGCAGTTGTTCCGCCTCCTCATGCGTCATTTCACCAAAATTGCACTTGGCCATGATCCGGACGTCCCTATCGCGCAGCTTGTAAAAGAAGAGCGGGATCAGGGAGATCAGCGCTCCAATCGTCGGAATCAGCGCATACGTGATCCAAAGCCCCGTAATTGCAGAATCCGGCTGGACGACATTCATCGCCTGAAGCTCCTCAAAGCTGCCGGCATTGACCGTCTTCCATCCAAACCATCCCACAATCATCATCCCAAGCGACTGGCTGACTGCCGAGCCGAGCTTGGAAGAAAACGTCTGAATCGCAAAGGTAATCCCTTTTGCATCCGTTCCGGTTTTAAACTTCCCGTACTCTGCACAGTCCGGCGTAAACATAAAGGCCATTACGCCTGTCGCACTCATCGGAATCGCGCGAGCGATAATCAGTACAACAAATACAGCAACATTCTGATACCCCACGGCAAAGATAGCAAATCCCAGTACCACCTGAATGATCGTACAAATCATATAAAAAACATATTTATCCACTTTTTCCAGTATCTTGGGAATAAACAGGGCAATAATCAGACCCGGGATCGCCCCCAACGCCGTGAGAAATAGGTTAAACAGGGAATTGCCAAACAGATAATAGGAGACAAACAGCCCCATCGCGTTGGACGTGGCGAGGGAGTTTGCAATAATATAGGCCAGATAGAAAAAGAGCAGGTATTTATTTTTCCCCAAATAGCGCAGCATTTCCCGCAGCGTAAAGGCCTCGCCATCCACGCCGGTATTCCCCCGCTCCCGGCCGTTTCGGCACAATGGAAGCATGGTTACAGCGCCCTTAACGGAAATGACGACCGAGATGACGCCATAGCTCAGCCCGATTGACTCGCTGACCAGTACGGTACACAGTACCATGGCGATTCCGCTGCCCAGCCCGGAAAACACCCGGCCAAAGGACATCAGTGTATTGCGTTCTCCCATATTGTCCGTCATGGTGGTCACCAGGCTGTATGCCGGCACGTCGCAAATGGTATACGCCGTATCATACAGGACATAGGCGACCGCAAACCATGCAAGCTTGAGCGTCTCCCCAGCCGAGCGCGGGATGATAAACAGCAGGACGGTAGTGATTGGAAGCAGCGCGGTTGAAATCCGGATCCACGGCAGGCACTTTCCCTTTTTAAAACGGATTTTATCAAAGATCAGGCCGAACAGCGCATCATTAATAGCATCCCACAGCTTAACCGCAAACATGACCGTGGCGGTTTTGGTTACATCGACGCCGATCATCATCATATAGGATACCAGATAGTACGCGACGATCGCATAAAACAAATTCTGACCTACAAAGTAAACCCAGTAGCTGATACGTTCCTTTGGCGCAGTCAAATAGTCCGGGCGGTGGTTCCGGCTCATGGCTCACTCCTTCTTCAGAGCGGATTCTTCTGTCATCCGGGCGAAAGCAGAGGACCGGAGAGCGGCATTGAGAACGTTCCGGGCCGTGCGCTGCATTTCTCCCAGAGTGATTCCTTCGGGCTTACCATAGGTTTTCAGCAGACTGCCGTCCGGCCTGAACCGGCGCTCAAGCTGCTTGCCGCCCGGCATCAGGACATCCACCTGGGCGCGCACACGGTAGGCGTTGTCTTTCAGATTCGGGAATTCCGGGCTTTTGGACGGGCGCATCCACCAGTCCGTCATCACACACCCATGGTAGCCCCACTCTCCGCGCAGGATGGCCGTACACAGCTCATAGTTGTAATGCCCCCATACCCCGTTGATCTTATTGTAGGAGGTCATGATAAAATGCGGATCGGCTGCCCGGATACAGATTTCAAAGCCCTTGAGATAAATCTCGCGCAGTGCACGTTCTGATACGCGGGAGTCGTTGCGGTTGCGGCGGTACTCCTGATTGTTGCAGGCAAAGTGCTTGGGGCATGCGGATACGCCGCCACGCTGAAGCCCGGCTACTGCGGCGGCGGCCATAGTCCCGCTGACCAGCGGATCCTCGGAAAAGTACTCAAAGTTGCGGCCGCAGAGCGGATTGCGATGGATATTCATGCCGGGAGCCAGCAACACGTCTGTTCCGCGCTCCGTCATCTCATGCCCCACCTTCTCATAGAGGGCGGCAACCAGCTCCGGATCATAAGTACAGGCCAGCAGCGTTCCAATCGGAAGCAGAGAGCAGCTCGCCTCCAACCGGATTCCCGACGGGCCGTCCGTCGTGATAACAGGAGGAAGACCTTTTTTTCTCAGGGAGGGCAGGACGCCGCCCAGCGCACCGGCATTCCCGACCGGTCCAAGGGGGCTGTTCATCTTATAGTCCCCGCGGGAGATCGCCTCCAGCTCTTCAAGAGAGAGCTGAGCTATAAACGCATCCATTCCCGCAGAGCCGTTTCGGACGTCGGAGAGCTTGATCCCCCGGTCTCCGGTCATGGGAATTTCCGGTGGGAGCGCTTGGAGAATCCGCTGCTTCAGCTCCCGGCGGGCCGTCGGGACGATTCGCCGGACCGGAACGCGTTTTCCGTCCCGCTCCTCTGCCGTGACAACGGCAAAGGGATGAACCGGCGCGCTTACTTCGCTGAGCTGGCGAAAGCACTCCGTCTCCTCCTGCCGGCAGCTATATATCGGCAGGGCGTCACGGACATTTTTGCCGAGGTAAAACCGGTACTCCCCGGCCTCCACGACGTAAGCGCTGCGGAAGCCGGTTCGCCCGGCGCTGTCGTATGAGGCCATCGCCTCCCGCGGCACATGGATTTCCAACGTCTCCTGCCCTCCCGGCGCGACAAGCCCCGTCTTGGCAAAGCCCACCAGAATCCGGCTGGGATTTCCAAGAAGCCCGCACGGCTTTTCGAGATAGGCCTGAAGCGTTTCCCTGCCCGGGCGCTCCCCGACATTCTTCACCGTGCAGCGGAAGAGAAAACCGTCCTGCTCCTGTTCAGCTCCCGTACTATCCAAAAGAAAATCCGTATATCCCAGACCGTACCCAAAGGGGTACAGAACCTGTTCCGGGGCGAATGTCTCGAACCAGCGATACCCCACGTAAATATCTTCCTCATAATTGTTGAATTCCGCCGCTCCAAAATGATTCGCGGAGGGATAATCCTCATAACGGCGCGCGAACGTATCCGTCAGCCGCCCGCCGGGAGCGGAAACCCCGCAAAGCAGGTCTGCAGCCGCGTTTCCGCTCTCCATGCCGCCCTGCCAGACAATCAGTACCGCGCCGATTCTTCCGCCGAACTCCTCTGTCCATGAAAGGTCCATCATGCTTCCGATATTCAGCAGCACGGCCGTCTTTTCAAACCGGGCGGAGACCTCCCGAAGAAGCGCCGACTCCTCCTCCGTCAGATAATAGCTGCCTTTCTCCAGCGCGTTTTCCCGATCCTCTCCGGAGGAACGCCCAATGACGACAACAGCCGTTCCGCAGCGCGAGGCCGCCTTTGCAATCAGGCCGTCTGATATCGGCATCTCCGGGTAAAAGCGGGGCCAATGCCCCCAGTAGCCGTGGTCTATCGGGTTTTCCCCGCACCACGCTTCATAGACTCCGGCAAGCTCCTCATCCAGCTCCAGCCCATCGCAGGCTCGGATTCCGTCCAGCAGGTTCACCTGATACGGCTTACGGACATCGCCTCCGGAGCCGTATCCGGTATAAAACCAGTCTACCTGTCCCCGTCCGAAAACCGCGAGACGCTCCCCCTCCACGACCGGGAGAACCCCGTCGTTTTTCAGCAGGACGGCCCCCTCTGCCGCAACGCGGCGGAGCTGCTCCGCCATCCCGGGCGCCCAATCCCCGGCAGCTCCCTTCTGCACATTTTCCGCCTGCGGAACACCGCCAAACAGCCGAAGCACCGTTTTTACCGCCCCGCTGCGAAGCCTCTCTTTCCATCCCGCCATGCTGAAATCCCCCTTTGATATTCTGTTTACATAATGTCAACC
>X72_Ural_Owl__coassemble_175_pt1 | contig 10110 bp, 4 predicted proteins | sample X72_Ural_Owl__metabat2_high_PE_004 | metagenome-assembled genome bin X72_Ural_Owl | reverse complement strand
TGCTTGAACTTTTTCTACTGCAAAATATTGTCTAACTTTTTGGGGTCAATTCACCTTTTTTCTTTATTAAAGTTTCCGTCTTTACCGAACCGCATGCTTTTAAAGGAAAGCGGGATCCTGTATTTTTCGGGAATCTTCTGCAGTGATTGGCTTTGCCGGGGAATGGATCAAAATTCCTCCGGCTTTGGCAGCAGATGTCCCATGAATTCTAAAACGGCTGCTGGAGCAAAAGGGAGGAGCTTGTGCCGGAATAAAACAGTCGTTCTATAATGATTGCAACGTCAAAATTTAGTCATAATATTTGTGTAAAAAATATAAAATGAATTCGTATTACAAGTGTTTACTTGTAATATTGCCGGAGAGGTGTTATAATTAATTCCGTTGAATTTTGTATGTGGGGGTAATTGTCTTGAATCTCGGTAATTTAAAAAAGACGCTTTCAGATGCCAAGGTTTACTGGAAGCGTCCCATGCCCGGGCGCTACATGCCTTTCAAGGAAATTGTAGCCTATTCCTTTGGCGGCATTGGAATGTACTTTCTGATTTACTGTATCCAGCAGTTGACTTTGAGCAGTACCAATGTCATCATCGGGAATGCAATCGGTATCAAGCCGACAACCATGTATGCGCTCTATGTGCTCTCCATTATCGTATCGTTCCCCGCAACGGCGCTGAGGGCGAATATTATCGATAATGCTCGCAGTAAAAAGGGAAAATACCGTCCGTATATGCTGTATATGGCATTCCCGACCTGCCTGATCGTCGTGGGAATGGTGATGGTGCCCTATGAGAAAATCGAGAGCGAGATGGTCAAGGGCGCGATTGTTCTGCTGTTCAACATTGGGATCCAGTTCTTTTACATGTTCTTCTATGATTCGTATGAGAACCTGATCATGGTTCTTTCTCCGGATACCAAGGAGCGTTCGGATGTTCTGGCGATTAAGAGCGTGGTCTATTCACTGGCTCCGTCGATCGCGACGGCGGTTCTGCCGTTGGTGGCTCAGGCTATTACCAATAATGATCTGTATGATATGAATCTTTACCGTGTGCTGTATCCGCCGTTTGCCATTATCGGCGTGATCTGCTCGGTGTATATTTACGCCAACACGCAGGAGAAGATTATTCAGGCGAGAACCCACGTCATCCGCATCAAGTTCTTTGATGCGATCCGCGCAGTTGCCAAGAATAAGCTGTTCTGGGTGATTTCTCTGGCGGGATGGGTCGGGTTCCTTGAAAATACTTATGGCAATATGCTTCAGTGGTGCTACCAGTATCACAACGAGAACGGAATCAGCGCGGGCGCTTATTCCATCTTGGGGCTTATTGTGAGCAATGCAAACCTGTGGGGAATGCTGGCTGCGCCGTTTGCTATCCGAAAATGGGGGAAAAAACGGGTTCTGATTGCCACCAATGCAGTCAACGCCATGTTCCTTGCATTTTTGTGGCCGGTAGTGGAGGCGGAACCGGCCAAGATGGTCGTCTATATTGCGCTGGTTCTGTTCGGAAACTATCTGATGACCTCTTTCGGCGTGATTCTGACCCCGGCAGTCAATGCGGATATCCGCGATTATCAGCAGTATATCACCGGTGAACGGATCGACGGGATGTTTTCTACCGTTGGATTGATTGGTACCGTTATTACATTGGCTACCAGCGGAATTGTTCCCGCTGTATATGAGTCTCTTGGAATCAATCAGCAGGATCTGGCGGCCAATGCAAGCCAGATTATGAGTATAACGGGATGGGATTATGCCAAGGTGATGGAATCCCCCTATAATGTCCTATATATCAACGACATCTTTCAGAATGTATTCTCCATGATTGTCCTTCTCTCGGTCATCGGAGCAATTCTGAACTTTATTCCGTATTTCTTCTATGACATGACGGAGCTGCGTCAGCGGAGCATCGTCAAGGTGCTTCAGCTTCGCGCGATGTTTGAGGACTACGGCAACGGCGTGCTCAACGACCGGGATATCGTCTCCACGATTGACATGATTGAAGAATCCAGCCTGTTTGCCGTGGCCACGCCCAAGGATCTGAAAGCGATGAAGTATGCTGTTCGGCGGGCTGCCTCGAAGGAGGAGAAAAAAGCGGCGCGTAAGGAATACCATGCGGCCGTAGCCTATAATGAGAATATTGAGATCTCCAAGATTGTTATGGAGGAGATGAATAAGTTTGATACGCCGGAATGGCAGTTCAAGCTGGAGGAGGCCAAGAAGCTGTCTGCGGCCGGTCTCAGAGGCCTGACGATGGATTCGATGGAGAAACTTGAGAATGTTCTGGCAGAGGCGCGCGCCATGCCCAAAAAGACCAAGGTCGAGAAAGAGGAGCGCTCATCCGCTATTACTTCTGCAAAGAATCGTATTTACAGCAAGAAAGTGATCGAGAGCAAACACGACGGGCGAATCGAGGAATTCAATGTCGGCGTTTTTGAATCCCTGTTTGACCGCGAGGATAACAATCTGGCGGCACGCACCAAGCTGGAGGAGCAGATCAGCGCGGCGAAAAAAGCCAAGGATAAGGAGAAGGTTGAATCGCTGAAAGCCGAACTCAGCAAGTTGAAGGAAGAAAAGAAGGTCATTGACGCGGATATCAAGAAGGCGACGGATCAGAACTCGGAGTACAACCGTCTTGCCAAACCGTATGTTGATGCAAAGAAGCTGATCGCCCAGGCGGAGAACTACCGGCATTATGAGGAGATCAAGGCCATGTACGAGGAGGCGAAAGCCCGTTCGGAAGAGGCCATGAGGCTGGAAGAGGAGAAAGCCAAACAGCTTGAGGCCGAGAAAAAGGCGATGGAGGCCAAGATGAAAGCGGAAAAAGCGATGAAAAAATCGGATAAGAAAAATAAATAATCATTTTTCAAGCAGCAGTCCTCCCCTTTTTCGGTCGGATCAGACGGAAAGGGGGATCAAAAGAACGGGAGGCTCCCATAGGAGCCTCCCGTTCTTTTGATCTTTTTTCATGATCTGTCCGTCAGCGGATTCTTTTTCATGTGGTACATGGTGCGGGATCGGCCGCGGTTTTTAACCGCCCGCATAGAGACAGGAAGCCGAAAACAATGCCGGAGTTGCCCACAGGGATAATCGAGGCAGATAAAAAGGATGTCCCCGTCCGGAGATGCGGGTTCGGATCGCTTGTTTGATCCTTTGCGCCAGTCATCCGCAGAAGAGCCATGGCTTGGACTGGAAAAAAGCGGCTCCCCAAATTGGTGCAAGGGAATGCCGGGTGTTTTGTGATATAGTCAAAGGGTATTTTCCGCCTGAAAAGCGGCCCGGTTGCGAGGATTGAGCAGCGCTTCAACCGATTTCCTGTTTGAGATCCCTCCACCTCTGTTCCAGCTGCTCCAGGGAATAGGAGGCATTGGCCGGACTGGTGGAGGGGAGAGGCGAGGCCGGAAGATGGGTGATCGGCAACAGAAGCCTGTTGTACAGACGGGCCGCTGTGGAACCGTTTGCATAGATCCGCCGTACCGCACTGTGTTCCAGTACGATGGACAGGTCATTGGGGACGGCGTTTCGGATACTGCTGTCGGAGGAGCCTGAAATTTCACACGAGGCGATCACATCCCAGAGAGCAACGCGGTGATCCAGCAGAAAACGCTTTTTTTCCCCGTTGGTCTGCGGGAGTGGAGCGCAGAATACCCGGGACAGAACCTTCCAAAAACGGTTCCGGGGATTTCCATAGTAAAACCCCGTCTCCCGGGATAGGACCGAGGGGAAGCTGCCCAAAATGAGAATCCGGGATTCTGTGTCAAATACAGGCGGGAGCGGATGAAGCTGCTTTTCCATTCATTCTCCTTTCGAAAGGGCGGATAAGGCTTGCCTGTAATCGGAGAAGCCTCCGCCGGACCGTCACAGGGCGTATTTTTTTATCAGTTCCGCCACACAGGGGAGTACGTCCCGATCGGCTGGCTCCGGATATTCCCGCATGGCATCAATCCATTGGTATTCAAACTCCGACAGCATCCGGCCGTATTCTGTCGCCCGGGTGCGCGGGCGGTCGAAAAAGAGCGGGACACCCGGATTGTTATCCGGGGTTTCCTTTCCCTGACGCAGGTTTTCCAGTACAATATCGTAATACATTTTCCAGCGCGGGAGATAATATTCGCGGATCAGCCCGCCCCATTCCCGCCATGCATAGTCGTACAGAGCGGGATCACGCCCGATGTCGCCCCACAGGGTCAGAAGCGTGCGGGCGCACCGGTCAAAGTACTTTTTCTCCTGTTCATCCGTAGCAAGCCGGTGTGCATCATGGATCCAGCGCGCTAACGTCATCTCGCTCCGGTGGGAAATGAGCGTATCCACGTCCTCCATCAGCGCGAGAAACGCCGTGATGTGGTGCTCGGCTGCGGGGAGGTCTTTTCTTTCACAGGCGGCGGTGATTTGTCTGTGAATCTCCAACGCCCTGTTGCTCAGGATCTGGCGCAGAAGGTCGCAGACGTCAAACTGGTAGCCGTCCGACTGCCCCAGCTTTTCCCGATCCTGAAGCAGAAGGTGCAGCGCCTCAATCAGCTTTCCATTGTCGTAGATCAGGCCCAGCCTGTCGTTGGGCGCGGCGTGGCGGGGATGCATGGCCGGGCGGCAGCAGAGGATGGAACCGGCCTCCTGCTCGGCCTTATTGGGAGCATAGCAGCTCTGTTTTAAAAGCTGCCATGCCCGGCGGGCCGCCTCGCTGGAGGATCCGTAGCGGCGGATGACATAATCCGCCAGCCAGCCGTCCAAATCGACGGCATGGGATCGGACTCCCATGTCGAATACCAATTCATAGTAGACCGGATTCTGTTCGATTCCTTCCGGGAATACGCCGGTTCCGACAATATTGGCCCCTTTCTTTTTCAAGCGGGAGTAGGCGTTCTCCGCGACCTCCTGCAAGTTTCCGTGCAGGCTGTTCTTCCCGCCAAAATTGTGGAGATGGCCGCTGACAAAGGGGTATTTCCAGAAAAGGCGGGTATTTCCTGCCCGTTTGCCGTCAATATCCAGAATGAGCAGTCCGCCGCGGTCTACCGCCTTGACAATTCCGCGTCTCAGGGACCACGACTGCATGACCCAAATTCCCTCGGGATCAAATTCGCGGTAAACCTCCCGGATCACACGGCCCACTTTTTTCAGATAGCCGGGCCGTTTTTTAGGCGGGGCGCCCTCGTGAAACGGGTCGCAGGCGTAAAAATGATGGCTGCCGAAGAGGCGGTCCTGCTTTTCCATGAAAATCCGTCCGATTGCTTTAAACAATGGATCGGTTGGATCCAGTTGGGCCGTGGACGGGAAATCGCACCAGCCCGCCTTGGCCTGAATTTTCGCATGGGGGAATTTTTCTTTCAGGATCATGGGCAGATGTCCGGAATAGCCCTGCTGAATCGGATACATCCCCCATTTTAGATAGCGGTCCATGATCTTCCTGCCGAGTTCGGCGCGTTCCTCCACGTATTTTTCATCGGCGGGAGGCAGATAGCTGTCAATATTCGTCATCAATTGCCACGCCCAGAACGCCGGCCCGGAGATGCAATTCAGGCTCTCCTCCCGGCTCAGGCCCAGCTCGATTAGTGTGTCAAACCAGACCTTTTCCGTCCCGACTACGGCGAGGGGCATATTGATCCCTTTCATCGCCATGAAGTCGATTTCCTTTTCCCAGCGCTCCCAGTCCCACCAGGACATGGAGTAGCAGAGGGTACAGTAATTCATATAGACGCGGTATTTGGGATCCACTGTGCGCCGGATCGGCTCTGCAACCGCGGGATAATCAGCCGGATGGATTTCCCGATTCCCTGTCCATGAAAATTCCAGCCTGCACACCTCGGTCAGATAGGCGTTGAGCGCCATGGCGATGGATACCGGGCAGTCGCCCCGGAGAAGAATATCCTCCCCGTGCATCCGAACCTCATAGCAGTTTTTTCCGTTGTCGGAGGGGATGGTTTCGGTTTGGAACCGGCTTGCCCCATCCGGGCCGAGCACCCGGTTTAAAAAGGATTTTATCATATGTTTCTCTCCCCGATGTGGAATATGGATCGGTTTTTATCCGGCATATGTCTGCGCTGCTTTACACGATGGTGAGGCGCTGGATATATGCTTTCTTTTCCCGCTAAATGCAGGGCTTTATTTTTTGAAGGCCTTTTGTGGCGGAACCGTAAGCGATTGCCGTCCCGGTCCATCCGTCTTATTGGCCGGAGCTTCGAGTGATGATTCTGATCGCCTGAAGCTGTGCCCGCCCGGTTCCGGCGGTTCCAGTCCGCTGTGGCGGTTCGCCTCCGTTCCGGTCCGGCAGTCCCGGAATAAGACCTCCGTTATGAAAAAGAAAAATCCGAACCCCCGGAGGGCTTCGGATTTATTGTACGTGTTTTTCGAACGCGGCGCAAGAGATAAATTTTTATTTTGTAAAGAATATTCAGGTGTTTTCCAGCCGGCCAGCCCGTTCTCCCGACTGCGGGAGCGTGCGGCCCTCTTTCCAGCGCGCGTCCTTTTTCTTCCACCTGCGGAAAAAGAGGAGAAAGCAGATCAGATGGGCGGCAAAGGTAATGATCCAGGTGACGGGATAGGAGAGGTACAGCGTGAAGAGCGACCGGTCTATCAGGGCGAATACCGTATAGATCCATATAATCCGAAGTCCGCACGCTCCGATCAGGGAGACGACCGTGGGGGTCACGGAGTAGCCCAGCCCGCGGATGGAGCCGCATGTGACGTCCATCATTCCGCAGAGGAAATAGGTCAGGCAGACCACCTTCAGCCGTCCGACTCCGTATTCGATCACGGCGGGATCGGAAGAGTAGATTCCCAGAAGCTGCTGGTTCAGAAGAAGCACAATTGTACTCAGGCCCGCGCCGATGACGACCACAATCGCAAGGCAGCGCAGCAGGATAGGGACGATGCGCTCCGTCCTGCGCGCACCCACATTCTGGCTTGTAAAGCTCAGAGAGGCCTGATAGATTGCATTCATGGAGGTGTAGACAAAGCCCTCCAGATTGGCGGCGGCTGTATTGCCTGCCACGGCAATGGAACCAAAGGAATTGATGGAGGACTGGATCAGCACGTTGGAGATGTTAAAGACGGTGCTCTGGATCCCTGCGGGCAGTCCCACCCGGATGATTTCCAGCATCACGTCCTTGGAGATCCGCAGTTCACGCAGGATCAGACGGTAGTGCCCGCTGCTGCGGATCAGGCAGATCAGAACAAGGGCGGCGGAAATAAACTGGGAGATAATGGTGGCCAGCGCCACGCCTGCCACGCCCATATGAAAGATTAAAACAAAAAACAGGTTCAGGCAGACGTTGATAATGCCGGATATCAGCAGGAAGATCAGAGGCCGTCTGGTGTCGCCCACCGCACGCAGGATCGCCGCGCCGAAATTGTACACCATAGACGCGGGCATCCCGATAAAGATAATGCGCATATACAGCACCGCCTGATCCATGACGTTCTCCGGCGTCCCCATGGCCTCAAGCAGCGGGCGGGCCAGCGCGATGCCCAGAAAAATCAGGAGCACACCGGCAATCGCGCTCAGCAGCACGGAGGTGTGGACCGTCAGACGGACCTTTTTCCAGTCCTGAGCCCCATAGTACCGCGCGGCGACGACACTGCTGCCGATCGACAGCCCGAGGAACAGATTGATAATCAGGTTGTTCAGGGAGGTGGTGGAACCCACGGCGGCGAGCGCATCGCTGCCCGTGTACCGCCCGACGACAATAATATCCGCCGCATTGAACAGGAGCTGCAAAATACCGGAGAACATCAGCGGAATGGAAAAACGCAGGATCTTCCCCAAAAGCGGCCCGCTGCACATATTGATTTCATAGGATTTTTTCATTGGATTATCTCACCAATCCTGTTGAAAAATTTCTGTACAATCTCTATAAATTCATCTTAATAAATATTTTATTCCAATCTTAAAATCTTTACAATAGCGGAATATGCCAGATGTTGCGCGCTTCTCCCTCTCGTTTTTGTAAGATCCGTTTTCCGGACGCCGGAAAACATTGTATTCCGCGTCAAAGAATGATAAAATAGTCCCGGAAAGGCCCTGTTGATTTGTAGGAGTTGAATGAACGCGAGAAGGGGAGAGGATTTTGGAAGAGTTTGCTCTGAAATTTGGAATGAAAACGGCATCCCGCACACCGGAGGAATGCCGTTGGATCGCAGGGGGCGTCCGTTTCAGTGTCCTGACGGGGAATCTGCTGCGGGTGGAGCACGGCCCGTTCTGCGATCAGCCCACGCAGGCCGTCTGGTACCGCGCCTTTCAGTCGCCGTCCTTTCAAGCGGAGAGGCGGGGACCTCTTGCGGTGATCCGCACGCCGCAGTGCATTTTTACCTATCATCTGAAAAGAAAGCGCATGAAGCGGATTGAGATCAGGGGTTTTGGAACGGTGCGCAGCTTCCGGGGAAATTTAAAGGGGACCTGCCGCACGCTTGATATGGCGGACGGCGCCGTCCCGTTGGGGGATGGGATTTTTTCCAAAAGCGGGGCGGCGGTGATCGACGACAGCCGTTCTCTGATTTTAGAAGAGGACGGTACGATTACGCCGCGCCCAAAGGGAACGGACGACCGCTATTACTTTGCTTATGGACGGGAATTCCGGAAAGGGCTGAAAGACTTTTTTGACCTGACGGGTCGCGCGCCGCTTCTGCCCCGGTTCTGCCTTGGGAACTGGTGGAGCCGTTACTGGGCGTACACTCAGCGGGAATATCTGGATTTAATGGATCAGTTTGAGCGCAGAAAAATCCCGCTTGCCGTTGCCACCGTGGATATGGACTGGCACTGGGTAGATGTGGTGAACAAATTTGGTGCACCGGCAGCGAAAAAGAATCAGATCAACACCATCAGCTCCCGGTACGATGCGGGAGCCGACGGCTGGACGGGATATTCATGGAATACTGAGCTGTTTCCGGATTACCGTGCCTTTTTAAAGGACTTAAAAGAGCGGAATCTGAAAGTGACGCTCAATCTGCATCCGGCGGCGGGCGTCAAATTCTATGAGGATGCCTATGAGGACATGGCGCGCGCGATGGGTGTGGATCCGTCCACCCGGCAGCGGATTGAATTTGATATCAGCGATCCCCGGTTCATCGCCGCCTATTTTCAGTATCTGCACCACGGCTATGAGCACGACGGGGTGGATTTCTGGTGGATCGACTGGCAGCAGGGAAAGAAAACGCGCGTCCCGGGGCTGGATCCGCTGTGGCCGCTGAACCACTACCATTTTCTTGACAGTCAGCGCGGCGGGAAGCGCGGCTTGATTCTCTCACGCTATGCCGGCGTGGGCAGTCACCGCTATCCTCTCGGCTTCTCCGGGGACAGTGCCATCAGCTGGCGGACACTGGCTTTCCAACCGTATTTTACCGCTACGGCGTCCAATATCGGGTACACGTGGTGGAGCCACGATATCGGCGGGCATCACTTTGGCAGAAGGGATGACGAACTGTACCTCCGCTGGCTTCAGCTCGGAGTGATCAGCCCGATCAATCGTCTTCACTCCACCTCCAATGCCTTTTTGGGGAAAGAGCCGTGGAAGTATTCCAAGGCTACGGAGTACCTGGCCACAGGTTGGCTGCGGCTGCGCCGCCGCCTCATTCCCTATCTATATACCGCCAATTATCACACACACACGGAAGGCCGTGCTCTGATCGAACCGATGTACTATTCCCATCCGCAGGATCGGGAAGCGTATCAGGTGCGGAACCAATTCCAGTTTGGGCCGTCGCTTATCGCGGCTCCCATTACGGAAAAGACGGATCCCGTCACCCAACTTGCCGGGGTACGCGTCTGGCTGGACGGGGAGAAGTACACGGACTTTTTTACCGGAAACGTCTATCAGGAGCGCGGCTTTGTCACCATGTACCGTGGCATGGATTCTTTTCCGCTGCTGGCGAGGGCGGGGGCGATTATTCCGCTTGATCTGGATGGGACTTCCAACGGGGCGGAGAATCCCACAGATCTGGAGCTGGTTATTTTCAGCGGGAACGGGGAATACCAGCTCTATGAGGACGACGGGGAGAGCCTCGCGTATCAAAAAGGACATTACGTACTGCGGCGCTTTGCGGTGGAGGAGCAGGAGAATGGGCTGCGGTTCCGCATTTTCCCCTGTGAGGGCGACCGAAGCGTGGCCCGGGGGGCAGTGCATTAC
>X72_Ural_Owl__coassemble_173_pt1 | contig 10314 bp, 9 predicted proteins | sample X72_Ural_Owl__metabat2_high_PE_004 | metagenome-assembled genome bin X72_Ural_Owl | reverse complement strand
CCCCCTTCTATTCCACCATCATCATACCCTGCAAGTTTTGTTAGATCAATCGTTTATTTTGCGGTTATCCTTGTAAAAATTGACTTTTTATTTTATAATATTCTTAAAATAAAGAATTTATTTTTGAATTTTTAGGGGATTTTTATGAGCCGGGATTTCACATGGACCAAATGGACGCTCTCTCAGAAAATGCGGGCCGCCACTTATGAAATCAGCCATTACGGCGACAAGGGTTTTAAAACCGTTACGCCGCACAGCCATGACTTCTGCGAGCTGTACTACTTTATCGGCGGGCGGGCCTCTTATATTATTGAGAGCAAAAAATACCAGCTCCGCCACGGCGATCTTCTGCTGATCCCGCCCGGAGAGCTGCATCAGCTGGATATAGCGGACAGCGCCCAGTTTTACGAGCGGATTGTGCTCTGGATCACGCCCCGCCATCTGCGCGCCCTGTCCAGCGCTCAAACCGATTTATCCGAATGCTTCCGCCTGTGCGCGGACAGCCGCTCCTACCGGATCCGGGATCTCCCCTTTTCAGAAAAAATCGGCGAATGGCTGGACGAGGCCTGCTCCTGCTCCGCCGGACTACACTACGGGGACGACCTCCGGGCGGAAATCCTGCTGAAAAATATCTTTCTTGAGCTCTGCCGCTACCGGCACGGACGGGGAACCGATGAAGCCGGAGCCGGGCATGAGGCCGTGTCGCGCGCCATCGACTATATCTCCGCCAATCTGTCCGGCGACCTCTCTCTGGACGCCATCGCAGATCAGATGTACCTGAACAAGTTCTATCTCTCCCGCCTGTTCCGGGAGCAGACGAAGATCACGCTTCACCAGTATATCCTGAAAAAGCGGTTGACCCTTGCCCGCTCGTACATCGAACAGGATGTCCCCATCTCCGCGCTCTGCCCCCTGTGCGGATTCCACGACTACACCAATTTTTTCCGGGCGTTTAAAAATGAGTACGGCATGACGCCGAAGCAGTACCGGTCCGTCTGCTCTTCCCTGTAAAAAAGAACACCCGCCCGGAGCATTCCCCGGGCGGGCCGATATTTTTAAACTCCCACTTTGATGCCGCGTTCTTTTCTCTGTTCTGCCAGTTCGCGGGTGATTCGCTCTTTTTTCTCCCCGACCAAATCGTAGAAGAAAAGAGGGATCGTGCATAACAGCAGGCTGATTGCCGGAATAAGGGATACCAGACTGAACATTCCCTGCCTCACGGCGGGGGCCATCTCCAATGGATTCGCTGTTACACTGGCACTGATCGACGACACATCCAGATGGACAATCATATACATGACAATAATAAATCCGGTCGCAATCGCGTTGTCAAATTTGCTCACAAATCCCTGAATAGCCGAACACATTCCGGTCAATCGCACGCCGGTTTTCCATTCCATATAGTCCAGACTGTCTCCGACCATAGTCCCGATACAGACATTGATCGCCCCCAGAGGAATACAGGAGATAACAAAAAACGGCACACATGCCCAAAAATGGTCGTATCCAATAAAATACACAATAAAGCTGGAGGCGGATCCCATCAAAGAGGTGGAGATCAGGATCTGACGGTAATTGAACCTTTTGAACAAAAGGGGCATCACCAGCATGGTTCCGAACATTCCGGCTGCCGCCGCCACCTGAAATACCGTGGACACCAGAGAAATATTAGACTGAAGCGCCGCTTCCCGCTCCGCCGGAGACATCCCCATAAGATCATCTCCGATATAAAAGCTGTAACGGGCCACATGAACAGCACCGGCCTGATAAAGATACCGGGCTGCGGACAAAATTCCCATCAGCGCCGTCAGTAACAGGGGTCTGCAGCTGAAGATCATCCCAAGGGAGGTCTTCTCCCCCTTTTTCCGTTTGGGTGGATCCGGAATACGCACTCGTTCCTTTGCACGGAAATAGACCACAATGAACAGGGCATTTCCCACTATCGCACAGACCAGCGCAATGGACATATACTTGGTCTTTTCAAGCTGTGTCCCGCTCAGGCCCATCGCCGGAAGCAGGAAGCCCAATATCATAAAAAAAGCCATTGGAATCGCAGAACCGATGCCATTGGCTGTCCGGCCCCGGCTGATAATCAACCCGCGCTCGGCCGGATTAGGGGTCATTGCATTCGGCAGCCCCCAGAACGGAACGTCGCTGGCTGTATAGACCATATCCCACAGGACATATGTCACGGCAACAAACACCATCAGCACCACCGGGGAAAGCGACGGTGCTGAAAACATCAGAATCGTCAGGATCGCAATGGGAATCGGCGTATACAGCAGGTACGGTTTCATTTTCCCTTTCCGGGGATTGACGTGATCCATTATGTACCCCATAATCGGATCGTTTATAGAATCCCAGACCCTTGCCACCAGCGTCAGGATCAGGACGAACAGCGGGGTCAATCGGAGCACATTCAGATAGAAATCCGAGATGTATGAGCTCATCACACCATAAACCATTCCCTGTCCCAAAGCACCGACCGCATAGGCCATCCACTCTTTCTTCGGCACGTAATTTTCCATAAAGCCATCTCCTTGTGGTTGATTCCGTGTGCGTCTGTTCGATTTTATATTCAGCGGAGAGGGAGCTCCGCGTTGTTGTTGTCATACTCCCCTCTATCGTAAAGTGTCCCCTCAATCGCCTGTTTCAGCTCCTCCGCACGGTTGCGGTCCCGTACCGCAAGGTGTACAATCCGGCTTGCAATTACCATAAATGCCTCATACTCCGGACTCCCTGGTGCGATATTCTCCGTCCCCGCATAGACGTTATTCAGCACCTGTATCAGGAAATCGCTCAGCTTCCGATTCCGCATAGCCGGGGGAATCCTTTTTCCGGCAAGCAGGAGGGCTCCTGCCCGCCGGAATGTGAGATGCGCAAGAAATTTACCCAGAAGATGGATGGGAATACGATATTTCCGTGCGGTCTCCTCCTTAAGACTGAATGTGTGGCTGATCCTGCAAAAACGCTCCATATTATTGGCCGCCGAATCCAAAATATCCCGCAGCATAAAATCAAAGTGATCCTTTAAATAGGTTTCATAGGTTTTTCCGCCCAGATCGTAGTCGATCCGATCCAGGTAAAGCGTCTCCACACGCAGTTGATGGTCATCGAGCTCCATCCGGCGCAGCGGGCCGGGATAACCGATCAGGGCCGCTGTGTTAATCTCATAGAGCCGGTTGCCTCTCTCGCTGTCAAAAGTTCCAATATGCTGCATATGCGTATGGCCTGAAAAAAGGAGTTCCACCCCATGATCCGCCAGCAGCGTCCCAACCCGATTTCCCTGATCAAGCAGCTCAAATGGGAAAAGAGCCTGATAGATTGGAACCGGTGGAAGCAGGGGGTGATGGCACATTGCGATCATCCGGTCTCCGTCAGCCTCTGCCTCCTCCAACCGAGTCTGAATCCACTCCAATTGATCCTCTGTAAAGCCGTACCGATCAGCCCCCCAGCCCTCCCGGTCATCGTTGAGGGCAAGAAGCCGGTATCCCGGTGCAAGACGGGTGCAGTAAGAACCGGTTTCACGGTGCAGGCTGATCGCATCCCCCGGACCAAAGTCCCAATACAGTTCCAGAAGCTGCTCTTTCGTCGCGCCGGGGACAATGTATTCCCCGCGGTCGGGACTGTATCCCTTTGGATCCGGCCGAATATCATGGGACGCCGTAATCAGACAAATTTTCTTTCCGCGCCGGCGGAGCTCCCGGAGCTTTCCGGCCAGAATCCGGTGTCCTTCCATCTCCCCATCACAGACAACATCTCCGGAAATGAGGACGATGGGCGTATCCGGATCGTCCGCAATCTTCTGAAACGCGGCATCCACAATAGCCTCGCTCTCCGCCAGACATTTCTGATCGTAAACCGCCCGCATCTCCCAAGCAGGTCCCTGCGCCTGAAGGGCCTGTGCTGCATAATAGTGAAGATCTGTAATCTGGTAAAATCGAATCATCCGACTTCCTCCACTGTGTTCAGATTATCAGCAGGGCGGACCACCTGATCCGCTCGGCTGTATTTTACGCCGGCAGACGGACCGTGAACGTGGTTCCCTCTCCAAGTACGCTGTCCACCTGAACTGTCCCTCCATAGAGAGAGGCGATATGCTTGACGATCGAGAGGCCAAGCCCCGTGCCGCCCAGTTCGCGTGAGCGGCCCTTATCTACCCGATAAAACCGTTCAAAGATCCGGTCCGTACTCTCCGGCGGAATTCCGATCCCCGTATCCGTAACCGAAAGAAGAACCATTCCCGCCTGCCGGTATCCGCGGATCATGACCCGGCCTCCGGCACGGTTGTATTTGACGGCGTTATCCGTTAAATTCATCAGCAGCTCCTGAAGATGCTTTCGGGTCATCTCAACGGTCAGGCCGTTTTCAATCCCCGCTTCCAGATGCACGCCGGCCTTCTGCGCGATCGGTGTAATCTGGCCGAGCACCTCACCCACGGCCTCCTCTACGGAAACCGTCTCCGTGCGCGGATGGGCGTCCGCCTGCTCAATGCTCGACAGCTCCAGCAGGTCGTCAATCAGGTTGGCCAGACGCTGGGCCTCAATCTCAATAATCTCATAGAACTGGCGGGCCGTCTGCTCATCCCGCTTTCCGGAGCTGAGCAGCTCAATATAGCCCCGGATGGAAGTCAGCGGGGTCTTGAGCTCGTGCGTGACGTTTGCCACAAAATCCCGGCGCATCTGCTCCAGCATCCGCACGTGCGTCACATCCTCAATCACGGCAATGGCGCCGTCGGCCTGTTCCAGCGGGGCCGCCCAGATGTTGACGGTCTTTTCCGGCGCGCCCCCGATGTTATAGTCGCACTCCACCGGCCCGCGTTCCTCACAGGCCCGCCGGATCACATCACGGACATATCCATAGTTGGCTCCGACTGATTCCAGCCGTTCCCCTTTTTGGGGAGCACCCCCAAGAATGCGCTGTGCGTTCTCCGTCAGGATGATAATCCCGCCGTTTTCCCCATTGACGGCGATTACGCCGTCTTTCATCCCCTGTAAGACCGCGTTGAGGCTGTCGTTCGCGGCGAGGAGCTCCTTGTTCTTACGGGCGAGGGTTTTGGTGATCTTATTGACAGCGTTGCCGATGTCCCGAAGCTCCCCGCTGTCCTCATCCATCCGCGCCCGGACAGTCAGATCCCCGGAAGCCGCTTTCTTGACCACCTTGGCCAGCCGGTGCACGTCGCGTACGGACCGCCGGGCAAGATACCGGGACAGAAACGCCGCCACCAGAATCCCGACCGCCGCGCCCACTATACAGCTCAGGCCGATTAATACCATTGCCTTCCCCATCTGGGAGATCTCCAGTGAGAGGCGGTAAATATAATTCCCGCTGTTGTAGGCCGCATAATAACAGTATCCGCCGGTCTGGGTACTCCGATGGGTGTCAAAGCCCCAGCCCTCCTCCCGCGCCTGGCGGATCTCTTTCTCCCCGGATTCGTCATAGCGCTCCTGCGTCCGGCTGTCCGCCAGAATATACCCGTTTGAATTTAGAACCGTCAGCCGGATATCCCGGCCCCCTTTTTGCAGCATCTGGCCGCGGGACACCGCAAATCCATCGGGATCCTCCTCCATCTGCCGCTCATCGTCCGCAATCAGGACAAGCGTTCCCTTGAGCTCGGTTTTCATATCCTGAAGATAGACGTTCAGCGCAAGGGGGATTGCCAGCGCGAGCGCCACGGCAAGGCTTGCGGCCACCGCAAGCAGTGCGATGTGAATAAACCGCTTTTTCACCGGACCGGCTCCTCCTTCTCCTCCGTAAAGCGGTAACCCACCCCGCGGACCGTCAGAATATAACGGGGATTCTCCGGCTCATCCTCAATTTTCTGCCGAAGATAACGGATATGCACATCCACCGTTCGGGTATCGCCCACAAAATCCGTTTTCCACACCCGGTTCAGCAGGATCTCACGGGTCAGCACACGGCCCGGATGCTTCATCAGCTCGTACAGCAGCTCGTATTCACGCAGGCTGAGCGGGACCTCCGCCCCGTTCTTTTTCAGCATATGGCGCGCCGAATCCAGCTCCAGCTCCCCGCAGCGGATCAACTCATCCCTGGCCGCAAGATAATCGCCGCGCCGGATCAGGGACTTGACCCGGGCCGCCAGTTCCTTGACGCTGAACGGCTTGGTCAGATAGTCGTCCGCTCCCAGCTCCAGCCCGAGCACCTTATCCACCTCGTCGGTCCGGGCGGTCAGCATAATGACCGGAACCGGCCTCCACCGGCTGTCCGCGCGCATCATGCGGCAGACCTCCAAGCCATCCGGCTGCGGCATCATCCAGTCCAGCACCACACAGTCCGGAGCCTTTTGAGAAAGGGCGGCCAGCATGGCGCTTCCGGAGGAAAACTCCACCGTCTCAAAGCCGGCATCCTGTAAGCCGAGGGCGGCCAGGCGGCGGATATTGGCCTCATCGTCCACTACGTAAACCAGTGCCATTCCTACACATCCTTTTTGTCCGCGGAATCCGGGTGGCGTCCCGTCTTGATAAACAGTACCCATTCCGCAATATTTGTGGCGTGATCCGCGATGCGCTCGATGTATTTGGCAATAAACAGATAGTCTACTTCGCGCGGAATCCCGGCCGGCTTCCCGGACAGATTGGCACATCCGTCCATCACGGATTGGGAGAACAGGCGGTCAATCACATCGTCGCTCTCACATACCTTCCGGGCCGCCTCTTCGTCCCCGGTCACAAAGGCCTCCAGAGACTGGTTGAACATCTCCCGCGCGCGCCGCATCATCTCCAAAATCCTCGGCGGCGTCTTTATCTGGCGGTCACTCGAGGACAGGGTCTGGATCAGCTCGCATATATCATAACACTGATCGGAGATTCTTTCCATATCTGTGACAATTTTTAATGCGGCTGTAATGGTCCGCAGATCGGAGGCAAGCGGCTGCTGGAGCGCGATGATATTGACACACAAATCTTCCAGCCTCCGCTCATAGCGGTCCACCGTCCGCTCCAGCTCTCCGACCTGTGCGGCTCTTTCCCCGGACATGGACCGGAGCACCTCCGCCGTATCCCCCAGCACCATATCCACATCGTGCCCCATATCGACGATCCCGTCACGCAAATGCTGCATTTCCCGTTCAAATAGATTCCTCGGCATGGTATTTCCTCCCTGTTGCGCTTATCCAAAGCGCCCGGTAATATAATCTTCGGTCCGTTTGTCCCGCGGCATATTGAACATGACGGATGTCTCGTCGTACTCGACGATCTCCCCCATAAGGAAGAAAGCCGTCCGATCGCTGATCCTCGCCGCCTGCTGCATATTGTGCGTGACAATGACTACGGTGTATTTCTTTTTCAGGTCCGCCATGAGATCCTCAATCTTGGTGGTGGAGATCGGATCGAGCGCGCTTGTCGGCTCATCCATCAGCAGAACCTCCGGCTCCACTGCCAGTGCGCGGGCGATGCACAGGCGCTGGTGCTGTCCGCCGGAGAGGCCGAGGGCCGGCTTTTTCAGCCGATCCTTGACCTCGTCCCACAGCGCCGCCTCCCGCAGGGAGCGCTCCACCAGCTCGTCAAGCTGCGCTTTCTTTTTGATCCCATGTACACGCGGTCCATAGGCAATATTATCATACACGCTCATCGGGAACGGGTTGGGCTTCTGAAACACCATCCCGGCCCGGCGGCGCAGGAGGGTTACATCCGTATTCGGATGGTACAGATCTTCCCCGTCCAGCCGCACCTCTCCGGTGATCCGGCACCCCTCCACCAGATCATTCATGCGGTTGAGCGTCTTGATACAAGTGGATTTCCCACAGCCTGACGGACCGATAAAGGCCGTGATCTGATTTTCCGGGATCTCCATCGTAATATTTTTCAGAGCGTGAAAGTCTTTATAGTACAGATTCAAGTCGCGAATGGATATTTTTGCGGTATTGGCCATAGCGATTCTCCTTTTCTCAGAATTACCGGTCCCATCACTTTTTCCGCAGGCGGTTTGCCAAAAGAGCCGCCAGCCGGTTGAGCAGGAATACCAGTATCAGCAGCACCGCCGCCGTAGCATAAGGGATCCCGATCGGATCCTTTCCGTTCATGGCGGAGTTGTACAGGAACAGGGAAAGCGTACACCCCTGATCCATGATGTGCCCGAACACCTCGTCCGGGAGCTGATAGCCGGACACCCCGACTGTAAACAGCAGGGCCGCCGTCTCCCCCACGATCCGCCCCATTGCGAGGATGACCGCCGTCAGGATTCCGGGCATGGCGCACGGGATCAGGATGGTCACAATGACGCGCAGCTTGGGCGCTCCCAGCGCCATGGCCCCCTCCAGGTAACCGGACGGAACAGCCAGGAGGGCCTCTTCGGTGGTGCGTACGATCGTGGGCAGGATGCAGATCGCCATGGTGAAGCAGCCCGCCAGTATGCTGTATCCCCACTGGAATTTAATGCAGAAGAACGCATACCCGAACAGGCCGAAGATAATGGACGGGATCCCGGAGAGTACCTCCGTTGTAAAGCGGATAATCCGTACCAGACGGCCCTGCCGGGCGTACTGGGTCAGGTAGACCGCACAGCCGATCCCCACCGGCGCGGCGATCAGCAGCGTGATTACTATCACATAGAGGGTGTTCAGAATCATCGGCAGGATTCCCTTGGATCCGTTTTTAGCCGCCGAATAGGTCGAGGTCAGAAATTCCCAGCTGATATTGGGCAGGCCGTTAATCAAAATATGGCCGATAATAAAGACAAGCAGCAGAACCGTCACCGCGGCACACAGGCCGATCAGGCCGCGAAGCACCGCATCGCCGGGCCGCCTCCTGCGCCCGTGCAGCGAACGCCCGGAAAGGGCGGCAGTCTGTTTATCCACGGTTGGCGGCCCCCTTTCTGGAAATGATATTGAATACAATATTGATAATCATGATAAAGACAAACAGCACCAGACCCGTTCCAAACAGCGCCTGACGGTGCAGCCCGGTTGCATAGCCCATTTCAAATGTAATACCGGAGGTCAGCGGCCGAACGGCGCCGAACAGGTGGGGGAACTGGACGATATTTCCCGCAACCATGATAATAGCCATGGTTTCGCCGATCGCGCGCCCTACCCCAAGCACCACACCGGCCAGAATACCGGACCGCGCGGCCGGAATCTGTACCTTGAAAATCGTTCCGATCTGCGTGTTCCCCAAAGCAAGGGACGCCTCCTTGTATGAGGAGGGGACGGTGCGCAGCGCATTCTCCGACACGTTGATAATCGTGGGCAGGATCATAATGCTTAAGATCAGAATCACCGCCAGCAGGCTGTCGCCGTTTGTTTTACCGGGGAACAGCTCCCGCAGGAGCGGAACCACCACTCTCATCCCAAAGAAGCCGTAAATGACAGACGGAATCCCGGCGAGCAGCTCCACTGCCGGACGGACCACCGCCGTCAGCCATCGGGGAGCCAGTTCCGCCAAAAACACGGCGGTCATCAGGCCGATCGGCACCCCGATCACAATCGCACCGGCCGTCCCGAACACGGACGCAAGGATCATGTACGCAATGCCAAAAGACGGCTCATCCGCCGTCGGAGCCCACTGTGTCCCAAACAGGAAGGGAACCAACCCGATCTCCGTTATTGCCGGAAGCCCCTGCGCAAACAGATAGAACGTAATAAACGCCACGCTCCCCACGCTCACACAGGCGAGCATCAGGAAAATCGTCTCCGACACGCTGGCTTTCTGATCGGTCCAGACCGCAACCAGCACCGCCAGCAGAAGGCCCGCAAGCACCAGTGCCATTCCAGGCATCAGCTCACTGGATGCCTGAGAGGCGCCGTATTCTGTCAAATTTTCCGCAATGGCATCGACATTCATCATCCACGCGCCCGCCGCAATCGCTCCCGCAGCATAGCAACAGGCCGCCGCCCTGCAACGGCGGAGCAGCAGGAGGACAACCCCCGCCGCAATGCACAGCGGAATCAGCAGGGCAAAAATTTTCAGCGAGAGGGGAAATGGTACCGGAGTCCGTTCGTAGATCAAATGGGAGAATACCGAACCCACCGCCGTCACAGAATAGAGAGTAGTATCCGTCGCAATTCGGACCGCCGGAATAAACAGTCCCGCAAGCCCTGCGGCGGAGAGGAGCAGAACCAGCCCTTTTTTCAGAACCGTATTCCGCATTCTCTTTTTCTCCCGCAGGGCAAGATCGGACGGATTGGATTGTTTTTTCATGCGCTTCCTCCGTCAACACACCCAAATCGGCGGCAGGGATCTCTCCCTCCGCCGACCGGAATTGTTTTTCTGCTCTTAGCCTACCGTAATCGGGGTCGGAACCACACCATCGTCCCGGATAATCTGCTGTCCTTCGTCAGAAGCGACAAACTTCAGG
>X72_Ural_Owl__coassemble_172_pt1 | contig 10352 bp, 2 predicted proteins | sample X72_Ural_Owl__metabat2_high_PE_004 | metagenome-assembled genome bin X72_Ural_Owl | reverse complement strand
CCGTAGACGTGTCCTATATCCTTGACGAAGAACAGGACAATCGGCAACACTTGAAGCAGGACGTCTGTATTGCCCTGGTTCCGGGAAAATACACACAGGCAGCCCGTCCATAATCCAAAAGAAGAAGGAACCTCCGGCTTTCTATCAGAAATCCGGAGGTTCCTTTGTAAACCGGCGGCTTGCACCGCCCCGATTCGGACTGAACGCAGCCACGCGGCTATCGCGTGGTTTTCTGCGTACAAAAACGCCCCCACCCGTTTCCGGATGGAGGCGCCGGAGTTAAAAAACCGGTGTATTATTCAGGAAAAATCAGTTTTCCCTCTTCTTCCGGGCAAGTACCACCACAGCTACCGCTGCAAGGGCCGCCGCACCGGCTGCGGCTCCAAACGCGGCATCGCCTGTGCTGACATTGCCGCCGTTGTTCGAACTGCCGCTTCCATTGTGATCGGAGCTGCCGCCGTTTCCGGTGCCGTTATTGCCGGCACCATTGTGATCTTCACCGGTACCGCCGTTATTCCCGCCATCATCCGGGACGTCCGGCTTCTCCTTAAGGACCAGCTCCATTCCCTGGAGTGTCTCGACCATCCGGTCAACCTCGGCCTGCTCTGTGATGAGCGGCTTGCTGTTTAGAAGCTCCTGGGCTTTCTGCACCGCATCTTTCAGTGCCTGAACAGAATCATCGGTGTAATCCGCAATATTTTCCGCATTGAGCCTGTCATTTGCCTCATCAATCGCCGCCTGAAGAGCGGAGAGGTCGGCATCACGGTACTGAAGCTCCACTGCAGCCGCAAGAGCCGCCGCCGCGTCGTCCACTTTCTTCTGATCCGTAATCTTCAAATCGCGGCCCAGCTCCTCGGCTGCGGCAAGCTGATCTTTCAGCTTCTGTACCGATTCCTCTGTATAGAGCTTTCCGGTATCCTCATCGGCCAAAAGTTCCTTTGCCCTGGCAATCTGCTGATCCAGCTGCGTGTAGTCAGCCGGCTTGAGCACCAGCTTAACGGCCTCCAGATCTTTTACAGCCTGATCGACCACCGCCTGCTTGGTGATGTCATATTGGGCAGCTACCACCTCTTTGGCAGCCGCTACCGCGTCTTTCAGCGCCTGAACGGAGTCGTCGGTGTAATTCGCCGTATCCTTGAGCTGCTCCTCGGCGTTTGCAATGGCGGCGTTCAGGGCATCGTAATTGGCGCCCTTGAGCACCAGCTCCATCGCGTTGAGTTCGTCGGCTTTCTGATCGACCATTGTCTGCTCGGTAATGGCCGGCGGATTGTCCAGCAGATCCTGTGCCGCGTCAACGGCGGCCTGAAGAGCTTTCACGGACTCCTCCGTATAATTCCCAATGTCCCCCGCAGTCAGTTTTGCGTTCGCTGCATCGACCGCTTTCTGCAGCTTGTTCATGTCCGCACGCTTGAGCGTGAGATCCATGGCTTTGGTCAGCGCTTCGGTGGCAGCATCAATCGTATCCTGATAACCGGAGGTCTGATCCCTCTTGATGTCTTTGGCAGCCTGAAGCTTCTCTTCCAGATTCCGGATGGAGTCCTCGGTATAGTTTGAATTGTCCTCTTTCAGCTTGGCCTCTGCGGCCTTGATCGCCGCATCAAGCCTGCTGTAATCCGCCGGGAGCTCCACGAGCTTGACAGCTGCAAGAGCATCATAGGCATCGTCTACCTTCTTCTGATCCGTAATCTTATACTGGGCATCCACGACTTTCTTCGCCTCTGCCAGAGCGGCACGCATCTTCTCTACGGAATCCTCCGTATAGCGCTCCGGGTGCTCCAGCTTTTTCTCGTTTTCTGCAATCAGGGCATTCAGCCTGCTGTAATCGGCATCCTTCAGAACAAGTTCCATGCCGTTCAGCTGGTCAGCAGTCGTGTTGACAAGCTCCTGCTCCGTAATATTCGGCTTGCGCTCGATGAGCGCCTTTGCCGCATCAACAGCCTCCTGCAGTGCCTGCCGGGAATCCTCCGTATAGTTGTTGATATCCTCTGCCGTCAGCTTGGCTTCTGCCGCCTTGACCGCGTTCTGCAGTTCGGTGAGGTCCGCCGGCTTATACTGGAGGCCCTCCAGCGCCTGTGTCAGGGCTTGTGCTGCAGCATCAATCTTCCCCTGCTCCGTGATCTTGAGATCACGCTCAACCGCTTTGGCCTCTCCCAGCCGGTCTTTCAGGGTCTGAATGGAATCCGGCGTATAGAGGGCCTCGGTATCCGGATCGGATACAATGGCGTCCGCCGCCTCGATCGCATTGTCCAGATCGGTGTAATCCGCATCTTTCAGAATCAGCTGAACGGCATTCAGATCTTTTACCGCCTGATTGATCTTTTCCTGATCCTTGGCGGTAAGGGAATCGTCATTGGCGATCTCCTGAGCTGCGTCGATGGCATTCTTCAGCGCTTCGAGGGAATCCTGCGTATAATTGCCGGACTCCGTCGCCTCAACGAGCTCCGCCCGGCGGGTCTTCAGCGCCTCATTCAGCGCACCAAAATCCGCATCCTTGAACGTCAGCCCTTTGATGGCGGCCTGAAGCACCCTGGCCGTGTTATCAATCAGCCCCTGATTACGGATGTCCAGATCCTTATCCAGCTCATTCGCCGCGGTGAGAGCCGCTTCAAAGGCTTCCACAGAGATCTCGGTATAATACTTGTAATCCTCACCGGCCTTGATTGTATTGGCCTGTTCAATGGCGGCGTTCAGCTCCGTGTAATCAGCATCGTCCCAATCGAGCTTGACAGCCGCCAGATCCTCGACTGCCTGATCGATAAGATGCTGGTTTTCCGGGCCATAGTTGGCATCCACCACTGCCTGTGCAGCCTCAATCGCCTTGCGAAGCGCCTCCTTGGACTCTTCGCTGACGCGATCGTCATCCTTTGCCGCTTCCAGCTCCGCCGTCTTGGAGGCGATGAGTTCTTCCAGCGGGCCGTAATCGGCTTCTGTTCGATCCAATTTCACAGAATTGAGAGCCGTCACCGCATCGTCAACGATCTGCTGCTCTTTAATGGTATAGCTGCCGGCCGCAACGGATTTAGCCGTACTGATGGCCGACTCCAGCCGGGCAATGGAGGCCTCGGTATAAGTTCCGGCCTCTTTGGCCGCGTTCAGCTCTTCCTCCCGCCTGGAAATGGCGCTGTTGAGCTCGCTCATATCGGCATCCTTGAGCACCAGGGCGGATACCGCCTGGTTGAGCGCATCAGCCGCCGCGTCTACCTTTTCCTGATCCTGAATGGTCAGCTCTCCATCGTCACGGACACCCTGCGCCGCTGTCAGCTGCGCCTTAAGGGATCCAACACTGCTCTCCGTGTAATCGCCAATGTCCTCTTTCCCAAGCGCTGCATTGGCAGCCTTGATTGCTGCATCCAATTTTTCGTAACTGGGCTTTTTGAACTGAAGATTCGTCGTCGCATCCGCAATAGCCTGCGCCAAATCATCAATCTTCTGCTGCTCGTTGATCTTCAGATCCTTTTCCACATTCTGGCCGGCCAATACGGCGTTAAACAGATTCTCAACGGATTCCGGCGTGTAGTTGCCGATTTCCGGGGAAGCCAGCAGCTCGGCCCCGTCGGCAACCGCCCTGTCAAGAGCGTCATAGTCCGCGGGGAGCATTTGAAGCCCGCTGACCTTTTTCAGGAGCTCCATCCCGCGCCGGGTAACATCGGCCTGCTCATCCTCGCTCTTTTTCGCGGTCTGAATTTCCGTTCGCGCGCTGTCCACCGCGATCTTCACATTGGCCAACTCTACCGGATCGTAGTAGTCGGCATTGAGCTTTTCGAACGCAGTAATTGCCGACTGCATAATCGTGTAATCGGCAAACTTCTTCATCGCGTCCAGCGCGGAGCGCAGCGCCGAAGCCGCCGTATCAATCTGATCCTGCTGCTTGATGTCCAGGTCCCCGGGAACTTTTTGGGCGGCCTCATATTTTTCCCTCAGGGTACGGAGGGTATCGGCCGTATAGAGATCGTCCACATCCGGCGTTTCCAAGATCTCCTGCGCCTCGGTCTTTGCCTGATTCAGCTGTTCATAGTTGGCTTCCTTATAGTCAAGGGCGTCCACCGCGGCCTGAAGCATATTCGCCGCGTTGTCAATATTTGTCTGAGTATCGACAACATCGCCGGCCAGCTTCCTGGCGGCCTCCAAAGCGGTTTCGACATCCTGCCACAGATAGTCGATATAATAATCTTTGTCTGCCGCAGCGGCATTGGCCGCCTCAATCGCGCTGTTGAGCGCACGCTTGTCAAGGACGGTGACGGTAAGCGGAATCGTGGCAGTAAAATATTCCGAGCCGCCACCAGAAGTAGACTTACCATCATACCACATGACCAGAGCGGTCTCATAGGTCTTTCCGCCGTCCCCGACGAAATCTACGATACAATCCTTCTGTACCCAGTCATTTCCACCGAAGATCGTCCCCGGAAGGGCATCATGGGTATTGCTGGGCCATGTCGTCGTAAACGATTTGCCGATTGGGGTGGACAGTGTCTGCGGAGTCCGCTCCTCCGGCCAGTAGACATATCCGTAATTAACCCCGTTATTCTTCTTAGCTCCCACGTCCAGCGTGAAGGTAAACTTCTGGTCATCCTCCGTCTGGATAAAGGTAAATTTCTGATAATCGACGGAGAACGAAACGTACTCCCCTGTATATATAATGTCTCCGCCGTTCTGTTCCTTTTGGACGGGGCCGGTTCCTTCCCCGGCCGCAAAGGTGAGCGGAATCGTTGAAACCGCCATGGCGGCCGCAAGCACAGAGGCGAGCACCTTCTTCACTGTACTGCGTTCCTTCGTTTTCTTCATGAAGTGTCAAACACCTCTTTCTAAATATTAAACAGGTTCATTGGATCCGGTGTGCCGGGCGCCGGGGTTCCGAGCCTCCCCGGCGCCCGCACCGGTTTCCACCGCTTATGCCCACTCAAGCGCACTGATCGCGTTGAGAATCGCCATGGCGGCATCATCCACCGCTTCCTGCTGCTCCGCAGTGGGCTTCTGGGCCAGCAGCTCTTTTGCTGCTTCAACCGCAGCCGTCACGGCGGAGAAGTTGGAGTAGTCGGACGGGTTGTAGAGATCCACCATGGAAAGAGCGGTCTCCAGCAGGGAAGTATCCGCATAGGACACATCCTTCATCTTCAGCCCGTCAATTGCTTCCATAATTGCCTCAGACGCTGCAGCTACCTTGGCCTCCCACTCGGGATCTTCGCGGGTAAGGGTCTCCTTGAGTTCCTCGGCTGCCTGGACAGCCGCCTTTACCGCTGCGACGGAATCCGGCGTATAATTGGCCGTATCCAGATCGCTGGGAACCTCCTCGATCGCCGTATCAATGGATGAGAAATCCGGAGCCGCATAGGTGAGCGCGGATACTGCATCCGTAATAGCCTTTGTTAGAGCGGCAATCTTCTCCTGATCGCGGATATCCCATGTGCCGGCGAGGAACTTCTCCGCGGCGGCGACAGCACTTTCAACGGCATCAAAGTTCTCATAGTCCTCCCCGTTGAGGAGCTTTGCCTGATAGAGGGCACTGGTCAGAGCGGAAATATCCGCTTTTTTAAACCGGAGTGCGGCAATCGCATCTTTCAGGCCGCTGGCCGCAACCTCAATCTTGCGCTGATTGATGGCGCTCTGCTCCAGCTTCTGGGAAAGGACCTCCTGAGCCTTTCCATAGGCTTCCTGTGCTTTGGCATAAGATTCCGGGGTATAGAGCGAAGATTCAAGCCCCTCAAAGGCGCGGATCTGCTCCTCCAGAGCGGCGGTATCGGCATAGACCACAGACTGGACAACGGCAAACATACCGACCTTCTCCGTTGAGAACGTGAACAAGCCATTCTCAAGTGTGGCCTCCAGAGCAGTCATCTCTCCGCTCGGATCCACCGCGTAAACCGCCGTATTCACGGCAAACTGCGGGATGGAAATTCGGACGCTTCCCTGAGGAACAGCCTCGTCCTCCCCGTTGAGGAGGGAAATCTCATACAGGCGGATCGCCTTGTATCCCTTGCCCATGATCTGATCGTAAATGCTGCCATCCACGATCGGCTTGACGTTCATACGGGTCTCAGGCGGAAGAACGCCTCTGTCGGCGCGCAGGGTAATTCCCGTTGCGCCGTCCTCAAGCGCAATATCTTTCTTGAGAGCACTGAGCGCCGCCTCCGCCGCCACAAGGGTGGAGAGATTCTTCACCAGGCGTTTCTGCTCGGGCGTCAGCTTGTTGTATGCCGCGCGGGCTGCACCGATCTCGTCCTCCTTGTCGATCGTCACCGCACCGATGGCGGCAATCATGTCGTCCACCTTTTGAGCTGCTGCCGCATCGGCGGCCTGCTCCTTGAGTTCTTTCAGCTTTTTCTCCGCCTGAGTTAGAACATCCAGATTGGTGACAAGCTTCTTCTGCTCGGCCGTGAGCTTTTCATAGGCTTCGCGGGCCTCGGTAATCTTGGCCTCGCTCTCGAGCGTGACGTCGCCGATGGCGGCAATCTTCTCCATTACGGCCTGAGCAGCCTGTTTGTTCGCTTCGTCCTCCTGAACCAGCTTATCGTAGGCGGCACGCGCTGCGGTTAAAACCTCATAATTGTCGACGAGCTTTTTCTGCGCCGGAGTCAGTTCTTCATAGGCTTTCTCGGCAGCCTCAATCGCATCCTTACTCTCAAGCGTGACCTCGCCGATCGCGGCGATCAGCTCCCTGACAACCCTTGCCGCCTCGGCATCGCCCGCCTGACCGGCCAGCTCTGCATAGCGCTCCTCCGCCGCCGTCAGGACATTATAATTGCTTACGCTGGCCTTGAGATCGGGATCCAGTGCGTCATAGGCGCTGCGGGCCGCGTCAATTTTCTGCTTGCACTCCGTGGTGAAAGAGACCTCGCCGATCGCGGTGATCTTCTCCTCAACCTCCTGAATCTTTGCGGCGTTCTCCTTGATCTGCGCCAGAGCTTTTTCCGCAGCTACCAGAACATCGTAGTTGGTCACTTTGGATTTCTGCTCGGCGGAAAGTTTATCATAGGCGGCACGGGCCTCGGTAATCCTGGCCTCGCTCTCCTCTGTGACAACGCCGATGGCTTCAATCTTTGCGATTACCGCGTCCACCTCCGGATCGGCCAGCTCGAGGGCCCGGATCTTCGCGACTGCGGCGTTGAGTTTTTCAATCGTTTCCGGCTGAATCTTCGCCTTGATCTCGGCAAAGAACTGGTCATACTCGGACTGGAGCGTATAGACCGTCTGCGCATCCTCAAGGGTGAGCTCTTCGGTTTCCGGGAGTTTATTGACCTGTGCGGTAAAGTTATCCGCAACGCCCTGATAGAACGTATCGTCCATGAGCTCTTTCAGCTTATCCAGCTGCGTTTTGGCCGGAGTATCCTCCGTTCCCTCGACAATGACCTTGTTGATCTTTGCCAGCTCCTCGGCCGTGAAACGTCCGGCCGCGTTAACCGCGTCACGGATCGCTGCCCAGTCGGCCGGATTTAGCTTGACGACCTCGTCATTCGGAACCGTCTTATTTAGAGCACTCTCTACCTCGTCCAGTGAAACCGAACGCGCGACAAACGCACCGGACTGCCCCTGAATGAAAAGGTTGCCGCCAAGGAGATCGCCCACGCCAAGCTCATTGAGCAGGCTGACAATCGCCGGCGCATTCTTGCGCAGGTTCTCCGTAAAACGCGTGGGGGTCTGCTCAGTGACGGCATCGTTCTCTCCGCCAAGTACCAGATCATTTACCAACGGACGAACCAGCTCACTGAGCTTTTTGCCTGTGGGAAGGGTAACGGCCCCATCCAGGATATCCCACAAATTCAGGTCTACCGTCATCAGTCCGGAGACCACGGAATACGGGCCGGCCAGCATGCCGCGCAGTTGGATATTAATTGTTACCAGACCCAGGTATGTTCCGGAGAATTTCAGGCTGAGCACCTTATTGACCAGATTGACCAGATTATCCGGAGCGAAAGAATCCGCAAAGGAATTGATCAATCCGGTGAGAAGCTCCGGATCATTATGAATGATGGCATCAAAGATTCCCTGAAGGGAATCCGGAGTCTTCCCATCCCCGCGCGCAATGGTGCCGAAAATATCCGCCAGGAGCCCATAGAGATCCTGACCGTTGTAATCCAGTGCCTCAAGCGCCGTGCGCAGATCGTCGATAACCTTGGCAATCTGATCGGCATTCAACGCGTCAAAGAGCGGATCCACGTACTTGTTGTTCAGATCCCCCTTGACCTGCGAAATGATCGGATTGAGAATATCCGGAAGCTGCACGCCCAAGGCACCCAGATCAATATTCGTGATGAGGTTCTTTACATTCGGCTCAATTGCCGGGAGCAGATGAGCGATCACCTTTTTCACCTTGGCAATCGCATCATCCACCATGGCGGGCATGGCGCCCTTGAGGGCCGCATGCGCTGCGGACTGGACATCCTCCACACCGGACGCGGAGGTAATCATCTCCGTAGCAAATTCCGCCCGCTGCTGCTTCATCCCGTCCGTCCCCTTGGAGAGGGTGGCGTACCGAACCGAAGCAGAAGAGTTGACGAGCGAGCCGGACATCACGTCATAGAGCTGTGCCCCGCTGGTGGTTGTCAGCTGGCTGATGGTCAACGCACCGCTGTGTCCTGTAAAGAGGAATTTGACGCCGGAGTCCGCCAGAGCGGCGGGGCTTGCCCCATTCTTCTCCATAATGCGCGTGTTGTCCCTGAGGCCGAGCGACGCTGCCGCCGTATCGGGATCCTCCGTATAGAGCTTGAATGTACCGCCCAATTCGATCGTCAGATTCGACAACGTATGGAGAAGATCAATAAATGTCTTATCCACGCTGCTGCGGGAAACGGCCGGATAATGGGACGCGGCAAAGACCGTATCGCCTTCGCCTGCAATGGATTTGGCCTGTTCAACCGCCCATTGGGGAAGCTGTCCCTCTCCGTTCGCGGCCACAGAGTCGCTCATGACAACCTTGAAGCCGTTGCCCAGATCCGCGACGTATGAAGCGGAAGCGGAATCCTGTATGGACTCGCCGTAGCCGAAATCCTTATACAGATTCTCAAACACTCCCTTTGACACCGCGCTGGTGTTGACACCGCTCTCCCGGACATCGTGTTCACCGGGAATGACGTACACGTCGATCCCTTTTGCCTCTACTTCCCTGAGCTTACCGATTACATACTGATGGGACGCCTGAGAGCCGTCATTCGTCAGGTCTCCCGTGACAAGCAGTACGTCCGCATCGCTCTTCGTCACTTTGTCAATAGCGGCATCGAGCAGAGCAGCGCTCCTGGAAAGCATGAGGCCGTCCTCATCCGGCGCATCCGCCTGATAGCGAATGTCCGAAATAGCGGCGACCTTGATTGCGCTGGGTCCTTCCGCTCCGGCTACAATGGCCACAGGAACACTGGAAAGCAGCATGGTTCCGGACAGGAAGAGACTCAGCAGTCGTTTGCTTTTCTTCAAACCTTTTTACACCTCCACTTTTTTAATGGGACGTTTCTGCGTCCTTGGACGTGCCTTTTTCTTTGCAAAACCGCACAGTGCACGCGGGCTGTGCGGCGGGTGTGGAAGAACGGAGGTTTGTAGATATTAATAACATTCCTCCTTTTATTTCACCATCCCACATACACCTAATATGAACTGTTTTACCAGTTAGCTCCCCCTTATTTTTAGTAATTAAGCACAACTAAAATAGTGTAATACTAATTTATCCCAAAAAGTCCCATTTGTCAATCCCCTGAATGTCCATTCCATTGTAATTTTTAAAAAAAATTCTTTTAAAAATCGATCATTATTCAACGAAAATAACAAAATAGTCGTTTTATTTTATATATCTTTCCTTATTTTACAACAACGTATATGATAAAACAGATACAATATTCTTTATATATTTTATACTAATTTTTTTTATAAACAGGAAATTTTAAGGTTGAATCACTCTCTCCGCGTGCAGTAGATAACATTTTCTCAGTTATCTGATGATCAAAGCGGCAGAAACAGTGTGTAAAGCCAAACAGCCTTACATTTTTTCATTTTTTAAATTCCGATTAAAGTTCTGAAAGGCCCCCACATTTTCGTAAAGCCATTGTACTTTACAGTGCTTTTCCGGCATATTTTTCCATTCAGGGGGAATTTTCCAGACAAATCTGTCTATAAAAATGCCCTGAATTCCAGTGATGGAATTCAGGGCATTTGGCTATATTCCGTTATGACCGGCTTTCCGGTTCCGCCGAAACCTGCGGTACAAAAAGGAATTTGCCGTCCTCATATCGGCATACACAGGTTCCGCCGGCCCGGATGGTGCCGTTCAGCATCTGTTCCGAAAGCTCATCCTCAATCCGGGACTGAATCGCACGGCGCAGGGGACGCGCCCCATACACCGGGTCAAAGCCCTCGTCTGCAACCGCCTGAAC
>X72_Ural_Owl__coassemble_170_pt1 | contig 10362 bp, 10 predicted proteins | sample X72_Ural_Owl__metabat2_high_PE_004 | metagenome-assembled genome bin X72_Ural_Owl | reverse complement strand
CTACGGTGAGGGTGTGGTCTGGCTCAATGGGGAGAGGCCGGAGGAGCCCTATCTGTTAAATAAGATGAAAAAGCCCTTGAATAACTCGCTCCTGCGGCTTCCGCTGACGGTGCCGGAGGGCTGCGTATTCGTCATGGGGGATAACCGGAACAATTCGGCGGACAGCCGCTTTACCGAGGTCGGTATTATTGACGTCCGGGAGATTCAGGGCAGGGCGGTCGGGCGGATATTCCCGCTCGGAAGCTGGAGTATTGATTGAAGAGGTTCAAAATGGATGAAGTAAAATGGCCGTCTGATTCCGGTACGGCTCCCGGACAGCCGGAAGAACACGCCGGCAAATTTGCCGCGGCGCTGTACGATACGGCGGACGTGGTTGTTTCCGCCATGATTATTATCATGGTGATTTTTGTTTTCTTTTTCCGGTTTGCCGGTGTGGATGGGACATCCATGATCCCGACGCTGGGCGATTCGGACTGGCTGATGGTTTCCAGCAGGATGTACGATGATCCGCAGTATAAGGATATTGTCATCATCACCCAGCCCAACTACTACCATGAGCCGATTGTCAAGCGCGTGATTGCGACCGGCGGACAGACGGTGGACATCGACGCGGAAAAGGGGATCGTCTATGTGGATGGTGCGGCGCTGGATGAGCCGTATATCAACGAGCCCACGTACACGCTCTACGATGTCCAGTTCCCGCTGACGGTGCCGGAGGGGATGCTCTTTGTCATGGGGGATAACCGGAATAATTCGGCGGACAGCCGTACGACGAAGATCGGCCTGATTGACGAGCGCTATGTGCTCGGCAAAGTAGCGGGCCGGATCATGCCCTTTGGGCAGTGGAAGGTGGAGTAATGGCGGATTATCAGAAGCAGACCGTTCAGTGGTTCCCCGGCCATATGGCGAGGACGCGCCGGCAGATTCGGGAGAGCCTCTCCATGGTGGACGCGGTGACGGAGCTGCTGGATGCACGGTGTCCGTTCAGCAGCCGAAATCCAGAGCTAAAGGAAATAATCGGCGGTAAGCCGCACATTGTCCTGCTTAATAAATGCGACATGGCGGATGAAAAAAAGACCCGTGCTTTTCAGCGGTATTTGAATGCCCGCGGGGAGCACGCTGTCCCGGTAGACTGCCGGAGCGGGAAAGGACTGAAAGCCTATCCCGGTCTGGTTCGGGAGGTCCTCCGCGAACGGATCGAGGCCAACTGTGCCCGCGGAATGGCGGGCCGTGCCCTGCGGATCATGGTGGTTGGAATCCCCAATACGGGAAAATCCTCCTTTATCAACCGGATGGCGGGGAAGAACCGCGCCAGGGTGGCGGACCGCCCCGGGGTGACGCGGCAGAATCAGTGGTTTGCCATCGGAAACGGGATTGAACTGCTCGATACGCCTGGCGTTCTCTGGCCCAAATTCGAGGATCCCCATGTCGGAAATACGCTGGCGTTTATCGGCTCGGTCAAGGATGAGGTGCTCGACAGCGAGACGCTGGCGTTCCGCCTGATTGAGTTTTTAAAATCGGCCTATCCCGGCGCGCTGGAACAGCGGTATGGGCTGGAGAGCGGAATCGAGGAGACACTGGAGCTGTTTGACCGCATCGGACAAAAGCGCGGTATGCTTCTGCGCGGCGGGGAGATCGACTACGAGCGGGTGAGCAACATGCTGCTCGATGAGTTCCGGGGCGGACTGCTCGGGCGGATTACGGTGGACGAGGTTCCGTCAAAGTGAGGATGACTGGAGAGGAGCGGACGTATGCAGAACTGGCTTGAATATGAGCAGGCGCTGAAAACACAGGGATATTCTGCGGTCTGCGGGATCGACGAGGCGGGCCGCGGGCCGCTGGCAGGCCCTGTCTGCGCGGCGTGTGTGGTTCTTCCGGACGGATATGTCCCGGAGGGGATCAACGATTCCAAAAAGCTCACGGAGAAAAAGCGCGAGGCGCTGTACGATGTCATTCGCCGGGACGCGGTTGCTTATGGAATTGCCATGGCCTCCCATGAGGAGATTGACGCTCTCAATATTTTACAGGCCACTTTTCTGGCCATGCGGCGGGCGTTTGAGCAGATCAGCCCGGCGCCGTCTGCGGCGATTATCGATGGGAATCAAAGGCCGGGGCTCCCGTCCTATGAGTTTACGCTCGTCAAGGGAGACGCGCTGAGCGCCTCTGTAGCCGCGGCCTCCATTTTGGCAAAGGTCACAAGGGACCGCTGTATGGTGGAGTTGGATGCGCGTTATCCGGAGTACGGCTTTGCCAGACATAAGGGGTATGGGACGGCGGTGCATCGGGCCGCTCTGCTCGAGTACGGCCCGTGTCCGGAGCACCGTCTCACATTCCTGAAAAAGATTTTGGGGGACACGGCGCGGTGAAGCGGGAATATATTGGCGACTACGGTGAAATGTGCGCGGCGCGGTATCTGCGCGGCCGCGGCGTCCGGCTGATTGCCTCCCGGTACCGAACCCGGTTCGGGGAGATCGACCTGATTTTACAGGATGGGGAATTCTTGGCCTTTGCGGAGGTGAAAACACGCTCCTCCGGGATGATGGCCGCCCCGATGGAATCCGTCGACGGGGAAAAGCGGCGGAAACTGATTTTAACAGCGGATGCCTATCTGTCTGCCAAACAGATCGCTCAGCCCTGCCGGTTTGACGTGCTTGAGGTCTATCTGGACGGCGGCGGTCAGGTCCGCCGGATCAACTGGATCAAAGACGCGTTTGACGCGGAAATCCCGATGAATATTTAAAACCCGTCCCCTGTATCCATGTGGATAGAGGGGGCGTTTTTCTTGGATTATTTTGATCTGCACTGCGATACCATCAGCGAATGCGAGCACACACTTCAGGATTTGTCGGAGAACTGCTGCGCTCTGTCCCTGCGGCGCGGGGAGGTCTTTGACCGGTGGGGACAGGTATTTGCGCTCTTCGTTCCCGACCGGATGCGCGGGGAGGCGGCCTTTGCCTATACCGAACGGCTTTACGCCTACTTCCGACTCCAGATGAGCCGGAATAAGGAACACGCCCGCTTCTGTACCGGGGATGCGGAAATGGAGCAGACCTTGGGGGAGGGGAAAACCGCCTGTCTGCTTTCGGTGGAGAACGGCTGTGCGCTGGGAGGACGGGCAGAACGCGTCCGGCTTTTTTACGACTGGGGCGTACGGATGATGACTCTGACATGGGACGGGGAAAATGAGCTCGGCGGGGGTTCACGCGCCTCCTGCGGGCTGACGGACTTTGGACGGAGCGTCCTGTGGGAGATGAAACGGTGCGGAATGGTCCCGGATGTCTCCCATTTAAACGAGCGAACCTTCTGGCAGGTCTGTGCGGAGACGGATGTCCCGCTGATAGCCACCCACTCAGACTGCTTTTTCTGTCATCCCCATGCCCGCAATCTGCGCGATGAACAGGTCCGGGAACTCATTCGCCGGGGAGGGCTGATCGGGCTGAACCTGTATCCGGTGTTTTTAGGAGCCGGGGACCCGGTACGGCGTGTGATGGAGAATATTCTGCATCTGCTGGAGCTGGGAGGAGAGTCCTGTATCGCCCTCGGATGCGACTATGACGGAGCCCCCATGGCGGAGGGGTGGGAGCATGTGGATGACCTGGCACAGCTGTATGACCGGCTGCTTGGCAGAGGTATGGCGGAATCGGTTCTGGAAAAGTGTTTTTACCGCAACGCGCGGGATTTTTTCCTCCGCGCTCTGTTCCCAAACTCCACTGCGGGGTGCTGAAAAATTTCTTTTTGGCGTCTGTTGTCCAGAGCGGTAAGCCCCTCCGGCTTTGCGATGGATGACGGCATTTCAGGGACGGAATGGACGGACGTGGTACGGCGGGAGTTTTTGGAGGGATGATCCGCTAAAATGGTTGTAATTGTCATCCCCGTATGGTACAATAAATTGAATAATTGTAATCGTTGGATTATAATGGGTTTGACTATCATTTCTCAACAGCAGAGGAGCGTTGTATCATGCTTTACACCAGCACAAGAGATCGTTCGGTACGGGTGAGCTCCGCGCAGGCGATTGCGCAGGGAATCTCGGCGGACGGGGGCCTTTTTGTCCCGGAAACCATTCCGCAGCTCTCTATGGAGGAGATTGTCCGCCTTTCCGCCGCGGACTACGTGACCCGGGCCAAGGCGATTCTGTCCCTGTACCTGACGGACTTTACCAATGAGGAGCTCGACTACTGCGTCAACGGCGCGTATGCCGGCGGGCGCTTTTCCTCCGAAAAAGTGGCGCCGCTCGTGGAGGTTGAGCCGAACGTCCATCTGCTCGAGCTGTGGAAAGGGCCGACCTGTGCGTTTAAGGATATGGCGCTTCAGCTCCTGCCGTATCTGATGACGGTTTCCGCGAAAAAGACGGCGGACGTCAAAACCATCGTGATCCTCGTCGCCACCTCCGGCGACACGGGCAAGGCGGCGCTTGAGGGCTTTAAGGACGTTCCGAATACCAGAATCCTGGTGTTCTATCCGGAGGACGGCGTCAGCCCCATGCAGAAGCTCCAGATGATGACGCAGGAGGGCGGAAACGTCGGGGTGTGTGCGATCCGCGGCAATTTTGATGATGCGCAGAGCGGTGTCAAGCGGATTTTCTCCGATGGAGCGATTGCGGAAAAGCTCGCGGCGCACAATATGATGTTCTCCTCTGCCAATTCCATCAACTGGGGGCGGCTCGTCCCGCAGATCGTCTATTATATTTCCGCCTACTGCGACATGATTGCGGACGGCAGCATTACGCCCGGTATGCCGGTCAATATCGCGGTCCCCACCGGCAATTTCGGTAATATTCTGGCGGCCTATTACGCCCGTAAGATGGGGCTTCCGGTGAAGAAGCTGATCTGTGCCTCCAATGCCAACAACGTGCTGACGGATTTTCTTACCACGGGCCGGTACGACCGGAACCGTCCGTTCCACGCGACGATCTCCCCGTCTATGGATATTCTGATCTCCAGCAATCTGGAGCGCCTGCTGTTCGATCTGACGGGCGGCGACGACCGGGCCGTGGCGGGCTATATGAACCAGTTGAATACGGCCGGGGCCTATGAGGTTTCGCCGGAAATTTTCAGCCGGATCTCCGGGCTGTTTGAGGCGGGCTGCTGTGACGATGCAGCCACCAAGCGGACCATCCACCGGGTATTTGAGAGCGATGAATATCTCTGTGACACGCATACCGCCGTAGCGCTGAACGTCTATTTTGATTACCGGGATCGTACGGGAGACGGGACGGATACCATTATTGCCTCTACGGCGAATCCGTTTAAATTTTCCGCAGCGGTCCTCGAGGCAGTCGGCGGCGGACTCGCACAGGGGAAGAGCGAGTTCGACGTGGTGCGCCAGCTCTCCGTTGTAACCGGGGAGCCGATCCCGGCTCCGTTGGCCGATCTGGAAGAGCGGAGCGTCCGTTTTACGGACGTGTACGACCGGGAGAAAATGGATCAGGCTGTGTATAAGATGCTTGACATCGAGGGCTGACATGGCGCTGTATGCGATTGCGGATACGCACCTCTCCCTTGGAGCGGACAAGCCGATGGATGTGTTCGGCGGGTGGGATCGTTATGTGGAGCGCTTGGAAAAAAACTGGCGCGCTCTGATTACCCCGGAGGACACCGTCGTCATTGCGGGGGATATTTCCTGGGCGATGAAGCTGGAAAATACACGGGAGGATTTTCGGTTTCTCGAATCCCTTCCAGGGGAAAAGATCCTGCTCAAGGGCAATCACGATTACTGGTGGTCGACCCGGACGAAGATGGAGCGCTTTTTGGAAGAAGAGGGGCTTCACTCTCTGAAGATCCTGTTTAACAACTCCTATTTCCGCTGCGGCGTCCATATCTGCGGCGCCAAGGGCTGGCCGTGCGATACATCGGAGCGGACGGATGAAAAAATTTCCGCGCGTGAGCTTGGGCGGCTGACCGCCTCACTTTCCAGCGCGGCGGAGGGAACGGGGGAGCGTGTTGCCTTTCTCCACTATCCCCCCTATGGGCATCAGAACCAGTCTCTGCTGATGCACCGCTGTCTGGTGGAGAATGGGGTGCGGCGGTGCTATTACGGCCATCTTCACGCGGCGGCGGTTCGCAGGGCGTTCTGCGGGACGGCGGACGGGGTGGATTACCGTCTGATTTCGGCAGACAGCCTGCATTTTTGCCCGGTTTTGGTACAAAAGGGGCCGGAGAAGGTATGAGCCGCCCTGATTTTACGCCCAAGTGAAAAAAATGGTGGAAATCCCTTGAAATATCTGCTATAATAACTCAGTTAGTGTAAGTAACGGGAGGATTTAACAATGAGCTTGAAATCATGCGAAAAATTGGAGACCAATGTGTATCAGGTGGAGGTTACGGTAGATGCTGCTGCTTTTGAAGCGGCCGTGAACAAGGCTTACCTGAAAAACCGGAAGCGTATCAGCGTTCCGGGATTCCGCAAGGGGAAAGCTCCCCGTGCGATTATTGAGAAAATGTACGGCGCAGAGGTCTTTTATGAGGACGCGGTCGATCTCGTCTATCCCGAGTCCGTGGAGAGCGCCATGAAAGAGGCCGGCCACACGCTGGTAGCGCCGCCGTCCGAGGTAGAGGTCGTCTCCGTGGGAAAAGATGGCGTGGAATTTAAATTCAAGGCCACCGTGAAGCCGGAGGTTGAGATTGGCGCCTATAAAGGTCTGAAAGCCTATAAAGAGGAGATCAAGGTGGAGGCTTCCGAAGTGGACGCCCGTATTGAGGAGATGCGCGACCGCAACTCCCGTATGGTAACGGTTGAGGACCGTGCGGCAAAGGACGGCGACATGACGGAGATTGACTTTGAGGGCTTTGCCGACGGCAAGGCGTTTGACGGCGGCAAGGCGGAAAATTATAACCTGACGCTGGGTTCGGGCAGCTTTATTCCGGGCTTTGAAGAGCAGATCGCGGGCCACAAGAGCGGCGACGAGTTTGAGATCAACGTCAAGTTCCCGGAGGATTATGCTCCGGAGCTTGCGGGGAAAGACGCGACTTTCAAGATCAAGCTGCACGAGATTAAGGAGAAGCAGCTTCCCGAGCTGGACGATGAGTTTGTCAAGGATGTCAGTGAGTTTGAGACGCTTGATGAGCTGAAAAAGGACATAGAGGAGAATATCCGCAAGGAAAAAGAGCATCAGGCCGACCATGACGTGGACGATCAGATTATGGACGAGCTGGTTTCCGGACTTAAGGCGGAGATTCCGGAGGTTATGTATGAAAACCGCGTCAATGAGTCCGTACGCAATTTTGAGAGCCGCTTGAATTCTCAGGGCATGGCGCTGGAAGCCTATCTCCAGTATACCGGCATGGATATGGAGAAGTTCCGGGAGGGCTTCCGTTCTCAGGCGGAGATGCAGGTCAAGGGCCGCCTTGCGCTGGAAAAGGTTGCCGAGCTCGAGGGACTTGTCCCCACGGATGAGGACGTTGAAGCGGAATATAAGCGCTATGCGGATACATATAATATGGATATTGAGAGCGTTAAAAAGGTGATCCCGGCTGAGGACATCAAGGATGATCCCTGCATTACCAAGGCCGTCGAATTCGTTAAGGATCACGCGGACGTCAAGACCGGCAAGAAGCCGGAGAAGAAAGCCGCTAAGGCCGATGAGAAGCCGGCGAAGAAGACCTCCGCCAAAAAGGCCGCGGACGGTGAAAAAAAGACCGCTGCCAAGAAGGCCGCCAAAAAGCCTGCGGCGAAAAAAACCGCAAAAAAGGACGAGGAATAATTATTTCCCATGATTTGTTATAAAACGTCCAAAAAATGTTCAATATTTAGAGGTATACTTTAACCTAAGCCTTCAAGGAGGTGCCGGCGTTACGGTGCTTCCTTGAATTGGCAATAGGAGGATTTATCCACAAGCCCAAATTTTACAAGTTGGAGGTATTTCCATGAGTTTAGTCCCTTATGTTGTCGAACAGACCAGCCGTGGTGAGCGCTCATATGATATTTTTTCCCGGCTGCTCAACGACCGGATTATCGTCCTTTCCGAGGAGGTCAACGACGCCTCCGCCAGTCTGGTGGTCGCCCAGCTCCTGTATCTGGAGGGGCAGGATCCGGAGAAAGATATCAGCCTGTATATCAACAGCCCGGGCGGTTCGGTATCGGCCGGTCTGGCGATTTATGACACCATGCAGTTTGTCAAGTGCGACGTCTCCACTATTTGTATGGGTATGGCGGCGAGCATGGGGGCGTTCCTGCTCTCGTCCGGAGCTAAGGGCAAGCGTTATGCCCTCCCCAACAGTCAGGTGATGATCCATCAGCCCTCCGGCGGCGCGCAGGGTCAGGCATCGGACATTAAGATCGTGGCGAGCCAGATCCTGAGAATCCGGGAGAACTTGAACAAGATTCTGGCTGAGAACACAGGCAAGCCGATCGAGCAGATCGCGATCGATACGGAGCGCGATAACTATCTGTCCGCTCAGGAGGCGCTGGATTATGGTCTGATTGACAAGATCATTACGCATCACAGCTGATTGCAGGCGCGGCGACACTTTGCGGGAGGTAGATTCAATGGCAAGAGATGACGGGAACAAGGAGATTCGCTGCTCGTTCTGTGGAAAAACGCAGGATCAGGTCACCAAGCTGATCGCGGGTCCGGGTGTCTATATCTGCGACGAGTGTGTGGAGCTTTGCAGCGATATCATTGAGGAGGACGATTATCCCCGTTCCGGCTCTAAAGGAAAAAAGAAGGAGACCACCATGATGGATCTCCCCAAGCCGGAGGAGATCAAGCGGCAGCTCGACGAATATGTGATCGGGCAGGAAGAGGCCAAGATTACCCTGAGCGTGGCGGTCTATAACCATTATAAGCGGATTGCGTTCGGCGGACAGTCCGATGTGGACATCCAGAAGAGCAATGTGCTGCTCGTCGGGCCGACGGGTGTGGGCAAGACAATGCTTGCCCAGACGCTGGCGCGGATCCTTGATGTTCCGTTTGCCATCGCGGATGCCACTACCCTCACGGAGGCCGGATATGTCGGGGAGGATGTGGAGAATATTCTGCTCCGCCTGATTCAGGCGGCGGATTTTGACGTGGAGCGCGCCCAGAAGGGGATTATCTATGTTGATGAAATCGACAAAATTTCCCGTAAGTCGGAGAACCCCTCCATCACCCGGGACGTCAGCGGCGAGGGGGTTCAGCAGGCTCTCCTGAAAATTCTGGAGGGGACCGTTTCCAACGTTCCCCCGCAGGGCGGACGCAAGCATCCGCAGCAGGAGTTTATCCAGATCGATACATCCAATATCCTTTTCATCTGCGGCGGCGCGTTCGCCGGGATCGAAAAGCTCGTGGAAAAGCGTCACGGAAAGTCCAGCCTCGGCTTTACGGGAAATGTCCGGAAAGGGGAAGCGGAGGATGCGGATCGGTTTTACGCGGAGATCCAGCATCAGGATCTGGTCAAGTACGGGATTATTCCCGAGCTGGTAGGCCGGCTTCCGGTTATCGCCCCGCTGAAAAATCTGGACCGTGAGGCGCTGGTCCGGATTTTGACAGAGCCCAAAAATGCGATTGTCAAGCAGTATGAGGAAATGTTCCGTCTGGATCATGTGGAGCTGGCCTTTGAGCCGGAGGCGCTGGATGCAATCGCAGATAAAACGCTGGAGGATCATACCGGAGCGCGCGGACTGCGCTCTATTATGGAGAAGCTGCTCACGCCGCTCATGTATAAAGTCCCGACGGATTATCAGGTGGCAAAGGTGGTCATTACACCGGACTGTGTGCGAGGAGGCGGGCAGGCTCTGCTGCTTCGGGATGAAAACCGTACGCCAAACCGCTTGCAGGTTCCGGCTGGAACGGACGGTAAACGAAATATTTCATAATAAGTTAAAATCCCCTGCCTGCGGCAGCAGGCGGGGGATTGTTCCATGTTCCGGAAGCTTTTCCGGTTCAGCCGACGGAATGGATGACACAGGCTTCCGAAAGGGATGGAGCTGTAAAAAGTTCCAGACGGCTCAACAGGCATAGTGGGCGATCCCAAAATTAAAATGGAAAACGGCAGAATGAAAAAGCAGATGGATGGCATACCGTGTGATCCCCGGAGGGACCGGAAGCGCTCAACGTCCTCGTGCTGGCGGCGTAAGGCGGGGAAGCGGGACACGGGTTCGCTTCAGAACAAGGCCGCTGCGGGAGCGGCTTTTCGAATGAGAAGGGGCGCGGTCGCGCGAACATTTGAATGTTGCCTTTGGGGGAGCTTTTTTATCGGCAGGGAGGCTTTTTCCGAGGAATGAATATGCGTATTCGGGCAATAGTCGATAAAACCGTTGTCTGGATAAAATATTTTAAAAAAAGTGTTGACAGGTGCATATGGACGTGATATAATAATTGAGCACTTGAGAAACGCAACAAAACGTTCTCAGCAGTCGGTGTTTATTACGATGAGGGTCCAC
>X72_Ural_Owl__coassemble_169_pt1 | contig 10390 bp, 8 predicted proteins | sample X72_Ural_Owl__metabat2_high_PE_004 | metagenome-assembled genome bin X72_Ural_Owl | reverse complement strand
TCCGAAAAGACCACGCCGTCCGGGTTTACCGATTTCAATTCTTCTGCCGTCGCACCGGCGGGGAACCGGTATATGGTACAGCCGCGTACGGCCAGAGCTTTTAACAGACTGTCCGGAGTGCCGTAATCCATCACGGCGACACGGTACCGTTCCGGCTCTGCCGTCAAAACGGACAGTTCCGGAACCGTAACGGCCGATACCGCTCCGCGAATCGAATAGAGGCGGATTTGCTCCAGCAGCGCATCCATATCTTTTATCGAATCGGTAATAGCGCCTTTGACATAACCGCTCCCCCGAATTTTTCGTGTCAGGGCGCGGGTATCAATCCCGCATATTCCGATGATCCCGAGCTTTTTCAGGTAAACGTCCAACGTATCCCCGTGTGCATCGGACGGCGTATCACACCATTCCCGTACAATATATCCATTTGCCGCGATTGCCGACGTACTTTCAACTCCCCGGTTGCCCACCAACGGATAGGTCTGCGCTACGATTTGACCATAATAGGTTGGATCGCTCAGCACTTCTTCATAGGAGGCGGTACAGGTGTTAAAGACCACCTCACCGACCGTCGTACCTCTTTTTCCAACGGCATAACCGCTGAAAACCGTAGAATCTTCCAAAACAAGGAATGCTTTTTCCATCTTTCCGGAAATCATCGTTTTTCCTCCATTCTATCGATTGATTTGAATCGCGCCGTTGAGATCCTCCCTCATCCGGATTACTTCCCGCCGCGCTGCCCCGGCATAGTCTCTTTCGTCACAGCCCTCTTTTTTATATGCGCACATCACCGCACGGGAGGAATTGACAATCGCGCCGACTCCATCGGAATCAAAAGCGCCCACGATTCCCTGCGCGCCTCCCCCCTGCGCACCGTATCCCGGTACAAGGAAAAACGTGTGCGGAAGCCGCCCGCGCAGCTCGGCAAGCTGCTCCGGATAGGTTGCTCCCACAACGGCGCCGACGCCGCTGTACCCAAAGCGCCCGACCGAATCGGCTCCCCATTTCTCACACAAATTCCCGACAGCGGCGTAAATGGACTCTCCTGTTTCAAGCTTTCTGTCCTGAATCTCTCCGGAGGAAGGATTGGAGGTTTTGGCCAGCACAAAAATCGCTTTTCCCCCATCCCGGATCAGCTCCGCCATCGGCGCAATCCCGTCTGTTCCCAAATAGGCATTGACCGTAAGCGCATCCGAACCAAACGCGGCGAGAGATTCCCCAAAAAGCTCTGTCATTCCGAGATGGCCGGTCGAATACGCCTCCATAGTTGAACCGATATCATTTCTCTTGCCATCCGTAATAACGTAAAGCCCTTTTTCCTGAGCATACGCAATGGTATCGTGCAGCGCCCGTACTCCTTCCCATGAATACATTTCATAGTAGGCGCACTGTGGCTTGATGGCCGGCACGATGTCGTAAATCGCATCAATCAGCCCTTTGTTAAAGGTCCAGATAGCATCCGCGGCAGCAGCAAACGTCCGTCCGAATTTTCGAACGGATTCCTCCTGAATAAAGGAGGGGATATACTCCAGCTTGGGATCCAGTCCCGCAACGCTCGGATTTTTTTTCTCACATATTTTTTCAATCAAACGATCCATTGACACTTTTACTCCCCCTGCTCTTCAAAAACAATTTCTCCATTCAGGAATGTATATTGAACTTTTCCGCATAATTCCATTCCATGAAACGGTGTGTTTTTGGACTTGCCGTACAGCTTCTCCCGATCTACAATAAAAGACTTCCCCGGATCATAGAGTACCAGATCCGCTGTGCCGCCGCGCCGTACCGATGCCGGTTCACGGTGAAGAATCTCCAACGGTCTTGCCGACATCATGGAGATCAGACGGGACAGGCTGATAATCCCCTTGTTTACCAGAAAGGTGATTCCGGCGCTGAGAGAAAATTCCATCCCAACGACCCCATTCGGCGCGGTCATAAAGTCTGCTTTTTCCTCCGGAGTGTGGGGCGCATGGTCGGTCGCGATGACGTCAATCACGCCGCTTCGCACCGCATCCCGTATCGCAAGAACATCCTCCTGCGTACGGAGCGGGGGATTCATCCGGAAATCCGCGCTGCGTTCCCGAAGCTTTTCCTCATTAAAAATAAAATAGTGGGGGCAGGTTTCCGCCGTCACCTTAACGCCGTCTCTTTTGGCATTGGCAATCATCTCAACACTGGTTCTGGTGCTGACATGACAGATGTGAACCGGGCGCTTTAAGGAGCGCGCTAAGGCCAACTCACGCGCTGTTCCAACATCCTCGGCTGCCGCCGGTATCCCCCGTACTCCGAGCTCCCGTGATACCGCCCCTTCATTCATAATCCCGCCTTTCGAGAGCGAAGGCTCTTCACAGTGAGCGAATACCGGTACGCCGAGCCTGTAGCATTCAATCATCGCCTGCCCCATAAAGGCCGCCGTCTTGACCGGAACTCCGTCGTCTGAAAAGGCGGCGGCACCGCTGCGGAACAACTGCTCAAAATCGACCAGTCTCTCTCCTTTTTCTCCGACCGTAATCGCTGCAATGGGCAGTACCCTTGCCTTTACATTCCGAGACTTATCCAGTATATATCGGAGCGTCTCGGTGTTGTCACAGACCGGATCGGTATTGGGCATGGCTGCAAAGGTGGTAACGCCTCCGGCAGCGGCAGCCTCACCCGCCGTAATCAGATCCTCTTTATGAGTGAAGCCGGGATCGCGCGTATGGACGTGGAGATCAACCAATCCCGGCGACAGGCATGCACCACCGGCATCTATAACGCGCGAACAGGAATCATCGTCAATCCACGGCGCAATTTCCTCGATGATCCCCCCGTCAATCAGAACATCCGACCGGTATTCGGGCTCATCCGGATTGACGATCCGGGCATTTTTAATCAGGATTTTTCCCGGCATTGGACACACTCCTTTCAAACAGGCAGAATCGCAAAAGGCATGAGAGATGCCTTTTGCGATAAAACTTATGGCTGCTGGGGAGCCGGTTCCGTCGTCTCCGCCCCCTCCGGCTGGGAACTCGGATTGGCACACTGGGTGCACACCTCCGGCTCTTTCCCCTTGACATACCAGCCGGTCTGCCTGCTGACACACTGGTCGGATGCCAGCAGGCCGGTGACGGTGCAGAACTCCTTCATCTCCGATTCATCCGATTTAGCGAAATTTTTCGCCTCTTTTCCGCTGTGGATTTTGTCCATTACGGTTTTGAAAATCTTGTTGGGAGCAGAAGTACTCCCCAGGTTTTTAGGCATATCATAGCCATACCAGACCGCCCCTACATAGTAGGGCGTCCCGCCGCAGAACCAGCGGTCCTTGTTGTCGTTCGTCGTACCCGTCTTGGCAAAGGTCTGGAATCCGGATACGGCATAGCCGCCTCCCGTTCCGCCGTTGACAACCGTTTGAAGAAGCTCGTTCATGACGTCCGCCGTTCCCCTGCTGATGGCGCGGTGGGATTGCACCTGTGTTTCCAGATATACCTTGGAGCCGGTACGGTCCGTCACCTTATAATAGCAGTATGGCTCATAATATTCGCCGCCGTTTCCGAACGCGGCAAAAGCCGCCGCCATATAGAGCGGACTGGTTCCATAAAGCGTAGATCCCATGGCGAGTGGCGACCAGTCCTTATCCGTATCCGTCAGCGGAAGCATAAATTTATTGGTCGCGTAATCGTAGGATACATCCAGACCAATGGTATCCAATACACGCCCCGCGATCATGTTGATCGACTTCTGCAAGCCGTACTGAACCGTCATGTTCTGACTGGAATATCCGCCTCCCGCATTCTGCTCCGGCCAGAGATTTCCGTATTTATAAATGGGGGAATCGTTGAAAACAGAGGACCAGTAAATTTTTCCGGTATCAATTCCGGGCGCATAGACAGCGAGCGGCTTGATTGCCGATCCCATCTGGCGCTCCAGATCATCCGCCGCGCGGTTGAGGCCGCGGTTCTGAGTCTTTTCACCCGCACCGCCTACCATACCGACGATCCGGCCGGAATAATCCATTACCACCATCGATGCCTGCGCCTCATCATGGGGCATTCCGGTTCTGGAGGTAAAGACCTCCTCCATCTGCTTCTGAACATCCACGTCCACTGCGGTATAGATCTTCAGTCCGCCGTAATAGATCATATCGAGAGCCTGACTCTCCGTATATCCCTCCTGCTGACAGAGATCCTCCACTACCTGCTCGACCACATAGTCCACATAATAGCTCTGAATCTCCTGCTCGACCGTATCCTTAGCCGCGGAACCGTCCGATACATAATCCTCCGAATTGGTGAAAACCATTTTATAGTTGACGGCTTCCTCATACTCCTGATCGCTCAGGAAGCCCTGCTCGTGCATTTTTTTCAGGCACTCAAGCTGCCGTTCGCGATTGTTTTCAGGATTAATCAGCGGATCATAAGCCGTCGGCTTCTGCGTGATACTGACCAGACAGGCGCACTCCGCCGCATTCAGCTCGGAAACCTCCTTGCCGAAATATTTCTCCGCGGCAGTCTTTACCCCATAGCATCCCTCACCCAGATAGAGTGTATTCAGATAGGCTTCGATAATGGTATCCTTGTCGTAATATTTTTCCAGATTCAGCGCCGATAAAATCTCATTAAACTTACGGACATAGGTCACTTCATTTTTCCCAGTCAGATTTTTAATCAGCTGCTGGGTAATGGTGGAACCGCCGGAGCCGGTATTCTTTACAATAACGCCAATTGTCCGCACCCAGTCCACACCGTGATGCTTCTCAAAGCGCTTGTCCTCCAGCGCAATCGCCGCCTTGGGGAGCATATCCGGCATGTCATCCAAGGAGACCCATATGCGGTTTTCCGTTCCGTGAAGCCGGGCGATCTCCACGTCCTCGTTCGCCGAGTTTTTTCCGTAGACGATCGTCGTCTGGTTCTGATTAGCCTTATATTCTTCCAGATTAATCGCTAAATCCCCGTTAATAAAGGAGATCATATTGATCCCGACAAAGGCCACAACTGCAATACCGGTCAGCACCATGACGGCCAAAATGGAAATCAGCGCCGTTTTAATCCCGAATTTTTGATTTCCGGACAGCTTTCCGGTTCCTTTCTTTCGGCCGTGAGCGGCAGCAGATGGTTTCCTTGGGTTGGAGTTCTGAGTCATAACGGTTCCTCCTGAAAACTGAAACGATAAGCCGATCAGATCGGTTTGACTGCTAAAACAGATACACTATTATAACATATGTGGTATATATTGGCAAGGAATTCAGGATTTTCCCACAATCCGTATAAAAAGACCCCTGCCGGACATACTAACCGCAACAAGAACAATCGGGAGCGGTAAGCATGACAACAGATAAAATGAAAAGGCGGGCCGTTGCAGGCGGCGTCATGGCGGCGCTTGCAGCCGTTCTGCTGGCTGTTACACTCGTTATCAATTTAACCGATCCGGCCTCCGTATCCGCATCTCCGGAGGATCAGGACTCCTATCTCTATACGATTCTCGACTATGAGGGAAAGGTCACCGTTCTCAAACGCGGGGAAGAGACTCCCTGTGAAATATTTGATACCTACACTTCCTCCCTTCCCGAACCCGATCAGCAGGAATTGAAAAAGGGCGTGCGTATCTATTCGGACCGGCAGCTACAAAAGGCGATTGAGGATTACACCAGCTGAGGCTTTTGAGTAAAATCGTCCCAGATCCCATACTCTGTAATGATCGCTGTAATCAAAGTGTTGGGCGTCACATCAAAAGCGGGATTATACACCTGGATTCCATCGGGGGCCATCGGGGCGGAGTACCATTGGCGCGTCACCTCCGAGGGGCTGCGCTGCTCAATCACAATTTCCTCTCCACAGGCACAGGAAAAATCCATAGTGGACGTGGGCGCGCATACATAGAAGGGAACGCCGAAATGGCGGGCGAGAACCGCCACACCGAGTGTCCCAATCTTATTGGCCGCATCCCCATTGGCCGCCACCCGGTCACATCCGACAAATACCGCATGGATCTTTCCTTTTGCCATCAGACTGGCCGCCATATTGTCACACAGGAGTGTGGTCTCAATTCCGGCACTGCTGAGCTCGTAAGCGGTCAGGCGCGCCCCCTGAAGAAGCGGACGCGTTTCATCCGCGTACATTTTGATCCTCTTCCCCTGCTCCGCCGCCTTATAGATGGGAGCGAGAGCCGTACCATATCGGACCGCAGCCAGACGTCCGGCATTGCAGTGCGTCAGGATCCCAAATCCATCCTTGATCAGTGGAGAACCGTTCTCTCCAATCCTCTCGCACACCTCAATATCTTCATCCCGGAGCCGGCAGGCCTCTTGATGAAGAACATCCTCCATTCGGGATATCGAAATGTTTCCGGCACCCAAAAGCGCTTTCTCCATCCTGTTCAGTGCCCATGAAAGATTGACCGCTGTCGGACGTGCGGCGGAAAGCCGTTCTTTTATTTTCAAGACCTCCCCGCGCCACTTCTCCGGTTCCGTTTCGTCAAGCCGTACCGCACAGACATACAATCCGATGGCGGCCGCCACACCGATTGCCGGAGCGCCCCGGACCCGCAGTGTCTGGATGGCCTCAATGATCTCAGCCTCTGAACACAGCGCCTTTTTCTCCATCCGGTTTGGGAGCAATGTCTGATCAATGATAATAAGCGCTTTTTTCTCTTCCGAAAGGGCAACGGTATCGCAAATTTTCTCCATAATTCCTCCACAAGCTCAGAACGCTTTGATAATTTCTTCGATCAGTCTGCCGAGTTTTTCCGCGCTTTTGGCTCCCATTTCACTGACCTCTCCGGAGGTGATCGGGCGTTCCAAAACTCCGGCGGCCATATTGGTAATCAGGGAGAGAGCCAATGTCCGGTAGCCGCAGTGCGCAGCCTGAATAACCTCCGGAACCGTGGACATTCCTACAGCATCTGCTCCGAGAATGCGAAACGCCCGAATTTCTGCCGGCGTTTCAAACGAAGGTCCGGCCGCAGCCAGATAAACGCCGTGGCGCAGACAGATCCCCATCTGTCCGGCCGCACGGTCGGCCAGACGGATCAGCTCCGAATCGTAGGCGCGTGTCATATCCGGAAAACGCGGCCCCTCCTCTTTGAGATTCGGGCCGATCAGCGGATTATTTCCCATGAAATTAATATGATCCTCCACCGCCATAATATCGCCGGGATTCCATTCCATATTAATTCCACCGGAAGCATTGGTCAAAAGGAGGATCTCTGCTCCCAATTTCCTTAAAACGCGGATTGGAAATGTGATTTCCTGCATGGAGCAGCCCTCGTAATAGTGGAGCCTCCCCTGCATGCAGGCCACTCTTCTTCCGCCCAGCTCACCAAAGACCAGCCGTCCCGCGTGGCCCGGAGCAGTAGATCCCCGAAAACCGGGGATGTCGGAAAAGCGGACTGCCGAATCAACCGCAATCCGTTCTGCGATCGTCCCGCTGCCGGACCCCAGCACCAGAACGATCTCCGGTCGGAATCCTCCGATTCGGTGGGAAAGAGTATCAAGGGCCTTCTGTATCACGTTTCATCCCTCCTCAAAGCTCGGACAAAATCGCCTGCGTGCTTTTCTGTGCTTCAAATTGGACCTTTTCAATATCCAGAGTCTTATATTCTCCGTTTTCATATAAAATTTTGCCGTCGCACATGGTCAGAACAACATCGCTCCCCTGAGCGGAGTAGACCAGATTATTGGCCATATCATGAACCGGTTTCATATAAGGGACGTCGGTATCCAGTACGATCAGATCCGCCCGGTATCCCGCTGCAATCCGTCCGCAGTCCATCCTCCCCTGAGCACGCGCACCTCCAACTGTCGCGGCGGTGAGCGCCTGCCGGGGCGTGACTGCCGTCGGGTCTCCGGAGGAGGCTTTGTAGAGTGTGGCGTACAGCTTAATCTCCTCAAACAGATTCAAGTTATTATTGCTGGCCACCGAGTCCGTCCCCAGCGCCACGTTCAGACCGGTTTTCAGCATATAGGGAATATTGGTAAATCCGCCGGCGAGCTTAATATTGCTGACCGGGCAGCACACCGCGGTCGCGTGGGCACGCTTTAAAAGATCAATATCCTTTTCCTCCGCCCATGTACAGTGGGCCGCCGTAACACGGCTGTCCAAAATCCCCGTGCGCTTAAAATATTCTGCAGGCGTTTCGCCGTTATGACGGAGCTTGCACTCCTCGTGCTCCCTGCGCGTCTCGGATAAATGGAGATGGATTCCGAGCCCCTCCTTAGCAGCACATTCCGCCACTTGGCATACCAGCTTTTCGTTGGAGGTGTATTCCCCATGGACACAGAAATCCACTTGGAAACGCCCGTCAAAGGCGCCGTGGTAGCCCCGGATCAGATCCATTGTCCGATGATAGGCGGGAAGCTCGTAAAATCCGCGTCCCTCAAAATCCGTCACCCCAATGCTCATATTGCATTTGACGCCGGTTTCTTCCACCGCCCTTGCTGTGGCCTCCGCAAAAAAATACATATCGTTGACGGAAACGGTTCCAAAACGGATCATTTCCGCAAAAGCAAGCATGGAGCCGTGATACACATGCGTTTCGTTTAAATGAGCTTCAAACGGAAAAATGCGCTTGTTGAGCCAGTCATCAAGCACCATATTTTCACCATATCCGCGCATGAGCGTCATCGCCGTGTGACAGTGGGCATTGACCGGAGCAGGCATCAGAAGCCGGCCTTTTCCTGAAAATATCCGCCCATAATCCCCGGACGGCCTTTCCGCTCCCGCATAGACGATACGTTCCCCTTCTATGGCGGCATATCCGTTTTGAATCAGGCCGTAAATCGGATCAAAAAGGTCAATCTGTTCAAAAAGCATTTTAGTTCCCATCCTTTCGGCATATCTGACACTGTTATTATAGCGGAAACCGTCCCGCCGCACAATCATTTATTTGGAAAAACCGGAAAGTGACAAGTTTGCCGACTCATATAATTCTAAAAAGGTAAAGGGGGAATCATAATGAGGTTAACAGAGTTCTTTTCCCGGCTGTATGCCCGTATAGTATGTCTGGCATTTCATGTGACCAGCTCCGGATCATTCCCGCCCGCGCTTTCTCCGGAACGGGAACAGGAGCTATTGGAACGGCTTCAGTCCGGAGATGCAAAAGCGCGTGACGAACTGATCGAGCACAATCTGCGTCTGGTCGCCCACATTATAAAAAAATATTACTCCTCCTATTCCGATCAGGACGACCTGATTTCCATTGGAACAATCGGCCTGATCAAAGCGATCAACACCTTTAAACCGGAAAAAAAGATCCGGCTGGCCACCTATGCCTCCCGCTGTATCGAGAACGAGGTGCTGATGCACTTCCGCGCCTCGCGGAAAAGCGCGCAGGATATCCATATGGGGGACAGCATTGATACCGACAGCGATGGTAACCCATTGACGCTGATGGACATTTTATATACCGAAGATACGATTGCGGAAGATCTGGACACCAAGCTCAAGTCCGAACAGGTAAACGTATATGTCAACCAACTGTCCGATCCGCGCGAAAAACAGATCATAAAAATGCGATATGGGCTGGACCGGGAGGAACCGCTCACACAGAGAGAGACAGCGGCCAAACTTGACATTTCCCGAAGTTATGTCAGCCGGATTGAAAAGAGAGCGCTGGAACGTCTGCGGACCGCCTTCGAAAAAAACGAAAAGAAAAAATAAAGCACCGGCATACTCGGGAAAAAGAGTATGCCGGCATTTTTATCCTCTTGCATGGATATATTCCGCCGCAAAGAGTGCCGCAACGGCGCCGTCTGCTGTGGCGGTCACGATCTGCTTGACCGGCTTGGCCCTGCAGTCTCCCGCGACAAACACCCCCGGAATTTCGGTTTTGCAGTCCTCCCCCGCGCAAAAATACCCGGAGGAATCCAGCTTCAGCTCTTCCGCGTAAATCCGGTTGTCCGGAACCGCGCCGATGGCAACAAAGACGGAATCGGTCTGTAAGGTATCCGTCCGGTCTCCTGTTCTGTATTCCACAGAGGTCACGGTGTGATCTCCACAAATTTTCTCTACTTGGGCATTCAAGAGATACGTAACATTTTCCTTTTTCCCCAGTGCGTCCGTCAGATAGCGCTCTGCACGGAAAGCATCCCTGCGGTGAACGACATAAACCCGGCGGCATACTGCGCTCAAATACAGCGCGTCCCCGATCGCAGTATTCCCTCCGCCGACGACAACCGCCGTCTTTCCGCGGTAAAACGCACCGTCACAGGCAGCGCAGTAGGAGACGCCCCGACCGGCAAATTCCTCTTCGCCCGGGCAGCCGATCTTTCTGCGCGTCACACCGTTGGCAATAATAACGGAATAGGCCTCAAATTCTTTTTTCCTGGAAAACACTTTTTTAATATCGCCCGAAAGTTCCGCTTTTTGAATATCCGCAGAGGCAAATTCCGCACCCAAACCTTTGGCCTGCTTATAAA
>X72_Ural_Owl__coassemble_168_pt1 | contig 10428 bp, 11 predicted proteins | sample X72_Ural_Owl__metabat2_high_PE_004 | metagenome-assembled genome bin X72_Ural_Owl | reverse complement strand
GTCCTGTAAAGGCAAGTCCCGGCACGATGCACAGGCCGCCGCCCCCGGTGTAAACCGGGCGGTTCGGCAAAGGCTCCGGAATTCCAAACATTCCCGGAACAAGCTCCCGAATATCCGCAATCCAATGGAATGTCATCGCCCCGCGAATCGCAGGATCACAGCGTGGAACATACACCTGCTTTCCATCATGGAGCGATCTTTGGATCACGCGGCTGGTATCCAGCTCCTCACCGAAAGAAGCATATACTAAAATTTTATCAGATTTTTGATAGAAATCAAGCTCAAAAAGGCGATTTGCCGCTCTTTCCGCCTCTGAATCCCGTTTTTCAGGCGGAATCCCCCGGCGGATCGCCCGATAGCGGTTTCGCGCCTTGGTCTTTTCTTCAAGTATATTCATCGTATGTATTGCATGGAGGACAGCACTTCACCGGCCTTTTCCCCGCCGACAAAGCAGGCAGCTATTTGCGCGCCGAACTTTAGTGCGGCCCCCGCCCCCCTTGCCGTGATAATATTCTCATCCACACAGACCGGATCCGGACTCAGCGTGGCTCCTGACAGGGAGTTTTCAAAACCGGGAAAGCAGGTCGCTTTCCTGCCGTTCAGAAGCCCCATCTCTCCTAAAATACTGGGAGCGGCACAGATTGCGGCAACAACCCCCCCGTTCTCATACGTGCGGCGTATGAGACGGAGAAGCAGGCCGCTGGCCTTTAAATTGAGCGTCCCGGGCATTCCTCCGGGAAGAACGACCGCCTCAAACGGCTCCGATTCCGCTTCTTCAACTGTCCGGTCGCACAGAACCGGAATCGAGTGGGAACCGGTGGCTGTGCGTCCCGTCACTCCGACGGTAACAACATCCAGGCCGCACCGTCTCAATACATCAATCGGCGCAACCGCCTCTACCTCTTCAAATCCATCTGCCAAAAACACACCAATCATGCTGTTCACTCCTTTATCCAAGCGTCAGTCCGATATAGGGCCGAAACATCCGGTCCGGAACCATGGCGTCCTCCCCAAGCGGAAGGAGCATTCCACGGATTTTTTCCGTACCGCATCCACCACAGGAAGCCCAAGCCGTACCGTCCATCGCTCGCACGCCGTTTAGAAAGGCTTCTTCAAATTCCCGATTTTTCCCGGGACAAACGATTTGCTCCTCCACCCGGCAGACACCGTTCTCCATATGATACAGGACATATCCCCACGGGGAATAAAAGATTCGTCCGCCGGTAAACAGATGCTCTTTAACCGCATATGAAAACATTCTGCCGTTCCACATCAGGCCGCCGGTTTTTCGGAGCCGCTCCCTGCGAATGCGCTCCATCTCCACCAAGTGCAGTTGACTATCTGCGGACGGTGTTTGGGATGGATTCGCCCGCGTGATCCATTTCTCCTGCGTGTAAAAATAAGGTCGGAAGCCGAATGTGCCGTAATAATCAAACAGGCTGTCATTTGCCGGAACGAGTGCCAGACAATCGGTTCCGCGCTCCCGGGAAAGCCCGGCCGCGCGCCGGATCATCTCCCCCATCACACCTTGAGAACGGTATTCCGGAAGCGTGGCGGCCGCATAGACATAGGCGGCGGAATACTCCCGACCTGAATTCCATACGGTGCTGTCCAGCAGATAGAGCATGGAGCACAGACCATGCTCCCGCTGGCAAACCAGCGTATTTTCCGGTTGAAAGGCGCTGCGGAAGAAAAGATCCAGATAATCGTCCCCGTCGCCAAAGCAAACCCTCCAGATCCGGCGAAGCTGGGGAACGTCCCCGCTCCGCGCCAAACGGATCATGCCTGATCCTCCCGGTAAAAGGCCAGATGCTTTTCCAGCAGGATTTCCGGGTAATAAGAGAGTTTGGCCTTTCTCAGGCCCTCGTCCCCGGTGTCCTCCTCCCGATTGATATAACGGTAACCGGACAGCTCATTGCGTGCAAACTCATTGTTGATGATCGGGTAGGCCCCGCGCACGGAGGCAAAGGCCTTTTCAATATGTGTACAGAAGCATTGGCCGTTGATCGGTTCCCCGATCGTATAGGCGACTACTCCATCCTGCGTGCGGATCATCCCGCCGATTAAGCCCAGCTCCTCAAAGTGGTTGAATGCATGGTTGACAGCCCGCATTTCCGTGGCAATTTCCTCCGGCTTGCGCTCACTGTTGAGCCTTTCCCACTCCTCGTTCATACGTCGGCATTCTTCCAGATTATCCCGCGTAATCGGCTCATACCGCCAATCATTGTTCTTTTTAAAATAGGAGAGATGATTGCGTTTGCCATGATATTTTTTTCCGGACAGGCCGATGAGGGATTCCGAGGAATAGATATAATCAAAATCGCTCCGGGATGCCTCGTAGGTAAATTGTCCCGGAAACACCTCATTCAGATAGGCGATCCCCTCCGGCGTGACCCCGTGCATGATAAAGGGGATTCCGCGGCGCCTTGCGTCCTCCCGAATCGCCTCGACGGCCTCCTTCCGGTCCCCGGTTCCAGCCGGCATACAATAGGTTGCGCGCCGCTCCTCGTTGCTGATCGCAAGGACAAAATCGTTAAAACGGGCAATTTTGGTCCCGAATACCCCGCACCACAGGAACAGGTTGCCGAACGTATACTCGCATCCCATATAACCGGAGGCCCTCAAAAGGGGTTCGGCCCATTTTTTATCCTCCATAACAGGTTTATGAAATTCCAACATTAATCCGACAACTCCTTTTCAACTGCTGAAAAAATGATCTTTCCCATTTCCTCTATGCTTTTGGGCTGTCCGTTTTCAGCACAGTCAATCACGTGCCAGCCCCAGTGTGCCGCCGCATAGGCCGCGGTTCGGCGGCAGCGGTTCAGGTATTCCACGTCGCACTCGTGTACATCCTTGCGCACCTCGTTTCCATGGTACCGGGCGGACATCAGGCGCTGCGAAATCTCCACCGGCATATCCAGATAAAACACCTGATCCGGACGGGGAATCCCGTTTTTCACATATTCCAGATCGTCGATCCAGTCCAAAAATCCGGCCCATTCATCCTCCGGGAGCTTGCCCATCTGGTGGATCGCGTTGGAGGTGGCATAGCGATCCGCCAGAATCAGTCTCCCGGCAAGGTAATCGGCCTCCCAGTGCCGTTTATAGCTGGCGTACCGGTCCACTGCATAAAAAAGCGACGCCGCATAGGCGTTTACATCTCCGGCACTCCTGCCAAATTCCCCGTTCAGGTACATTTGCACCAGCGTACTCGACGGGTCGTCATAATCCGGCAGCTTGATCCTGCAAAACGGCTGTCCGATCCCGGAAAGATTCCGGCAGAGACACTCCATCTGCGTGGACTTTCCGCTGCCGTCAAGCCCTTCCAGAACAATTAGTTTTCCACTCATGAATGGCTCCCTTAACTGAATGATTTCCTTTTTCCTGTTCCTATATTATACCATTTATTCCATTTTAATCAAGACGGGGGCATGGAAACACCGCATTGCCAATACAGCGGAAATATGATAAAATAATTTGAAATCCCTTAGGAGGTACGTGGAATGAACAAAACGGTTTCCAAAGTCAAAATTGTCGGCTGTACCGATTGCGGAGAGAGAATCTGTGCCGCCGGCGGGCGGATCTCCACGCTCAGCGGCAACGCCGACGCCATCCTCGCCAAGTCCCTTGACCCGGAAAAAAACGCCTCTCTGATCGGAAAGGTAACCGCCTCCGGCCACACCTCCATCATTGAACATATCAGCTTCAATCTCGCTTTCACGGATGTCTCCGTGCTGGTGGAACAATTCATGATCGAGTTCCGTCTGGCCTCTTTCACCGTAAAATCCCGTCGGTACGTTGACTTTTCCGACTCCGGATTCTTTGTTCCGCCTTTGGCGGAATCAAACGAAACGGAACGCTTTATCCAAACCATGAAGCGCCGCTTTGAGGATTATTCCCGGCTCATTACCCTGGGAATCCCCAAGGAGGATGCGCGATTTGTACTCCCTTACTGCTTTTACAGTAATTTTATCTGCACCCTGAACGGAAGAGAGCTCTACCATGTTCTGGAGGCGATGCTGTATGGGCGCGGAAGCCGGTATCCGGAGATCCGCGAAATCGGAAGATCTCTGCTTGCTCAGGCTCAGGAGCTCGCTCCGGGGATCTTTAAGTCGTTTACCGGACAGAGTCATCCGGATACCGATTCCCCCCTTCCCGGCTTTTCCGTTGACGGCAGCAGCAAAAGCTCCAAATGTCATTCCGCAGACAAAACCGAACTGCTCGCATGCACCCTGGATGCGGAGGCTCTTGTAATCCGCACCGCTATGATCGAGGCCGCCTGTTACAGCCCTGCCGAGATTGATGGTGTTCTCCGCAATCCATCACAAAAAAAAGAGGCTCTCGCCTGCGCCGCACGGTCAAGCCGCCCGCGCGCACTGGAAAACGTTCAGTTCACGTTCCGCCTCAACGGCCTCTCCCTTTCGGGGATCACCCATCTGGTTCGCCATCGGATGCAGTCGGTCCAGATTCCACCTCTGGAGAGGAGCGATCCCGGATATTATGTTGTTCCGCAGAGCATCCGGGAAAATCCGGAAGCGATGGAGCTCTACTCCGCCGCGTTCCGGGAGGCGGGAGAATACAGCAGACAGGTTCCGGAGGAGATCCGGGCCTACACGCTGCTCAGTGGAAACACCCTGGATGTAGTCGCCACTATGAACGGGCGGGAGCTTCTGCTCTTCCTCCGCCTGCGCACCTGTAACCGCGCCCAGTGGGAAATCCGTGAATATGCCGTCGAAATGCTGCTCAAGCTGCGCGGGGAGTACCCAATGCTCTTCTCCCTCTATGGCCCAAGCTGCTGTGTTTTGGGCTATTGTCCGGAGGGACGGCTGACCTGCGGCAGGATAAGGGAAGTTCAGCACAAATTCTGTCCCGCTGAATAGAGGAGCGGTTCCATATATCCAAAACAACGCCCGGTATTTTTACCGGGCGTTGCAGTTTTTTACTGTTTTCGGAGATGATCCAACAGCTGCCGGACATTCTTTTTGCCAAACAAAACCCTGGAATCGTCGAGCACCAGACACGGAACGCTCATGACGTTGTACTTCTCCTTTAAATTGCCAAAATGGTTCAAATCATAAACTTCGGCCCGGACGTTTGGATTCAGCGATGCGATCCGCTGGGCCGCCGTAACCAGCTCCGGACACATTGTGCAGGAAAGCGATACCAGAACTTTCATCTCAACGGGGACGGCGATTCCGCGAATTTCCCGTTCCGTCTCCGGATCCAGCGATTGGCCGGGACCGGCGGCATTATACAGCCCTAAAACAAACGAGGTAAATTCATGGCCCCCCGGCACGCCGTGGAAAGCCAAACCGGTATCCGCGCCGTCCGCCGTCAAAATACGGACAAACGGGCGCTCCGGCTCATGAGAGGCCGCAGCCGTCTCCACGGTCAGGCGGTCCGTCCGCTCCGCCATCGCCCGCATATAATGCTCCAGCTCCGATGAAACCGGACGTTCATCCAGATGGAGCTGTAAGATGAGAGAATGCTCCATTTTGGAGAAAACCGTATCCAATTGAGCCGTGATCTCTGGAGAAAAAAGACCGCCCTCTTCCATAGGTACTGCGTCTGGCCGCGAGTGTTCCATTCCAGTATTGACTGATGCGTTCTGCACCGGATGAAGCCGAAGCTTCTGCTGCATGGCCGCGGCGTATTTTTCCAGCTCCGTGGCGGCAAGCGCGCCGTCGCCCACAGCGGTAACAACCTGACGCAGATTTTTTACACACACGTCTCCAGCCGCGTACAGCCCGTCCACACTGGTTTTTTGACAGCGGTCCGTAATAACGTATCCGGCGTCATCCAGCTGCGCCAGTCCCCGTACAAGGGAGGTTTCCGGAACATAGCCGGCAACGACGAATACGCCGATGGTGTCCCCTTTCTCCGCCTGATATTCTGTTACCTCACCCGTGCGGGTATCGCGATACCGGATCTTTTCCACCGCAGATTCGCCGGAAACCGATTCTACCTGTGTATGGGTGCACACGGTAATTTTTTCATGGTTGCGGGCCGCCTCCGCTGTCGCTTTGGCACAGGTAAAATCCTCCTCCCGAACCAAAACAGTGACATGGCGCGCATACTTGGTCAGGAATACGCTCTCCTCTGCGGCGGCAAATCCCCCGCCGATGACAAATACCTCTTTTCCGGTAAAAAACTCACCGTCACAGGTCGCACAGTAGGCGACGCCGCGTCCGCGAAACGCCTCTTCCCCGTCAAAGCCAATCACTCTCGGCCTCGCACCAGTCGCAAGTAAAGCACCAAAGCACTGTACTTCTCCCCGCGTGGTATGGACCGTTTTGATTTCTCCCTCCAGCTCCAGAGAGAGAACCTCGGCAAAGGAAAATTCAGCGCCAAAGCGTTCCGCTTGGCGGCGCATAGTTTCTGTCAGCTGTATCCCGTCCGTTTTCTCTACTCCCGGATAATTGACAACTTCAGAGGTGATCGTAATCTGACCGCCAAAATGTTCCTTTTCAATGACAAGAACCCGGTAGCGGGCCCGTGCCAGATAGAGCGCGGCGGTCAGTCCCGCGGGACCGCCGCCGATAACGGCAACATCGTACAGCTGAGCTGTTTGCTTCTTTTCCATCATTTACAGCTGACCTACCAGATCCAGACTCGGCTTGAGCGTTTCCGCACCGGGCTGCCACTTGGCCGGGCAAACCTCATCGCCGTGCTCTGCAACAAACTGGCTGGCCTGAACACGGCGGAACAGCTCATCGGCGTTGCGTCCGACATTCCCTGCTGTAACCTCATACGCGACAATCTTCCCCTCCGGATTAACGATAAAGCTGCCGCGCTCCGCAAGTCCGTCCGCCTCAATATAGACCTCAAAATCTCTGGCGAGCGCATGGGTCGGATCCGCGAGCATGGGATACTGAATTTTCTTGATCCGATCGGAGGCATCGTGCCATGCTTTGTGGACAAAATGCGTGTCGCAGGATACGGCATAGATCTCACATCCAGCCGCCTTGAAATCTTCATATTTATTGGCCAGATCCTCCAGCTCCGTCGGGCAGACAAACGTAAAATCTGCCGGATAGAAGAAAAAGACACTCCACTTGCCCAAAATATCCTCCCGGGTTACGGTGCGGAACTCGTTATTCTGATATGCCTGAACGGAAAACGCCTGAACTTCCTTGTTGATTAATGACATTTTTATTCCTCCTTGATTTTAAAATGAACCAGAAAGTTAGATAAAACTAACTTCCAACCTTAGTATACTGAATAAAAGCCGGAAAGTCAAGTTTATAAAATGTTCCGAATCGTATTATTTCCGCAATCCATGCAGAAATTCGGCCGTTATGCCAAAAGTCCTCTCCCCGATTTGGGGAGAGGACTGAAACAACTAAAACTAATTGCCGCATTCAATGCTGATATCATTAAATATTTCCAAAAGCGCGTCGATGTCCGTCTCTTTCTTTTCCTGTCCGGAGAGATCCCGGATACATTTTCCCTCATGGAGCATGACCAGACGGCTGCCGTATTCAACGGCAAAGCGGAGATTGTGTGTGACCATCAGCGTTGTGATCTTTTTTTCCCGTATCAGTTTTTCTGTCAGTTCCATGACCGTACGGGACGATTTGGGATCCAACGCGGCAGTATGTTCGTCGAGGAGCAGCAAATCAATCTCCGTCATGTTGGCGATAATCAGGGCGAGCGCCTGCCGCTGTCCGCCGGAAAGCGTCCCAACCTTAGCGTTCAAACGGTTTTCAAGCCCCATAGAGCAGGCCGAGAGCAGCTCCTGATAATAGGCGATTCTCTTTCTGCTCACAGCCGGCGCAAGCCCGAACGCGCGGTTCTTGGAATCCGCCAGCGCCATATTCTCCAAAATCGTCAGATCGGCACAGCTCCCCTTCTGCGGATCCTGAAATACCCGCCTGATATGCCGGGCGCGTTTAAATTCTTTCTGCCGGGTAATATCCCGCTCCTGAAAAATAATCTTTCCGCTGTCCGGACGAATGGTTCCGGAAATCAGATTCAAAAGCGTCGTCTTTCCCGATCCATTGGATCCGACAATGGAGACAAAATCCCCCTTATTCACGCAGAAATCAAAATGGTCGAATACCCGGTGCTCATCCGGCGTTCCCTTCCCGAATGAAACCGTGACGTCTTCAATCTTCAGCAACGACCGCACCTCTTTTCTTATTCATCAATCTCCCCGTGACGAGGGCAACCGTAAACAGCACTGCCATCAGCAGCTTTAAATATTCGGTCGGAAGTCCAAGAGCCAGCGCGACCGCAAGGCACGCCTTGTAGATAACGGCACCGATGATGACTTTTGTCGTGTCCCTCATGAAACGGACTTTGCGGAACAGACTGGTTCCAATGATGACAGAGGCCAAACCGATGACCACCATTCCGGTCCCCATCTGAAGATCGGCCGACCCCTTCTGCTGGGCAATCAGGGAACCGGCCAATGCCGCAAAGCCGTTGCCGATGGCGAGACCCAGAACTTTCATCATCCCGGGATCTTTCGCGAGCATTTTGACATACTGCTGGTTATTGCCCGCGGCCCGGAGCAGAAGGCCGGACTGGTCTTGAGATACAGATCCATCAGCACCTTAAAGAGAACGACAAGGATGACGAGCAGGATGACAGCGCGCAGCTGGTATCCGCCGATATACTGGGGAATCGCACTGGCCGGCGCAGTATTGAAAATCGTCTCCTTATTAAAGAAAGAAGCGATTGACAGGCCGCCGGTTCCCGCCATCATCACGACCAGATTAATCGACAGCAGAGCCGTCATCACCAATATTCCGCACAACAGCGGACGGATTTTCAGCTTGACGTTCAGCAGACCTGTGATACTGCCCGCCGCAGCCCCGGCCGCAAAAGAGATGATACAGCAGATCCACGGATTGATTCCGGACAGAATCATCACACCAGTCAGCGTGGCCCCCAGAGGAACCGTCCCATCCACCGACAGATCCGGAAAATCCAGAATACTGAATGTAATATAGACGCCAAGTGCGAGGACGGCATACATCATCCCCTCTTCCAGCGTCACCTTAAAGACATTAAAAATCTCCAAGCTCCGCACCTCCTAAAATGAGGATCCGGCGGGGAAATCCCGCCGAATCCGCCTGTTTTCTCAGTGTTTACTGCTGGATGGATGCAACCCTCTCCGCATCGGCATAATCGGCCGGAACTGTAATCCCAAGCTGGGCGGCCACTCCCTCGTTTACTACGGGAGCCGGAGTTTCAATGCTCTCAACCGGAATGGTTCCGGCGCTCGCCCCGCCGAGGATCTTGCCGACCATGGCGCCGGTCTGCCTGCCAAGCGCGATATAGTCCAGTCCCGCACAGCCGATACAGCCGTTTTTCACCTGCTCCACCTCGGAGCCATACACCGGAATTCCCGCCTCAGCAGCACGGGCCAGAACTGTTGTAAGGTTGGTCACAACATTGTTGTCTGTAAAATTGTTAATGCAGTCCACCTGAGAGGCCAGCGAAGCAGCCGCCTGCGGAATATCCGAGGAACTTTGAACGCCCTGCGGAACGATCTCAAACCCATATTTCGGGGCAAGCTCCGTGATTTTCTTCAAATGAGAGGCGGGGTTGGATTCGTTGGTGGTGTAAAGGATTCCGATCTTTTTCGCGTCCGGCTGGAAAGCACGGATCATCTGGAGCTGTTCCTCCAGAGGAAGAAAGTCGGAGGTTCCGGTACAGCTTCCGCCCGGCACGTTCAAATCGGCGACAAGTCCCGCCTCAACCGGATCCGATACGGCGCAGAATACCACCTGCGTGCCGGTTCCCTGAGCCTTTCCGTAGGCCGCCGTAGCCGCCGGTGTCGCAATCCCGACAATTACATCATAATTTTTCGCTACCATGTTGGCTGCGATCTGTTCCGCTGTCTCCGTGGAATTCTGGGCGTTCTGGTAGTCAATCTTAATCGTTTCCCCATCCTTATAGCCGGCTGCCTCGATTCCCTGAATCAGGCCGTTATAGCAGTTATCCAAAGAGGGATGGGCGGCGTATTGGATAATTCCAACTGTAGGAAGATCCTTTCCGTTTTCTCCTCCGCCCGCGCAGGAGGCAGCCGTGACGGCAATCATGGCGATACAGGCGATGGCGGCGATTATTTTAGTCCGTTTTTTCGTATAAATACTCCCCTTATCAATTCATTTTCAGTGTGTGTCAAATTTACAAAGAAATCGACCTGCGCCATCGTTCTTTCAACAGAATCATCCCGATCACTCCTGACAATATAAAAAGTCCCTCAAGCTGTCTTACAGCCTGAGGGACAGGAATTACAATCCTGCGGTGCCACCCACATTCACCATCATGGTGCTCTCATCATGCACAAACATGCACGCTCCGCTGTAACGGTCGGAATCCGTCTCCCCTACTCCATCTCTTTCGGTTTGCCCTCGTAAGCCCATTCCCCCGGTTCCAGCCGCCTGTTCACACCAGCCACAGGCTCTCTTAGGA
>X72_Ural_Owl__coassemble_167_pt1 | contig 10442 bp, 10 predicted proteins | sample X72_Ural_Owl__metabat2_high_PE_004 | metagenome-assembled genome bin X72_Ural_Owl | reverse complement strand
AATCATCCCGCGGTTTCTCCGATTTTAACCCGCATCCGACGGGGTACGGAGCCGCTCCCCGTACGCCGATCGGAAAGCCGGGAATACGATTACGATATTTGAATTGGATGCGGGCACGCACATACGGGGAGGAGCCCCCCCCATGTTCCCTGCGGCGCTTTCATGCGGTGTGTCCCCGGATCGGAAAGGCCGATGACAATGCGCCCGCACAGGGAGAGAACCCCGAAGGGGCGAACCGGGAGCTCCGTGCGGCCGTGCTTTGCAAAATGCCCGGCTCCGGATGGGGTTTTGTGAGGCTATTATACCACAATGCCCTTTTATTTCAAAGTGAATTTTACATTTTAAAACTGAATAATCGTCCCGGGATCCGGCCAATATAATGACGGAGGTGCACACAGATGGTACAGAATAAAAAATCGTCTTCCAAATTCCAGAAATTTCTCTCCGGCAAGGGTTTCTATATTGCATTGGCATTCTGCTTGCTTGCGGTTGGCGCATCCGCCTATACCGCTGTCCGCATGGATTCGGCCCCCGAGCCGGAAGCGCCCTATGTGGCGGACGGCCAGAATGAGCCGGATGTAAACTGGGGCGACCAGCAGGCCAATGTCCCGGCCACGGATGTACCGGATACCCGGGAGCAGACGGAGACCACGGCGCAGGCTCCGGCGGAGACCCAGACGGAGAAAGAGGCCCGGAATGAATCCTATTCCCTGCCGCTCGGCAACGATATTTCCATGGATTACAGCAATGGGGAGATGGTCTATTCCAAGACCATGGACGACTGGCGCGTTCATACGGGGATCGACTTCAAGGGCGAGGCCGGCTCCGAGGTCAAAGCGATCGGTTCCGGTACGGTTATGAGCGTCACGAATGACACGCTCTATGGCATTACCATTGAAATCGACCATGGGGACGGCGTCGTCGCCCGGTACTGCGGGCTGGATCAGAATCCCAATGTATCCGAGGGGAAAGAGGTCCGCACCGGGGACAGGCTCGGCCTGCTCGGCTCCGTACCGTGCGAGGCGTCTGAAGAGAGCCATCTCCACTTTGAGGTCCGCGTCAACGGGACGCTGACCGACCCGCTGGAGGTTCTCGGCAAGGCGGGCTGACCGGCATTTTCAAGTGCATGGAATGAAAAACCGCCGCGGAAGATTCCGCGGCGGTTTTGGTCATCCCGTGTCAAACTCCTGCTGAGCGGGAGAAATCACGCTTCCGGAGTGTTTTTCTCCGGCGGATTGGGCGCCCCTTTGGCATAGAGGGCTTTGTGAGCGGCGCGGCGGGCTTTCCGGTTGCGGCCGATCAGGCCGATCCGCTGGAGCATCGTGGCGAAGGTTCCCACTATGGTTCCGGCCACGCCGCAGAGCACGTCCGTCATGGTGTCCATCAGGCCGGAATTGCTGAACAGGGATGAGCACTGCATATTGGTGCCGCCAAAGGTATCCACGGTAAATTCATAGATCTCCCACAGACAGGCAACTCCCGCGCCGGTCATCAGCGCAAAGGCCACGCTCATCAGGACGTCCGGCGGACGGCTGTCCCGCTGAAAGACAAAGGTCAGATCGTAGGCGAACCAGCCGACCAGCAGGCCGGACAACACATGCATGACCAGGTCGTACGGGCCGATAAAATTGTACAGCCCGGCAAACTGCCCGAGTACGGCGGCAAAGACAATAAAGAGGTTGAGCGCCGTCTGGGCCTGATATTTGACCTTGCCGATCGGGGCAAAATAGCCGAAAAACTGGAACATATCCCACAGGTGTGTGAACGCGATGCAGAACATCGCCTGCACAAAGGTCATCCCAAAGCCCTCTAAAACAAGGGAGGAGATTCCCCAGGCCCACAGAACGGCGCGTGTGGCCCACCAGATAATCCGGTGCAGGACCGGAGGCTTGGTCAGCACATCGTAGAGCTTCATATGCTTCATCGGCAATTCGCATCCTTTGCTGTTTCAGTTATTCCGGGACGGACTGAAAAGGGAATCCCCGCTTTTTCACCCCGAAAATCTGTAAAGATCATACCAAAATATTGCCCGCCGGTCAATAATGTGACAGAGATGTTCGCAAGAAGTCATTGCATGATTGGGGCAAATCCTGTATAATGGATAAAAAATTCGGAAGTCATCCCGGCGTATGACTCAGGGAGGGATACCATGGAACAGGAGCGGTTTCTGAGCGTGATTATTCCGGTGTATCAGGCGGAGAACTATATACCGGTGTGCTATAAAAGCGTTGCCGGACAGCTCGGCGATGAGATGGAGATCCTTTTCGTGGACGACTGCTCCGGCGACGGAAGCCTTGCCGTCTGTGAGGAACTGGCCCAAAAGGACAGCCGGATCCGGGTAATCCCGATGGAGAAAAATCTGGGTGTCTCCGCCGCGCGCAACCGGGGGCTGGAACAGGCCTGCGGCCGGTATGTCACGTTTATAGACGCGGACGATGAACTGGAACAGGGGGCCTATCGGGCGGTACAGGAGGAAATCGGCCGTTTTCCGAACCCCGATGTAGTCCTGTTTGGCGCGAGGGAGGTCTATTTTAATCCGGACGGAACCGTCCGGGAGGAAAAGCCCATTCTTCCCGCGGCAGGGCAGTACCGCACTGCGCAGGAGGTCCGCGCCCGGATTGCGGAGATGGACCGCCTGACACTGTACGGCTATGTCTGGAACAAGGTCTACCGCCGCGCTGCTCTGGAGGAGAACCGGGTGAGGTTCGATTCCCGGTACGCGATTCAGGAGGACTTTCTGTTTAACGTGGACTTTTTTGACCATGCACAGAGCATGGCGGTTCTGGAGCGGGACTTTTACCGCTATTCCAAACGGCCCTCCGGGAGCGCGACCGGTTCGTTTATCCCGGACTATTATGCGGTGCATATGACGCGGATCCGGCGCCTTGCCGATCAGCTTGAGGGATGGGGCGTGCTGGATGAGGAGGCCCGCCGCCATCTGGCAAGGACATATACCCGGTATGTCTTTTCGGCCTTTGCCCGGAATCTGGATCCGCGCTCCGGAATGGATACCGGAAAGCGAAAGGCCTTTATCCGGGAGGTTTTTCAGAGTGAGCTGTTCTGCCGCATGATGCCTGCCGCCGCATGTTCGGGCGGGATGTTCGGGGTGCTTGAGCGCCTGCTCAAGTCCCGCAGCGCGGCGCTTTGCTCCATTGCCGCCGCCGCCATCCACCGGGTGCGCGGGATTTGACCAAAAGGGGGAAAAATATGTCTCAGCGAATCCTTGTATATGGCATGACCGGGACGCGAGGCGGAGTGGAATCGTACATCCTGAATTTTCTCCGCCATTTTGACCGGGATCAGATTCAATTCGATTTTGTCATCAGCGACGAGACGATGGCCTGTGCACAGGAAGCGCAGGAGCTGGGGGGGCGGATCTACCATGTCCCGCGGATCACGGCCTCTCCGCTCGGGCATATCCGGGCCTTTAAAGAGCTGCTTTTACAGCATCCGGAATATAAAACGGTTTATTATAATATAAACAGCGCATTCAGCTGCGTAGCGATGATCGCGGCCAGACTGACGCATCGCCGCCGCGTCGCCCATTCACACAACGCCTATGTGGAGAGCAGGAAGCTGCTTCACATCCTGTTCCGCCCGCTTCTGAATTATTTATCCGATGTGCGGCTGGCCTGTTCGGATAAGGCCGCCAGCTTTATGTTCGGCAGATCGGCGTACCGCCGCGGCAAGGTGACGGTTATCAAAAATGCGATTGAACTGGAGCTGTTCCGCTTTTGTGCACAGACACGCGAGCGGGTCAGGGCGGAGATGGGGCTTTCGGACAAGCTGGTTGTCGGCCATGTGGGACGCTTTACCCCGCAGAAAAACCACCGCAGGCTGATTGAGATTTTCCGGGCCGTCCATGCGGAAAACCCGGAATCCGTGCTGCTCCTTGCCGGAGAGGGGGAGGGAGAACAGGAAATCCGGACATATGGATCCGAGCTGGGGCTTTCCGACTGCATACGGTTTCTCGGTGTTCGGAAGGATGTTCATGAGCTGATGCAGGCCATGGATGTATTCCTTTTGCCCAGCCTGTTTGAGGGACTGCCGATCGTGGGAGTGGAGGCGCAGGCCGCCGGTCTCCGGTGTGTCTTTGCGGATACCATCACCCGTCAGGCGGACATCTCCGGGAATACCGTGTTCCTGTCTCTGGATCGGACCGATGAGGAATGGGCGCGGGCGGTTCTGACGCCCGGCGAACCGGACCGTGCCGCTGGGGTGGATCGGGCGCGCGAGGCCGGTTATGATATCGATGCCTCCGCGTACCGCCTTGCGGAAATTTTACTTTCACCGAGGAGGAATCCGGTATGATCAGCGTGGCGAGGGCGACATACAACGGGGAAAAATATCTGCTGGAGCAGCTTGATTCCATCCGGGAGCAGACACTTCCGGTGGACGAGGTGGTCGTCAGCGACGACGTATCCCCGGACTCAACACGTGAGATAATCCGCCGTTATATCGACCGGTATCGGCTTAAAGGCTGGATGTTGATCGAAAATAAGGAGAATCTCGGCTATGCGGAGAATTTCCGGCAGGCATTGAGCCGTACGCACGGGGACGTCATTTTTCTGTGCGATCAGGACGATGTATGGGAGCGGGATAAAGTGGAGCGGATGGTAAAGATCATGGAGGAAGACCCCTCCATCCTTACCCTCAGCTCCGCTTATACGTACATTGACGCCAAAGGGGAGGAAATCCCCTACACCAATCCCCGCCGCGATTACAGCGGGAGGATCTGCCGCGTGAGCTATCCGGATTTTGTCCGGGATTTTGGCTATCCCGGAATGAGCATGGCGCTGCGCTCCTCCATCCGTGAGCTGTTTCTGGAGGTCCGGCCCCGGGAGAGGGAGGCGCACGATTTTGTAATGAATACGCTCAGCGCCCTTCAGGGGGGCATGGCCTTTTTCGGGGTTCGTCTGGCGCGTTACCGCCAGCATGAGAACAATGTGATCGGTGCGCAGCGCCGCACCCAGGCCCGTGGGGATACGGATGAGCGGCTTGTCCAGGCGGAGCTTTACCGGATGCACGACCGGCTCTGTATGGAGCTGATCGGCTTTTTATCGGAAAAGGGGGCCGCACTGGATCCGGCGCGTGAGTGGACGGAGCGTCAGGCGGAGATGGATGAAAAACGGGTCTCCTACCTCCGGAAAAAAAGCGTGCTCGGCTGGCTGGGAAACCTTGGCAGGATCCGCCGGTATCAGAGCGTCAGGACGTATGTTGGCGACCTGCTCTATCTGCTGAATGTTGCAAAATTTTTCAAATGACGCTATTATATATCTGTAAAAGTTGATTGAAGGAGTAATGTCATGAACGGCTTTTTTGATTTGCGTAAATTTATTGCGCTGCTTCTGAGGAAGATCCATTGGATCATTCTGGTCACGCTCGTTGTGGCGGTGGGATGGGGAGCGGTTCGCTTTGTCCCGCAGATGATGGACTATCTCAGCTATGAAGAATCCGCCGTGGTTCAGGAGCAGCCGCAGGAGGATCCGGCTGCCAGTGATATGCCCTACCAGTATGAATCGGCCCGGACGATCTATATCCGTCCTACCGGGACGACCGCCGGAGGGGAAGATGCCTCGCTGGAAATCGCACGCGCTTACGCCGGATACTGCTATTCCTCCGATGTGATGGAGTCGTTGATGAAAGAATTTTTTGACCGGGCATCCCGGGCGGATGCAGAGGATAAGCAGCGCCGTGTCAATTACAATTACAGCACCAAGAGCGTGCTGTCCGAGCCGTATGAGGAATTTAGCTTTATCCAGAGCATCGTCTGTGATAATCCCTGGGATAATTCCGGACTGTTTACCCTTCGAGTGACCACGGCGGACAGCCAGCTGTCGGAGGATATAATCAACCGTGCCGTTGAGCTGCTGGAGGGGAAAGTGACACAGGTGATGGGAAGCCATACCGCCGTGGTGACGGAGGGGATCCAGATTAAAAAGCTGCCGACCCCTCAGACCGGCCTTACCCCCAAAACGGCAGCAGACTCCTCGGTTCCGGCGGCCGATACCGCCAAACCGTCCCTGCGCTCCATCGCGGTCAGCACAATTAAGGGATGTGTATGGGGAGCCATCATCGGTTTTGCCCTGTCCATCGCAGTCCTGCTGTTCTTTGACGTGGTATCGGTAAAGGTCACGACGGAGGAGGAGCTGAAAGCATACGGTAAGCCGATCCTCGCCTCCGGACGCCGGCCCGGAAGCAAGGGAAAGCGCTTCTTCCTCCACCGATGGGCGGATAAGCTGGAGGGGAATTCCACTCCGTGTACCGATTTTGCTTCTCTTTGCAGCGTCGTGCGGGAGGATGCCGCCACCGTTCTGGGCGGACCGGTTCGCAAGCTGGCGGTCTCCGGCACCGCGCCGAAGGCTACTCTTGAAAAATTTGCGGAGGAGCTGCGGGCGTGTTTCGATGACGAGACGGAAATTACGCTTGCGCCCGAGATCGCATCCAGTGCGGAGAGCATTGCGGCGGCGCGCGGCGCCCAGGGCGTTCTGTTTGCCGAGGAGATCATGAAGTCCAATAAGGTCGAAATCGAACGGGAGCTGAAAAAATTTGATGAGCTCGGGATCCGGGAACTTGGCTTTGTATTCTTTAAATAACGGCGGCTGCGGCGGCGCGGCGGAGAATTTCCGCCCGTCCGCCGTCTGCTCCGGAATGATCCGCCGGCTTCGGCGGGGCTTACGCTCAGGAGGACGCAGTTAACGTGATATTTTATATAGGAATGACGGCGGCTGCGGCCGTGTTTGCGGGACTGTGGCAGCATGAACGCGCCAAAGGAAAGCACCCTGTTTTAAAAACCGGACGCTTTGCGCTTTGGGCAAACACCGGGATGGTCTTTGCCTGCCTGACCTTTGCGGTCCTGTTTGCCGTCAACGCGCTGTCGGAAGGCAGCAACGATTATGAAAACTACATCTATGAATTCGGGCTGATTAACAGCGGAGGTGTCAGCAATACGGAGCCGCTGTTCCAGTTGATTGTCAGGCTGGTCGGCGCGGCCGGGTTCGACTTTGTCCTGGTACAGGCTCTGTATTGTCTGGTAGGGTATATGTTCCTGCTACTGTGCATCCGGGATTACTCGTCCAATTTTGCATTCAGCGTGATCCTCTATGTAGGGATGGGCTTTTATATGCTGCTGGGGATGAATCAGGTGCGGCAGTTTGTGGCGCTGATGGTCCTGCTCTATGCCTACCGCTATATCCCAAAGGGGAAGTTCATCCCCTATGCCCTGCTTGCCGTTGTGGCCGCGCTGTTCCATGAGACGGCAATCGTCATGCTGCCGGCCTATTTTATCCTGCGGATGAATCTGAGGGCTACGCATTTTATTGCCGCTATCGCCGTGCTGGCCCCCATCAACCTGTTCCATAATCAAATCCTGACGTTTCTGTTCAAAATGTTTAAGCCCCAGTATCTGGGGACCGCCTATCAGACACGCGGGCTGTATTTGGACATCCCGGGTACCTTTATGGCGATTGCGGTCTGTATCCTGCTGTTTGTCTACCGCAAACGGGTCGCGCATGGCGGGGAGCTGGAGGTGATGTTCGCAAAGATGTTCCTGATCTCCGCGCTGATTACCTCCCTGTGTGTCTGGCTGCCGGAAAACGCGCGCTTTGCGTATTACTTTAATATCCCGGCTATTGTGCTGATCCCCTCCGTTATGATGAGGGAGGAGAATAAGAGACTGCGGTATCTGATTCTGGGCGGGTTCAGCGCCGCCTATTTCCTGATTCTGTTTATTCAGGCGCCCAAGTGGGGCGTGATTCCATACGATCCCATCTTTTGATAAGAAAAGGAGGAGAAGTCCGTGAAAGGAATCGTTCTGGCGGGCGGGTCCGGCACTCGTCTGTATCCGTCCACCATCGCGTGCTCCAAGCAGATTCTGACGGTCTATGACAAGCCGATGGTCTATTATCCCGTCTCCACCCTGATGCTTGCCGGGATCCGGGAGATCCTGATTATCTCCACCCCGCGCGATCTGCCGGGCTTTCGGGAGCTGTTCGGGGACGGCTCGCATCTGGGTGTGCACTTTTCCTATGCGGTTCAGGAGGAACCAAAGGGTCTGGCACAGGCGTTTACCATTGGCGCGGACTTTATCGGGGACGGTACGGTCTGTCTGGTGCTGGGGGATAATATCTTTTACGGCTATGGATTTACGGAGCGTCTGCGCCGCGCGGCTTCGCTGAAAAAAGGCGGCGTCATCTTCGGCTATCATGTGAGCAATCCGCGCGACTTCGGTGTGGTGGAATTTGATAAGGCCGGGAAGGTCCTCTCCATTGAGGAGAAGCCGGAAAATCCCAAATCCAGCTATGCGGTCCCGGGACTGTATTTTTATGACAACGATGTGGTGGAGATCGCCCGGAACGTTCGGCCCTCGGCCCGGGGCGAGCTGGAGATCACCAGCGTGAACAACGAGTATCTGCGCCGCGGCACGCTCCATGTGGAGCTGTTCGGCCGGGGGATGGCGTGGCTGGATACCGGTACGCACCGCGCGATGCTGGCGGCCTCCAATTTTGTGGAGGCAGTGCAGACCCGGCAGGGGCAGTATATCGCCTGTCTGGAGGAGATTGCCTATCGCAACGGCTTTATCACACGGGACCAGCTCCTGCAAACGGGGGAGCAGATGAAAAAGACAGAGTATGGCCAATACCTGCTGATGCTGGCCAATTCGGAGGATTTGATCGGATGAAAATATTGATTACCGGTGCCAAGGGACAGCTCGGCTCCGAGCTGTGCGCCATCATCGCCGCCGGCCGGTCCGAGATCGGGCCGACTCCGGATTGGGCCGCGGGCGCGCAGGTGATTCCCGTGGATGTGGCGGAGCTGGACATTACGCGGCGGGAAGCCGTCTTTACCATGATGAAGGAGCACCGCCCGGATGTGGTTTTTAACTGTGCCGCCTATACGAATGTCAACGGCTGTGAAACGGATTTTGACACGGCGATGGCGGTCAACGCCCTCGGCCCGCGCAATCTGGCGATGGCCTGTGAGCGGACCGGCGCGGAATTGATTCATGTTTCCACGGACTATGTGTTCAGCGGGGAGGCGAACCGTCCCTATACGGAGTGCGACGTTCCGGCCCCCCAGAGCGCCTACGGTGTAACCAAGCTGCTGGGTGAGCAGTACGTCCGGGACTTCTGTACCCGGTATAAAATTGTGCGCACGGCGTGGCTGTATGGGTATCAGGGCGGCAATTTTGTCAGGACGATGCTTCGCCTCGCACAGGAAAAGCCGTTTGTCTGCGTCGTCAACGACCAGCGGGGAACCCCTACCCACGCCAATGATCTGGCCCATCACCTGCTCAAGCTGGTGGACAGCGGGGAATATGGCATCTATCACTGTACGGGAGCCGGAGAGTGCACATGGTATGAGTTTGCGCGGGAAATTGTCCGCCTTTCCGGGATTAAGGGGGAGATCCGTCCCTGCACCACCGAGGAATATCCCACTCCGGCCAAACGCCCGGCGTATTCGGTGCTGGACCACGCGATGCTCCGCCTTACCGTCGGAGACGAAATGCGCCCGTGGCAGGAGGCGCTCGCCGATTATTTCCGCCACTGCGGCTAAAGGGAGGAATCATCCATGAAAACGTATCTTGTAACGGGGGGGGCCGGCTTTATCGGCTCCAACTTTATCCTCTATATGATGAAAAAGCATGAGGATATTCATATCGTCAATCTGGATAAGCTGACCTATGCGGGGAATCTGGAGAATCTCAAGAGCGTGGAGAACGATCCGCGCTATACGTTTATTCAGGGCGATATCTGCGACGCTGCTCTCACAGCCCGCCTGTTTGAGGAGCACTCGATTGACTATGTGGTCAATTTTGCGGCGGAGAGCCATGTGGACCGCAGCATCTCCGATCCGGAGATCTTTGTGCGCACGAATGTGCTTGGAACGGTCAACCTGCTCAACTGCGCCAAAAAGGCGTGGAGCACCGGCGACGACGAGTACCGCAGCGGTGTCAAATTCCTCCAGGTGTCCACGGATGAGGTGTATGGTTCTCTGGGTGAAGAGGGGTACTTTATGGAGACAACCCCCATCTGCCCGCACAGCCCGTATTCCTCCAGCAAGGCGAGTGCGGATCTGTTTGTCAAGGCGTATTACGACACCTACAAATTCCCGGTGAACATCACCCGCTGCTCCAACAACTACGGCCCCTATCAGTTCCCGGAGAAGCTGATCCCCCTCATTATGAACAATACGCTGGCGCACCGGGAGCTGCCTGTCTACGGCGACGGGATGCAGGTGCGCGACTGGCTGTATGTGGAGGACCACTGCAAGGCGATCGACATGGTCATCGACGGCGGCCGTCCCGGTGAGGTATATAACGTCGGCGGCCATAACGAGCGGCCCAATATCTTCATTGTCAAGACGATCATCGAATACATCCGGGAGCACGTGGACGGACGGTCAGCGAGGAGCTGATCCGGCACGTAACCGACCGAAAGGGC
>X72_Ural_Owl__coassemble_166_pt1 | contig 10477 bp, 11 predicted proteins | sample X72_Ural_Owl__metabat2_high_PE_004 | metagenome-assembled genome bin X72_Ural_Owl | reverse complement strand
GCGTCCCAAATTCCCTCCAGCTTGTCAAAGCTCTCTGAAATTTCTTTTCGGCGGCTCATGGTAACCGCCACAATCAGCGCGTTGATTAAGCTCAGCGGCGCAACCAGTGAATCGACCACGGACGCCATGTCGCTCTTGGCCACCAGCAGGTGGCTGGCAAAGCCCGCGATGGGGGAATCATCGCTGTCCGTGATGGAGACAATCGCCGCTCCGCGGTCGTGCGCGAAGCGCAGGGCGTTGATCGTCTGGTTGGAATAGCGCGGGAAGCTGATGGCGATACAGACATCCCGGCTGCTGATACGAAAAATCTGCTCAAAGATCTCACTGGCCGAAGAGGTCTGGATGACGACCACATTGTCATAGACCAGATTGAAATAAAAGGCCAAAAAGCTCGCAAGCGCCGCCGAGGAGCGCAGGCCGAGAATATAGATTTCCCCCGCGCGGTTGATCGCCTCGACCGCGGCGTAAAAGTCCCGGCGGCTCGTCTGCTCCAGCGTGGCGCGGATCATTTCAATATCGCCGCCCAGCTCTTTCTCAATGATGTCCTCGTCCCCCATCCGGTCACAGGTGACCTCCATCCGCTGGAGCGACGTCAGCTTACTGCGCACCATATCGCGCAGGGCCTTTTGCATATCCGGGTATCCGTCATAGCCGAGAACCGTTGCAAAACGCACAACGGTGGATTCGCTCACTCCAACCGTGACTCCCAGCCGCGAAGCCGTCATAAAGGCCGCGCGGTCGTACCGGGAGAGGATAAAATCCGCGATTTTCCGGTGCCCCTTTGACATCTTGGAATAGTGCTTTTCAATTTTGGTCAAGACACTCTGTGCCACCCCAACGCCTCCCGATACAATACTTGACTTGGTTCTATTTTATACGTTATTGGGTTAAAAATCAAGAAAGATGAATCAGAAAGAAAAAAATCCTGCAAAAACGGGAGGCCCGCACACCGGCAAGCCCCCCGTTTGGTCCATATTTTACGCGCCGTCATACCATCACAATCTGCTCATAGTCCACAGCGTAATCCGTATCCGCATTGCCGATCGTGATGACCATGCCGCCCATGTGCTCCGCATCGTTCCACGGCTTGGGGGACGGGCCGGTCTTCAGGCCGAACACCATGTCGATCCCCTCGTAAGAGATTGCCGCATCGTTCTCATGATCGTGACCGCAGAACATATATTTGGTGGAGCCAAGCTCTTTGCACTTGTCAAAAAAGCCGGAACGCACCGGAGCTGCGCTCGGCAGATAGGCGCACTTTCCGTATCCGTATTCCTCCGGAACGGTATAACTTCCGTCCTCCTCGTTGTAGACCGCGTACTGCTCCAGCGCGTCCACAAATTCCGGCTGGGCAAAGTGTGAGAAAGTCATGGATGGGACGACATGCCCGACGGCCTTTTCAATCCCCTTTACATTCCATTCGTACCACGCAATCTGCTCATAGCCCATATAGGCCTCCTCCCTGGAGCCGTCGTCGTATTCCATATAACGTCCGTTATCCAGCATGAACAGCGTCTGGATGGGCTGCCCGTTTTCCGTAATGTTGACAACATAGTTCCCGCAGCCGTAGAGATTGGACGGCCCCTTCTGGAACAGGCTGTACTCCGCCGCCTCCATCTGGTCGCCCTGCCAGTTGAGCGAATTGACCGGAACCTCGTCGTCATGGTTGCCGAAGACGGCCGTCCACGGGATCTGGAACGAATCCATCAGCTTGATAAAATCCTTGAGCAGGAAACGCGCCGTCGCGCCGGAGACGTTGTCCCCAACGGTCGCAATCAGGTCCGGCTGCGTCTGCTCCACCAGCTCGCGGATCTGATCGAGCGCCTGGCTGTTTTCCTTCAGTCCGCTCCAAAGCTGGACATCCGCAAGCAGCAGGATTTTAAATTCTTTCTGCGGATCCTTTTCCACCGTTTGAATACGGTTTAAGTCAAATTCCTGTCCGGCACTCCAGATCTGCACGTGCTTTTTCCCGGTCAGCGGGAAAAAGAGGACTCCCACAATCACCAGAGCCGCCGCAAGAACCGCCGCAATAATTCCAATCATCGTTCTCTTCGCTTTCTTACTCATCGATTTTTCTCTCCTCTTTTTCTTAACCTGATTTTAACAAAGCGCCAATATTTTATCACAGATTCCTCCTTTTTTCCAGTTGATTTGAAAAAATATTTTAACTTCTTTCACAAATTCTGTTCCATAAATTCTATTTGAGGATTACTGGATATTTTACAGAAACTATGCTAAAATCTTGAGAGAATCGAAATCATCCCATTTTGTAAGAGAGGTTTTTCCCATGAAAGTGAAAAAAATCATTGCCATCACCGCCGCCGTGATCGTTGCGGCGGCAATCATCACCGTCCCCACGGTCTTTGCCGTCCGCGGGAGCCTCGGCGGCGAAACGCTGCCCGAGGACTTTACGTCCGGCCTTGCACAGGAGGATGCCGCGTTTGCGGAGGGCGCAAATACGCGCATTATGTCCTCCAACCTGCTGGTCCACTACGCAAGCTGGGGCGGCGAACCGGCCAAACCGCGCGCCCAAAAATATGTGGCCATGATAGAAAAATACCAGCCGGACGTGATCGGCCTTCAGGAGGTCTGCGGTTCCTGGTTTGCCTGCCTGTACCACAATCTGCCGGACGGCTATAAATTCATTGATCCCCTTACGACCGGTCTGTTTGTCCATATGACGAGCATGGTCTACAACTCCAACACGCTGAATCTGATTGACAGCGATCAGATCGTCTATGCCGAGGGAGACAATCCCCGCCTGCGCCGTGTGGTCTGGGCCCTGTTTGAGCGCAAGGACAACGGGGGTAAATTTATCGTTACCTCCACACACTTTGATCTGATCCGCGAAAACCAGGAGGAAGAAGAGCTCCGCACCATGACCAGCCAGGCGGAAGAGCTGATTGCGCTCGTCAACGATCTGGGATCCCGGTACAGCTGCCCGGTCTTCTCCACCGGAGATTTTAACGCCATGGAGGACGGCCGCAACAACGGCGAATACGACGCACCGGAAATCTACGCCAAACTCGCCGGGAGCCTGACCGATACCAAGACCGCGGCCCAGCAGAAAAAGGCCGGCGCGGATCTCGCGATTGACGAACCGACCTACGACCACATCTTCCTGCACGGGAATGCGGAAATCAGGCAGTTCCAGATCCTCTCCCAGCCTTATATGACACCGGTATCCGACCACTACTCCATCTTTGTCGACACAGTAGTCTGACCTGTTTTGGAACAAAACAAAAAGAGCGGTATGAAGTCTTTCATACCGCTCTTTTTTCAGTTCGATTCGCCGCAGGTGAGCGCATAGAGCCTCATATCCAGTACGCGGCCCGCCTTGAACGCATTCTTCTTCATCGTCCCCTCCAGTACAAAGCCGGACTTTTCCAGCACCCGGCAGGAGCCGGTGTTATTTGCGAACGGCTCGGCAAAAATACGGAGAATGTCCGTCTGTTTTAGGACGGTCCGGCACGCCAGGCGGACGGCCTGTGTCCCGATTCTCCGTCCCCAGAACGGCTCTGCAATATAATAACCCAGCTCCGCTGTACGGAAGTGGATATTCCCCTGACGGAAAATCCCCACGCTGCCGACCACCCGGCTGTCCGCCGTGACGGCAAAGGCAAAGGTGCGGTTCGGATCCGCCTGAAGCATCCCCCGGATAAACGTCTCCCCATCCGACCGGGTATAGGGATAAGGGATCCCGTCCCGAAGATTTTTCAGAATATGGGGATTGTTCATCATTTCCGCCACAGCCGGAGCATCCTCTATCCGCCATGGGCGCAGCCTGACCTCCATTCATCCCTCTCCTTTTATTTAAAAATCCGATGAAAATTCTTTTGCCAGCGCGAAAGATAGGCCTCTATCAGCCGGGAAAGCGCCAGATCATAGATCAGGAAAATCCCATTGGCGGCCAGCAGAACAATTGCAATTACTCCTGCGATCGGGATTCCCTTTTCCAGCAGAAAGTCCAGTTCCCCAACCGGGATCCCCATCACGAAAGTGAGAAGATAGTAGGCCGCAACAATCGCCGCATTAAAGACGGCAAACTTCAGAATGATTTCCAGAATCCGAGGGAGCCTGCTCTCAAGAAGCGCCTTGAGAATGGGATAATAACCAAAGAAAAGGACATACACCACTGCCGCCATCCGGTCCGGGACAATAAAGAACGAGATCAGCCCCACGGCGATAAATACCATAAAAGCCCATCCCTTATTGACCTCAATGACCATCATCATCAGAAGAACCCCGGCTATGGCAGGCAGAACAAACGTCATCGACGGGATCACCGTCAGCAGCATGGAGACCACCGACAGCGCCGCAATGATTCCGCCAAGCGCAATTTTTGAGCTCTGTTTCAACGCAATCCCTCCAACCGTCAGCAGCAGGGCGTTCCGTCGCAGCCAGCGCAGTCGCAGCAGCAGTTGGCGCAGATCAGCGCATTGCAGATATCGCAGGCGCTGCAGCCGCGCCCGTTCGTCGGCATCCCGTTTGGCCCGGCCTGACGGTATCCTCCGGAACGCGAGGACGTCACGCTGTTGAGCGCGGCGCGGTATTCCGCATTTCCGGGATCCATATTACAGGCCGTCTGATAATTTCTGGCAGCCTCCTCCAGCCATCCGCGCCGGAACAGGATCGTTCCCTTCAGAAAATACCACTCCGCATTCCGTCCATTGTTCGGGATCCCCTCCAGCAGCGTATCCGCATCGTCAATCCGATTGGCCGCGATCTTTGCCCGCACATCTGAAAGGGAGGAGCCCGCCGACGCATAGCCTCCGGGGCCGTTGCGCCGCGAATTGATGATCTCATCATACGCCGCGTCCAGCTCCGCCATCCGTCTGCTGTTGCGCGGTGTCATGTCGTCCTGACAGGCCCGGGCCTGACGGCGGTAAGCCTCCTTGACCTCCTCATCCGTCGCCGTTTCGCTGATCCCCAATATCTCATATGCGCTTTTCACGTGAGCACCGTCCTTTGCTGTAATCCGTGATCTCTTCAATGACATGATACGTGCCATCGTAGAGAATATTTAACAATATATCCTGAAAGCCTTTGATGTCAAGGGCTTTATAGGCGTTGATCGCTTCCGCCACGGTCAGGTTTAAGACCTCCCCTGCATACCGGGCAAGCTGCTCCGCCTCCATCCCCCCGAGGAGAAAGACATTGTAGCTCCCGGTTTTCTGATCTTTCTGCCAGTCGTCCGCCGCGTCGCAGATATATACATATCTTCCCACACAGTACCCCAGACGATTCAGCAGAGCGGCCTTTTTCCCATCCGCCTCCCCCATGCTGAAAATTCGGCCGAGCGCGCGGGCCGTGGGATCGGCGGCCCGGTCAATACTCGGGCATTTCTCCCGCTCCAGCTCCGCCTGCGCCGCCATGGCTTCACTCAGGATTTCATCAATCTCCGGGTATTTTCTCCGCGCCCGTTTCCGGGCCCGGGCGGCAAATGGAAGCAACAGCCGATACGCGGCGGATTTCGGGGCGGAGCTGTCCGCGATATTGTCCCTCAGCTTGTGATACGTCATGATGACCACACAGGCTGCGCTGATCTCCAGCGCATTTCCCGGATCCTGCCGGCAATAGCGGCACCTGGTCAGCGGATTAAAGGGACAGCGGCCGTTCTCAAAGCCGGGACATTCGTCCGCCTGCGCCATTCTCAGAATCGCCAGAAAAGCAAAATCATAGCTCAGGGCCATTCGGGCCGTCAGCCCGTAATCCCGTCCAAGCTGCCGGCAGAGGGAACAGTACACGCCCTTATAGGCTTCATAGTCTTTGACTTTCATCTCCGGCTTATAGGCCCTTACATATCCAAACAACGTTCACACCTCAACAGAATGACACGATTCCCTTCATATTTATACATCTTATCAGATTTCACGGACGGAAAGCATGAACGCCCTGTAAATTATTTTGCCGGTCTCCCGCAATCCGGCATCTTTCCGGCCTGAACTTCCGGAACAGGACGTTTTTTTGAAAAACAGATGACAATTATATGAAAATAGGCTATAATAAAAGCGGACTTTTGCTGAATCATTTCGGAGGTGTACCATGGCTATTATCAAAAAGGATGCCTATTTTAATTCTTCCACGGGAACGAATAAAATCCATACCGTTATCTGGCAGGACGACTCCCAGACTCCCGCCGCCGTCATTCAGCTGGCGCATGGCGTCGGCGAGCACATGGGCCGCTATGAGGAATTTGCGCGTTTTCTCGCCTCAAACGGCTTTGTCGTCTGTGGAAACGACCATCTCGGCCACGGGCTCTCCGCCAACTCCATGGAGGAGCTCGGCTTTACCTGTGAAAAAGACGGGGACCTGAGGCTGGTAGACGATATGCACCTTCTGTACAACATTATGCACCGCCGTTATCCGGATCTGAAGTATTTTCTGTTCGGGCATTCAATGGGGGCGGCCTGTGTGCGGGTATTTCTCTCCCACTTCGGCCATGATGTGGACGGCGCGGTTCTCTGCGGACTGGCGGAGCTCCCGCCAATTTCCCGCCTGCTGACCGGACCGGCCGACAAGCTGGTGGAAAAATTCGGCCCGCGCGGCAAGTCCAAGCTGATTACCAGCCAGATGAACACCTCCATGAACCGGCAGTTCTCCTCCGGCTCCCGCACGGCAAACGACTGGCTCACCTCCGACGAAGCGGAGGTGGATCGGATCCTGGCGGATCCGATGTGCAATTTCATTCTCACCTATTCCCTGATCCGCGATATGGTCTATCTTCAGACCGAATGCGCCGCAGGGGACTGGGTATCCCGTGTTCCGCTTCATCTGCCCCTCATGCTGATCGGCGGGGCGGAGGATCCCATTGGGAAAAACGGACGCGCTGTAATTGATCTGGTTGAAAAGCTGGAGGCACAGGGGCGCAATCCGGAAGTCATTCTCTACCCGGGATGCCGCCACAACCTGCACAATGAGGCGGTTCGGGAAAAAATCTTCAACGACGTGCTGATTTGGCTGTACAGCGTTTTAAAGCCGGAGGAAACCCTCTGATCGCCACATCGGGGAAATACTGCGGGACGCTGTAAAAAAGCAGTTCCCGTAATATAAGAATTGAGAGCAAAAGGCAGCGGAAATCCGCTGCCTTTTATTCTTCCCAAATTCCCCTATCATTCTTCGCGTCTTCGCCTGTTTCTTGTGAGAACGGCAATTCCCCCAGTGGACAGAACGACCGCTGAAATCATCGTGGCCATCTTACGGTCTCCGGTTTCCGGGTTTTCTTTTGATATATCTTGATCCGATCCGGAACCAGAGGTGTCCGTTCTGGTTTCATCTTCGGGGAGAGCTGGCCTCGGATTCACTGTGACCGTTATGGTTTTCCGTGCTGACGCGCCCAGCTGGTCCCGCACTTCATACGTCACGATATAGACGCCCTGCACATCGGGACGGACGGTGTTCTCTGTCACCAAAATCTCATCTGTCAGGTCGCCGTCCTCTTCATCGCTGGCCGTAACGCCGTCCAGCGGATGAAAGGGATCACCAGCGGTCAAAACGCGGTCATCAGCCTCGATCTCCGGAATATGGTTCAGTTCCACCATACGCGGATTCACCGTAACAGATATTTTTTGGGTAGCCGTATGACCATAGCTGTCTGTCACACTAAACACAACCTGATAGACCCCGGGCGAAGAAGTATCCACCGTATTTTCAACGATTACAATGGATTCCGTTAGATCCTGATCCTCTTTGTCCCATGCCGATACCCCTTCCATGGGATCAAATAATCCCCTACTGTCAGCACCCGATCCATGGCTGTAATAATACGATAAGACTGATCAAAATTACTCGAAGTATAGGAGGCTGCCCCCGTTCCGGTCACCGTCCCGTCCACAATCAGTTTTTCTCCGGAGACCGTCGTCAAGTTCCCCTCTGAGTAAAAATCTCCGCCAATCGTATTATCCTGAATCAGATCTAATGTTCCGCCTTCTTCAATCCGGATATCATTTACTCCATTAAACAGGCGAACCGGACGGACTTTTCCATAAGCGGTAATCTCAGTCGCGTGTTCTCTCAGAATTCCTCCGGAAGAAATGACGATAGAGGGAAAATCATAAATCTCCGTTACCGTACAGTCTCCAGCTACCCGGACGATCGCGTTCTCCAAACGGCTATCCGGAAGCTTCTCATCCTGGTTATACACGACCGTATCAAAAACCGTATCCGTCCGGTCCGCCCCGCCACCGAGCAGATCAATCTGAACCTTTCCCTTTACCGCAGCATATTCTCCGAGCGTATAGGTGTCCGCAAGCGTATCCCGGAGTTCAATTTGCACATCACCATGGCTGGTGACCGTATGCTTCTTATCTCCCCGGCCTCCCGCATGGATGGTCGGAGCCCCGGTACAATCCAAGACGGTCATATGCGTGTCACCCAAAATATCAGAATATTCCGTCCCGCCTCCGAACACATGGCCGAAGTTGTTTTTTTCGTAGCGGATGGCCACATTCCCTCCAACATTGGCCGATTGAGAGGGCCTGGATGCAGAGTAGTATCCCGCCCCTCCGCCGCAAACAAACGTGCCGTTACCGGCCATATCCGTGTTTTCCACGGCAATTGAGACATTTCCGGCCACATCGGCCGATCCGTTTGAGGAGGCACTTCCCCCTCCGTAAACTTTTACGCTGCGTTTGGCTCTGTCGATATGGATGGCGACATCTCCGCCCACACCGGCCTCTGCCTTGGATGCATCGCCGCCTCCAAAAACAGTCGGATTAGACAGATCGCCGCCTATAAGTTCCAGTGTGACGTTGTTGGAAACATTGGCCGGTGCACTTGTATCCCTACTGCCATAGGCCGACATTCCGCCTCCATACAGACATTTGGCGAATCCGGTATGACGGACAAATGTACTTCCCTGCACAGCCGCGCCGCAGCCTCCGCCATAGATCCCGGTTACATACAGTTTACCGTTATTGATAACATGGGTATCCCCTGTAATCTCCTTGTGGAATCCTCCCCCAAATACATATCCGCTGTACGTGGAGGTATCGGACGGCGTTGAGACGGAGGAACCAAATTCCAGCTTATGGCCATTGGCCGCGATTACAAAAACGTCGTTGTATTGATTCGGCCGGGTGACATCCAACGTGATCTGGTTAAAACGGACGTTGCCTTTCAGCAGCATACTGGCCTTTTCCCCAACATTGGTTCCGCCGGGCTGCATCATCAGTACCGCCTGAGACCCCTCCCGTCCCTGAATTGAGATATCTGCTTCCGGACTCTCCCATTCTTCGGGGAGATTCACGGTTCCGATTACCGTAAAGGAATCTCCATCCTTTGCCTTGGAAACCGCCTCTAAAAATGAGGCTGGATTATCGACCGTCGATCCGTCTCCCTTTCCGGCATCTGAAACATATATGGCCGGGTTCTCTTTTGTTTCCTCTCTGGATACGGCGGCGAACGCATTGGGTACGCAACCGACCAGTACCGCCCCTCCAAGAATCAACGCCAAAATTCTTTCTGCTGTTTTCAAAATTCAAATTCCTCCAGAATATAGTATGATCCCATTAAAACATCATATCCTATCTAATATAAAATGATGAAGAGATAATCCGGCTAACTTCCCGGATCTCCAAGCACCTGATGGCCTACCAGATAGTCGAGTGAACAGGCAAAGCGTACTGCCATTTTTTCGATTTCATCGAGTGTAAACTCACATCGGCCGGACAGCTTATCCTCCATAGCCGATTCTGAAAGACCAAGCCTTTCCGCCAATTCAGTAACCGAACAACGGTATTTTTCCATTTCCCATCGGATGTTTGGAAAAAGCAAATACTCACCCCCAATCCATCACTTTTGATAGTATTTATCTTTATTATACTATTTTTAGCGAGTAAGTCAAGAAGATATTTGACTTTTGTGCTCACAAATGTTACTATCACTGAGGAGGTGTTTTGATGAGTTTCGGTAAAAACCTCAGAAAGCTACTCGCCGATCGGAATTTAAAACAGGCAGATCTGTGCCGGCTGACCGGGATACAGACCTCCCTTGTTTCCGATTATTTGGGAGAAAAAAAGAGCCCTACAATCGGAAATGCCATTCTGATTGCAGATGCTCTCCATCTTTCTCTGGACACACTGGTGGGGCGGGATGCCTCCCCAGCCCCTCTTTCTCCTGTTTCGGCAAAGCTTTGCCGGATTGCCTCCGGTCTTGCCATAAATGAACAGGAACTTTTATTGGATATTGCCACGGCAATGAAAAAACGGCTGGAACACGATTCCCTGTCCACTCTTTCCAAATAAACATTACTCAGAGGAAATATCTCGGAACCGGTAATCCATGTTCAAGCTATTCTCGTATTTTTAATCCCCCGGCTGATAACCCAGCCGGGGGATTTTCAGGCATTATTCGGCCGCCGTCCGGGGTTCTCCGGGATCGACGAGCAGGGTCTTGTTGGTGTGATAGATCACCATTCCGGGGCGGGCCCCTACCGGCTTTTTCAATTCCCGAACCGGTGTATAGTCCACTTCCACCC
>X72_Ural_Owl__coassemble_164_pt1 | contig 10556 bp, 11 predicted proteins | sample X72_Ural_Owl__metabat2_high_PE_004 | metagenome-assembled genome bin X72_Ural_Owl | reverse complement strand
GTTCGTTGGCATAGGAGGAGTGGGTCAGCGCCGTACGCAGCAGCGACGGATCCCGGAACGTGTACCGGATCTCCTTCTCAAAGCCGCTCAAATCTTTCATCAGGCTTCCTCCTTTTCCTCTTCGGACATACGGGGCATATTGCGGGCAATCTCCCCGCAGACGTCCTTTTCCACGGTCCGGACTGCCTGACGGATCGCACTGAAAAAGCCCTTTTCTTTCGAGGAGCCATGGGCCTTAATAACCGGTCGGGCAATTCCAAGCAGCGGCGCGCCGCCAAATTCCGTATAGTCCATCTTTTTCTTAAAATCGACCAGCCCCCCTTTCACCATCAGGAAGCCGAGCTTGGTCTTGATATTTTTGGTAAAAATCTGCTTGATATTCTTCATCATCGCGGCAGCCGCACCCTCATACATCTTCAGCAGCATATTTCCGGTAAAGCCGTCCGCCACGACCACATCCGCTCCGCCGTAGGGGATGGAACGGGCCTCGATATTCCCGGTAAAGCGGAACAACCCGCACTGGGCCAGCGCCCGGTATGCCTGCTGCTGAAGCTCGCCGCCCTTGGTTTCCTCCGTACCAATGTTGGCAAGGGCCACGCGCGGCCTCTCAAGGCCCATGACGTGCTTCATGTACAGATCGCCCATGACGGCAAACTGGACGAGAGCTTCCGGCTTACACTCGGCGTTTGCCCCGCAGTCGAGCATCAGAAACGGCGTGGTGTCCGACGGCATAATACTGGCGATAGCTGCACGTCTGACCCCCTTGATCCGTTTGACAATAAAGGTGGATCCGACAACGAGCGCTCCCGTACTCCCCGCGGAGACAAAAGCGTCGCCTTTCCCCTCGGCCAGAGCACGCAGCCCAGCTGCCATGGAGCTGTTGGACTTGGAACGGCGGAACTCCATGGGATTTTCCTCCATGGCAATCACGTCCGGCGCGTCCAGAATCGTCATTTCATTGAGAGAGAGCCCGTTCTCCTGTGCACAGGCACGGATTCCACTCTCCCGTCCGGTGAGCGTGACGGTTATGCCGAGCTCATCCCGGGCACGGCACGCCCCCTTTAAAATTTCCAGCGGCGCATTGTCTCCGCCGTATGCATCGACGATAATATTCATGCCCGTTCCTCCTGTAAAATATGCTGTAACACCGCGAGGGAGCGTTCCGCCAGCGCCGTGTAACGCCGCTGCTTATCGCGAATCGGCTGCTCCATCGGTTCTATTATACCAAAATTTGCCCCCATGGGCTGAAAATTTTTCGACGGGGAAGCGGAAATGTAATCGGACAGCGCACCGGACATGGTCGTATTCGGGAAGTGCACCGGCTCCTTCCCCTCAATGCGGCGTGCCATATGCCACGCCGCCAAAATCCCGGAACAGGCCGATTCCATGTACCCTTCCACACCGGTGATCTGCCCGGCAAAGGCGATCCGCGGATCCGACCGCAGGGTAAAATCCGCGTCCAGAACCTGCGGGGAATTTAAAAAAGTGTTGCGGTGCATCACCCCGTAGCGCAGAAACCGGGCGTTTTTCAGCGCCGGGATCATCCCAAACACGCGCTTCTGCTCCGGAAAAGCCAGATTGGTCTGGAAGCCGACCAGATTGTACAGCGTTCCAGCTGTATTCTCCCTGCGCAGCTGGAGGACGGCCCATGGGCGCTTCCCCGTGGCCGGGTCCCGCAGGCCGACCGGCTTGAGCGGCCCGTAGCGCATGGTGTCCGCGCCGCGCCGCGCCATCACCTCAATCGGCATGCAACCCTCGTACACACCGCCGCGGTCGAAGTCGTGGAGCTGCGCCGTACGCGCATGGATCAGCTCCTCATAGAACGCCTCGTACTCCTCCCGGTCCATCGGGCAGTTGAGATAGTCGTCCGCATCTCCCCGGTCATAGCGCGACTGGGTAAAAAGGCACTTGCGATCCAGACTGTCCGCCTCCACGATCGGGGCGGCCGCATCATAAAAGCTGAGTTCCTGCCCGCAAACCCGCTGAATGGAAGCAGAGAGGGCGTCCGAGGCCAGCGGTCCCGCCGCCACAATGACATTCCCCTCGGGAATATCCGCCGCCTCGCGGTGCTCGACCGTGATATTCGGATGAGAGAGAACCGCCTCTGTAACCAGCCGGGAAAATTCATCCCGGTCCACGGCCAGCGCGCCCCCCGCGGGGACGCGGCTTCGGTACGCACAGTCCACCAGCAGGGAGCCAAAGAGCTTCATCTCCGCCTTGAGCAGGCCGCCCGCCGAGGCGATCCGTTCGGCCTTGAGGGAATTGGAACAGACCAGCTCCGCAAAGCCGTCCGTATGGTGGGCCGGGGAACGGCGCTGCGGCTTCATTTCCACAAGCGTGACCGGGATCCCCCGGTTGGCAAGGAGCCATGCGGCCTCACAGCCCGCCAGCCCCGCGCCGATGACGGTGACGCTATTCATGCTTCCTCCCCGCCCGTCTCCGGTGCTTTCGCTTTCTTTTTTGCAGCGCTCCCGGCGGATTTTGATTGGGTTTCAGCTTTTTTTTTCGTGGTTTTGGCGGCGGCCTTTTTCGCCGTTTTGGACGTGGTTTTCTTTGCCGCCTTTTTGGCGGGCTTTTTCTCCCCGCCCTCCTCATCGGACTTGGCCTTCTTCGCGCGCGGCTCCTCCTTGACGTAAGTGCTGCACTGCTCGTTGAGGCAGATCAGCTGGTTGGCACGTTTTTTGAAGAGCGTCTTGCCGCAGACGGGGCACTTTTCCTCCGTGGGCATATACCACGTCATGAAATTGCAGTCCGGATAGTTTCCACATCCGTAAAAGGTGTGTCCGCGGTGGGATTTTTTCTGTACGATCTTGCCGCCGCAGCGCGGACATTCGCCCGGCATTTCCTGAATCAGCGGCTTGGCGTTCCTGCACTCCGGGTATCCCGGACAGGCCAAAAACTTCCCAAACCGTCCGGTTTTGATAACCATCATCCGCCCGCACTTCTCACACGGGATGTCCGTCTGATCCTCCTGCAGCTTGATTTTAACGCCCTCCATTTCCTTTTTGGCTCTGGTGAGCGTCTGGTCAAAATCGCCGTAAAAATCGTGGAGCATTTGGATATAATCCTGTCTGCCGACGCTTACATCGTCGAGCTTGGTCTCCATGCCGGCGGTGAATTTCGTATCGACAATTTTGGGGAAATGCTCTTCAAGCAGTCCGGTCATCGCCTCGCCGAGCTCCGTGGGCGCAAGCTGCTTTTGGTTGCGCTCCACATAGCCGCGCGCGAGAATGGTGGAGATAATGGCGGCATACGTACTCGGGCGGCCGATCCCATTCTCCTCGAGCGCCTTAATGAGGGAAGCCTCCGTATAGCGAGCCGGGGGCTGGGTAAAATGCTGGTTGCCCGCAAGCTCCTTTTTCCGAACCGTGTCCCCCTCCCTGAGCGCCGGAAGCTGCGTCTCCTTTTCATCGGACAGATCCTCATATACGGCGGTAAAGCCATCGGATTTGACCGTATAGCCCGCCGCGGTAAAGACACAGCCGTTGACCTCGATATTGGCCTTGACCGTATTGTGGATGCAGCTCTCCATCAGGCTGGCCATAAAGCGGCGCCAGATCAGATTGTACAGCTTATACTGGTCGCTGGTCAGGCTGGCTTTGGCCTGCTCCGGCGTGAGGGACGGCATGGTGGGGCGGATGGCCTCATGCCCGTCCTGTGCATTTTTTCCGGACTTGAAAAAGTGCGGCTTTTTGGCAAAATATTTTTCCCCGTAGGTATTCTCAATATATTCGCGGCCCTGCTCCCGCGCCTGATCGGACAGGCGGGTGGAGTCCGTTCTCATATACGTAATCAGACCCACAGAACCGATGCCCTGCACCTCGACGCCCTCATACAGCTCCTGCGCAACCTTCATCGTCCGCTTGGACTGGAAGCCCAGCCGGCGGGACGCCTCCTGCTGGAGGGTAGAGGTGATAAAGGGGGCACTGGGGCGCTTGCTCCGCGTGCCTTTCTTGATGGACTGGACGATCCACTCTCCGTTTTCCGCCCGCCCGATGACGGCGTTGGCCTCCGCCTCGTTTTTCAGCTCCGCCTTTTTCTCCCCGGCATAGCCGTAAAAGGAGGCGTCAAACGTCTTTCGCGTACCGGGGGCGACGAGCTTGGCGTCCACCGTCCAATACTCCTCCGGCTTAAAGGCACGGATCTCCTTTTCCCGGTCGACGATCAGCCGGACTGCAACGGATTGCACGCGCCCTGCGGAGAGGCCGCGGCGGATCTTCTGCGAGACGAACGGGCTGAGCTTATATCCGACCAGGCGGTCGAGAATGCGGCGCGCCTGCTGCGCGTCCACCAGGGACATATCCAGCTTGCGCGGGTTTTCCATCCCGTGCTCCACCCCCGCCTTGGTGATCTCGTTGAATGTGACGCGGTCCGGGCTCTCCGGATCCAGCCCCAGAATATGGGCCAGATGCCATGAAATCGCCTCCCCCTCGCGGTCGGGGTCCGTCGCCAGATAGACGCCGTCGCTCTCCCTGGCGGCCTTTTTCAGCTCCTTGACGAGCGCACTTTTCCCCTTGATAATCTCATAGGTCGGCTTAAAATCATTTTTAATATCGACGCTCAAGCGCGCCGCAGGCAGGTCGCGGACATGCCCCATGGAGGCGGTTACCTCATAGCCGCTGCCCAGATATTTTTTAATGGTCTTCGCCTTTGCCGGCGACTCCACAATTACAAGCTTAGCCATCGTGAAAACCTCATCATCTTTATTCTTTCAGGGCGCTGTACCGTTTGCCCTGTTGTTGAACAATATAGCCCATAACCTCCAGCCGTGTCAATACCCTCAGCAGCTCCCGGATCGGGATCCCGGTCTGCGCCGCGAGCTCGTCGGCGCGCATTTCATGGGCGGAAACCGCCTGAAAAACACGGTGCAGCTCCTCCGGCGCATCGGCTGGAAGCTCCTTGGTGTTCCTCCCGGAGATTTTTTTCTCCGCCGGGGCGTCCGGAGGAAGAGCGGGCGTTTGGCCGCGGAGATCGGGGAACCGCCCTCCGGCAGAGGACGCGCGTTCGGCAATCGCCTGCAGCGAATCCTCCTCCCCGTCCATTTGGAGCCTGCCCGGAAAGCGGATTTCATATTCCTCTAAAATATCCCTTGCGGAAAAAACGGGCTTGGCCCCGTCGCGGATTAGCTGGTTTGCCCCGTCAAAGGTGGTGGTCAGAATATTGCCCGGCACGGCGAATACGTCGCGCCCCAGCTCCCGCGCTCCTCTGGCTGTAATCAGGGAGCCGCTTCTGATCCCCGCCTCCACCACAAGCGTACCTAAACTTCCGCCGGAGATCAGGCGGTTGCGGATGGGGAAGGTCGATTTTCCGGCCGGGGTTCCGGGCGGAAATTCCGAGACCAGCGCCCCGTTCTCCGCGATTCTTTTACGCAGAGAGGAGTTGCTCATCAGATACCGCACCCCAAATCCGCACCCCATATAGCAGACGGTTTTTCCTCCCGCGTCCATCGCGGCGCGGTGGGCAGCGGAATCAATGCCGAGCGCGCCTCCGCTGACAATCACCATCCCGGCCCGCGCCAGTGAAAATGCCAGTGCATACGCGGCCTGAACGGCGTAATCGGTGGCCTGCCGCGCCCCGACTACGGCAAGAGAGAGTTCCTCCCGCAGGACGGAAACATCCCCCCGGACATAGAGCGCGCACGGAAAGGCGGGCAGCTCTTTCAGATGCGCCGGATAGTCCTCATCCTGCGGAGTGAGAATATGGATGGAATACCGGCGGCATGCCGCCAGAATTTCATCCGCCGCTTCCAGCGGCGTCGTGCTCAGGCGCTCGACCTGCCCGGGCGTAAAAACGCCGGAAATTCGTTTTTCATATTCGGACGACTCGTAGACCGCCCGCGGGGAGCCGAATGCGGCGAGCGCCTCATCCACCCGCGCCCCGCAGCACATGGCCTGCTGAAGCCAGCACCAGTAGCGTACGGATTCCATCAGCCGGCCCTCCCGCGCATCATTTCCCAAATCAAAATCGCAGCGGCGGAGTTCGCATTGAGCGATTCCGCCCGCCCGGCCATGGGGATGGTAATCCGCTGCGTACAGGCCTCCTGCACCGCCGCCGTAATGCCCGAGCCCTCGTTCCCGATGACCGTGATCACATCTCCTGAAAAGTCCATTTCATTCACCCGTTCCGCCTCGGGATCGGGGACGGAGGCACAGGTGAGGAATCCCTGCCCTGCTTTTTCCTTTAAAAATACAGGAAGATCCGCCACCGTATGGAGTTTCAGGCGCAGGAGGGAGCCCATCGCCGCGCGCTGCGCTTTGGGATTATAACGGTCGCAGCAGCCGTTCAGAAGCACGGCATCCACACCGAGCGCCTCCGCCGTCCGGCAGATCGCGCCCAGATTGCCCGGATCCTGAACCTTTTCCAGAGCCAGGAATGCGCCGTGAGACGGGAGCTCCGGCTCCTGCTCCGGAATCTCAAAAACGCCGAAGATTCCCTGCGGGGTCTGCGTATCCGCCAGCTTGGCGGCAACCGGCGGGGTGATTTCCCATACGCGCGCAGCAGCCGGAAGAAGCTGCTTCAGATAGGTTCCATAGCGCTCTGCGGCCTGCGGCGTATAAAAAGCCTGAGCCGCCCTATAGCCGCTGTGCGCCGCATCGGCACACAGGCGCGCTCCCTCCAGAAAAAACAGGCCGTTATCCCGCCGGAATCGCGCACTGTCCCGCAGGCGGACGCAGGCCTTGACCGCCTCATTGGCCCCGGATGAAATTTTTTCCGCCACCTGACGGCCCCCTCTCGCTTTCCCGTGATAAAAAGCACGCCCGACGTTTTCATCGGGCGTGTTTGGACTGCTTCCATCATCAGCCGCACGCTTTCAGGCAGGCGGCCGCCAAACCGGCGCCCTCTTATTTAATGGCTGCCTTTGCTTTTTCCGCCAGCTTGGTGAAAGCGGCCGGATCCGCAATGGCGATCTCCGAAAGCATCTTGCGGTTGAGGGCGATCCCGGCTTTCTTCAGGCCGTTCATAAAGGTGGAGTAATTCATGCCGTTGAGCTTGGCCGCGGCGGAAATACGCGCGATCCACAGGCGGCGGAAGTCCCTCTTTTTCTGCTTCCTTCCGATATAGGCATACTGGCCGGACTTCATGACCGCCTCTTTTGCCGTCCTGAAGAGCTTGCTCTTTGCTCCAAAATAACCCTTGGCGAGTTTTAATGTCTTTTTCCTTCTTTTGCGCGTCATCATAGCGCCCTTGATACGTGCCATTGATAGCTACCTCCGTTTATTTGAGTGATAAAGATCCGTGGATAATCCTGATTATTTATAGGGGATAAGGCGTTTGATCTGATTGACATTCGTCTTATCGGCGACGGAGGTCTTGCGCAGCCCTCTCTTGCGTTTGGTGCTCTTCTTGGTCAGGATATGAGACTTGTTGGCATGGCCACGGATCGGCTTGCCGTTCTTGGAAAGCTTAAAGCGCTTTTTTGCACCGCTGTGTGTTTTGATCTTCGGCATTGGAATATCCTCCTTAATATCTCTTACTTTGCCTGCTTCGGCGCCAGGAACATATACACGGAACGTCCTTCCAGCTTCGGCTGCTTTTCAACCGACCCGAATTCCGCGCAGGCCTGGGCAAAACGGTTCATGATGTCGATCCCCAGCCCCTGATGCGCCATTTCACGGCCGCGCAGCCGGATGGAAACCTTCACCTTGTTGCCGCCCTTGAGGAAACGCAGGGCATGGCCCGTCTTGGTCTCAAAATCATGCGTGTCGATGTTGAGGGAAAGGCGGATCTCCTTTGTCTCGATGATCCGCTGATTCTTCCTGGCCTCTTTCTCACGCTTTGACTGCTCAAAGCGGTATTTGCCATAGTCCATAATTTTGCACGCGGGCGGCTTGGCCTGCGGCGCAATCTTGACCAGATCCAGGTCTTTCCCGGCGGCAATCTCCAGCGCCTCGCGCGCGGACATGATGCCGAGCTGTTCCCCGGTATCGGAAATCAGGCGAATCTCCCTGTCGCGGATTTCTTCGTTGATCTGAAGCTCCTTGCTAATGTTCAGCACCTCCAAACTAAAATAAACAACAAAAAGAAAAGCGGGCAGAATCCGCTCCGTCCACTCGAAATACACAAAACACCGCCTTTGGCGCCTGTGCTGCTATCGAACCCGCTGGGACTCCACGCCCGGCCAAGGTGAGAGACGGAAATGCTCTGCTTTATTGTAACGGAAGTATTGTACCACCTCCTCTGCCGTTTGTCAAGCCGCAGCGGACGATTTTGTTTTTTTCTCGGTTTTATGATATACTGGACAGGAAATCTTAAAAGCTGGTAAAAAGGAGCCGCAACATTTATGGATAAGAATTGGACGCTGCCCATCAAAAAAGTCCGCCCAAACGCCGTCATCCCCCAGCGTGCTACGGAGAAGAGCGCAGGGCTGGACCTGACCGCATGCATTGACGCTCCCCTGACGGTAAAAGCCGGGGAGCGCGTACTGATCCCAACCGGGATCGCCGTCGCCCTGCCGCCGGAAACGGTGGGGCTGGTGTTTGCCCGGAGTTCTCTGGGAACCCGGCACGGAATTGCCCTCTCCAACGGCGTGGGGGTAATCGACGAGGATTACCGCGGAGAAATCCGAGTCGGGATCCAGAATTCCTCGGATGAGGATTATACGGTCGAGCCCATGGAGCGGATCGCCCAGCTCGTCGTCTCCCCAGTCTGTTATCCGGCAGCGGAAGAGGCGGACGAGCTTGATGAAACCGTGCGCGGCGCGGGCGGCTTCGGCTCCACCGGGCGGCTGTAAATCAGACGGGAGGCGGTACGCATGGCCCTGATCCTCGCATCCGGCTCGCCGCGGCGGGCGGAAATTTTAAAAAACGCCGGGTTTGACTTTATTGTCCGCCCCACCGATGTGGACGAGACGATTCCGGACGGAATCGTCCCCTGTGACGCTGCCCGGGAGCTGTCCCGCCGGAAGGCCCGCGCCGCCGCCGCGCTCTATCCGGAGGATGTGGTGCTGGCGTCCGATACGCTGGTCGCGCCCGACAACGTCCTTTTGGGAAAGCCCGCCGATGAATCGGACGCCGCGCGGATGCTCCGCCTGCTCTCCGGCCGCCGTCATACCGTATATACCGGCGTGTGCGTGCGCGGCGGAGACCGGGAAGTGTGTGAAACCGTCCCGACCGAGGTGGAGTTCATCGCACTGACGGAGGAAAAAATCCGCCGCTATATTGCCACGGGGGAACCGATGGACAAGGCCGGCGCCTACGGTATTCAGGGGCGCGGCGGAATGTTCATCCGGCAGATCTGCGGCGATTTCTATGCGGTGATGGGTCTTCCGATTTCACGCACCGCGCAAATTCTGGAAGAATTTTCAATTTTCCCCGGATAAATGACGGTTCCTTTTGGCAAAAATACAGTTGAGAAAACCCGTTCGACAGGTTATAATAACAGTATATGGTATGGGACCGTCCAACTGAAAGGAGTTTTCAAGTTGTTTTCTTTTTCTCAGGATATAGGAATTGATTTAGGCACCGCGAATACGCTCGTCTTTGTCAAGGGAAAGGGCATTGTCATCCGCGAGCCCTCCGTGGTGGCCGTCGATGTGCGTACGATCCCGCACAAGGTCGTCGCCGTCGGGACGGAGGCCAAGGAGATGATCGGCCGCACGCCCGGCTCCATTGTGGCGGAGCGTCCGCTCAAGGACGGCGTTATCGCGGATTTTGATATTACCGCCGATATGCTCAAGGAATTTATCCACCGCGCAATCAGCGGTTCTCCGTTCAGCAAGGCGCGCGTGATGATCTGCATCCCCTCCGGCGTAACAGAGGTCGAACGCCGCGCCGTGCATGACGCGGCGCGCAGCGCCGGAGCCAAATACGTCAGCCTGATTCAGGAGCCGATGGCCGCCGCGATCGGCGCGGGGCTGCCCGTATCCGAGGCCACCGGCAGCATGGTGGTCGACATCGGCGGCGGTACGTCCGAGGTCGCCGTGATCTCGCTGGGCGATATTGTCACCTCCCGTTCCGCGCGCGTGGCAGGCGATAATTTTGACGATTCGATCATCGCCTATATTAAAAAGAAATACAATCTCCTGATCGGAGAGCGCACCGCGGAGGACATCAAAATCAAAATCGGGTCCGCCTATCCGTATGAGGGCGAGGGCGCGCTGGACGTCAAGGGGCGCAACCTGATGGACGGCCTGCCGAAAAATATCGAGGTCACCAGCGAGGAAATCCGAGAGGCACTGGCGGATCCGGTCAACCAGATTCTCGACGCCATCCGCGCCACGCTGGAGAAGACGCCGCCGGAGCTGGCGGCCGACATTATCGACCACGGCATCATGCTCACGGGCGGCGGAGCCCTGCTGCGCGGTCTGGACAGGCTGATTTCCGTGGAGACCAAAATGCCCGTTCATGTGGCGGAAAATCCGCTCGACTGCGTTGTCGACGGCACCGGCATTTGTCTGGAATCCGGCAAGGCGCTCGATATTACGGACTGATTCCGGCTTTATCGGCAAAACCCGGTCGGGTTTTGCCGTTTTGCTTTCAACTGTTGCACAGCAGCCTCAGGGCGCGCGGGAGACCGAGCGCCCTGAATTTGAATCGGCACGGCCCAGGCCCGTGCGC
>X72_Ural_Owl__coassemble_163_pt1 | contig 10595 bp, 9 predicted proteins | sample X72_Ural_Owl__metabat2_high_PE_004 | metagenome-assembled genome bin X72_Ural_Owl | reverse complement strand
GGCCATTGTTGATGAAGCCCGCAAGGTCGTCGACGAGGGGACCAGGGATACTTATAAATACCGGCAGCTTTACCGCAATAAGCTGGTACGTGAGCCGGTGCCGCATCTCTTTATCATCTCGGATGAGTTTGCCGAGTTAAAAGCACAGCAGCCGGAGTTTATGGAGCAGCTTATCAGCGCGGCGCGCATCGGACGCAGTCTGGGGGTTCACCTGATTCTGGCCACACAGAAGCCGACCGGTGTGGTCAACGACCAGATCTGGAGCAACAGCCGCTTCCGTGTCTGTCTCAAGGTTCAGGAAAAGTCGGACAGTCAGGAGATGATTAAGCGTCCGGAAGCGGCGGAGCTGTCCCAGACGGGCCGGTTTTATTTACAGGTCGGGTTTAACGAGCTGTTTGCTCTGGGACAGTCGGCATGGTGCGGTGCAGAGTATATTCCAGATGACATCGCGGAAAAGACGGAGGAGACAAGCATCCAGATTATCGATCATCTTGGACGGGTGATGATGAATGCCAAGGCGGACCGGAAAGACGCCTCTTCCCGGCGCCGTATGAAACAGGTCGTGGCGATTGTCCGGTATCTGTCGGATCTTGCATCCGAGGAGGATATTCAGGTTCGCCGCCTGTGGCTTCCGCCGATTCCGGAGCGCATTTATATGGATGAACTGGAAAAGAAATATCCGCAGCTGCGGGCGGAGGCTCCGGTCCTTAACCCCATTGTGGGCGAATATGACGATCCCTTTAACCAAAAGCAGATGGGGCTGACCGTGCCGCTCTCCGAGGAGGGGAACTGCCTGATATACGGATCGGCCGGGAATGGAAAAACGACGTTTCTCACGGCTCTCTGCTATTCGCTGATCCGAAATTATTCGGCGGAGGAGGTTCAGCTGTATATTCTGGACTTTGGTTCGGAGACGTTGAGGGTATTTGAGAAAGCGCCCCAGACGGGCGGCGTGGTGCTGGCGTCGGATGAGGAGCGGCTTACCAATCTGCTGAAAAAGCTGAGCCGGGAGATCGAAAGACGGAAAGGCCTTTTTGCGGATTATGGCGGCGATTACGCCGGATATTGCCGCTTTTCCGGGAACCGCCTTCCCAATATTGTTGTGGTGCTCAACAACTATTCCGGGTTTGCGGAACAGTACGAGAGCGAGGTGGACCACCTGAACTACCTCACGCGGGATGGCGTCAAATTCGGGATTTATTTTGTAGTTTCAGCCGGGAGCGCCAACTCGGTCCGATACCGCACCGCGCAGAATTTTAAACTGACATGGACCATGCGTCAGAATGATGTGACCGACTATTCGCTGATCGTGGGAAGAACGGATGGGCTGGTGCCGTCCGGAGTGAAGGGACGCGGCCTGGCCCGTCTGGATCGGGTTTATGAGTTCCAGACCGCGCACTGCGCCAATGTTCCGGATCAGATGGAATACCTCCGCGAGTACTGCCTGAAGCTGCGGCAGGAGGCCCGTTCCTTTGCCGATCCGATCCCGGTTCTTCCACCGGTCGTGGACTGCTCCTGCTTCGGGGGGGAGCGGCACAATCTGGCGCGGGTACCGGTCGGGATCGGGAAAAAGGAGCTGGACCCGGTAACGGTCAATCTGGCCCGGAATATGATTCTTCCGGTCTTATCACAGGACTTTTATTCCCTGCTTCCGTTTGCCCGCGAGCTGCTGCGCATGCTCTCCTCGTTTACAGAGGCCGTTGCGGTGGATCCGGATCGGGCGTTCTCACCGGACGCACTTCCAAAAGTGACGCTGGTGTCCTCGGAACCCGAGCTTTATGTTCAAAAGCTGTTCGGGGAGATGGTGGAGCGCAACAATACCTATATCGACTCCGGGCTGGACCCGGCATCCCTCTCCGAATATGGGGAGCGGGTGTATCTGATTGCGGGCCTGAAGAGCCTGTACGACCGTCTTTCCGACGACGGAAAAGATAAGCTGAACGTGCTTTTGGAACGCGGGGAGGCGGCTTATAAGCTGCACTTTATCCTTTTGGACTCGGCGGCCAGCCTGAATGGGTTTAACCAGTCCGGGTGGTATCGGAAATACCTGACCGGTGCGGAGGGGATCTGGATCGGCGCGGGAATGACCAATCAGTACATCTTTAAACCCGCCCGCGTCACCAATGAGCTGTACGCCGATCCCGGAGCCGGTTCCGGCTATGTTATGACAAAGAATCAGCCGGTATCATGCAGGCTGCTGTCCGATACCGCGGAACAGGAGGGATAAAAGTGGAGAGAGTGCTGATTGAAGTTTACGTACCGGTTCTGAACCTGTCCTATGACGTCTTTATTCCGCTCCATCCCCCGGTGCATGAGGTGCTGGAGCTGCTGAAAAGGGCGGTGGCGGAGCTGTCGGACGGCCAGTACCGTCCCGGCGAGTCCGCGGCGCTGTGCTACCGGTCGGACGGAAGCATTTTGGATATTAACCAGTCGGCCCGCAGGCTCGGCATCCATAACGGGTCCCGGCTGATGTTAATATAATTCATTATTTTAAGGAGGCATATGTATGTCAAGAACTATTGGAGTGGAGCCTGAAAATCTGGAGACTCAGGCGCAGAAGATTGAGTTTTGGGCGGCGGACTATAAGACGCAATATGAGGCGCTGTACGCGCGGGCAGGCGCTATGCAGCAGCAGTGGAGCGGCAAGGATAATCAGGTGTTTATCAGCCAGATCAAGGGATTTCGCGCGGATTTTCAAAATATGCATCAGCTGATGCTCGATTACGCCCAGTTCCTTCGGACCAGCGCACGGTCGTACCGGGATACACAGGATAATATTGCGGCGGAAGCCGGAACACTTGCAAATTGAGTAGGAGGGAAAAACAATGGCAATTAAAATTACGACCAGTGAATTGACGTCGGCCGCTGCACAGATTCGGTCTTATAACGACAGTCTTCGTGATGATTTAAATCAGATCTATACCGCAATGCAGTCGCTGGATGCAACCTGGCAGAGCGATGCCGGGAGGGATATCCGCGCGGCGATGGACAGTCATCGGGATCGTTTTTTCCAGCAGTATTACAATGTGATCGATTCCTATGCACAGTTTCTGGACCGTTCCGCCAGCAATTACGAGCAGGTGGAGACGAGTATCCAGAGCAATGCCAACGCCTTTAAAAACAGGTAAAGCCTTCGGCGGTATGCGTCTTGAAGTGGGGACGCATACCGCTGAACTGAGGGATTCTGAAGAGTAAAGGGGATTTTCTTTATGAAGCTGTTTACCAGGATTGTATCCGTTATTTTGACTGCTTCCATCGGTTTTTCCGCCCTGTCCGGCTGCGTCGGAAAAACGGAGGAGGGGGAGGAGTCCATCACGCGGTCGGAGTGGATTACTCTGCTCGGCGAGGAGTTTGGGCTGGACGATTATTTGAGTGAGGAGCCGTATTTCAGAGATGTCACGAGTGAGAACGCCTGTTTTGCCGTCGTTCAGTCAAGCGTAGACTGGGGGATTCTGGATCCGGAGGAACAGGATTTCCATCCCGATGAGGCGGCTCTCTGGGATTTTGCGGTGGACACCAGCGTGAAAGCGGCCGGCGTGGCGCTAACGGAGGGCGAAACCGCTCTGGATTATGCGGAAAAGACCGGCTTTATCCCGGATCAGAATTATATGACCGTCCGCGCCAAATTGACTGCGGAGGATGCGCAGAAGATTCTGGACTGGGCTAAGAAAATCTACCTGTCGGACGATTCGCCGGATTACAGCAATGTGCAGATGAATGAAAATGTGCGGGATTTTTCAGAGGATACCGCCATTGAGATGATCCGGGCGGATGAATATCGCGTCCCGACTTCCGCCGGGCTTCAGAAGGGCAGCGTCTTTATTGCGCCGGCTACGCCGGAAAATCCGGATGGAACGGCTAAAAAAGTGGTGGAAATTACCGATAACGGCGACGGAACCAGTACCGTAATAACGCAGGAACCGGGGCTGGAAGAGGTTTATGATGTGCTGGAATTTAAGGAAAAAGCGGTTCCCAAAAAGAAGGATTTCTCCCTTGCGGAAGGGGTAGAGTGGGTGGAGGAGCCGACCGGAACGGCCTCCCAGTCCACACCGCAGGTGCGCTCCCTGATGAACAGTACCGGCTCCGCCCCGGATACGCAGCAGCTATCCGATGAGGGCTTCCATGGAACGCTCAAGGTAAACTTTACCAAGGGAACGATCGGGCTTAGCTCAGGCTGGCGGGATCTGGATTTTGGTGATTATAAGGAGAACTTCGGCGTATCGTATCCCTCTGAATTTTCCGGTTCGTCCATCATACCGGACCGTTCGCTCTTCGGCCGGGATCCCTATGATAACAGCAAAGATGTTGCGGATTACGAGGCCGGTAAAATTACCATGGAGGAATTAAAGGAGCGCCTGAACCTGACCAAAGATCAGCACGAGGAGATACCGTATTTAGATGGAAAATACAACGGCGGTTATGAGATCACGGGAACAATCAGTATTAAGAATCTCTACTTTACGCCGGAGCTTCAGACCAAGAAAGTATGGGGGATTCCCACGGGGATCGAACGGTTCAAAATGACATTGAATTATGAGATCGAGTCCTCGCTCGAACTGAAAGGGGAACTGAACGGCGAACTGGAAGTATCCCCGATCAAAATCCCGCTCCCGATTCCGGGCATTTGGCTTGATGCAGTCCTCTCCCTGTCCGTTGATCTGAACGGCGAGCTGTCCGTCGGCGTTACCCTTAAGAACAACATAAAGGCGGAATATGAGGACGGAAAGACAAAACGAACCCAAAAGCAGTCCTCCGATTTTACCTCGCAGGCATCTGTTGTGATGGACGCCGGACCCTCTGTCGGCGTGGTGGTCAAGCTGCTGGGAATCAGCATCATCGACGTCAAGCTCGACTGCTTTTTCCGCCTGAAAGCAGATGCAAGCCAGAACCTGTCCACCGAATATACGGATTTGGGGGATGCGATTGAAATTACCAGAAAGACCACGTTTGACTACGGGGTTAATGCCTACGTCCCCATCCTGATACTCAGTATGGGCAATCCCGGGACACTTGCCGATAAAATCGGAATTTCATTCTCATGGGAACTGATGGGCGAGGATAAAGCGCTGAAGATCGAAATTATCCCGACCAAATCCATTGTGATCTGGGAGGATACGCAGAGGGTTGAGGCCCGTAAAGAGGGAGAGACATTCGGCACCCTTACCGGGAGCCGGCTGGATATTGACCGCTACTCCGTCGGCCTGTCCCCCAACGAGTCCCAGCAGATTTCCGTTACCCAGATCCCGGAGGGATATTCCGCATCGGATATTGTCTGGTCCTCGTCCGACAGCGGAGTGGCCACCGTTTCTCCGAACGGAACGGTGACGGCGGTGGCGTCCGGCTCCGCTACGATTACCGCGTCGACCTCGGACGGCGTTTATACCGTGCAGTGTTCCGTCAGCATAGCGGATACGGGGGTGGATTTCACCCCCATGAAAGGAGCAGCGTAATGATTTTTACCATGAAGCAGGAAAAGACGAATTTCAGCATGAGCTGGAAGGTGGAGGAGAAGGGGAGCACCATCGCGGAAATCGAAGCGCCGTTTATCCGGGGACAGTTTATAGCGGAGATCCGGCGGGGAGACAAGGTTCAGAAGCTGTTCTTCAACCCGAGGGATACGAGATTCGGAACCGGTCTGGAAGAGCGCATGGCGTTCCGGATCCATGAGGACAACGCCCCGGTGGGGAAAATGGTGGGGCGGACCATGCGGACGGGGAGGCTGCTGGGCGGATACCCGTATTATGAGGTGGACTACCGCGGAGAAGCGTATAGTGGATACGAGATCGGCTTGGGCCGGGAGGGGCTGTACCAGTGCCTGTACAAAGGGGATCAGCTGATCTTCACGGCGGAGAAAGCGCTGAAAACGGTGAACTACCAGGATCATTACGAGGGGTATCTGCTGGATCGGAAAGATCTGGACGTGGCGCTGCCGTTTCTGGTGTACTACGATGTGATTGAGTATGGGGATCTGATGGAGGTGTCGATGGGCTCGGTGAAGAAGAAGGTCGTCCACACCGTTTCCAAAGAACTCAAGGCCAAATTCGATCCCGACTTTATCCCGAAGGTCACAGCGCTGGAAAAATAGGAGGATTCCTGTATTCCGGGAGGCCGCGCCTCTGAAAAATGGGGTGCGGCCCGCCATGTGAACGGGATAATCGGAGCAGGGACAATGAAAAAATCTGCTGTATGAGGTGGAAAGTAGAAAGAGCTATGAATAAAAGCAGAATCAAAACCAGCGCGGGGATCACGCAGTTCGTTTTTAAAGGGAATAAGGGGCAGCAAATCAGTGCCAACGAAGTCTATTCGATCAATAATAACGTGATTGATGGATTGCTGCATCTGAAAGTCATCTCCAAAGGCTCCTCCTTTAAACTGACTTATGATATAACCGGGTTTCTTCCGTTTCAGGATTATTTAAAAACGCCGCTGACCCGGGCAACCTTTGCCCGGCTTCTGGAAGATATCGTCCGTGTTTTAAAAGCCATGCAGGAGTCCCATTTCAATCAGCAGAAGCTGCTCCTTGATTTTAATCGGGTTCTGGTAAACCCCTCTACCCGAAAAATATATTTTATTTATATTCCGGTACAGCCCTATGAATCGGGGTGTTCCCTGCGCGATTTTCTTTTAAATATTATTCAGTTCGGCAGTTTTACAGCCGGTGAGGATAAAGCGTATGTGCGGGAATATATCCAAATCCTGACCAGTGGAATGCATTTTTCCGCTTTTGAGCTTGAGGAATATGTCCGGGGGCTCAGCGCTTCGGATTCGGCAAAAGAGGGGGCGGACACCTGCCCGCAGTGTGGGCGGACGCTGAAGAATCCATCCAGCTATTGTGTTTACTGCGGCGCCAGATTGGGAGGGAATTCCCCCAAAAGAAGCGGCGGCGTTTATGACCCGCTTACAGCCGGCGGGGAAGAACCGCCCGCCCCTTCCGTACCGGCGAGGGAGCCGAAGAAATCCAGTACGCAGGGGCTGAGTGATTCCACCGTAGTGCTGAATACAGGCGAGATCGGCGGCACGGTAGTCCTCGGGGTGGATGAGCTGTATCATCCGGATCACCCGTATCTGATCCGCAAAAAGACTCAGGAAAAAATTCCAATCCGATCCGGTGATTTCCGAATTGGAAAAGAGCGGGAGAACAATGATTATTGGGTGAGAGACAACAACGCCGTAAGCCGGCGCCATGCTTCCATTCTTACGCGTGACGGCCAGTATTTTATTGTCGACCATCGATCGACCAACCGAACCTACACGGACGGTCATCCGATTCCGGCCGAAACGGAGATTGAAATCTATTCCGGAACCAGTATCCGTCTGGGGAATGAGGACTTTGACTTTTATATTGAATGAGGGGAATGAACATGAAGTTTCTGCTTTCATATTCCACCGATACCGGGCGGTGCAAACCGACCAACCAGGACAGCCTCCTGATCCGGGAGGCCCGCACCGAAAAAGGCAATCTGGTTTTGGCCCTGATATGTGACGGAATGGGCGGGTTGGAAAAGGGAGAGCTCGCAAGTAAAAGCATTGTGGACGCTTTCTCCGAATGGTTTGAACACGATCTTCCCCAATACCTGATGAAAGAGGATCTGAAGGAGGATCTCCGGCGTGATTGGGGGAGGATTGTACAGGTTCAGAATCACACGCTCTCTTCCTTCGGCAGGCGGAACAATCTCCGCCTGGGATCGACGTGGACCTGTCTGCTGATTCTGGAGAACGGAACCTATATGATCGGCCATGTGGGGGATACCCGGGTCTATCGGATCCGGCAGGATGGCTGCCGGCTTCTTACGGAGGATCAGACGGTTGTGGCGCGGGAGGTCAAAAGGGGCAATCTGACGTGGGCGCAGGCGGAGAAGGATCCGCGCAGGAACGTTCTGCTTCAGTGCATCGGAGCCTCTAAAACCGTGGAGCCGGCATTTATTTCAGGTCAGTCGCAGCCCGGAGAGGTTTTTCTTCTCTGTTCCGACGGCTTCCGCCATCAGGTTGGAGCGGACGATTTTGCCGAAGCGTTTGCACCGGATCAATGCCGGGATGAAAAAACCATGACGGAGAAACTGCGGGAGCTGATTGAGCTGAATATGCAGCGGGAGGAGACCGATAACATTACCGCCCTCCTGATTAAGACGTTATAAGAGGGGAGAAAAGCGTGGCAGAGATTGGGACTATTATTGACGATAAATATGAAATCCTGAAGCAGGTCGGAAAAGGCGGAATGTCCAGAGTTTATCTGGCCATGGACCGCAGACTGAATAAGCAGTGGGCGGTAAAAGAGATCGAAAAAAAGGCCCGTGACAAAAATAATGAGGTTGTAATCCAGAGCGCAATCGTGGAAGCCAATTTGATTAAGGCGCTGGATCATCCCGCCCTTCCGCGCGTAGTGGATATTATTGACAGCGGAAATATTCTCTACGTCGTCATGGACTATATTGAAGGGGAACCGCTCAGTAAAATTCTGGAGCAATCCGGCGCGCAGCCTCAGGAACAGGTGGTGGAATGGGCGATCCAGCTCTGTGAGGTGCTGGACTATTTACATACCAGAAATCCCCCGATTATCTATAGGGATATGAAGCCGGCCAATATCATGCTCAAGCCGGACGGAAATTTAAAATTAATTGATTTTGGGATAGCGCGGGAATACAAGGAAACAAATCTGGCGGATACCGTCTGCCTGGGAACAAAGGGATATGCGGCTCCGGAGCAGTTTGGAGGGCATGGACAGACCGATGCCCGCACGGACATTTACTGTCTGGGCGTTACCCTCTATCACCTGTTAACCGGACAGAATCCCAGTGAGCCGCCCTATGAGATCTATCCGATCCGCTATTGGAATCCACAGCTTTCAGCGGGTCTGGAGGCGATTATCCAGAAGTGCACCCAGCTGAATCCGGAGGACCGTTATTCTTCCTGTGCCGAACTGCTCTACGCCCTGCAGCACTATGAGGAATACAGCGCCGCATACCGAAAACAGCAGAAGAAAAAATTGAATCTGTTCATCGCGGCGGCGGCTTCCTGTGTGGGCTGCCTGATGATTGGTGTCCTGGGGCTCGGAATGCGTGCCTACACCAATAACTCGGACTATTCCCAGTATATGGTTCAGGCAGAAAAGGCGGCCTCCTCCGCCGAAAAGGCGGGGCTTTTTTCGTCCGCTGTTGAAATCAAGCCGCTGGAATCAGAGGCCTACCTTGGGATGATTGAAGCCTTCAAAGTTGACGCCAGCTTTACCACGGAGGAGGAAGAACAATTTAAAAATGTCATCAATCCTCATCTGTCCGACCTGCGCGGGCAGCCGGATTACGGCGGATTGGCCTTTGAAATCGGCAAGCTGTACTGGTATTACTATGACTACGGGAAATCCTCTTCTTCGGATAATCAGATTACCCGGATGAAAAGTGCCATTCAGTGGTTCAGCGATGCGGTAGACTACGGGGAAGAGAATACGGATCAGTATAACATGGCCGTGATCTATCGTGACATTGGGCAATTTAACCGGGATATTACGCTGAATATCGAGGAAGCATCCGACAAGGGGAAATATCAGCCGTATTGGGAGAACATCAAGCAGCTGCTCAGCAGAATCGGGAGCGAGGAGCAGAGCGAGATCATACAGCTGGAGGTCTATCGGCTTTCCATCTATTCCATTGAAACCTATGCCCGGCGCTTTAAGGCGGACGGTGTGGGCGAATCCGATATGCGGGAGGTTTACAGCAGCGTCTGCCAGTCTCTTGAAAAGATTTCCCCTGCCTCGGATAAGACACGGGAGATTAAGCAGGAGGTGGAGGCGCGCACGGCGGCGGCACAGAGCGCCATCGATAATGCGTTTAGAGAGCAGGTGAATGTATGAGTGCAAATGCGTGGCTGATTATAAGCGTGGTCGGTTTTTCGCTGGCGGGTATCCTGTTGGTTGTTGCGGCTGTGCTGTTTTTTATCCTGCATATTCCGGCACTGATCGGGGAATTGAACGGAAAAACGGCGATGAAGCAGATTGAAAATATTCGCTCCGGCATCAATTCACAGCGGAAAGCCCATTATACGCCGGACGCACAGCTAAAGACCTCCGCGGATTCCGATCGTGCGGAAACACCGCTGTCCCGTTCTGCGGTGATGGCCGCCCATGCTTCCAAGAGGCTGGATGTTTCCAGTCCGGCCGGAGCTGCTCCGCTTACCGATGTCCTGACGGATCCTCCTCAGCCGGACAGCGGAGAGGACGGAGGCGGATCAGACTGTTCGACAGCGGTTCTTGAGGCATCCTCTTCCGATGTGACCGCACTGCTGAGCGAAACTGGAACACAGCCGCTGTCAGAGGAAAAAGCGGGTTCGGATTCAAATGCGACGGAGGTTTTGCAGCCCTGTTCTCTTTCCGGCCCAGCCGATGAGCTTCATGGGGAAACCATGGTGCTGGGGATTACGCAGCGTTTGGAAGAGGACTGCCCCTCGAGCGTATTTGAAATTGCGCGCACAATGGTCGTGACGCACACGGATGAGGCGGTGGATTCATGAGACAGGAAAGAAGACGCTATGCTCTTCATTTCGGGCTGATACTCGGTTTTTCGGCCCTGTCCTCCGCCAGTCTGCTGCTTGGAATCCCTGCGGCG
>X72_Ural_Owl__coassemble_162_pt1 | contig 10680 bp, 8 predicted proteins | sample X72_Ural_Owl__metabat2_high_PE_004 | metagenome-assembled genome bin X72_Ural_Owl | reverse complement strand
GTGATGGAATTGCCGGAAGGGCAGGAATGGGTATTTGAAATGGTCAATAACATTCTGATTGAAGTATTGGGGACGATTGCGGAACAGGAACGCGAAACTATACGCAAGCGGCAAGCGGAAGGGATAGAAGCGGCAAAGGCAAAAGGCAAGACATTAGGCCGCCCCGCCCTGCAATTCCCCGATAACTGGAAAGAAGTTTATGCTTCTTGGAAGTCGGGAGCTATTACCGCTAAAGCCGCAATGGAACAAACACAGACAAAAAGAACCAGCTTTTATAAGCTGGCAAAAATCACAGAAGAAAATAAATAATTCCGGCTTGTAAAGATTACATACACCGGCGTTTTGCTGATAAATTGAATAAGAATGATGTGTCTAACTTTTAAAAGTTATATGGGTGCAAGACACGTAAACACAAGACTTTTCAGATCATATGTAGGGTTTACGTCGAGATGATGGGCCTGATCGGCATGGGCAACAACCCCATGGTCGGCGCCACCGTCGCCTGCGCGGTGGCCGTTGCCGAGGCGCTGAACAAATAATTCCGCCCCGGTCTCAATAATATGCTCACCTGCCGAGCCGCTTTGCGGCTCGGTTTTTATTCCTCTCTCCCGCTGGAAGCCATTCGTTTTTAAAAAACATCCCCATCACTTCGGGCGAAATGTCCGGTGATGGACTTGATTTTTATGTAAGAGACTGAAACCGGTTCAGACCCCAATATAACCGGACAAAACGGGCCTCCCGGCGTTTCAACGCCGGGAGGCCCGTTGGCAAATTTCACTTTATCTTTCTTTCGGACCAACCATCCGGCAATAAAGGAACATCTCTATTGCCGGCAAAGTATTTGCCCAAGAGAGATCGAACGCCCTCCCAAGTGAAAGTCCCGTTTGAGAGGGCGTTTTCTCGTATCCCGGTCGGATCCTGTTACTTTCTGCGCCGTTTGGCAAGCAGGGCAACTGCCGCCGCTCCGGACGCCCCCAGCGCCGCCATCGGGACAAGCCACAGGCTGTCACCCGTCTTCGGGGCCTCCGGCGTCTCCCCGATTCCGTTATCTCCGTCTGTGGAGACTGTCTCATCATCTGCCGGATCCTTGGATTCCGAAGGTTCTGTCGGTTCCGGTTCCACTACCGGAAGAACCTCCGTCTCTACTGCACCGCATACGACACATTCACGGTGCCGACTTCCCATCTCGGTCCCGGTCGCTTCCCGATCAACAATCCACTCGCCAAAGCGGTGCCCCAGCGCCGGGATGACCTGGCTGTCCTTTACCGCGTCACATACAGAACAATGGATCGACCGGCTTCCGTTCTCCGCGCAGGTTGCCTCCTTATCAATGGTGAACTCGCTCTCCCACTGGTGGCCGGCGGCCTCCACATCGCGCGTTTCGGTGTATCCGCACACGGCACATTTGTGCTGTTCACTTCCCTTATCCGTACAGGTTGGGGACGTGACAGTCTCCCATTCGCCAAAGGTATGGCCCTTTTCTGGAATCTCGCGGGTGTCCACGATGGCGCCACACACCGTACACTTCTGAATTTCCGTACCGGATTCAGTACAGGTGGAGGGGGTCTGTACTTCCCAATCACCTGCGATATGACCTGCTGCCGGAATCTCCCGAGTAGCGATAGTCTCGCCGCACTTCGTACATTTTTGGAGCTCCGTACCGGGCTCGGTGCAGGTGGCAGGAGTCTGCTCTTCCCACTCGCCGGAATCATGACCAGTCGCTGTTATTTCCCTTGACTCCCTCTCTCCGCAGGCGGAGCGACCCCACTTCTCCTGTCCGGGTTGAGTACACGTGGCCGGTTTTACTACTGTTCGCTCACTCCACTGGTGACCGGTTGCCGCGATTTCACGGGTATCGGTAATCTCACCGCACTGTATGCAGTACTGAACTTCCTGCCCGGGTTCCGTACACGTAGCAGGGGTCTGCACTTCCCAAGCGCTGGGTATATGATGTTCACATGAAACAGTAAGATCTATATATACATTCATTGTTAATGATAAACACGATTCCGTATCATAGATATACTGGATCTGATCCGGATGCCACAACGTGAGCCGCCCTGTTTTCGGATCATACGATTTGATATTGTCGTTATCCATATTCAGCTGGATATGCAAGAGTTCCTCTTCACTCAGATAATCCGAAAGGTCAAAAACATATTCCCTGTTTTGAAAAACGGCCGGAAGTGTCAGATAGGTGTCTATATATGGACTCCCCATACCCGATAAATTCTGGTTATTACTCAGGTCGAGGGACATAAACCGATTCCCATAGCAATGTAAGAATGCCAGCGCCGGATTCCGGCTTACATCCAGCTTCATCAACTGGTTAGAATTGCAAAGCAACCTTGTCAGATTCGGATTCCCGCTTACGTCCAGCTTCGTCAGCTGATTCGTACCGCAATTCAAATCTGTCAGATTTGGATTCTCGCTTACGTTCAGTTCCGTCAGCTGATTCGAACTGCAATTCAACGTTGTCAACGCAAGAGCTCCGTTCACATTCAGCTTCGTCAGCTGATTCGTACCGCAATTCAAATCTGTCAGATTCGGATTCCCGCTTATGTCCAGTTCCGTCAGCTGATTCCAACTGCAATCTAAATCTGTCAGATTCGGATTCCCACTCACGTCCAGTTCCGTCAGCTGATTCAAACTGCAATTCAAATCTGTCAGTGCGGTAAAAAACTCAATTCCTTTTAGAGATTCGAATTCTGCCCAGCCAACGTTAATCTTTTCAACGCTATCAATCTCGCTTTGCTTAATCAAATCATTATTTGCATATTGAGCCACAAAATCTCTGAATGGAGCATACGGAAAATTATGTTCGCAAAGATGCAGCTGATCGAGACCGATACCAGGAACTATTCCAGGCTTTATACACGCTGGAACACCATTGAACATACCGTAGAAATATCCCTCACACGCTCCGTCTGCTCCGAGTTGATCATTTTTCTCTTCCGTTGCAAGTTGGATGGAGGATTCCGCTCGCATTGACGGTTGCGTAACAGACTCTGCCTGTGTTATGGCGGGGTGCTCCTGTACGTCATCCACCGGTGTGCTATATGCCCGTACGGTGACCGGTAATACACCGATGCATATGCAGCCGCAAAACAGCCATGCACACATCTTTTTACTGTATTTTTTCATTATTCTCAATTCCTCTCCATATTTCAGAGTATCTAAAACTGTCACATTCCTCATTTTCTACCGTTCTTTGTTCAAAAAATAGTCGATTGCCTTTTGGGTCACATGACAGTCGAGATAACCTTTTCCATATCTATATGTATCCGTAATATATCCCTGATCGATCAGCCAATGATAGTTCTCTGCACCCTCCCTACCAATATCCACTTTTTCAACGCATAAACTATTTCTTTCTACATACATCTCATAAATAGCTCTTAAAATTTTCTCATATTTCTCTTCCATATTATTGATTCCCTCCTCAATCATTTCTCACATATTCTGTTCGCCTTTTTAGCGTCAACCTACAACATCAATGCCTTTAGAGTAGAAAATGCATCTCCCAAAACCGTCTCCGCTGAAAACACACTGCTAAGGTTTGCAACAATCGAAGTAATGTTTACTCCCATTTCCAACAGGGTTTTGCCAATCTGCCGATCATCGAACCTGCTTTCCAGTTTGTTTTCTTCCTTCAACTGTTTTTTCAACTCTGAAATCAGCTGCCTTTTTGTTTTATTATCCCCGTACACTTTCATAAGAAGCTCAATGTAATATTCCACACGCAGCTTCATCAGCTTTCTGTTCAACGTTTTTTCAATATATCCGCCCTCATTTTCCAAATAATTTTGAATCTCATAATATAAATTAGGGTCGGGGATCGGAATTATCACCTTTTGCGATTTTCGGTCAAAGCGAATATGAGCTATTAGGGACTTAAAAGATTTTTTCCAATCAAAATCAATCGGATACAGCAACTGGCTTTTTACTTTCAAATTGGCTACGCGCTGCTGTGTGATTCCCAGTTCTCTGCCGATTCTGTAATCTGAACACTGGTTATACTTCAGTACATCGTTTTCGTCCACACTTTGTTTTATCATCTTATCCATGTAAAAATGAAACATCAGCACTTCAAAATCCGACTTGGTCATTCTTCCAAAATTCTTGTCGTAAAAATGTTTTGCTATTTCGTCAAACATTTTCAATTTTTCTTCTGGTTCAAATTCAATCATCGTTACAGTTCCCTCCACTATCAAATCTCTGCCACCATTTTTTAGAAAGTGGGATTTTATTTCCCCCGCAGCATCCCCTGCGTGCAACCGTTTCTTACTCAAATTATAACAATTCCAAAAGCAAAAGTGCTAAACTGCCAGCACTATTTTAGAGATTTCAGGCCGTACGCCGGATATCCTGCCGCATCCTTCTGTTTTTCGTTTTCCGGCGTGTCAATCGGCCTGTCAGCAGGCCGATGTTATGCGGAATTTTGGGGAGCTATATGGAACAGAGCCGTGCCAGAACCGGATTTTTCCAGCCCTGTCCGGGAGATCCATCATCGCAGTCATCCGGCGCTCTCTGCCGATTTGCCCCCAGACGGCTCTGCATAGTGCGCCGGGATCCGCGCAAAATAGTCCAAGAAAACAGGCCGGGAGGTGAAGACAATGGAACACCGTGAAATACCCGTCGGATTTGAAATGGCCCTTGCGCAGAATCCCGAAGCCATGCGGAGATTTGCCCTGCTCCCCGAACGCCAAAGGCAGAAAATCCTTGACGGAACCCACTCCATCCATTCCGCAGCAGAGATGAGGCAGTATGTCAGCCGTATCCTGTCCGACGAGTAATCCCGTTTTTCCTGAAGGAACGGTTACCATGCACCCGCTGTATCTTTCCGGCCTTTTCAAAATATAAACAGTTCAAGAGCCGCCCGGACGGCGGCTCTTATCTTGATGCAAAAACCGTTTGCATTGCTTCGCCATTCCTTTTATAATAGAATATACGTTGTTTTCAGCGGAGGACGACACAGGACAAACAGCTGCCCGGCACGCCTTTTCGCATGAAAGATAAATGGAAGGAATGGTTTGATGAACGAAAAAGAGGTCTCCGAGATCCGCCGCCGGTTCCGCCCGGATAAAAACAACATTTCCTCCCTGCATGGATGCCTGGTAAATGAGAACCGGGAGATCGTCTCGGAATTTGAACAATCTCTGCTCACCTCTCCGCAGGAGGAGACGGAGAATATTCTGACCGTCCTGCGGCGCACCCTCTCGGGAGGGCTTGGAAAAAACCTGATTGATATCGAATTTGAAACACAGCAGGTTGCCGGAAGCGAGGAGCACGGCCTGCTCATGGCACTGCGCAATTCGGCTCTCAAGGATCCGGAGGCCGTCCACGCCTTTTATGAAAAAGTCATCCCAACCCTGAAATTGGAAGGAAATTATCTGATTCTTTTAGTCCATGATACCTACGACGTTCCGTTCCATACCGGGGACGGACAGCGTCTGGAGGACGCCTCCTCCGAGGTGTACTCCTATGTGTTGTGCAGCATCTGCCCGGTTAAGATGAGCAAGCCCGCCCTGAGCTATTACATGACCGAGCAGCAGTTCCATAACTGCAAGATCGACTGGCTGGTCGCCGCGCCGGAGCTGGGGTTCCTGTTCCCGGCTTTTGACGACCGGAGCACCAATATCTACGACGCGCTCTATTACTCGAAAAACACGGCGACCGGCCATCCGGAATTTGTGGATGCGGTTTTCCGCCGCCCGCTCCCCATGCCGGCACAGCTCCAGAAAGAAACCTTCCAGGGGCTGTTGGAGAATGTTCTGGAGGAGAATTGCAGCTACGATGTCATCGAAGGTGTTCATGACCGGCTGTGCGGCCTGATCGCCGAACATAAGGAAAGCCGGGAGGAGGAGCCGCTCGTCGTGACCGGCCGGATGGTAAAAGGCGTCCTCTCGGCCTGCGGGGTTCCCTCCGGCAGTCTGGAGAATTTTGAGGAGCGTTACAGCGCGGCCTTTGGCCCGCAGGAGTCGCTTCCGCCCGCCAACATCGTCGACCCCCGGAAGCTGGAAGTCCAGACCCCGGATGTCACCATCCAGATCCATTCCGATCGCCGGGATCTGGTCCAGACACGCATTTTAGATGGGGCACGGTATATTATGATCCGCGCGGACGAGGGCGTTACAGTAAACGGGATCCACGTCCGCATCGACGAATAACCCGCCGGTCAAGCGGCATCTCCCCCACACCTCCGCGTCTCGATTCCCGGAGGATGCCGATCTCCTATTTTCCCCACCGCTCCAAACGGACAAGGCCTTCAGAGTCCCCCTGAAGGCCTTGTCCATTTCCTTGATTCGCGCCGGACCATACCGTTTTCAGAGCCGCATCAGACGGCGTTCTTCCCGCTCTGTCCCTGCCGGTTCCATTGGGAGTCCCGAAAACGTCCCTCCCTGCGGAGGGAACGCTTTACAGCGCCGATAATCTCAGCGATAACGTGAAGCTCATACTCGTCGCAATCCCCCAGAACCGCCTGAATATCTTCTTCCAGCACGGTCCGGGCATGAAGGACGCTGTCCGCCAGCAGATGATCGGTCGAGACGCCCAGCGCATTTGCCAGCCGCACCACCGTGTTCAGGCTGACACGGGTCGTCCCCGTCTCAATATTGCTCATATGGCTTGTCGAAAGGCTTGCGATTTCTGCCAGACGTTCCTGTGTGAGCCCCAGAGCGGTTCGTGCATTCCGAATACGTTCTCCAAGTAATTTATAATCGATCGCCAATGCCGCCACTCCCCCTCCAAAGGCAATATAAGTGTATTGTAGCCTCAATAGCGGATGATTATAATAATTTATTTCCGTAAAATACGGAAATGGTATAAATTTCACTTGAAAAAGCAATTCGTTTGGTATATAATAGGAAACAGTTGAAGATTGTAAATATATGTGTTATAGTAAAAAAACACCTTAACCGCATACCGTTTTCAATCTCATTCCATTGGTAATCACCAATACAAAAGTTTCTCCACAATCACCTTCTTTCCAGCGGCGGAGACCTTTTCCGTTGCCGGTACTTATTCACCACCGAACTTTTGTTTTGGTTGATTATAGGGGCTGGCTCTGTCTCAGGGCCGGCCCTTTCATTTTTAGAATACCACTCCTTAAATTACTACCCGCGCGGCGGCCGGTATGTGATAATAAATAAGGATAAAACAACAAGAGCTCCCGTTTTCCGGAATTCGGCGCAGCGCCGGCGATCTTTCCCCGCACAAGTAAAAAAGGGGGGCGTCATGCCCCCCATATTGGATATTCTCTATTTCCCGCGCCGTGCCTTCAGTCGTTTAAAGGCTTTGACGGTCTCCATCTGCACGATGGAAAGGAGCGACAGCCCGCATACGATGCCGAACTGATCGAGTCCAAGCGGGACAACCTTAAACGCCGTCTGAAGAGGCGGAATCAGCAGGATACAGCCGACCAGAACCGCAGACACGGCAAAGGAGAGCCAGAGCCACGGATTGTGTCCCTGCGCGCGCTCCCACACCGGCGCGATATTGGAGCGCTGGTTAAAGGCCCGCAGCATCTGGGAGAAGGCCAGCACACAGAAGGCCATGGTCTGTCCTGCCGCCGCCGTATCTGTGGAGGCCCCGATCCAGTAGGCGGCCGTCGTCATCGCCGCTACAAAAATCCCCTGAGTCAGGACTCGGCCGATCAAATCCTTTTCAAACAGCGTTCCGGAACGCACCGGCTTCTGCCGCATGATATTGCGATCCGGTGGATCCACTCCCAGCGCAAGGGCCGTAAGCTTTGCAGTAGCCAGATTGACCCACAGGATGTGGACCGCCAGCAGCGGGGCGTCCCAGTTGACCACCGTGGCCAGAAACAGCGTGGTAATTTCCGCGATATTGCCCGCCAGCAGGAATTGAATGACCTTTTGAATATTCCGGTAGACGCGCCGTCCCTCCTGGATGGCGTAGGCGATGGTAGTAAAGCTGTCGTCAAGCAGGATCATATCCGCCGCGTCTTTTGCCACATCCGTTCCGGTCACCCCCATCGCCACACCGATATCCGCCGCTTTGAGCGCCGGGGAATCGTTGACGCCGTCACCCGTCATAGCGGCCACCTCGCCGTTGCGCTGAAGCGCCCGGACAATCCGCAGTTTATCAGCCGGGGAAACGCGTGCAAATACCGTCGCATTCGATACTGCGCGGTCCAATTCATCCTCATCCATCCGGCTCAGCTCCCCGCCGGAATAGATGGAATCTCCGTCCCGGTAGATATCAAGCTCCCGTGCGATTGCCAGCGCGGTATCTTTATGGTCTCCGGTAATCATTACGGTCCGGATTCCCGCCTCCCGGCAGGTCCGCACCGATGCCGCCACCTCCCGGCGCGGCGGATCGATCATCCCAACCGCTCCGATGAAAACGAGCTGTTCCTCAATATTTACGCCGTCCTCCTCGGGAATCTCCGCCAGAACGCGCCGGGCAAAGCCGAGCACCCTCAGCGCCCGCCCGGAGAGGCCGCGGCACAGCGATAAAATCTGTTCCCGGTGTTTTTGTGTAAGAGGAACCACCCCATCCCCCGTTAAAAGGCCGCTGCACAGGCCGAGCATCTCCTCGACCGCGCCCTTGGTGTACACGATATTTTCACCGCCGATCCGATGAACGGTGGACATCCGCTTCCGCTGAGAGTCAAACGGCTGTTCAAACAGGCGCGGATACCGATCCTCCAGCTCTTCATGGTCAACCCCAAAATCCCGGGCCAGCCACAGCAGAGCCCCCTCTGTGGGGTCACCGATGATCTCCCCCGGGCGGTCGGGGTCAAAGCTCGCGTCGTTGCACAGTGCCGCCGCTTCTATCAGCTCCTGAACGGGGCGGTCGGGCATACCTGTCTGTCCCTGCGCCGGAGAGGTCCGGCCGGACTCCAGATTCCGGGCGGTAAAAAGCTCCTTGACCGTCATTTTGTTCAAGGTGAGCGTTCCCGTCTTATCGCTGCAGATCACGGTCGCGCCGCCCAGCGTTTCAACAGCGGGCAGCCTGCGGATCAGCGCGTTCTTCTTTGCCATACGCTGTACGCCGAGCGCCATCACAATCGTCGCCGTTGCGGGAAGTCCCTCGGGAATGATTGAAATGGCCAGGGAAACCGCAACCAGAAGCTGCGGGATCAGAGGGCGGTGATATAGTGCGCCAATGAGAAAAATCAGCACGCAGATGACGATGCCTGCAATGGTAAGCGCCTTTCCGACCGCATTGAGTTTGCGCTTGAGCGGCGTATCCGTCTCATCCTGATCGTCCAGCATCCCGGCAATGGAACCGACCTGCGTCTCCATCCCTGTGGCCACCACGACGCCCTCCGCCCGTCCATATGTTACAATGGAGGAGGAATAGACCATATTGCTGCGTTCCGCCAGAACGCAGTCCTCGGCCGGCTGGTCGTCCGCATCCTTTTCCGACGGGACGGATTCTCCGGTGAGCGATGCCTCCTGAACCTTCAGATTGGCCGAGCCGATCAGGCGCAGATCTGCCGGAACCATATCGCCGTCCCTCAGTTGGACAATGTCGCCCACCACCAGTTCGCTCGCGGGGACAACGCTCTCCTCTCCCTGCCGCAGAACACGGGCTGTCGGTGCGCTCATCCGGCGCAGCGCCTCCAGAGAGGACTGCGCCTTTTTTTCCTGGGCGATCCCGATGACGGCATTGAGTACGACGATGACGGCAATCACCCCGGCCTCCGTCCATTCCTGAAGAACAGCGGAAAGGACCGCCGCCCCGATCAGGATCAAAACCATCGGATCCACGATCTGGGCCCGAAGCATCTGTCCAATCGACCTCGGCGGTCTGGCCCGCAGCTCATTCTTCCCATTTGCTTTCAGTCTTTTTTCCGCCTCAGCATCGCTCAGGCCCTCTTCGTCCGTCTCCAGTTCCCGGAGGACGTCCGTAAGGGGGAGGGAATGCCAAGGCTGCCGCTTGTGATTATCCATAAAGGATTCATCACTCCTTTCAAAAATATATGGCTGTCCGCCTGGCGCGGAATCAGGCAAAAAATATAAAAGGACACAGCCCGCCGGGATTTCCCTGCAAGCTATGTCCTTGTTTTCAATAATAATTGCCGTCTAACGTAGTACTGGGAGGGGTGTCGGCATCGCCGGCATCGTCCATGATACGTATTCCTCATTTCCGCGGATTGCTTCCGCTCTATTATTATATTATCGGAAAAGCGGAAAAAATGCAAGCGGAATCCCAAAACTTTTTTCTGTTATTTCCACGCCAGAAAAATATAGTTGGTATCGGAACGGTTGAGCATGACCAGATCGCTGGAAGAGCTCTGGTACTGGTAGTTGTTCCGTACCGTAAAGCCGTCCTCGGTAACGGCGATGCCCCTGCTGTTAAACTCCCGGCCCGCAGCGCCGAAATAGCACTCCGTCCTTCTGGCATTAAAATCAATCCGTATCATCGGCATATCCTGCGGATAGACGAATACCGCGGTCGGGCGGTATCCCAGCTTGATCTCCCTGCTGTCGGCGTTCGTTCCAAAATAGGCGCTGAACTCTGCCGGTTCGTTCCATTTCTGCTTTTCCTGTTCCGTCACATGGATTCCCCCGTTTCGGGAATGGCCGCCCAGAACGGAATCAATAATGGAATTATCCCGATTAAAATCCGCCATCTGGGGCCGGTCGGATCCGGCCCAGCTGTTCAGCCCAAGGTTCTGCGTCTTGTTGCTGCTCGCCATAAAAAGCT
>X72_Ural_Owl__coassemble_158_pt1 | contig 10898 bp, 10 predicted proteins | sample X72_Ural_Owl__metabat2_high_PE_004 | metagenome-assembled genome bin X72_Ural_Owl | reverse complement strand
TCGCTACCTCCACCTTGGCAAGGTGGCGCTCTACCAGATGAGCTACATCCGCAAATCCGACGATGTATATTATATAATATTCAGGCGGCAGTGTCAATATCCAAACCAAATTTTTATGGAGAAGGAGCAAAGCCCCCTCCCATAAAATATTCCGTGACCGCTCCGGCTCTTTCTCTTCCGTATGTAAAAAAGGCTGACAAAAAAGGGGACCGGCTGAAGCGGCCCCCTTTTGATCCTGACAGCGGATTAAAACGTCTTTACCAGCTCTTTCAGATAGGCCTTAAACTCTTCTCCAACTTCCTCATGCTTAAGCGCTACCTCACAATTGGCCTTGAGGATCCCGAGCTTGTTGCCCATATCATAACGAATTCCGTTAAAGTCAACCGCCGTGAGCTTGCCGGCCTTGGCAAGATTGACCATTGCGTCGGACAGGTAAAGCTCGCCGCTTTTCGCGTCATACGGGGTTTCCTCAATCATGCGGAATGCCTCCGGAGGAAGGATCACGCGGCCAAGAATGGCAAAGCAGGACATGATCTGCTCTTCCGTCGGCTTCTCAACGATATTATGTACCTGCATCACATTCCCCTCCAGCGGCGTGACGTCCAGCGAGCAGTACTTCTTCACATCCTCGCGGGAGACTTCTTTCACGCCGACTGTCCCGCAGCCATACTTTTCATAGGCGCGGCAGAGCTGACCCGTAACCGGATCGTCCGAAATAATAACGTCATCGCCATAAAGCACGGCAAACGGCTCATCGCCGACAAAGCTCTTACCGCACAGAACCGCATGGCCGAGGCCCTTGGTCTCTTTCTGACGGATGAAGCAGATATTGGCCAGATCGGCAATCGCCTTGACCTCTTCATAGATCTTTTCCTTGCCTTTTTTGCCGTCCAGCTTGGCCTCCAGCTCATAGGCGTGGTCAAAATGGTCCTCAATCACACCTTTTCCACGGCTGGTGACAACCAGAATATCCTCAATACCGGCGGCGACTGCCTCTTCCACGATATACTGAATCGCGGGCTTATCAACGATATTGAGCATCTCCTTCGGAACGGCCTTGGATGCCGGAAGGACGCGCGTCCCCATTCCCGCTGCCGGGATAATCGCTTTTCTGACTTTCTGCATAACAGGAACCCCCTATTAAAATAATAAGCTATAATAAAAAATACGACACAGCCATTCCCGCCAGACGGTATAGCAGATAGGCTACGACGGCCGCCCAGATATTGATCCCGCCCCAGCGCTTGAGAAATTTTTCACGCTGAAAGGGATCTTCCTTTTCCCGGGCTTTTTTGGCACTGCGGACAGCATAACGGCGGTACAGCGGATTAGCGGCGAAGCCCATCCCAACCATCAAAAGCAGATTGGCGGCATTCAGGATCATCAGAAGCTGTACATTTGCCGATTGAAGCAGTTGGCTGAACTGGGGCACCGCCTGATCCTGCCCTATTCCGGCCACTGCCGCATAAAAAGCGTCCATTTCCTCATAGGCGGCATTGACCGCCGGGGCTGTGGCAACCCCAATCGCCAAAAACAGTGCAATCAGAATCCCCCCGAGCAAATACATTTTGCGATAGATAAACCAGAAAGGAGAAATCAGAAAAGAGGCCCAGTTGAAGCTGACCGGAATCTTTTTCCGCTCCATCTTCAAAAATTTGGATATATAGGAAACGGAATTAAACTGAACTACCGCGGCAACCTCCTTGACCGGTACGCCCTGAATCGTCTGCTGCTCGTCGAACCGGGTGGAGAACGGGACTCCGAAAGGCGTATTGAATGGCCGGCCGCCGGGGCCGCCCGTCTGGCTATGATCCGCTCCCAGCGGCGTTCCGCATCCGGGGCAGAACAGGGAGTTTTTAGGATTATTCTTGCCACAGACCGGACAAATCTCACCCAGATCCTTTTTTTAATCAAAATCCGGCCGATCCGAAGCAGTCGCCTGGGGCTTCCACTGAAAATCCGTCGAGTGCAGATTCGCATTATGGCAGCCGCCATAATCAATCCAGCACTGCCGGTGGTGCGGCGTTCCGCAGACCGGGCAGGCCACTACATCCTCCTGATCCTCAAACCGATTGGAGCACACGGCGCACTTCTGTCCGCTATATCGTCCCATGTCCACACCCCCTCTGTCCAGAATTGGATAAATCAAATTTATTATAGCCTCTTTTTTATTAAAATTCAATGAAATTCAGCCCATGCCGTCGGATTTGTATTTTCCGTAATAAATCCTGTTTGTTTCCCTGTTTTTTCTATTCCTTTTGCCCCGTATCCGGACTGCGTTCTCTAAAGCTCCGGATAATAAAAAAGCCGGGGAGGAAGACCTCTCCGGAATCGCCCCCCGTTTGGGAGGCCTGCGGCGTTTATCCTTCCATCTGCTTTCCGATCAGGGTGGACGCCGCCTGCACCAGCTTGATCTCCGTCTCCGTCGGGAGCTTATCCCCGTCCGGGAGCAGAAGCATCACGGAGCCCGCGACGTCTCCGGACGCTACGACCGGGTACATCACGCCCGCCGCGCGGTCATACCCCTCGATGGGAAACAGCCGCCCGTTTCCCTCCGCGGCAGTAAAGCTCTCCCGGCGTTCCATATACTCTTCCAGTTCCTGTGAGATCCGGCGGTCGGCAATTTCCCGCTTTGGTACGCCGGAGCCGGCCACCACATGGTCGCGGTCACAGATCACAGCCGCAAGTCCGGTACAGGACGCCAGCGTCTGTGCATACTGCTCCGCAAAGGGCGTCATCTCCTCAATCGGAGAATACTTTTTAAAAATGACCTCCCCGTCCGTATCCGTATAGATCTCCAGCGGATCCCCTTCCCGGATGCGCATGGTCCTCCTGATCTCCTTTGGGATAACCACCCTTCCCAAGTCGTCCATTCTTCTCACAATTCCAGTCGCTTTCAATGTATCCGTTACCTCCCCATGGGCTGATATTTTTAGTAAAATCAGGAATCCGCCTGCTGTCCGGCTCTCCCTGATTTGTCAAAAATATTATTCGAAATAACGGATCGAATATGCACATGATAAATTTGGAAAATCAGAAAAGGATTTTCCATCCGGTAGGGATAAATCGGCCCCGCACTTCATTTAAAAGGGGCAAGCGCATGACAGTACGCTTGCCCGCAGACTAATCTGCCGTGTAGGCTCGGGGGCCGCTTTTCAGCTCGTCAACCTGTCCAAACCCGCCGATCTCAATTTCATACCACTGTTCTCCGTTGTGGATCACATAGCTGTACTCATTCCACAGCCCGTCTCTGCTGATCTCGCGCGAGACGATCTGTCCCCCGCCCGCCTGTTCCATCGCAATCGACTCCGCTTTACCGGAATCAATCCGCAATACAAACACAAGGATCAGCGTGCCGATTATCAGGATCGCAATCAGACCGGCCGAAACCCCGGCTATTTTCTTTTTGGATCGTTTCATTTACAGGCGCCTCCTTCCTGAATCCGCCCAAATTTTATCGATAATCAACGCTCCACTCCAGAAAGCTCCCGCTGGAGGCGTCAATCTCAAACTCATATTCCGTCCCGTTCAAGTAAATTTCCCCCTCATATACCGGCCGCCCGTCGTCCCAATCGAGCTGGATCTTTATATCCTGATCCGATGCGCCCGCCACCTTGGCAAGGGCCATTGCCCGCGCGTCTTCCATCGAGACCGAAACGCCGGCGGAATCTCCTCCTGGAACAGCCCTCTCAATGTCATGATCCATTTTTACGATCTCACCGGTGCTCTGGAGAATGTTATAGTCGTACTCCGTATTTCCCACAAGAAATTCCACCTCATAAACAGGTGTTCCATTTTCAACATCCGGTTTTACCCATATAAAGGTTATGTCGGATTCCGATACGCCTGCATGGCTGAGCGCAATACTTTTCGCCTGTTCCTGCGTGATATTACCGGAGCCTCCCTGCGCATTCCCAGTGGAATCGGCAGTCTGGGGAGCGGATCCATCGACGGGCTCCGTCTCCTGAACAGGCTGGGGGGCCTGCTGCACCCTCATATCGTAAGAGGATTGAACAATATCACCATTCCGGACACGAATATCATAGTCGTATTCTCTGCCTGCGGCATCAAATTCCACCGAATAGACCTCGATGCCGTTTTCCGTTCCACGCCGAATTTGCAGTGCGGTCACATCGCTTTCCTGAATTCCGGCGTGGGCCAAGGCGATCTCCTTCGCCCGCTGTTCCGTAATGTCCCGCGTCGCATTCGCCTGAAGCGCCACGGCCATTACCACACATCCGGCCAGCAGGATGGCAACCGATGCGATTATGGCAATCCACTTTACATTGGCTTTTTTCATTTTGGGGATCCTCCTTTATTGATTTGGTATTCCTATTGTAACCGGCTCAGATTAAAGCAACATTAAAAACGGCAAAAAATCCATACATTTTTTCAGAGACACAGAACATACGGATTCCCCGGAGCACCGGATGCTTGCAGATTTAGATTACGCTCTTTTATTTGGCGCGGATTTATGGAGGCGCCCTTTAAAAATCCGGCCTGTGAGTACCGCAGGCCGGATTTCCCAATTCATTTTTATGATTGATTTAACACAGCGATTTCCCTATATAAAACCGTCTCGGGCTATTCCGCCGCCTTCCCATCCCACAGAGCCGGCCGGCCGTTGGCAGGCCCTTCCCCCCGGATGGGAAGCCATACAGTAAACACCGTTCCCTCTCCCAGCCGGCTCTCGACCTGAATTTCTCCGTGGTGAATCCGGACAATCCACTGCACCATGGAGAGCCCCAGCCCGCTGCCGCCGGATCCGCCGCGCGCCGGATCGGCCTGATAAAACCGCTCCCAAATATGGGGCAGCGCCTCCTCGGAAATCCCGATTCCATTATCCCGAATAATCAGCCGGATACTTTCCCCCGCCCTGTCCACGTGGAACCAGACGTCGCCGCCGTCTTTTCCATAGGTGACGGCATTTTGAAGCAAATTGCCCATCATACGGAGAATCAGAGTCTGATCCGCCTGAACGGAAAGGTCCGGCTGGATCTCCGCATGCAGACGGATCCCCCGCTCGGACGCCAACGTCCCAAATTCCTCCGCCGCCGCTTCTGCCAATCCACTGAAATCCAGTACCTCATACTGAACGCGCGCGCGTCCCTGATCGGCCCGGGAGAGGAGGAGAAGCTGGGAGATCATATCGGACATGGAACGTGCCTTTCCGGCGATGATCTCAACCTCCCTTTTGGCCGCCTCATTTAGATCGTCCCGGCCGAGCAGGGCCTCGCACTGCATTTGAATGACGCTGACCGGGGTCCGAAGCTCGTGGGAGACATCGCTGGTAAACTGTTTTTCGCGTTTGACACTCTCCTCAATCGTCTCCAGCAGACTGTCAAAGGTACAGGCGAGCGTGTAGATCTCGTCCCGTCCCGGCCCCAGCCGGATCCGTCCGGACAGATCGTTTTCCCGCTGAATACGCCGCACCGTTTCCGTGATCCGGCTCACCGGGGACAGCGCTCTCCGGCTTAAAAAATAACCACATACGGCGCTGAGCACCACCAGCAGGGGCAGTAATATCAAGGCCAGCCGCAGCGTATAGCGGAAGCCCTGCTCCGCATCGCTGACCGAGACAATCCCCCGTATCATGAGCGTACCATATCCCTCCACGGGGAACGTCATATCCAGAACACTGTAATCCACGCCGGAGGAAGAAACCGTCCGGATGCTCCCATCCTGAAACTTCAGGTCATAGGGGAAGCCATAGGGAATCTTTCCATAGAGCAGCTCCCCATCCCCCTCATAAATTGACAGATAAATCCCATTCTTCAGCTCCAGCAATTCGGAGTCGTAATCCAGCCGCCCGTGCTCGTACTCCACCAGATCAAACGAGCCGGACACCCGCTCCTCCAACTGGTTCTGGACATTGGACAGAATCTCATGCGAGCTCAGAGAAAAAAGGAGAGCCAGCACCATACACACCGCCGCCGTTGTGACGCCCGTATGCAGAAGCACCAGCCTTGTTTTCAGAGACAGCTTTTTCATGACGGCTCCTTTAAGACATACCCGTATCCGCGTACGGTATGGATCAGCTTGATTTCATGCCCATCATCCAGCTATTTGCGAAGATAGCGGATATACACGTCAATCACATTGGATCCACCGGCAAAATCAAAATTCCAGCTGTGCTGCTCCAGCCTCTCCCGGGTCAGAACCACCCCAGCATTCTGCATCATATAACGCAGCAGGGAATATTCCTTGGACGAGAGCCGGATCTCCTCCCCCGCGCGGAACACCTGATGGCTGTCCAGATGGAGCGTCAGATCCGCCAGACGGAGAACCGTTCCTTTTTCCTGATTTGGTTTGCGCAACAGCACCCTCAGACGCGCCAGCAGCTCTTCAAATGCAAAGGGCTTAACCAGATAATCGTCCGCTCCGGCATCCAGACCGGCTACCCGGTCCTCCACGCTGTCGCGGGCCGTTAAAAGCAGAACCGGAACGGGACAGCCCCGTCCGCGCAGCTCCCTCAGCACGGAAAGCCCATCCCGTACCGGCATCATAATATCCAGCAGCACCGCATCATACTCCGCCGCATTCAGATAATCGAGCGCCTCCTCCCCGTTAAAACAGGGATCGACGCTGTAATCCGCCGCCTTGAGCTTTTGGACGATCAGACGGTTTAAGTCCCGTTCGTCCTCCGCAACCAAAATCCGCATAGTCACCTCTCCCAGTCCTTACGCATCTTGTATCCGGAACAATTCCGCATATACAGCGGCAATCCGCCGCTTCGGAACTTTAAAGCCGGCAGCCCGTCCCAGCAGGCAAAAGTCCGGAGGATCCGCTGGGAGCCCTCCGGTTGGGAAGGACGGAGCAGCCGGCCTGTTCCGCCGGGGCGCGTAAGGCGTCGTCCATGCCGCAGCCGCCTCCCTCCAGTCAGGCTTTCTGCTGATAGACGCGGACATAGTCGACAACAAAGTCGTATTTTTTCGTCGGGTCGTTGGAGGTCACATCGCCGCACCACCAGACCTCGCCGTCCTTATTATGGCCGGGGATCGGGCTGCCGTTGTCGTCCGTCTGTCCGCCGACTTCCATGGAGAGCATCAGATAATGGCTGACCTGTGCAACCGTGCCCACCTTATCCCTGGTACGCCAGGTCTCATATCCGTCCACATAAAAGACGTATTCCTCCGGCGTCCAGAGCAGGCCGTACGTGTGATAATCGTCATACAGGTTCTCCATCGTATAATAATCCGATCCCAAAGACTTGAGCTCCTCACCGTATCCGTCGATATGGATCGCGTGGGTGATGCTGTTATGGAGCTTTTTATCCGTCAGATACGCATTGGGCGATTCAAAGATGTCAATCTCCGCGCCGTCCTCTCCGGTTCCGAACGTATCGTTTTTAAAGTTGCTGTCCGGCATCATCCAGAAAGCCGCCCAGGAACCGACAATTTCCGGCACCTTACAGCGCACCTCATAGTAACCATAGGTCTGAGAAAATCCTTTGTGATTTTCCGCGGAGCCGGACTCATCCCCGCCGTATGTCTCCACCGAGGTTTCAATGCAGCCGGAATACCAGCCCGCCCCAAACGGGCCGTCCTCCCGATAATCCGTGGTAATAATCAGGTTCCCGTCCTGTACGCGCACGGCGTCGTCCACCCAGTAGCCGCCCTTGCGCACCCCCTGCTCGGCATAGGGATAGCGCCAATACTCCGTGTTGAACGAATCCCCGTTAAAATCGTCCTCAAAGGTGAGTTCATACCCGGTGAGGTCCAGTTTCTGCGCATCCTTTCCGCCGACCTCGTGAACATTGTCGGAAGAGCATCCGGTCAGCGCAGTACCGACCGCCAGACTCAGAACGATTCCGACCGCTATTTTGGATTTCATTTTCATAAGCGATTTCCCCCTCTTGATTTGTTTACAGGATCTCGCCCTTATTATAAAGGTTTTCAGTCAATGAATCAAGAAAAAAGCGGAAAATCTACCGGCCCGGCCGGCTTTTCCCCTCCCCCGCTGTACAAAAGAAAAAGCCGTGCATCCGGCACGGCTTTTTCCTCAAAAAACAAAAAATGATAGAAAGGAAGTAAAACATGAAAAAGAGGAGAAATAATGAAAAAGAAGGGTTCGAAAACATTTTTTTGTTTTCGATGACTGTATTATAAACAGTCCTTTTTACGTGAATAATAAAGAAGTATGAACGTATTGTAAATATTTCCCCTAAGCCGTTCGGAACGGCCGAGGGATAAAAGACAAGGAAGGATTTCATTGAGCAACCAGACAACCCGGCCGCCGACGCCTCCCTGCACCAACCGGGAGATCAGCTGGCTCCAGTTTAACGAGCGTGTTCTGGAAGAGGCCATGGAACGGGAAAATCCACCGCTGGAGCGGCTGAAGTTTCTCTCGATCACCGCATCCAATTTGGACGAATTTTTTATGGTCCGTGCCGCCGGTCTGAAGGAACAGGTTCGGCGGGGTGTTAAAAAGAAAGGGGAGCTCTCCCCGCAAAAGCAGCTCCGCCTGATCTCCGAACGGGCCCATCGGTTTATGCGGGAGCAGTATGCGTGCCTCCAGCATTCCATCCTGCCCGCACTGCGGAAAAACGGCATCCTGTTTAAAAAATATTCCGAATGTTCCCCGCAGGAGCGCCGGCAGATGGACCTGTACTATCAGAATACGCTTTACCCCATCCTCACGCCGCTGGCCATTGACACCAGCCGTCCCTTCCCCTTTCTCGCAAACCGGCGGCTGCATCTCGCCGTGCGTCTTTCCCGTGGAGGAAAAAACGCCTTTGCCATCGTTCCGATCCCCGATGCCCTCCCGCGTTTTCTCCCCCTTCCGGAACGTCCCTCCTCATTTCTCCTGTCCGAGGAGCTCTGCGCCGTCCATCTCAACAGCCTGTTCCCAGGCTGCCGGATCCGCAGCGCCACTCCTATGAGACTGATCCGCAACGGTGATCTGAGTCTGGACGAGGGGGCGGAGGACCTGATGCGGGAAATTGCCCAATCCGTTAAAAAGCGCCGCCGAGGACGCCCCGTCCGGCTGGAGCTTGCGGCGGACTGCGATGAAAAAACGCATGATTTTTTAAAGGAACAGCTGGGTCTCAAGGAGACGGATCTCTACGAGGTTCCGGGGCCGATCGACCTCTCCGCCTATATGCAGATCGCCTCTCTGGCCGGCTTTGATGCGCTGCGCCTGCCCCCGATTGAGCCGGAAGCCCCCTTTGATTTTATGGGATGCCGGGATCTGTTTGCCGCCATCCGCGGACATGACCGCCTGATTCACCATCCGTACGAGAGCTTTGAATGGGTAATCCGCTTTCTGCGGGCCGCGGCGGAGGATCCGGACGTCCTCGCCATCAAGCAGACGCTCTACCGTGTCAGCGGAGATTCTCCGGTCATTCATGCGCTGGAGCACGCCGCCGCCAATGGAAAACAGGTTACCGTGCTCGTAGAGCTGAAAGCCCGCTTCGACGAAGAACGGAACATCCGATGGGCGCGCCGGCTGGAACGCGCGGGCTGCCATGTCGTCTATGGTGTGGAGGGGCTCAAAACGCATTGTAAGCTCCTGCTGGTTGTCCGGCGTGAATCCGGCGGCCTGCGCCGCTACCTCCATATCGGAACCGGGAATTACAACGATTCCACAGCCCGCCTCTACACCGATCTCGGCCTGTTCACCTGCCGCGGGGACTATGGAGAGGATGCAACCCGCCTGTTCAATACGCTCACAGGATATTCCGAGCCATCTGCATACCGTAAGTTTATCACCGCTCCCGATCAGATGCGCTCCTTTTTCGAAGAAAAAATCAACCGGGAAATCCAAAATGCCCGGCGGGGAAAACGCTCCGGAATTATCATGAAAATGAACGCCCTGCTTGATCCCGGGATCATCTGCCTGCTCTGTCAGGCCTCCTGTGAGGGAGTGGAGATCCGGCTGATCGTGCGCGGGATCTGTACCCTGATCCCGGGGATTCCCCAATACAGTGAAAATATCCGCGTGGTCTCCATCGTGGGGCAGCTGCTGGAACACAGCCGGATCTACCGCTTTGAAAATGCCGGAAACCCGGAATTCTATATTGGGAGCGCCGATCTGATGCCGCGCAACCTGGACCGGCGGATCGAGCTGATCGTTCCCGTAGAGGAGCCCCGAATAAAAACGCGGCTCGAAATGCAGCTGGTACTTCTGCTGGCAGACAATGTCAACGCCCGGGTCCAGCAGGCGGATTCCCTGTACCGTCCCAATCCGGCAAACGGAGAACCGCGGATCAACTGCCAGCGCCTGCTGGCCGAAGCCGCCAGGAGCCGCGCAGAATATTTCAGGACCGGACGGGGAGACTATACGGGACCGATCCCGGCGGACCCGCGGGATGGAACACCATAGACGGAAAGGGGCCGTATGAATGAAAAAAATCGGAATTCTCACCAGCGGAGGGGACTGCCAAGGGCTCAATCCCGCTCTCCGCGGGCTGGCTAAAGCGCTTTATGAGCAGTTAGAGGATCTGGAGATCTACGGCTTCTCAGACGGATACCGCGGCCTGATCGAGGGCGATTACAGGCCGATGCGGCAGGAGGATTTTGCCCATATTCTCACGCTCGGCGGCACCATCCTTGGCACTTCGCGCCAGCCGTTCAAGCGGATGCGCGTGGCAGAGGAAAACATCGACAAAATCGCCGATATGAAACGGACCTATAAAAGGCTCGGGCTGGACGCGCTCGCCATTCTGGGCGGGAACGGGACGCATAAGACCGCCCGTCTGCTCAGCGAAGAGGGCCTCCATGTGGTCACATTGCCCAAGACCATTGACAACGATGTGTGGGGGACCGATGTAACATTCGGTTTTCACAGCGCGGTGGATATCGCCACCAATGTGATCGACTGCATCCGCACAACGGCAACCTCCCATGGACGCGTCTTTATCGTGGAGATGATGGGGCACAAGGCGGGCTGGCTGGCCC
>X72_Ural_Owl__coassemble_156_pt1 | contig 11020 bp, 10 predicted proteins | sample X72_Ural_Owl__metabat2_high_PE_004 | metagenome-assembled genome bin X72_Ural_Owl | reverse complement strand
TTTGGAACGGATATCGTCCTCGGAGACGGAACAGACCTTCGCCACCTCGGAAATGATGTCATCCACCGTTACGGCGACCGGCTTTTCATCACTGAGGACGTCGCGCACGGCATTTTGTGCCAGAATAATATAGGGCAGCTCGTTGTCTACGGATTTAAGCGCTTTCATTCTTTTGACCGTTCCCTCAAGCTGGCGGATATTGGTCTTGATCTTTTCCGCGATAAACTGAATGACGTCGTTGGGAATATTTAAGCTCAGAGCCGTGGCTTTCCGCTTCAGGATCGCCATGCGCGTCTCCAGATCCGGCGGCTGAATATCCGCAATCAGGCCGCTTTCAAAGCGGGAACGCAGGCGGTCGGAGAGCGTGAGAATTTCCTTGGGAAGACGGTCGGATGTCAGAACGATTTGTTTTCCCATGCGGAACAGGGCGTCGAATGTATGGAAAAACTCCTCCTGCGTGGAAATTTTTCCGGAGATAAATTGGATATCGTCGATCAGGAGAATATCGGCGCTGCGGTATTTGTTGTGAAATTCGATCATATTTTTCTCCGCAAGGAAATTAATCATCTCATTGGTAAAATCTTCCCCGCGGGTATAGATGATGTTGGCGTTGGCGTCGCGCTTTTGGATCTCATGGCAGATGGCGGAGAGCAGGTGCGTTTTGCCAAGCCCGGAATTGCCGTAGATAAAAAGAGGATTATAATTTTTACCGGGAGCCATCGCCACGGATTGGGCCGCCGCGTGGGCGAAACGGTTGGAGGATCCGACGACAAAGGTGTCAAACGTATATTCTTCATCCGCATTGAATTCCCCTTCAAAATTCATGGAATCTGCCGGAGAATCTTTCACGTATTCCTCGCCTTCCTCCACGACAACGATCTCGATCTGAACGGAAAAGCCGATCGCATTTTCAAACCCGCTGTTTATCAGGGCAAGATACTTCTGGGTGATGATTTTTTTTGGAAATTCGTCAATCGTGCTGATGACGGCGGTCTCCCCGTCAAAATCCACCAGATTCAGCGGTTCGAGCCACGTTTTAAAAGCGACCTCAGTAATCTGGCTTTTACAGTATGCCATGACAGACGCCCAGGTATCGGAAAGTGATTTCATAGCTTGTTCGATTCTCCTTGCTTGTGCATGATTTTGCATTGATCGGGGATCCGCGTTCCCGCGGATAAAGCCTTAATTATAATGTAATAGGCATATATTTAATCATACCATAAAATCATTTGATTTTCAACTTCCGGAGCGGACTTTTGTGAAAAGGAGCACGGCCGGCTTCCAAGGTGGAAAAATAGGAAAAAAGAGGTGGAAAATCAGGCTTTCATTATAAAAAGGGGAGAATTTTTTGACCAAATAGCGGAAAACAGTTGACAGAATTGGAGATTCTATTATATAATAATTCCCTGCAAGTTTATCTTGAATACACGTATGCCCTTTTCCAGTTGGACAGGAGTCCGGTTCACGGAAAAAGGCTGTGGATTCACCGATTAAGCTGAAGAATACTTATGACCTTGTAATAAGGGAGGGTTTTTCGTGAAGAGGACTTATCAGCCCAAAAAACGTCATCGCAAGATGGAGCACGGGTTCCGCAAGAGGATGGCGGACCGCAACGGCCGCAAGGTTCTGGCCCGCCGCAGGGCAAAGGGCAGAAAACGCCTGACTTACTGATCGCACCCGCGATGAATGAGGGTGTTTTGTTCCCATGAAACCTTATACCACATTGAATCTCAACGGTGATTTTCGCCGCGCGTACGCACGGGGCAGGTCCTTTGCGGATTCGGCGCTTGTGACCTATGCGGTTAAAACACGGAAAAAGACATGCCGCATGGGGATAACCGTCAGTAAAAAGATCGGCTGTGCGGTGGAGCGCAACCGCTGCAAAAGCGTGATCCGCGCTGCGTTCCGCGAGTGCTGCGGGGAAATCGCCGGCAGTTGGGATTTGGTATTTGTCGCCAGAGGAAAGACGAAATACCTCAAAAGCACGGTTATAGCCAAGATTATGCGCCGCCAGCTGACGCAGGCCGGCGTGATCACATCAGGGGAAAAAGCGAAAATGTAAATGCGAGCCGCTCAGGGCGGTTTGTCTGCGGAGCCGTCATTGAACTTTATTGGATCATGGCGGCCCGTGTGCTATCGGGGATGAATTTGGAAAATGAAAACAATTTTACTTGCTGTAATCCGGTTTTATCGGAAATATATTTCCCCCCGCAAGCCTGCCGTCTGCAAGTATTATCCGACCTGTTCTACCTATGCGCTGGAGGCGGTCGAGCGTTTCGGATTTTTCAAAGGGGGGGCTCTCGCCTTTTGGCGGCTGCTCCGCTGCAATCCGCTGAGCAAGGGCGGATATGACCCTGTCCCGGAAAAAAAGCATCAATTAAGATAGGACGGCTCTCTGGCGGAAAGATCGGCGCGGGGGTTCTGTTTTACCAAATAACGGAGGATGAAAATGAGCGAATTTTTTAATTTCCTGTATATTCCGTTCGGCTGGCTGCTGCATTTCATTTACAGCTTTATCGGCAGCTACGGCTGGTCGCTTATTATCTTTACCCTGATCGTGCGCCTGCTGATGTTCCCGCTGTCCATCAGTCAGCAGAACGGTTCGGCCAAGCAGACGCGCCTTCAGCCCAAAATCGCCAAGATCCGCCAGCGCTATGCCGGCAATCAGGTGAAGATGAATGAGGAGATGCAGAAGCTCTACGACCGTGAAAATTCCAGTATGATGAGCGTAAGCGGCTGTCTGCCCCTGCTGATTCAGCTGCCCATTATTATGGGTCTGTTCGGTGTAATCTATCGTCCGCTGACCTATGTGCTCCGCATTCCGGCGGAGAGTGTCACCGCACTGACAGAGGCTGCAAGAGGGATCATGGAATCGACCGGGGAATGGGGAACGCGTTCCGCCACGGTTGTGGAGCTTTCCGTCCTGAATATGAAGGATCAGGTAATCGCAGCCTCCGGCGTCGGTCAGGATGTTGCCAATACCATCCAGAATTTTGATTTTAATTTTCTCGGTTTTCCGCTGGGAGAAATTCCAAATTATAAGGTATTCAGCTGTCTCTGGATCATTCCGCTCTGTTCGTTCGCCTCTTCCCTGCTGACGGGCGTCTATACGTTCCTGCGCCAGCGCAAGCTGAATCCGGAGATGGCGAAAAATCCGATGATGGGATGCATGTCCTTCTTTATGCCGCTGTTTTCGCTGTTCCTTTCTTTCCAGTTCCCGGTTGGAATTGGTATTTACTGGACCATGTCCAACCTGCTTGCATTCGCGCAGATGGTTCTGCTCAACCATACGCATTCCCCGGAAAAGGTTATTGCAAAGCAGATGATTAAGGAAGAAATCTACCGTCACTCGCGGGAAAACAACGTCAAACAGATCATAAAAACCCGGAATGGGGAGTAAAATACAGGTGGTGTAACCATGATAAAAGAAGTTATCTGCACCGGCGCGACGATTGATGAGGCGCGCAGCAAAGCCATTGAGGAATTGAATGCTCCTGAGGATGTGGATGTTAATACCGAGGTCATTGAGCTTCCGGTTAAAAAGGTCTTGGGTCTGTTTGGAGGATCCCCGGCAAAGGTGCGTGCGTATTACGAATATGAGGAGTGCCCGATCCGCGAAACAATCGATTATATTCAGGCCATGATTGCGGGAATGGGATTGGAAGGCGCTCAAATTGAATATCAGGAGACGGACGGCGGTTATCTGCTGGAAATCAAAGGATTAGATCCCGCCCGGCACGGCGTTTTAATCGGCCGGCGCGGGGAGACGCTGGATGCAATCCAGTACCTTGCCAGTCTGGTTCTGAATAAAAATTCGGACAAGTATATGCGGGTCAGTATAAACATTGGCGATTATCGGGAAAAGCGTGAGGGAACCTTGAAAAATCTGGCGATCCGAAGCGCAAAAAAAGCGGCTAAGACGGGACGCAAGGTGATTCTGGAACCGATGAATCCCTATGAACGCCGGATTATCCACAATGCCGTTCAGGAGGTAGAGGGAGCGTCCTCTCATTCTGTGGGAGAAAATATGGAACGCCGTGTGGTTATCACCTCCAATACGCCGCGCAAGCCGGCCGGAAAGGGAGGCGGGAACGGCCGCGGCCGTAAGCCGCGCCGTTATGACCGGGATCATCGCGAGCCGCGAGCGGAAAAGCAGGTGGAGAATCGCCCAAAGCTCCATGATGCAGATATTCCGGACGAGTTAATTCAGGCTTTTTCCACAGCAGTGGAGAAATCTGAGCCGGTAGAAAGCACTTTTCGGGAGGAACGTATTCCTCACAGCGATGCACCGGAGGCCGGGAGCCTTTATGGGATGATCGCACCGAAGGAAAACGGGGAATAAAAGAAAAATAAAAGGCCGCTGTCCAACTGGACAGCGGCCTTTGTGATGAAAGAAAGAAGATGGAAGACAGGCGGTTCTAAAAAGGATTATCGATGAGTGAACAGATCCCCCCTTTTTATCATGAGGAAAGATTGTCCGGTTTACCGGTAAGGAATAAAAAGAAGCGGATTAAAGGAGGTGAAGATTTCTGTTCTATGAGCAGTTTTTCCTGTCCAATCTGTTTTTTTGGGTGTTATGTACCGTCAGGATCGGAAAATCCGGAAGGGCTGCGAAGCTGTAATTCGATAAAAGGTATAAAGACATAAGCTCCACATCTTGACAGAATGTCAAAATCAAATAGCTCTATTCCTTGTTTATTTCAATTTCTTCAGCGACCCCGCCCATGGATTGGAAATTTTATTTTTTGTCTCTGTTTGAATGGATACGGACAATCTTCAGTTGATACATTTTTCATATGCCGGTCAAATGAAGAATCAGGGCAGATATGTAATACAGAAAAGAAAAAGATGGATGGCGGGCTGTGGGGGGGATGATAAAGAGGGACGGACGTTAAACAGGACTTGGACGGCAAATCAGAAAAAATGAGATTGAATTTTCCACAGACTTTCAATCATACAGTGGAAAATGTCCCGATCCTTTTTGTCAAAAAAGCACCGTACAGAATTCTCTGCACAGTGCTTTTCAAGAAGATACGATCCTGTTCCGTTAAATCAAAGGCGGTTCATTTCAGATGGAATCCTCGTCGCGCACCGGCTCCATGTACTCCGTTTCCCCACAGTGGGGACACCGGATGATTTTCCCTTCCACGGCATTGACGGAAAAGATCATTTTCAGCAGAGGGGGCTTCCAGCAATGCCCACATTTGGGGCAGCGGAAATGATAATGCCGGTAAAATCGCACATAGAACAGTATTGCAGTAATGACGGCGGCAGCGAGGATACAGAGTACGATTATCAGGATAGCGGTAGAGACAGGTTCCATCCGATCATCTCCGATCAGTCGAGCATATTCTGAATTTTGGCTGCGGTAACGGTATTTTTCAGCAGCATGGCAATTGTCGTGGGCCCTACGCCGCCCGGAACCGGCGTAATAAAGGAAGCCTTCGGTTCCACAGAGGCAAAGTCCACATCGCCGCAGAGTTTACCGTTTTCATCGCGGTCCATCCCTACGTCGATGACAACCGCGCCCTCTTTGACCATTTCCCCGGTAATAAACTTCGGTTTTCCAACAGCGGCAATTAGAATATCCGCCCGGCTTGTGACCGACTTCAGATCATGGGTGTGGGAATGGCAGGTGGTCACGGTTCCATTTTCATGGAGAAGGAGCATACTCATGGGCTTGCCGACGATGTTGCTCCGTCCGACGACGACGCATTCTTTCCCGTCCGAATTGATTCCGTAGCGGCGGAGAAGTTCCATGATCCCCGCGGGTGTGCAGGGAAGAAAGTGATAATCCCCCAGCATGATCCGCCCCACATTAGACGGATGAAATGCGTCCACATCCTTGATGGGCGCAATATTTTCAATGACCGCGCGGTCATCCAGCCCATTCGGGAGAGGGAGCTGGCAGAGAATCCCGCTGATGTCGCCCCGGCTGTTAAGGGCGCGGACAAGCGCAATCAGCTCATCAAGCGTTGTGTCGGCGGAGAGAGCGTGCTCTTCGGAGTAAATCCCTACCTCAGCGCACGCCTTTTTCTTATTGTTGACATAAATGCGGGAGGCCGGGTCGTCTCCTACGACGATGACGGCCAATCCGGGCGTGACGCCCTGTTCTCTGAGGCGCCGCACCTCCTGTGCTACATCGGCACGCACCTGTGCGGCCGCGGCCTTTCCGTCAATGATCTGTGCCATTGGAATCTCCTCCGTTCTTCGTATCGGTTACAACCGGTTTCTCTGCGGGCTTGTGCTCCGGCATGACCTCTTCAGCGGAAGCGGTCGGCCCGTCGCTTTTCTTTTGACGGCTCTTTTTTTCTTCCTTTTCCGGCTCTTCCGGGAAAAAATCCACCCCTTCAATCGGACGGGGATGCTTTTTCACTTTTACAAGCATATAGATCAGCACACCGGTGCATACCGCGACCAACAGCGCGGAAAGGAGCTGGGAGACGCGGATATTTGTCCCGGTAATGTACAGGCTGTCCGTGCGGAGGCCCTCTACGACCATACGCTCAAGGCCGTACCAGATACCATAGCACAGGGCGATCTGTCCGCTGAATTTGCGGAATTTGGCGCAGATCAGCCACAGAACAAAGAACCCGAGCAGGCACCACATGGATTCATAGAAAAAGGTGGGATGAACCGGGGCGGACGGATCGACCATCACGCCGCCGGCCTCGATCTCCGCCTCATGGTTGAGGAGGTAGCGCGTGGTCTTCTCACTGATCATGCCCCATGGCAGATCCGTATTGCAGCCGAAAGCCTCCTGATTCATAAAGTTGCCCCAGCGGCCGATCCCCTGGCCAATGAGCAGGCTCATGCCGGCCATATCCGCCAGATTGAAAAAGTTGAGCTTATTAAATTTACAGACAATGACCGCGGCGATGACGCCGCCGATGATGCCGCCGTAAATAGCCAGACCACCCTCCCATATTTTAAATATATCGGAGAGATGCGTACTGAAATAGTCCCATTCAAATGCCACATAGTACAGCCGCGCGCCCAAAATTCCGCCAATGGTGCCGAAGATGAGAACATCGAGCATTTTGTCAATGCTCATCTTCCATTTATAGGCGAGATGGCCGCCCCATAGAACAGCCAGAAAAAATCCGAACGCGATGATGACTCCGTACCATTTGATTGTGATCTCATGGCCGAACAGGCTGAACTGTGCCGCGATGGACGGGACGTCCAGACTCCAGCCCAGCCCTGGAAAGTTAACGGTGGTGAAATCTCCCATTGTCTCAGACCCCCAAGGTTGATGATCGGTACCGGAGAATCAGGCGGGAAGGACAACGGAGAGGGCGCTGTACTCCTCATGGAGAACCTGTGCCGCCCGGTTGACCTGTTCAATCGTGACATTCCGATAGCCATCGGCCCGGTCAAAGATGCTCTCACCGCTCAGGTGGGCGTCAATCAGATTGTTGGCAAGGCCGTCCACATCATTATACCCCATAATTTCCCTGCCGTAAAGGAGCTTTTTCGCCCTGCGGAACGCGTCGGGGTCTATTCCATTTTCACGCACAGAGGTCAGCGCAGTGCGGATAACCTGGGCGGCGCGGTGTGGATCGGTGGACTCCCCGGCGAGGAACACGCTCGCGTAGCCGGGGCCGGTAAAATATTCGCTCCCAAAGCCGGGGCTGATAAGGCCCTGCGTCATCAGATCGTGATAGAGCTGGGAGGACTCACCCGCGGCTGCCTCCAGCAGCGTATATATGGCGATCCTCTCTTCGAGGGGACGGTGCGGGGTGCGGCAGTCCTGCTTATATCCGAGCATGAACATCGGAACGGCGACGGAGAGCTTCTGTTCCACCAGATGCTCGCATACCTGCGCAGGCTCATTCGGGAACGCGCGCTCAATCTCAATGTTTTCACTCGGCTTCAGCAGCCGGTCCGCCGTCCGGAGCACCTGATCCACCGTGACGTTGCCCACGACGGCGAGCGCCATGTTGTGAAGGTTATAAAAGCGGTTGTAGCACGCATAGAGGAGCTGGTCGTCAATCTGCGCAATGGAGTCGATGGTACCGGCGATGTCGATGCGCACGGGATGGTTACGATACAGGGCGCGGAGAAGGTTGAATTCCAGCTGCCAGCCCGGTTCGTCCTGATACATCCGGATCTCCTGCCCGATGATGCCCTGCTCTTTCTGAACGGTCTGTGCCGTAAAATATGGGTGCTGGACAAAGTCCAGCAGAATTTCGAACGACTTATCGAAGTCCCCCGAGGTGGAGAACAGATAGCACGTGCGGTCAAAGCTGGTATAGGCGTTGGCGCTTGCACCCGTTTTGGCGTACCGCTCAAAGGCGTCGAGCTCCTCGCTTTCAAAGAGCTTGTGTTCCAGAAAGTGTGCGATTCCCTCCGGGACCGTGGTAAAAGTCTCCTCCCCTTTCAGGCGGAAGCAGGTGTCCACGGAGCCGTAGCGCGTTCCAAAGACTGCATAGGCCGAGGAATAGCCCTCCTTGGGCAGAACATAAATGCGCAGCCCGGTGGGGTGGTCGATTTCATAATAGCGCTCGCCGAGCGCCTCATTCTTTCTTTCACGGATATTCATGCCTGCGCCTCCTCGCTCGGTTTTAAAAGATAAACGGTGTCCAGAACAACGCGGGCGGCCGCCTGCTCCACCTGCCCGCGCGTGACGGCGGAGATCTTCTGCGCATAGTCCTCCGGGGTCTGGACATCCTCCTGGAGCATTTGCCGGATATACCAGTTATCCAGATAATCCGGCATATCGTTCATGCTGCGGGCCGAATCGGAGAGCGCCTTGATAGATGCCGTAAATTCACTGTCCTCAAAATGGCCGTCCTTCATCACCTGAAGCTGGTTGATAATTTCCGTACGGGCTTTTTCAGCGTTTTCACACTCAACGCCGCTGGAGACAAAGATCAGCCCTTTCCGGCGCGTCAGACGGGCGGAGCAGTAATAGCACAGGCTCATTTTCTCGCGCACATTCATAAACAGGCGGGAATAAGGCCCGCCCCCGAATACGTCTGTCATAACGGCGTTCGCATAATAGGAGTCCTCCGGAGAGCTCATTCCGGTGCGCAGACCGAGGACGAGCTTGCCCTGATTGACGGGGAGCTGTTCAATTTGTTCCCGCACCGTACCCGAAAACGAGCCGATCACCGGATCCGGCAGCGGACGATAGCTCCGCCCCGCACGCTCAAAGGCTTTTCGGAACCGGTCCCCCACAGCCTGTGCGTCTGCGGAGCCGACCACATTGATCTGGACGCGCGCGCAGCGGAGAAGTTCCTGCATGGCGCGGGTGGCGGACTGCGGGGTGATGGCGTCAATTTCCTCCGCCGTGCCGTACTTGCTCAGGCCAAAGGGCTCTCCCCCGCACATTGCGGCCTCGCACTGCTCCAGCGCGTACTGGCGCTTATCGCTCAGCTCACTGTCGATCCGTTCCTTGAGCAGGCGCTTTTCCATCTCTACGGCCTGTTCCGGGAGGAGTCCGTTCTCCATCACGGGGTCAAAGAGCATTTCGCACAGCAGGGCCGCACACTCGTCGGCGAGCTTTTCCCCCTCCAAGGCAAAGCGGTCGTCCACAGTGCTGATATAAAGGGTGAGCACCTGAGCGTCTCCCTGTTTGGTGATCCGGGCATAGACGATTGCACCGTAAAGCTCGGCAAGGCGCCTGTTCAGCGCCGTGAAATCGGGATACCGGGCGCACGAGCGCTGGAGCAGGGAGACCACGAGCGCATTGACGCCGGCCGTCTCCCTTTTCAGCTCCACGGCAAAATTAACGCTCACGCGCAGCGTTTTAAACCGCGGCGTGCGGATGCCGACAAGGCGTACCCCGTCGGCCAGTTCCCTCTGATAAAGGGGGTGGTCCATCATTCAAAATCCCTCCGTTGTAAATAGGATATTGGCGGCGGGCGGAATTTCCGCCCGCTAATAGTATCATAACACGAAGCGGCCGCTTTTTCCAGAAATTCCCGGCGAATTAACAAATTGTTATTACAATCCGATGTTCTCCTCCGTCCGGGCTGATTCGGATGCCGTTGTTTTCCTCTTTCTCTCCCCGGCGGACGTCGAGGAAAACGCGCGTGTTTTTGCCAAACGTATATTGTGCCGAAAATCCCTCCCAATCCGATGGGAGCCGGGGCTGAACGGTCAGGCAGCCGTCCTCCAGCCGAAGCCCGAGCAGCTCCTCCACGGCCGCGGTGTAAAACCAGCCTGCGGACCCGGTGTATAACGTCCATCCCGCCTGCCCCGGCGCACGGGGGGAGGCCGTTACATCCCCGGCCATCGCATAGGGCTCGCCGCGGTACCGGCGCGCCGCCTCCGGATCCCGGCAGATATCCGCGGGGTTGATCTGGCGCAGCAAAGCGTAGCCTTCGTCCGTCCTGCCCGCACGCATCAATGCAAGGCACAGCCAGACGGCGGCATGGGTGTACTGTCCTCCGTTTTCCCGCACGCCGGGCGGATAGGCGCAGACGTAGCCGGGATTCTCCGCTTCTGTATCGAACGGCGGATCAAACAGGCGGATCAGCCGGTTCTGCGGATCGGACAGAAAGCGGACGGCGGTGTTCAGAGCCGTGTTCCGGCGCTCGGAATCCGTCTGTCCGCAGAGGACGGCGAACGATTGGGTGAGAGAATCCACGGCACATGCGCGGCGTCCCGCGGAACCGAGGGGTTCCCCGCTGTCAAAAAACGCGCGGATATACCGGTCCCCGTCATAGCAGAATTTTTCCACATGGTCACGCAGGACAGACGCCTGTTCCCGGAAGCGGCGTTCCCGCCACTCCTCCCCCATCCGAGTACACAGCGGGGCGAAATCGTCGAGTGCCATGGACAGGAACTGGGCCAGCCAGACGCTCTCCCCCCGTCCCTTTTCGCCCACGCGGTTATAACCGTCATTCCAGTCCCCGCCGCCGATGAGGGGCAGCCCATGGCTTCCGGTAAGGGTCAGCGCACGTTCGAGCGCGCGGACGGCGTGCTCATAGACGCTCCCGCTCTCCCGGGACAGCGCGGGAGAAAAATAGCGTTCTTTTTCATCAGGATGCAGCTCCTCCCCCTCCAGATA
>X72_Ural_Owl__coassemble_155_pt1 | contig 11063 bp, 14 predicted proteins | sample X72_Ural_Owl__metabat2_high_PE_004 | metagenome-assembled genome bin X72_Ural_Owl | reverse complement strand
CATCCACACAGTCGTCCAGCGCATCCTCCAGCGATTCCGGAGAAGTGCGCTCCGCCCGGAAAATCAGCCCGTCATACTTGACCGTAATCTCGACGATCTTTGTATTTTTCTCGACCGTAGCGGTAATTTTGGCCTCCGTATCCTGACCAAAAAAGCGCTCGATCTTACTTAATTTTATTTCCGCACGTTCCTTAAAGCTCTCCCTGGGGGTACATTTGCGTCCTGTGATCGTAATCCTCATCAGTAACATCTCCTTCTTATTGGAAAATCCCGGAAGATCAGAACGATTCAGGAGATCACGCCAGCCTGTCAAGCTCCTTGCCGCGGGAATGATTCTCCCTCACGGTCTGTACCTATATTATATCATATTCCGCGTAGAATTCAATGAATTTTATATGAATTATATAACAGTTGACGCATGTCTTGTTACATGGCAGCCCACATTGACTGCCACCGGCAGTCCTGCAATATGTGTGGGAGCTGCTTCGACGTTGACACACAGTGCCGTTGTCCGGCCGCCGAAGCCCTGCGGCCCGATGTTCAGCGCGTTAACCCGTTTTAGAAGCTCCTCCTCCATCTGCGCATAAAAGCGATCCGGATGACGGAGCGAGGTATCCCGGCACAGCGCCGTCTTAGCCAGCAGAGCGCACTGCTCAAAGTCGCCCCCGATCCCGATCCCCAGAACCATGGGCGGGCAGGGATTGGAACCGGCCCGCTTCACGACCTCAACCACGTAATTCAGAAGATCCTCCCGCGAGGCCGCCGGGGTAAACATACGGATCGCGCTCATATTTTCGCTGCCGAATCCCTTCGGGGCAACGGTCAGCTTCATTCGGTCCCCCTCTACGATCCGGGTGTGGATAACCGCCGGGGTATTGTCTCCCGTATTGACCCGCCGCAGCGGATCCTGCACCACAGAGCAGCGGAGCAGCCCCTCTGCGTATCCGCGGCGAACCCCTTCGTGGATTGATTCCTCAAAGGGATCGGTAAGGTGGACATCCCGCCCTACCTCCGCGAACACCACCGCCATGCCCGTATCCTGACAGATCGGGATGTCCAGCTTTTCCGCCGCGTCCAGATTATCCGCAAGATCCCCCATGATCGCCCGCGGAAGCTCCTGATCCTCCTCGGCCCGCGCCGCCCGGATACGATCACACAGGCTGTCCGGGAGATGCTTATTGGCCCGTATACACAGGTCGCGCACTGCCTGAACAATTTCCTGTCCGCTAATTTCTCTCATTCGGAACGCCTTCCCCTCTGTCAAAAACTATTTTTCCATTTATCATGACCCACTCCGGCCTGCCCTCGACGGACAGCGGATCTGTCTGAAAAAGGCAGAGATCCGCATCTTTTCCGACCTCGATCGAACCGACCCGTCCGTCAATCCCGGCGATCTGCGCCGGATAGAGGGTAATCGCCCTGAGCGCCTCGGCCCGAACCATCCCCTCCCGGACCGCAATCCCCGCGCACAGCGGAAGGTATTGGATCGGAAGCTCGGGGTGATCGGTGACAATACAGACTTTTACGCCCGCACGGCTGAGGATCCCCGGATTGGCCGGCGTGGAACCACGCAGCTCCGGCTTGCTCCGATCGGAGATCAACGGGCCGCACATCGCACTTATGCCCTTTGCCGCCAGTTCCTGTGCTGCCAAATATCCCTGCGTACAGTGCACCACGGCATAGCGCAGACCAAACTCTTCCGCCAAACGGGCGGCCGTAAAAATATCGTCCGCACGGTGGGCATGGATCTGCGCCGGAATCTCCCCGCGCAAAAGCGAACCGAGGCTCTCGCACTTCATGTCATAATCCGGCTGATCATCCTCCGCGTTCCGGCTCTTCTGCTCAAAGTACTCCTGCGCCTTGTAGAGCTGCTCCCGAATGAGCGCGCTCGTCGCCATCCGCGTCACAGGCGCGGCACTCTTATCATGATAGACACTCTTGGGATTCTCCCCCAGCGCAAATTTCATGGCCGCAGGGGCGCGGATCACCATATCGTCAATGCAGCGGCCGAACGTCTTAATCGCGGCAAACTGCCCGCCGATCGGATTGGCGCTGCCCGGACCCGTGAGAACAGAGGTGATGCCCGCCTCCCGCGCCTCCTGAAAACAGCGGTCCATCGGATTAACCGCATCAATCGCGCGCAGATGGGGCGTACAGGGATCGGTGTCCTCATTCCCGTCATCCCCTTCAAAGCCGAGGCCGTCCTCAAACATACCAAGATGCGTATGCGCATCAATAAAACCCGGATACACCGCCGCCCCGGCGGCATCGATCACCTGCTCGTCCACCCGCGCGGCATAATCCCGCATCGGCCCGACGGCCGTGATCTCGGCGCCCTCAACGCGGATAAAATGCTCCGGTGCAAGCTCCCCCTCCGGAAGAAAAACAGCTGCGTGGATAATGACCATAGAAGAACCCTCCTGTAAAAGAAAACGTGCGGAGCCTATACTCCGCACGACTGTGTTCATCCCGATTAACCCTTTGATCCGCCCCGTCTGGAAAAGCCGCCGTGCTTGACCTCGGTGGAACGCTTGAGATCCGTCATTTTATCATCGCTGATCTGCTTGAAGCGGGACATCATGTCCTCAAAGCTCATATTCTCCTGGGACGGGCGCGGCTTGGTTCCCTGCCACACATTCGGCCGGGACGGACCGGAACGCCTGCGTTCCCCTCGCGGGCCGCCGCGGCGTTCCTCCCTCGGCTGCGGATTTTCCTCCGCACGGCGGATGGAGAGACTGATCTTCCCGTCTTCGCCGACATTCAGGACCTTGACCTTGACGTCCTGCCCCTCCTTCAGATAGTCGTGAATGTCTTTGACATACGTGGAGGCCACTTCGGAAATATGAACCATCCCCGTCCTGCCGTCCTCAAAGCTGACAAACGCGCCAAAATTCGTCAGCCCCGTTACCTTGCCCTCCAGAACCGCTCCAACCTCAACCTGCATAAAAAGCTTTATCCTCCTTAAATTAAACGATCAAATTTATTTTGATGAGGTGTCATAGTACACCTTTTCATCCGGCATCATATATCCAAGGCTGTCGCGCGCCACACGCTCCATATACTCGGCTTCATCACCGCTGTCCAGCGTCTTTTGAAGGTCCTCGTTCTCGGCCTTTTTCTCCTCAATCTCCTGCTGGAGTTCTGCGACTGCTTTCTCCTGACGGGAAATCTCCACCTGGGCCTGAATGATGGCGACAGAAAAATATCCAACCAGCAGAATAGCGGCGATGAAGAGGATGACGCTGAAGCTACGCTGACCGGCCGTTTTTCTCTTTTTACGTACGTTTGATGCCATCCCTTCCCCGCCTTTCCGCGACTATGATACGATTTTAGATAATACATTTGTATTATACAACAACTTCTTCTATTGTTTCAAGACAATTTTGGATTTCATTTTAAAATTTTTCAGTTTTGCGGGCAATTTGGCCCGTACTTTCCCTGAAAATTTTCGAATACGTCCCCAGAGCCATCGGAACGGCGCCGTAAGGAATCGAAATACGGCCCGGATCATCCGGCGAAGCCCCCGGATGATCCGATTGCTCCACTTGAGGACAAATGCGCCAAAGGTGAAATAATAGATCAGGAAGCCCAGAACGATTCCGAGCAGCAGGTAAAAGCGGATTTCTCCCCCATTAAACGCCAGCATGAAAAGAAAGACGGCAATCCCCGCTGACAGGAAATAGAACACATCCATAAAAAAGACGGCGGCCTTTCCCCGGGTGACCGTCAGGCGCGCGATCCGGCAGAGATCATAGACCACGCCGAGCAGGAATCCGAACCCCAACGACATCATGAACAGCCGCGTCTGTGCGGCGATAGCGACATCCGCCATATCAGCGGAACACGCGGCTGAAAAATCCGCCGCCCTGCTTCGGTGTGTCGTCGGTGTAGGTCAGGGAAGAGATCTTCCCCTCAATACTCAGTTCACCGGTATCGACGCTGAGCTTGTTGATATGCAGCTGCTCCCCCCTCACGGTAAGCTCTCCCATTTCCGTAAATACAATAACAGCCTGCTCGTCAAAGCTGTCCACATCCGATACCCCGGATACCATCAGGGTACGCCTGTCCTCCAGCACCAGATTATGCGGCAGAGAGATCGTCTTTTTTTCTTCTGGCATAATTCCATTCCTCCTTTTGTTGCTGTTCCATCTATACGCGCGCGGTGAGCGCAATATGACTTCCCCGCAGGGAGGAATCCCGGTATGGCAGTGAACCGGTCTATCCCAGATGCTTCTCCGCCTCCCGGACGCTGAGCGGGGCCATCCGTTCCCGGTAACGATTCAAAAAGTCCCGAACCCACTCCGGATCCGTTTTAGCGTAATCGCGCAGGCTCCATCCAATTGCCTTATTGATAAAAAACTCACTGCTCCCAAAATTGAGGACAAGAATCTTTTCCAGAAGCTCCGGATTTGTCTTTTCTTTCCGTCCAAGCTGATGGTCAATCGCCAGCCGACGGAGCCAGAAGTCCCCGTCCGTGGCCCACTCCAGCATCAGACCGTCGATCCGCGGGTCCGTCAACGCGATATTGCCGATCACCCGGTCCAGGCAGTCGATGGTATCCCACCACTGCCTGATTTTCGCAAAGCGTTTGATCCGCGGTACATCCTCAAAGGTCAGCCGATTCTGCTGGCAGGCAAGGTAATCGGCCACCAGATATTGAAACTCCCGGAACTCCTCGTCCCAGCAGGCATCCAAAAAGGCCCAGTCCACCCGGCCGGCTCTCCGGTCCTCCCGCAGCAAATCACGGTACAGTGTCTTTCTCAGCGGAGCAGGAATACCGTAGAACCGGAATTTTCCGCGCATATAAGCGGACATTTTCTCCGCTTTTTCCTCATCCCGGTTCCGCTCAAAGCGTTCCCGGACAATTGATCGACGCTCCATCCCCGCTCCCTCAGAGCGCCTCGTACATTTCGGAGGCGGTATCCTTGGTAGAATACTCGTTGACGCCGAGCACCCGCGCCTTAAACGTCCCTTTCGCTCCCATGGAAATTTCCAGCACGTCGCCCGGTTTCACATCATAGGAGGCACGCGCTGTTTTCCCGTTGACGGTTACCTTACCCGCGTCGCACACCTCGTTGGCAACGGTGCGCCGCTTGATAATCCGCGAAACCTTTAAATATTTGTCCAATCTCATTGATTCATCCTCCTGTAAAAAAGAAAGAAAAGAGGGGGATCCCCCCTCTTTTCCGATCATGTGCAGGGCGCTTATTTCACAGCGTCCTTGAAAGCCTTACCGGGCTTGAAAGCCGGAACATCGACCGCCTCGATCTTCTGGGTCTCACCGGTACGGGGATTGCGGCCCATCTTCTCATTGCGGTGGCGGGTCTCAAACGTGCCAAAGCCTACCAGCTGGATCTTATCGCGGTTCTTCAGCGTCTCAACCGTCACATCGACAAAAGCCGCGATCACTTTCTCCACGTCTTTCTTCTGGATGCCTGTTTTCTCGGAAACAGCAACGACAAGTTCTGACTTATTCATTTGACTTCCTCCAAAAAATGTTATATATCCACAGCCGTCTCCGGCTGTCGAAATCACTGCTTTTTCACCCGATCCCAAAGCTCATCCAGCTCCCCCGGGGTTCGTTCCTCCAGAGGGCGGCCCTCTGCCTGAGCCATGGACTCGGCTGCCTGAAACCGGGAAATAAATTTATCGGTGGCGGCGGTCAGCAACTCCTCCGAATCAGCCTTTAAAAACCGGGCCACATTGACGGCGGAAAAGAGCAGGTCTCCCAGCTCCTCGGCCGCTCCCTGCCGGTCTCCGGATAAGAGACACTCCTGAACCTCCGCATACTCCTCAGGGAGCTTTTCCATTGCGGCGAAAACATCCTCAAATTCAAAGCCGGATTTTGCCGCCCGGCTCTGAACCTTCTGGGCGCGCATCAGCGCCGGAAATTCACGTGGAACACTGTTCATGGCCTGCGAGGAGGTTTTCTGCCCTTTGGTGCGGCGCTTAATCTCCTCCCAGTTTTTCAGGACGTCCTGTGTCCCGGAAACCTCTGCACTGCCAAACACATGCGGATGGCGGACAATCAGCTTGCGGCACACCTCATCCACCACATCGTCAAAGGTAAAGCGCCCGGATTCCTGCGCCATACAGCTGTGAAACACCACCTGCATGAGCACATCGCCAAGCTCCTCCCGCATCATCGGAGCGCTGTCGCGGTTAATCGCCTCCACAAGCTCATACGTTTCCTCTATCAGATTCTTTTTTATACTCTGGTGCGTCTGCTCCCGATCCCACGGACAGCCGTCCGGAGCACGGAGCCGTTGCATGATCTTTAGCAGATCCTGAACGCCGTATTTCTCTTTCCATTCAAAATCCGCCCTCATCCCGAACCCCTCACTCAACCAGTTGTCACAAGTAATATTACCCTATCAGGCGATATTTTTCAAGTGTTTTTGCAATTTTTTCCCCTTTGGGGAGCATTAAAATATCATCTTTAGACAAACCGCGCAGTAAAAGAAGCGAAACGGCATAGACGACGACCGCCGTAACAATCGCCGCAACTGTGGCCACGGCATTTGCCGTCATCATTCCAGCCGCCCCGGACATCAAGCGGTAGATCAGGCCGTTGACCGCCCACGCAGCGGCGGCACACAGGACGGCGCAGAGGAAAGGCTTGATAAAGACGGAGACGGCATCCGGCTTGAGCTGGGTCTGCCGCAGCAGGACAAACAGCTCATATCCCACGATGACCAGATAGCACAGGATGGAACCGATCGGCGCCCCCTTGACGTTGATCTCCGGATTTCCGATCAGGATAAAGTTGGAAATCAGCTTGACGACCGCCCCGGCAATCATCGCCTTAACCGGGACGTCGGACCGGCCGATCGCCTGAAGCATATTGGTGATCGGGGTGGAGACGGACATCAGGAATACAAAGATTCCATAAAGAAAGAGCATACCGGATCCGATCGGCACGAGCGAAGGGCGGGATCCCCCATAGACAAGGGTGAGGATCTGAGTGGAAAGCACCGCCATGCCGAAGCCCGCCGGCAGTGAAATCAGCATGGAGACACGCAGAACCGATTCCACGGAAACCTTGATCTTTTGCCGGTTCCGGGTGGCCCACGCCGCGCTCATGGCAGGGATTGCACTGACGCCGAGGGTCATGGTAATGGTCGGAACCAGATTCTTAAAATCCAGCACCGTTCCATAGACGCCATAGAGATATTTTCCGATATCCTCATCAAGCGTTTGAGAGACGGCAAGCGACTGCGCATACATCTCCCGGATCACATCCGGCCCCTTTTCGATCGCATAGGCCAAGCGGTTCTGGATTGTAACGGCGTCGATCAGGTTGGTGATGTTTAAAATCAGGGAACTCAGGACGATCGGAACCGCGACGGCAATCAGCGTCTTGGCGATGCTGATGCTTCCCGCCGGGCGCGGAGAATTGACAAGCTCGGCGCGGGTGATCCGGTCCCCCACCGCGCGGTGGCGGATAAACAGAAAAATATAGCCGATGAGCGTGCCGATCGTCACGCCGCCGATGGCCCCGGCGGCGGAATAGGGATAGATGGCGCTGAGCGCCTCCGCCTCCGTGGCGGCCTCCATTCCGAAAACGGCCTTTCCCGCGTGAAATTCCGCCATGCCAAACTTCATGATCAGGAATGCGAACAGCAGGCCCAGAACCAGCTTACCAAGCGCCTCAATCACTTGAGAGACGGCGGTGGGCACCATATTGCTCATACCCTCATAGTATCCGCGATAAGCGCTCATAAGGCAACAGAACAGAATAGACGGAGCGATCACCATAATACACAGCAGGGATTTGGGATTCTCAATCAGGAGCGAATAGGGATATGACAGCAAAAGGAGCAGCCCGGTCCCCAGCACACCGGTGATGACAAACAGGCGGAACGCCACCCGAAAGATCATTTTTGCGTCGCGGTAACGGTGGAGCGCCACGTTCTGTGAAACGAGCTTGGAAACCGCTACGGGCAGCCCCGCCATGGAGACGGCATAGAGCGGGGTATAAATATCATAGGCCGCGTTAAAATATCCCCGGCCGACCTCCCCGATCAGCGCGGTGAGCGGGATCTTATAGAGCATCCCGATCAAATGCACGGCCACGGTTGAGACGGCGAGAACGATCGCCCCGTTCAGCAGGCTCTGTCTTCCCTTAGACGCCACTGGCAACACTTCCTAATCCAATAAATTCCGCCTTATTCCGCCGGTCCGTCAAAGCGCTGGCCGCACGCCGGACAAAAAGTGGAGCCCTTGGCAACCTGAACTCCACAGGCCGGGCAGACCACGACATTTTTTGCGCTGCGGATCTCCTCATTCACTTGAGAAAGTTTCTCGTTCAGACGGGTGATCTCCTCTGAAATGGCACGGATCTCCGTATTGTGGCTGACGTTGTTGAGAAGCTCATCATAACAGAGCTTTCCAATGGCGGTGTATTTTTCCTTGATACTGCTGCGGAGATCCGCGGCGTTCCAGTGCAGCTTGGAGCTCTCCAATACGTCCCCGGCCGCTCTTCCGACCTGGCGCGCCGTCTTTTTAACGGTATCCATCGCGTCGTCCCATAAGCTCATTTGGGCATCTCCTTCCTTCATTCACCTGTAATGGCACAAATTATATCATAACTGAATGGGTACTTCAACTCAAAAATTCCCTCAAAAGGGAAAACTCCGGTACCGGGCCGCTGCCAATGGAGGAAAATCCGCTCAGATACCGGCTGAGGGAACACGCCTTATGATAATAGACGCTGTCGCCGTCAATCCCCCCCAAGAGAGCGATCGCCTCGTCCCGGAATACGCACGGCTCATACGCATGGAAAGAATTAATCCGAATATCCGCCCGATGACGGAACGGAAACAGATAGGCATCCTCCCCTCTCACCACGCCGTCCCAGAGCTGAAACGTACGATCCACTGTGCTGGCTCGGTAATGATAATCGCGGATCATCCGGCGGACAAACCGCAGGTCGCGCTTGGAGAGCACCACGGCATCCTGCCCGTCATAGACACGGGAAGAGACATTGACATACAGCTTGAGAACCCGATCCGCCGGAAAGGAATCCGTAATGGCCGGATTCAGGGCGTGGATCCCCTCGACGATGATCGCGTCCCCCTCCTCCACCCTCAGGCGGCGAAGCGTGCGCTCCCGATCCCCTGTCGCAAAATTGAACCGGGGGATCTCACATTCCCCCGTGCGCAGCAGCCGCTCAAACGTCCGCTGAAGCAACGGGATATCCAGCGCCCGGACGCTCTCAAAATCGCGTTCCCCCTGTTCATCCACGCAGGTATTCTGCGGACGAAAGAAGTCATCGAGCGAGACGGTATATGCCGTATGGCCGCGCCGCGCAAGCGATTCCGCCAGCATAAAGGCCGTGGTGGTCTTTCCGGAGGCACTCGGTCCGGCGAGCAGGACGATTTCGGTCCGGGGATCCGATTCGATCTGCCCGGCGGCGCGGTCGACCGCCTGTGCATAGCGCCTCTCCTCCTGCCGAACCATCCCCGTCATATCCTGTGCAATCCCCCGATTGATTTCTTCCAACCGGATCCAACGTTCGGACATGGCCTCATCTCCCAATTAAAGCCCAACTCATAAATATGAGCGGCAAAAGTCAATTATTCGATCCTTCCGCCGGATCATCTCGTCAAACCGGCGGATATACTCGTACGGATACTTATAGTTAAAAATGCGTTCCAGACGATCGCTTCCGGGGTCCTTCAGCTTGGTCACGGCGCCCGCACCCGCAGCCAGTACCGTGTGACACTCCTCCATCATATAGACATTATATGCACATTCCTGCCCCGGGCGGGACCAACCGACATTTTCCAGATTGCCGAGCGAACGGCTCTGGCGGTACAGATAATACGGCTCGTACCCTGCGGCGGGCAGGCGCTCCTGCACCATACCGAGCATCCGGTCGGTCAGCAGAGCACCCGCCTGCACGTCCTCCCGGCGCTCCACAAGTGTAGAGGAACGCTTGAGCGCAAGCGTATGGACGGTGATATTGGCCGGAGACAGCTCCAGCACCTGATCGAGCGTATGGGAAAACGATTCCAGCGTATCGCCCGGGAGCCCGGCAATCAAATCCATATTAATCTGGCGGAATCCCGCATCCAGTGCAATCTGATAGGCCTCCAGCGTCTGATCCGCGGTGTGCTTTCTCCCAATTCGCTCCAGCACCTCCTCGTTGAAGGTCTGGGGGTTGATGCTGATACGCCTTACGCCGCCCTCCCATGCCGCCGCCAGCTTGTCCGCGGTGATGGTATCGGGCCGGCCGGCCTCAAAGGTAAACTCCGGAATCGACGTGCCGAAAGCTCCCGCGACAGCCTGGGTGACACGCCGGATCTGATCCGCAGATAAAACCGAAGGCGTACCGCCTCCGATATAAGCGCTCTCCAGCCTCAGTCCGCACCGGGCAGCCTGTTCCCCAATCATGCCGATCTCCCGGCACATCAGCGCCACATAGGGTTCGATCAGCTCCCCCGCGTTCGCGATGGAGTGGGAGACAAAGGAGCAGTAGCTGCACCGCGAGGGACAAAATGGGACGGAGGCGTAAAAGCTGAACGAATTGCGCGCACAGCGCCTCATCATCTCCCGTTCCCGCCGGGCCACCTGCACCGCCAGCTCCGCCTTATCGGGATCGACATACATTCGGTCCGCAAAGAGCCGGCGCGCCTGTTCCTCCCCATATTCCCCCGCCAGTTTATTCATCAGCTTGGCGGGGCGAACCCCGGTGAGCATTCCCCAGCGCGGGTGATAGCCGCTCATCGTCTCAAGCAGCGCAAACAGCAGGGCCATCAGGCGGTATTCCCGTTCATTTTTGGACTCGGACGCAGGCCCGCTGTCCGTAAAAGAATCGTTCCCCGATTTTGCCAGATATCGGATCCGTTCCCCGTCCGCCCAAAGCTGTGTCCATATATCGTTCCCGGAGACCTCTCCGGGCTCCTGAACCCGTTCAATCGGCTCTTCAGGATAAAACAGGCGGCAGAGGTTTTCCGCCTCAAAGTGAAAAGGATGATCGATAATGTAAAGCTTCATGAGAGTTTCCTCATATATCGGTTCTTCATGCGCTCTTCGCTGAGCGTCGTTGCGCGGTTGTG
>X72_Ural_Owl__coassemble_150_pt1 | contig 12035 bp, 10 predicted proteins | sample X72_Ural_Owl__metabat2_high_PE_004 | metagenome-assembled genome bin X72_Ural_Owl | reverse complement strand
GGCGGGTGTTTTTTCGTACGGAAAGGAGAAGCAGGCGGCAATTGACGGAATCCGGTGTGACCCGGAGTGGCTGGAACGGGTCGAAGCGGTATTCCATCCCGTCCGTTGGGAGATCGACGCCCCCTACTGCGGATTTGTACAGGACATCGGGGGAAAAAAGGTGGAATACGTCTTTCGCATGAACGAGGCCGCTCTTTCCAAGATGGATCCCGAACTCCTCCGGAGACAAAAGGAAAAGCTGGAGGAGGATGAAACGTTCCTCTATAAGTGGGAGGGGGGATGCTTCTATCAGCTCCAGTCCGTACTTTTTAACCGGGATTACAGCGCGGAGCTGGTCTATGGCGACGCCTCGGGAGAGAGCACCGTCCGGATTCGGGTTCGGCGCAGCGCGGCGGACGAATCGGAAGAGGGAGAATGCGTGACGGACGCCGGTCTCCCGGCTCCGGAGGAGGGGACAGCGGAGCTTGCTGAAAAAATGTCCCGCTATCTGGGCTGCCCGTGCCGGTATTTTGCCCCTATGGAGGACGACGATCCGCTGATGGAAGAATATCGTCAGGCGGTAAAGCGCGGAAAAAAAGAGGGGTTTCTTCCGGTTTTGGTTGCGGTGGATGAGACGCTCTGGGAAAGCCTGCTCCTCAATTCCGGCGGAGAGGATGCGGAGGAATGGACCGCGGAACAGGCGGAGGCGTACCGCGGGAGAATGTGCGCCCTCCCGCTTGAGCCGGGGCGGGGCGTTTTGGACCGGATGACTCAGGAACGCCGGAATGAGGCGGCGGAGGACGGGCGCGTCTGGGACAGGGAAATCGTTGGGGAGGAGTCCGGCGGGGAAGTACGGAACCGTTTTTCCGGATATTGGGATTACAGTACGCGCCGGACCATACCGCTGCTTCTGGCGGAGATCCCGGTCCGGAACCCGTGGGAGATCTTTGCATGGCTGCCGTTTGGCGGCTGGAATGACTGCCCGGATACTCCGGAGCTGATGGCGGTATCGCGTTACTGGTTTGAACGGTATGGCGCTGTCCCGGCTGTCCTTACGCACGATGAGCTGGAATTCCGCCTGCCGTCCCCCGCCGGACGGGAACAGGCGCTGGAACTGGCTGAGGAACAGTACGGATGGTGCCCGGATCTGGTGGATCAGGGTCCGGAGGGGGCCACGATCGGGACGCTGGCAGATACCCTCTCCCAATCGACGGTGTGGTATTTCTGGTGGGATTGATCCCCTGCCTTCTCCGTGCTGAAAAAGGCCGCAGACATTCTGTAAGTCTGCGGCCCTTTCTTGTGTTTACAGTCCGGATATGGTATCATTTACACAGCGATAAGAGGCTTATGGAATCAGCTTGCCGGTATTACGTCCGTTGTCCGGAGGAACCGGCGGATTTTGGAAAAGGGGGAGGGATTCTATTGGAACCGCTGCATCAGACATCGTTTCAGATTACGCTGCAGGAGTATAAGCGTTTTGGATATGCCATGCGCGGCCGGATCCTTTGGGCTTCCGCCGGAATCGTAGCGGTACTGTTGTTTTTGATGGGGCTGCTTTATTCAAATCCGGTCGTGTGGATTGCTGCTGCGGCTGCTGCGGCGCTGTATCCTGTCCTGCTCCGGGGGCTTATGAGCCGCCAGCTCCGCCGGGAATGGAACACCAATCCGGTCATGCAGGAACCGTATCAGGTCTTCTTCTATGCCGATCATCTGGAAAAGATGAGCGCCTCCAGCAAAATACAGGTGGCGTACGACCGGATCTATAAGGTGAAAGAAACACAAACCCATTTTTACCTCATGGTATCCCAGAATCAGGGGATTATAATTGTAAAGGAAAACTGCTTGCCGGATTTGATTGACTTTCTCGGCACGTTGAAGAATCAGAGGGGGAGACAGAGGCGATGAAACAGCCGCGTACGTATCCGGTTTGCCAAATTACGGAAAAGGGAGAACGCGCTTTGCGTGCTGGACACCCGTGGGTCTATGAGGCGGAGGTTCTCAACCTGAGCGGGGAAGTGGAGAACGGAGTATTGGTGGATGTGGTAAACCGTAAAGGCCGTTACCTTGGCACCGGATTTCTGAGCCGGCATTCCAAAATCCGGATCCGGCTGATTTCCCGCAACGCCAACGACCGCTTTGACGCGGCCTTTTGGGAGCGCCGTATCCGCTATGCGTGGGAGTACCGCAAGACCGTGATGGGGGCGGATCTCGATTGCTGCCGTGTGATCTTCGGGGAGGCGGATTCTTTCCCCGGCCTGACCGTGGACCGGTTCCATGACCTGCTGGTCACACAGACACTGTCTTATGGGATGGAACGGCTGAAGCCGCTGCTCTTTCCGTTGCTGTGCAGGGTTCTGCGGGAGGACGGGCAGGAGATCCGCGGCATTTATGAGCGCAACGACGTCGCCCTCCGGAAACTGGAGGGGCTGGAGGAATACAAGGGCTTTTATCCGCTCCCCGGCGAGGAACCGCCCGCTGAAACCGTAACGTCTATCACGGAAAATGGGATTCGTTATCTGGTGGATGTGGAAAATGGGCAGAAGACCGGCTTTTTCCTCGACCAGAAATACAACCGGCTTGCGGTGGCCCGTCTCGCGCGCGGCAAGCAGGTGCTCGACTGCTTTACGCACACGGGTTCCTTTGCCCTCAACGCCGCCATGGGCGGAGCGAAAAAGGTGTGCGCGGTGGATATTTCCGAGAGCGCGGTTGAGATGGCGCGCGCCAATGCCGAACGCAATGGACTTGCGGACCGGATGGAGTGGAAAACCGCAGATGTCTTTGACCTGCTTCCGGAGCTGGAGCGGTCCGGGCGGCGGGATTATGATTTTATCATTCTCGACCCGCCCGCCTTTACCAAGAGCCGCCGCACCATGGACAGCGCTTTCCGCGGCTATAAGGAGATCAATATGAGGGCCATGAAGCTGCTGCCCCGCGGCGGATATCTGGCTACGTGTTCCTGCTCGCACTTTATGCCGGAGGAGCAGTTTGTCAAAATGCTCCGCTCCGCCGCCTGTGACGCGCAGGTGGAGCTCCGGCAGATCGAGGCGCGCCAGCAGTCCCCGGACCATCCGATCCTCTGGAACGTACCGGAGACGAATTATTTGAAATTTTATCTGTTTCAGGTGGTATAACCGGCCTGAAAAGAGACCAGGCTGTTAAAGCGCCGGCGGTATGATTCCAACCGCCGGCGCTTTGGTATCCTGAAAAAGCCCCCTACTGATTCTGCCCGGCGGTGAGATCGTTTAGAATGAGGCGGTAGAGCTCCTCAAAGGTGTCGTTTTCTTCCGCGAGCGGTTTATTCCAAAGAGTACCGTCGAGGCCATGGTCCTGCGTGTAGAGGATGAGCGGCTTATCCGGGAAATAGGTATATAATTTTTCCGCCTGTTCGGGAGTATCCCATTCGACCTTTTTGCTGTAAATGGGAATATGAACGCCTTCCTGATCCGATGTTTCTTTGGGGCCGAAGGTGTACTCCATGACGCTTCCGTATTTGGAGAAGAAATTTTCTTTTACATTTTCGTGTTCACCGGGACCGGGAATCTCCCATGTCGTGAAGCACAGCTGCCCGTCCTGATTGAGGGCCGGGATTGGCGAAGCGGCGATGGGGAAAAGCTCCTCTGAGATCGAACAGCCGGCGTTGTTGTAAAACGATACAATATGATCGATCGAGCTCCCCCCGGAAGGTGAAAAGGAGGCGAATACCAGTTCGGGAAGGCCGCTGTTGGTCAAATCTATGAGCAGAATCTCATTTCCGGTATTCCAGTTCATATATTCCTTGTAATGGTTCAAAATAAAATTGGCCATCACGGAGGCGTGTTCCTCAAGAACCGATAAGGGTGGGGAGGCCGGGGCCGCGGGGACAGCGGGATCCGGCTTTTGAAGAAGCGCGATGGCCTCCTCTTCGGTAAGCGTACCGGCGGTGCGGATAATGCCGCTCTCATCAATGGCGGAACGGCTCTGCCCGATTGTATCGTCGATGCCGGAGAAGCTGTCGAACTGCCTGCTGCGGGCGGCGGCATAGAAGAGATTCAGGACGGATTCAATGGTTTCGATCCGGTCATCATAATAATCCCCGGGGACACCGGTGCTGGCGGCGACCTGATTGGCCGCACGGAACGTCTCCCGGCAGGACAGCAGGAAGAACAGGACCGCCAGCCGGTATTCCTCCGTCTGCTCCTCACTTTGATAATGGTTGTCCGGCAGCAGAAAGCAGGCATTGCGGAGGACATGCTGAGCATTGATGTCGATTAAAATGGAGTACTCCTGATTGGAGGTCGGGTCAAAGCCCATTGCCTTGAGTACGGCTGCCGCGCCGGATATCACGGCGGCGGAGGGGATGACGGCGTCCACAATGGCGTCTCCGGCACGGTTTGCCAGTTCTTCCACAAAGAGCTGGCCGGCCGTGTTGACGAGGTTCAGCGTGATGTCGTTGGTGTACCGGCCTTTCAGCTTTCGAACCGCGATTTCCAGCGGCGCATTGTTTTTTTCGAGCTCTTCCGGATGAAAGGCGCGCAGCATATTCCGGTGGTCCTCGCTCATGGCCCCCAGTGAGAGGAGATAGTCCAGATACCCCGTAACGGTGGAAATGGTGGACAGGGCGGCCCCCCCAGTCACGCGTATCCATGTACAGCAGCGCCATGTCCAGCCCGCTATCTTTAGCGGGCTCGGCGGCCTTGTTGACAAGCGTTGTGATTTCATTGAATTTATCGGCATGGGTTTGGATGTCCCGGTTGAGCGACTGTGCGTCGGCAAACCGCTGCTGAAGATTATCCGATCCCACGGCTTCCAGATAGGTGCTGTTATCCGTTATGCATTTTTCAAGGAAAGATTCGTATTCCTCCGTCTTTCCGGACTGGAAGAGAACGTCCAGATTGGACAGTTTCTGACAAAAAATCGTGGAAAAAAAGTAATTTTTCAGCGCGGAGACATAAAAGGCCGCCTCGCTTCCGCCGTACAGGTCGTCCACCACGCTGATGTAGTTGTAATAGGTGTAATTTTTATCGTTTTCAATCGTGGAAAAGGCATATTCCGCATCGGACAGGCTGTATCCGCTGTTCGCAATGGTAACTGTGGTTCCGTCCACGAACACGCGCGCCTTGAGCAGTCCGGCCATCTGATCCAGTAGCAGGAAATACTGCCCGCCGAATTCCAAAACATTGTGGAGCGCATATGTTTGGCTGGCGAACGGATTCAAATACAGCGTTGCGGTCTTTCCGGTGCTGTCAAGGAGAACGGAGCCGTACCGGCTTCCGGAAGCTTGCCCGGCGCGGATAAAAGAAGCGGTTTCCGCATCGTAGTAGGATAGGGTGTAATCGCTGAGAAAGTCCGGGGTGACATACAGATACTGCCCGTCTGTATAGCAGACTTCTTCGGCAGTCTGGACCTTGCCGGAGCTGTTGATTGTCTCCACCGTGATGGATAAAAAGGCAGATTCCTGCGCGTTTGCGGGCACGAGGCCGGTTATCAGGGCGAAGCATGAAGCTGCCGCGGCAATTTTAAACAGACGTTTTGTCTTCACTACATTCCCTCCTTCATCGCCTGCGCCTGCTCTCTCATCAGGGTCTCCATGGCATCGGTGTAGGCATAGCCGTACATGGCGTCCACAAAGCTTTCGCTGAACCGGAGATGGATGGTACCGTCCTCCGTCGCAATGGCGGCGATCGTCTGCCGCGTCGTTTTGGGATTTGCAGTACGGACCAGTGCGGCCAGCTGGCTGTCCAATTCCGATGTGGTAAGGGATTTTTCCTGTAAATCCGCTTGTTTTTCCGTAATTGTGGCGCTGATGTCCGGGGAGGTAACTGCTACGGTTACGGAGGCATACCCTTTTCCCTCACTCCGGACATCCAGAATTTCAAATTCGGCGCGTTCATCAAAGGCTCTCATAAATTCAGGAAGTCCCTCCTCTTCACCGGAGTACCACTCCTGTTCGATAACGGCCTGAAGCTCTGCGTAGTCTGGTTTTACGGAAAAATAGACGGCGAAAAAAATCAGGATTGCCGAGGCCGCCAGAGGGATCTCCCAAATTATTTTCCTTTTTTCCGTTTGGACGGCGGGGGAGCAGTGAGACCTCTTTTTTGTTCAGCACACTTCATAACTTGATCTCCTGTTGCGATGATTTTGGGAAAGGCTTAACTAAAATTGAATCATATATTGGGATTCCTTTCTATATCCCGTTGGCGTACACGAACCGCGTTTTTACATTTTTTAATGAAAATTCCGTCCCTTGCATCCGGGGGCGGAGCGTGATAGAATGTCAGGGAAAGGAAGTGCCGGAAAGATGAAATCCATGATGAAAGCCCTCGTATGCCATCAGGGTGGAAAAATTGAATTGACGGATCGTCCCATTCCCACTCTGCGGGAGCCTTCGGACGCCATTGTCCGCGTTACGCTCAGTACCATCTGCACGAGCGATCTCCACATTATCCATGGAGCGGTTCCGCGCGCCGTACCGGAGACGGTATTGGGGCATGAGTTCGTCGGGGTTGTCGAGCAGGTCGGGAGCGGGGTAACAGGCCTGCGGCCCGGGGACCGGGTGGCAGCCAACTGCGTGACATTCTGTGGAGATTGTTATTACTGTAAGAAAGGCTTTGTCAACAACTGTGAAAACGGCGGATGGGAGCTGGGGTGCCGGATCGACGGCTGTCAGGCGGAATATGTTCGGGTTCCCTATGCGTCAACCTCCCTGAACCGGATCCCGGAATGCCTGAGCGACCGTGCGGCGCTGCTGACAGGAGATATTCTTTCAAGCGGCTATTTTGGTGCACAGCTGTGTGAATTGAATCCCGGGGAGACTGCGGCGGTGATCGGGGCAGGCCCGGTTGGGATGTGCGCGATGGAATGCGCCCGTCTCCTCGGCGCAGAGAAGGTCATTGCTGTCGATCTGGACGACCGCCGCCTCAAGCTGGCCCGGGAAAGGGGAATCGCGGATGTGATTCTCAATCCCGCCCGGTGCGATGTGGAGCGGGCTGTTTTGGAGGAGACAGCCGGACGCGGTGCAGATGGGGTGATCGAAGCCGCAGGAGGGGCGGATACATTTCAGACGGCGTGGAAGATTGCGCGCCCCAACGCCGTGGTCGCGCTGGTGGCCATGTACGAGAAGCCGCAGATGCTCCCGCTGGATCGGATGTATGGGAAAAACCTGATTTTTAAGACCGGCGGCGTAGATTCGGCGCACTGTGATGAGCTGTTGGCCCACCTTACGGCCGGGCGGCTGAATACCGAATTCCTGCTGACCCATCAGGGGCCGCTGAACGAGATTATAAAAGGCTATGAAGTCTTTGCCGATAAGGCGGACGGCTGTATCAAGTGGGCGGTCACACCCTATGAGTATTAAGGGGGAACCAATATGCGTTCCATAAGAAAAAAGAGAGCGATTATCACCAGAAGGGACTGGGAAAGGAGTGTGATGTTCAGAGGCGAAAGGAGAAGATTAAAATGAATGGAATTCCAGATCCCAACCGGATTTTTCCGAATGAGTATAAGACCTCCTGTTTTATCCGAAATGTCGTCAAGGCGCCGAATATCCAGATTGGGGAGTACACATATTATGACGATCCGGAAGATCCGGCCGGATTTGAAAAAAATAATGTACTGTTCAACTGGCCGGAGTTTGGAGATCGGCTTATCATCGGGAAATTCTGTGCGATTGCGTCGGGAACGCAGTTTATTATGGGACCGGCCAATCACCGGATGAGCAGTGTGACGACCTACCCTTTCCATGTGTTTGGAGGAGAGTGGGCGGAGAGGACGCCGTCCCATCTTTCCGAGCTTCCACGAAAGGGAGATACCGTCGTCGGAAATGATGTCTGGTTCGGCAGAGAGTGCGTAATCCTGCCGGGCGTCACGATCGGGGACGGTGCGGTGATTGCAGCCCGCTCGGTAGTTGCAAACGATATTGAGCCGTACCATATTGCCGCTGGAAATCCGGCTCGCCCGATCAAAAAGCGGTTTTCGGATGAGCTGATTGAGCTGCTGCTCCGCTTTCGGTGGTGGGATCTTCCGCCGGAGGAGCTGGTTCAAACGCTTCCACTCCTGGTGAATCCGGAGCTGGAAGCGGTCCGCGAACGGATGGAACGGATTCTGGCGGACAGAGGATTATAAACAGAGGGCCCGCGGCATAAGCCGCGGGCCCTCTGTTATGTTTCGTTCTCTTCCAGCGCTTCCAGGGTAAAATCGTGCAGAACTTCGCGCCGCCGGTCATCCATGCGCAGGAGATGGGAGTAGAGGAGGTCTACCATAACCAGAACCGGGAACTGCGGGGAGATGGCTTTTCCCTTTTCCAGATACTCCTTGACGGCAAACAGCATAACCTCGTCGCAGAAAGAGTGGAACTGCTTGTTGTTGTGCGAGGTCATGGGAATAACGCTGGCCTGCCGCCGCTTGGCCATCCGGAGGGATTCGATGACTTCTTCGGTTTTGCCGCTGACGGAGATTCCAATCACGGCGCACTCCCCGGTGAGCAGGGCGGAATTCATCTTCATAATATGTCCGTCCGTAATGGCCTCAATGTTGACGCCGAGGCGCATAAATCGGATTTTCATCTCCATCCCCACAAGTCCGGAACTTCCCTTTCCATAGACGTAGATTCGCTCCTTTTCCGTCAGAATCCGAACGATCCGCGCCACCTGATCCTCGTCCAGCAGGGAATAGCTCTTGTTCAGCAGCTCCTGATAGTCATTGAGAACCAGCTTGACCTGATCGTTGGCGGGCAGGCGGGCGGCGGGGCTTCGCCCCTGCTCGTAGCAAAAAAGAAATTCCCGGTATCCCCGGTATCCGCATTTTTTGGCAAAGCGGGAGAGGGATGCCTCTGATACATAGAGCCGCCGGGAGACACTGCGGGCGGAAAGATCGTCTTTTTCCTCATTGTGGATAAAAAAATCGGCGATGGTTCGTTCCAGGGGTGTAAAACTCCCGTAAATGGATTCGATATGCGGGATGATGTTTTTTTCATACTCTTCCATAGCTTCGTCCTCCGTCAGACATCCGGATGGAGAGCCCTGAAATGGTAAAAGGCACCCAGCATTCCGGCCCGATTGCGGTTTTCAGCAAAGGCGAGCCGGGTGTTTTGTGCCACGGAGGGGAGCAGATAGCGGTCCAAACTGCGGCGCAGCCGTTCGCCGAGATATTCCTTTTCCGCCATGATTCCTCCGCCGAGCACGACGACTTCCGGATTGATGACATAACAGATATTGGCGATCCCCATCCCGAGGATTTCCGCCATCTCGTCAATGGCCTGAATGCAGATCGGATCGCCGAGGCGTGCCTGATCGAATACGTATTTTCCGTCAGCTTCCTCCGGTGGGATCCCCTTGCGCCGCGCCACCTTTTCGGTGAGAATGCTGGCTGCGCCCAGATCCTGAAACGCGCCGCCGGGAAGATGCATATAGCCCACCTCACACTCGCTGCCGGAACAACCGTGAAAGACCTTGCCGTCCATCAGGATTGCGCCGCCGATTCCGGTCCCGATTGTCAGGCATACGCCGACCCGAGCGCCTCGCGCCGCCCCGGCATAATACTCGGCCAGACCGGCACAGTTGACGTCGTTTTCTACCTCGCAGGGCAGGTGGAAGCGTTCCTGTATGAGCTTTTTCCACTCGGTTCCTGTATAGTGCGGGATCAGAGGAGCGGCATAGAGAATCTTTCCTGCGTCGCAGTCCACCATCCCCGCTGTGGAAATCCCAATTCCGGCGGGTGAATAGCGCGTGCAGAGCTCCCTGATGATGGCTTCAGCCTTTTGGACAATTCCGGGGCCGCCGGTAGTCCGAGCTTCGGTGGGGACGCCGGACGTCTCCAGAAATACGGCATCTTCCCCGATCACACCATATTTTATGGAAGTTCCGCCGATATCAATGCAGATGTATGTTTTCATTCCATGCTCCTTTTTTGAATAGTTGAATCCGGAGAACAGATGGGAGGACCGGCGCGTGGAGCGCCAGTCCCCCGAATGGATTTAATCAATCCGGATTTTAAAGATCGCTTTTTTGATTTGTTCTGGATCCCGGACCTGAACGGCAGTCCGGTGGGCATCCGACGGGCAGCAGAGCAGGAAATCCCCCTGCGTCAACACCGCGCAGCTGTTTGGCTCACCGTCCAGCGGGAGAAAATCATCCTGAGGGACGTATTCCCGCTGCGCCAGATTATCAATAAAATTGAGGTCGATCCGCTCGTTTCCCCGAAGCATCAGGTGAAGGTCGAGATAGCGCCGGTGTGCTTCCCAAAAACGATTTTGTGCGCGGGTTGTCTCATACTCCGCGATGTTGACAAAAAGGCGTTCCCCATCAATGGGATGGCTTCCCTTTTCCAGCGCGGCCAGATCGTGTTCCCGTGCATATCGGAAGCACTCCATTACCGCCGGCTCCAAAAAGCCGTATTCCTTTAAGCGGCGGATATTTCCAAAGATCATGACGATCCTCCTTTTACTTGATCGGGATCCCGGACGGATGAAAGGGGGAGTGCCGCCGGGATCCCGTGATGCAGGCTATGCCTGTTCCCGGTCCGGTGCCGGAATTTTTTCCCTGTAAATAGTCGTGTTGGGGGCGGGGAGGCTCTTTTTCTTTTTCACCTTACTCCAGATCAGGCTGGCGGGAATTCCCACGACGAGGGAAACCGCAATCGAGATCAGGGAGTAAGACCAGATGGAGACCGCATCCGCCGGAACAAAATACTTGATATAGATCATGACGCCGGAGGCTGCGATAAAGGCGGCCACTGCGCCGAAGGTGTTGGCCGACTTGGTAAAGGCACCGAGAATAAACGTGCCGAACAGGATGCCGAGAACCAGTCCCATAAAGCCGTTGAACCACTCATAGGCGGATTTGACCCCGCCGTTTGCCAGAACCATTGCCACAACGATAGCGAAGATTCCCACAACCAGAGATACCCAGCGGCCGATTCTGGTCTGCTTTTCAAAGCTGAGCTCCTTTTTGGACAGGCGCGCCTGAATATCGAGCGTCCAGCTTGAGGCCACGGAGTTGAGGCCGGTGGACAGGGTGGACTGCGCCGCGGCGTAAATTGCCGCCAGCAGCAGGCCGGTGATCCCCACGGGGAGCTCAAAAGCGATCCATGAGGCAAAAATCTGATCCTGCTGGGCTGCGGGCGGGAGCGCATTCCCCTGCGTCTGATAAAAGACGTACAGCCCGGTTCCGATCAGGTAGAATACGGTGGCGATGAAGATGGACAGCGCGCCGTTGGCGAGCATCATCTTATTGAGCTTTTTGGTATCGGTCGTGGTGGTAAAGCGCTGGACGATATCCTGACTGGAGACATAGGACCCCATGGTGTTGAATCCGGCCCCTACAATCAGCAGGAATACGCTGTTGCGCAGGAAATTGGGATCAAAGACCGGCTCATTGGCCGCAAGGAACTTATGATTGCCGGTAAATTCCTGGAAGATGGCCCCCAGACCGCCGTCGATATGCGTCAGCAGGAATACAAGGGCAAAGGTGACGCCGATCAGCAGGACGGCCCCCTGGATAAAGTCCGTCCACAGAACGGATTTTAATCCGCCGGTATAAGAGTATATAATCGCGATAATTCCCATGATAACAATTAAAATGTTGACGTTGATGTTCATCAGGTTTGAGAGAACCATGCACGGCAGGTACATGATAATGGACATCCGGCCGACCTGATAGACGATGAACATTACGGCCCCCAGAATCCGCAGCCCTTTGCTTCCGAACCGCAGCTCCAGATAGTGGTAGGCTGTGTCGATTTTCAGCTTGCTGTAAATCGGCAGAAAGAAGCGGATCGTCAGCGGAATGGCCAGAAGCATGCCGAGCTGGGCAAACCACAGAAGCCAGGAGCCTGCATAGGAGTTGCCGGCGAGGGAGAGGAACGAGATCGGGCTGAGAAGCGTTGCGAAAATGGAGACGGAGGTGACCCACCATGGGATCGTTCCATCCCCTTTAAAATATTCCTTCCCTTTCATTTCCTTTTTGGCGTTATGAAGGCCGGCAACAGGGATACCAACAAGCTAGACGATGAGGCCGACAAGTTCGACTCATGTAAATCCCTGCATCGAGAAACCCTCCTTTTACTGTTTACTTGCGGGAGAT
>X72_Ural_Owl__coassemble_149_pt1 | contig 12061 bp, 6 predicted proteins | sample X72_Ural_Owl__metabat2_high_PE_004 | metagenome-assembled genome bin X72_Ural_Owl | reverse complement strand
CCTATCACCACGTGGAGCGCCGGGGCTATACGCCCATCACCGCCGTTCCGCACGATATGTACGTCTCCGGCAAAGGGGGCAAAGGGGTCAGCGTCCTGCGCCTGTGGGCTGCCAAATCCCCCGGGCTGGATATGAAGCTCTTTAATCAGGGAGACTATATGCGCGCCATGGAGCAGAACGCCATGGCGGAGGTCATCAGCAAGGTGCGCTACCCGGACGACAACCATCCCGAGGGCAAGAGCCTGCGGCTGCGCCAGCAGTATTTCCTCGTCTCCGCCTCCATTCAGGATATTGTCCACCGCCACCTCCACCGCAACGCCACCATGGATAATTTTGCGGATAAGACGGCGATTCATATCAACGATACCCATCCCACCCTCGCCATTCCGGAGCTCATGCGGATCCTGCTCGACGACTGCGGATACAGCTGGGACGACGCATGGCGGATCGTCACCAATACAATCGCCTACACCAACCACACCGTCATGCGCGAGGCGCTCGAGTGCTGGCCGGAGGACCTGTTCCGGCGGCTTCTTCCGCGTGTGCACCAGATTGTCAACGAGATCGACAACCGCCTGCGCTCCTTTGTCTGGGGTGCAACGCACGACGCGGGCGTGGTGGAAAACACGGCGATTATCTCGGGCGGGGTCATCCGCATGGCAAACCTCTGTGTGGCGGCCAGCCATCACGTCAACGGCGTCTCCGCCCTGCACAGCGAAATCCTCAAGGAAACGGTTTTCCGCGATTTTTACCGCCTCACTCCCATGAAATTCGCCAATGTCACCAACGGGATCGCCTCCCGCCGCTGGCTCTGTCAGGCCAATCCGCGTCTGGCCGCATTGGCTGCGGAGCTGATCGGCGATTCCTTTGTCGATGATCTCAGCCAGCTCCAGAACCTGAAAAAATTTGCCGGGGATCCCGGCGTCCTGAAGCAGATCGGGGAGATCAAGCTGGCAAACAAACAGGATCTGGCGGAATTAATCTACAAAAACACAAGGATCGAAGTGGATCCCACCTCTATTTTCGACGTTCAGATCAAGCGCCTGCACGAGTATAAGCGCCAAAACATGAACGCCCTGCGGATCCTGATGCGCTACCGCGCCATCAAGGCCAACCCGAACGGCGGCTGGATCCCGCACACCTACATCTTCGGCGCCAAGGCGGCCTCCGGCTACTTTATGGCCAAGAAGATCATCTCCTTCATCTGTGCGATCGCAGACCTCGTCAACCGCGACCCGGAGGTCAATCAATACATGAAGGTCGTCTATATGGAGGATTACAACGTCACCATGGCGGAGCGGCTCATGCCCGCAGCCGACATCAGCGAGCAGATCTCCCTTGCCGGGACAGAGGCCAGCGGCACCAGCAACATGAAGCTGATGCTCAACGGCGCCATCACCCTCGGCACACTCGACGGCGCGAATATCGAGATTAAAGAGATGGTCGGGGATGAGAATATCTTTATCTTCGGCATGACGACGCCGGAGGTTGACCAGCTCAAGCGCAAGGGCTACAATCCGCACCAGTATTATCTGAACAACCTGAACGTCCACGATACGATCGACGCGGTGAACCGCGGGCTGTTGGGCCGGGATTTCCATGAGGTCATTCAGGGCCTGTCCATCACCGACCCATATATGGTCATGGCGGACCTGGACGATTACTGCCGGGCGCACGAGCGCATTGAGCAGGCGTGGCAGGACCGGGAGAGATGGAACCGCATGTCCCTGATGAACACCGCGTGCGCCGGTCCGTTCTCCGCCGACCGCGCGGTGGAGGAGTACGCGCGCAGCATCTGGCGGACCAAACCGGCCGAGTTCAAAAAATAATCGGCTTTTCATTTGAAATCACGCCCCGGGCGTCCGGTCCGTCCGGAACCGGGGCGCTTTTAACGGGAGGGATGAACGTTGGACGGATGGGGCTTTCACGCCCGGGACCCACGGTATAAGAGCCGTTTCGGCGCCGTTGAAGCCGGGGCCGAAACACGTTTTTCCATCGCGCTCGAGCGCCGGATCCGGTGCAGCGCCGTCTTTCTTGTCGTCCGGGAAGACGCATGGGACCGTGCGCAATGGATTCCCATGAACTGGAGCGGGATGAACGGGGAGGACGGCGAGTGGTGGTCTCTCTCCTATGCGGCCCCCGCGCCGGGGCTCTACTGGTACTACTTTGAATACGATACCCCCTGGGGGCGCGGCCAGCTCTGGTGCGGAGAACATGAGAGCGCCGCACCGGACGGGGACACGCCGTTTCAGCTCACCGTATATGATCCGGCCTTTCACACGCCCGATTTTTTAAAGGGAGGGGTGATGTACCAGATCTTCCCCGACCGCTTTTTCTGTTCCGAAACGCCCAAAGCCAACGTCCCTGCGGACCGGATCCTGAGGAAAGACCGCGACGGCCTGCCGCAGTTCCGTCCGGACGCGCAGGGAATCGTGCGCAACAACGACTACTTCGGCGGGGATTTAAAGGGGATCGAGCAAAAGCTCGACGATTTAAAGTCCCTCGGGGTGACATGCCTGTACTTAAATCCCATCTTTGAGGCCCATTCCAATCACCGGTACAATACCGCCGATTATACAAAAATCGACCCGCTCCTCGGGACGCAGGCCGATTTTGAATCCCTCTGCCGCGCCGCGCACGAGCGGGGGATCGCCGTCCTGCTCGACGGAGTGTTCAGCCACACGGGGTCGGACAGTGTCTACTTCAACCGGGAGGGGCGTTATGGGAATGGCGGCGCCTTCCGCGACATCCATTCCCCCTACCGCCGGTGGTATGATTTCAGAGATTGGCCCCGCGGCTATGCCAGCTGGTGGGGGATCGATACGCTCCCACAGGTGATTGAGGATCAGCCGGACTATCTGCATTATATTACCGGAGAGGGCGGCGTACTGGAAAAATGGATGCGCGCCGGGGCGGACGGCTGGCGGCTGGACGTGGCCGACGAGCTGCCGGACACCTTTCTGGATGCGCTGCGGGACCGGGTCAAGGCCGTCAACCCACAGGCCGTCATTATTGGCGAGGTCTGGGAGGACGCCTCCAATAAGTGCAGCTATGGGCAGCGGCGGCGCTACCTGCTCGGCAGACAGCTCGACAGCGTGATGAACTACCCGTTTCAGAATGCCGTACTGGATTATATCGCCACCGGCAACGCGGACGGCTTCTGCGACCGGATCCAAACCGTCCTCTCCCACTATCCCAAGCCGGTGGTGGATGTGCTGATGAATACCATCGGCACACACGACACCCCGCGCGCCCTCACCGCCCTCGCCGGGGAACCTGCCGCCGGGCGGGACCGGGAGTGGCAGTACGCCCACCATTCCCTGCCGCCGGAACGCCGCCTTTATGGACTTACCCTGATGAAGCTCGCCGCCGTATTGCAGTTCACGCTGCCCGGCGTCCCCTGTATTTATTACGGCGACGAGATCGGCATGGAGGGCTATGGGGATCCGTTCAACCGCTGTTATTATGATTGGGACGGCGGAAGCGGGGAGCTCCGGGAGTGGTACCGCACGCTCGGCAGACTGCGACGGGACCATCCCGTCTTAAAGGACGGCACATTCGCCGAACTCTCCTCCGGCATGGGCTGTGTGGCCTATGCACGGGAAAAGGAGGAACAAAAGCTCGTCGTCATCGTCAACCGGAACGACAGTCCCATGGATTTCTACTTCCACCCGCAGTATTATGGGCTGCAAAGGGTCATCGGCCACGAGCCGGAGCTGGACCGTATACACCTCGATCCGCTGTCCTGTGCAGTTCTGGCCTCTCCATAATTCAGAGCCGGCCTGCGCGCCGTCGTTTCGGGCAGCGCGCTTTACATTCTACCCGTTTGTCTCTATAATAGATGAAAACAAAACGCCTCCATGCCGGAGGCGGAATAGGGAACCCACCGTTAAAATGCCGGCGGGGCGTTTCCACCAATTCCTTTTACCCGCTCTTTATAAAAGGATTTTCCCTGCCGAACCAGCTGGAAATCCTCACGGAAATTCAGAAAAATCAGAATGGAGAGAAGCCATGACTCCTTCCCTGCACAAAATAAAAAAGCGGACACAGTACGACCGGGTCAAGCAGACCAAACGGGACAACTACCGCTATCTGAACGAAACCGTCGCCCGGCACGGGCAGACCGTCCTGCTCGGTGATTCCATCACGGAAATTTTCAACTGGTACGAGCTGTTTGAGGCTTTCACCCGTGAGACAGGGCAGGCCGTTTACAACCGCGGCATCAGCGGCGATACGAGTGACCGCCTGCTGGAACGGCTGGATGACAACGCCCTGAATATCGCCCCGCGCAATCTGGTGATTCTGATCGGGACAAACGATTTGGGCGCCGGCGCGCCCGTCTCCTTTCCCGTGGAAAATGTGGAAAAAATTCTGCGCCGGTCACGGGAAACCGTGCCGGAGATGAATTTGATCTTACAGGCCGTCTATCCGGTCAACCGGCACCTCAGCCGGGATTCCGCCTGTATGGTGGGGCGGCGGAAAAATGCGGAGATCCGGGCGGTCAACAGGGGACTGCGCACGCTGGCGGATCAGTACGGCGCGCGCTGGCTCGATCTTACACAGGCGCTCTCCGATCCGCAGGGGAACCTGTCCGGGGAGCTGTGCTACGACGGCCTGCATCTCAACGTCCGCGGCTTTGAGCTTGCCGCGCAGGGGATTTTGCCCCTGCTGGAGCGGTGAATGCCCCGCGGATGGATTAAAACAGATTGAAAGTTTGAGGAGTCCTATATGAACCAGTTGGGAAAAACATCCATCCTTTCAGCCCTTTGCCGGGAGCTGTCCATCCAAAAATGGCAGGCCGAGGCGGTCGTCAGCCTGATTGACGAGGGGAACACCATCCCCTTTATCGCCCGTTACCGGAAGGAGGCCACCGGCAACCTGAACGACGAGATCCTGCGCGCATTTGACGAGCGGCTCCGTTATCTGAATAACCTGTGGGACCGTAAGGAGAGCGTCCTCGGCCTGATTGACGAGCAGGGCAAGCTGACGCCGGAGCTGCGCGCACTGCTTGAGCAGGCGCAGACGCTTGTAGAGCTGGAAGATCTCTACCGCCCCTATAAGCAGAAGCGGCGTACCCGCGCCTCCATCGCGCGGGAACGGGGGCTGGAGCCGCTGGCGGAGCAGATTCTCCGTCAGGAGCTTTCGCATCCACTTATGGAGGAGGCAGCCCTTTACGTCAATAGGGAAAAAGGTGTTCCGGATGCTGCGGCGGCCATCGCAGGCGCCCGGGACATCCTTGCGGAACAGATCTCCGACAACGCGGATTTCCGCAAATGGATCCGCAGCAGAACCGAGGCCGTCGGTATTCTGATCTCCTCCGCCAAAAAGCCTCCCGCCTCCAGCCCCTATGAGATGTACTACGATTTTTCCGAGCCTCTCAAACGCATGGCCGGACACCGCATCCTCGCCGTCAACCGCGGGGAAAAGGAAAAAATACTCACCGTAAAGGTCGCCGCCCCGGAGGAAGAAATCCTCGCTTTCCTGAAACGCCGCATCATACGGCGGGACAATCCGAATACCAGCCCGGCGATTGAGGAGGCGCTGACCGACTCCTATAAGCGGCTGATTGCTCCGTCCATTGAGAACGAGCTGCGTTCTGAGATGACACAGCGCGCACAGGAGGGGGCGCTGCGTGTCTTCGCGGAAAATCTCAGACAGCTCCTCATGCAGCCGCCCATTGCCGGAACGGCTGTGCTGGGATGGGATCCGGCGTTCCGCACCGCGTGCAAGCTCGCTGTGGTGGATCCGCTCGGTAAGGTCCTGCACACTGTCGTGATCTATCCAACCGCGCCCCAAAATCGGGTTCGGGAATCCATTCAGCTTTTAAAGCAGCTCATCGAGCAATATCAGGTCGATCTGATCTCCCTTGGCAATGGGACGGCCTCCCGGGAATCCGAACAGGTGATTGTGGCTCTTCTCCGGGAATTGAAGCGTCCGGTCCAATATGTAATTGTCAGCGAGGCGGGGGCAAGCGTCTACTCCGCCGGTGAGCTCGCCGCGGAGGAGTTCCCCACCTTTGACGTGGGCCAGCGCTCGGCTGTCTCTATCGCGCGGCGGCTTCAGGATCCGCTGGCCGAGCTGGTCAAAATCGACCCCCAGTCCATCGGGGTGGGCCAATATCAGCACGATCTGGATCAGACCCGCTTGGCGGAAGCTCTCTCCGGCGTGGTGGAGGACTGCGTCAACCAGGTGGGGGTGGATCTGAACACCGCCTCTTTCTCCCTGCTCTCCTACATCTCCGGAATCAGCCGCCCCGTCGCCAGGAATATCGTCGCCTACCGGGAAGAACACGGCCCGTTCCGCTCCCGGCACGAGCTGCTCAAGGTACCGAAGCTCGGCCCCAAGGCATTCGAACAGTGCGCGGGCTTCCTGCGGATCCGGGACGGAGATAACCCGCTGGACGGCACCAGCGTCCACCCGGAGAGCTATGCCGCCGCCCGTTCTCTCCTCCAGCGCTCCGGACGCTCGCTCTCTGATCTGAAAGGCGGCGGAATCCCCGGTCTCTCCGTTCCGGAGCAGGAGACAGCCGCGCTCGCTGGGGAGCTGAACATCGGTGAAATCACCCTGTGCGACATCATCGCGGAGCTCCGCAAGCCGGGACGCGACCCGCGCGAGGATATGCCCAGCCCCATCCTGCGCAGCGACATTCTGGAGCTCAAGGATTTAAAAGAGGGGATGGTCCTGAAAGGGACGGTGCGGAATGTGATCGACTTCGGCGCGTTTGTGGACATCGGGGTTCATCAGGACGGTCTGGTTCACATCTCCCAGCTCGCGGACCGGTACGTCAGGCACCCGCTGGATGTGGTGAAAATCGGCGATGTGGTCGAGGTCCGGGTTCTGAGCGTGGATCCCGTCAAAAAGAAAATTTCCCTCACCATGCGGGGGATCCGGCCGGCGGATTGATCCCTTTTCTGCCGGGAACCGATTTCCCCGTCCTCCTTTCCCGATACGTCAAAGCCCGCAGGCCGTCCGGCCTGCGGGCTTTTGCCTGTTCCTTTTCATTATCAAAGGCGCCCTGTCTCCCCGATACGGGGACAGCCTCCTCTCACCCCTGCCTGAGCGGGTATTCCATTACAAAGTTGGTCAGCAGCAGACCGCCCCGCTCCACCTGCTGCTCCCGCAGAACCCGGTAGCCCCGGCTCTCAAAAAACGGCCGGGCCGTGATGGAGGCGTGGGCTGTCACCGCCGGAGCGCCGACTTCTCTGGCATAGCCCTCCAGCTCCCCGCAGAGGCGGCCGCCGATCCCGCGGCGCTGGCAGTCCCACCTTACATAGAGCCGGTCCAGATAGCCGTCCGGCGCAATATCGCCAAACCCGGCGATTCCCTCTTCGCCCTCCGCCACCAGCGAATAATGGCTCGAAAGGCTCCGGTCCCATCGTTCCCGGTCCAGCGACCGCGCCGCCCAGACGTTTAACTGCTCCGGCGTATAGTCCGCCGCGTTAATCGTATGAACCGTATCATAAAACAGCTGGGTCAATTCCTCCAGATCCCCTGTGCAATAGGGGCGTAATTTTAAGCTATTCAAATACTCTTCTCCTCAAAGCTCAGGGTGAGCGCGCTGTGCGTTCCCTTCAGCCGTGTGTATTTTACGCCGGCTGCGTCGAGCATCCTCTTGGACGCTTTCACCCCAACCGTGTCCGCATATTTATCTGAAATGTAGATGATCTCCCGGATTCCGCTTTGAATGATGGCCTTGGCACACTCGTTACAGGGGAAAAGCGGAACATAGATCTTACAGCCGTCCAGCGGCCCCCCGGCGTGGTTGAGAATGGCGTTGAGCTCCGCGTGGCAGACATAGGGATATTTGGTATCGTACTCGTCGCCCTCCCGGCTCCACGGAAACTCGTCGTCGCTGCAGCCCAGCGGGAGGCCGTTATACCCGACGGACATAATTTTATTCCGCCCGTTGACAATGCAGGCCCCTACACGCGTATTTGGATCCTTGCTGCGCAGGGCGGACAGTAACGCAATCCCCATAAAATACTCGTCCCAGTTGATGTAGTCCTTGCGTTTCCCCATTGAATCCATCCCCATTCCGTACCATATCCTTAATATAATGCCATTGTAACACGAAGCCTCCTGAAATGTAAAGAGTGTCTGTCTTAAATAAAATTTTGCGTAAATATTTGTTTTGTTCACTTTTTTCTCTTTTTATTTTTTTATTTTGGGAATTCTTGACTTTCCACTTCACCCGATTTATAATAACATCGTTTGTTATTGTGATTTTTTAAGGAGGAATAATCGTGCAAAAGACAAAGAAGTCCATGCTCGCCAGCGGCCTTGCCGTACTGGTATGCGCGGCAATGCTGATCGGCACCACTTTCGCGTGGTTTACCGACAGCGTGACCAACAAGGGCAATAAGATTCAGGCCGGGAACCTGAGCATTGGCGCAACCGTTGCGTCCGTTGATTCGAGTGAGGGTACATATCGAATTGAGGGAATCAACGGCGGCAAGACATTCGGCTTTGGTGATGCGGTTGATCTGAATACGAGCACCAAACCAATCATCAGTGAAGAGTACTGGGAGCCGGGCCAGAGCAATGCCAAGCTGCTCACCGTCCGCAATGACGGTTCGCTGGCCGTCAAGATCAAGCTGGACTTTATGGTGAAAGACGGCGGCCTGACGGACGCCCTGTGGTTTGACTTTATTCAGGTTAAGAACAACGAGGTAATCGGAGAATTCCAGAAGCGCCCGATGAACTCGCTGACGGATATGTCAAATGTGGAGTTTTCACTCAAATCGGGAGAGAGTATCTCTTTTATTCTAATCTATGGCATGTATGAGGAAGCCGGCAACGAATTCCAGGGGGCGGAATTCTCTGCGGACGTCACGATCCTCGCCAAGCAGGCAACGGTCGAGAAGGACGGCTTCGGCAATTCCGATTATGACGCCCACGCAGCTTATGCCGTCAGCGCCCAAACCGCCGATGAAGTAACGGCAGCACTGAAAAACGGGAAAAACGTCAGTCTGGAGAATAATATCGACGAGGTTTTCACAATTAACAATTCCAATACCGATGTCACGGTCAATCTGAACGGGAAAACCGTCTGCGATCCCAACGATGAGGGAGGAAACGGCGTTTTCCAGGTTCAAAACGGAACGCTGACCCTCTGCGGGAACGGCACCGTGAACGGACTCGGCAAGAATAATTATAGTATGGCGGTCTGGGCAAACAACAACGGCACGGTAAAGATCACGGACGGCTACTATACCAATGTAGGGGCGGGATCAGACGACCACTATGACCTGATCTATGCCTCCGACAACGCCTCCATCTATATTTCCGGCGGCACGTTTAAATGTCATACGCCCGCATGGACGCTGAATTTAAAGGACGCATCCAACGCCAAGATCGTTGTCACCGGCGGGACATTCTATCAGTTTGATCCGTCCAACTGTGCTTCCGAGGGAGAGAGAACCAACTTTGTAGCCGAGGGCTATAAGGTGGTTCAGGACGGCGACTGGTACACCGTTGTTCCGGAATAAATCGAGAGTCCCTTTTCCGACTCTTTTATATTGAAAGGGAAGCGGGCGTTTTACCTGGCAGCACGGGATAAAGGAGCTCCGAAGCACTCCGTTTTCAGCCCCGCCTTTCATTATGCTTCTCTGCACGGGAACGTGCATGGGCCGTCTGCGCTCATGCACGTTTTCTTTCTATCGGATTTGCTCCGCCCCGCCCGCCGCGGGGGAGCGCCGGCTCCTTTGATGGAGCGCTTCGGGGACGGCTCTGTCCGCTATACAGATTGTAAAGTTTCCATGGCGAATATTTTACGTGCATTTCCTCTTTAAGTGTGGTATAATAATCTGAGATTTTGTAAAATGGACTAACCGTCCCGTTGGACGTTAACATGAGGTGAACAAAATGGGTCTTGTTGAAAAACTGTTCGGCAACTATTCGAAGAAGGAAGTCAAGCGCGTCCTTCCCTTACAGAAAAAGGTACTTGCCCTGGAGGAGGAATACTCCAAGCTGACCGACGGCCAGCTCAAGGCAAAGACGCCGGAGCTGAAAGAGCGGCTGAAAAAGGGCGGGACGCTCGACGACATCCTTCCCGAGGCGTTTGCCGCCTGCCGCGAGGCCTCGTGGCGCGTACTGGGCATGAAGCCGTTCCCGGTGCAGATCATCGGCGGAATCATCCTGCATCAGGGCCGGATCGCGGAGATGAAAACCGGTGAAGGCAAGACGCTTGTCGCCACCCTGCCGGCCTATCTGAACGCCCTTGCCGGAAAAGGCGTCCACATCGTCACCGTCAACGACTATCTGGCCCGCCGCGACTCGGAGTGGATGGGCAAGGTCTACCGCTTTATGGGCCTTGAGGTTGGCCTGATTATCCATGAACTCAACAATGATGAGCGCCGGAAGGCCTATAAAGCCGATATTACCTACGGCACCAATAACGAGATGGGCTTTGACTACCTGCGTGACAACATGGTCCAGTACAAGGAGATGAAGGTCCAGCGCGGCCACAACTACGCCATCGTGGACGAGGTGGACTCCATCCTGATCGACGAGGCGCGCACCCCGCTGATTATCTCCGGCCGCGGAGAGAAGTCCACGGACCTCTACCGTCAGGCGGACGCTTTCGCCAAAACACTGAAAATGGTCAAGGTCGCAGAGCTCGACTCCAAGCAGGAGGCGGAGGACAGCGCCGGGGATGACGGCGACTACATTGTGGATGAAAAGGCCCGTACTGCCACGCTCACCCAGTCCGGCGTAAAAAAGGCGGAGGCTTTCTTCGGCGTGGAGAACCTGATGGACGCGGAGAACATGACCCTCCAGCACCATATCAATCAGGCCATTAAGGCGCGCGGCGTCATGCGCCGGGATATTGACTATGTTGTCAAGGACGGCGAGGTCCTGATCGTCGATGAATTTACCGGCCGCATTATGCTCGGCCGCCGCTATAACGAGGGCCTGCATCAGGCCATTGAGGCCAAAGAGGGCGTCAACGTCGAGCACGAGTCCAAAACCCTCGCCACCATCACGTTCCAGAACTACTTCCGCCTGTACGACAAGCTCGCCGGTATGACCGGTACGGCCATGACGGAGAGCGACGAGTTCCAGGAGATCTATAAGCTCGACGTTGTCGAGATCCCCACCAATAAGCCCATGATCCGCAAGGACGATGAGGACGTCGTCTATAAGACAGAGGAGGCCAAGTTCAACGCCGTAATCGAGCAGATCGAGGAGTGCCACGAGAAGGGCCAGCCCGTACTGGTGGGCACCATCTCCATCGAGAAGTCCGAACACCTGAGCAGCATGCTCAAGCGCCACGGCATCAAGCACGAGGTCCTCAACGCCAAGTACCATGAGAAAGAGGCCGAGATCATCGCGCAGGCCGGTAAGTTCGGCGCGGTCACCATCGCCACCAACATGGCGGGACGCGGCACGGACATCATGCTCGGCGGAAACGCGGAATATCTGGCCAAGGCGGAGATGCGCCGTATGGGCTTTGCGGATCTGCACATCGCAGAGGCCACCGGATTCGGCGAGACAGACGACGCGGAGATCTTAGAGGCCCGTAAAACCTTTACCGAGCTGGAGAAAAAATACAAGGCCCAGATTGAGCCGGAGGCGGAAAAGGTTCGCGCGGCGGGCGGCCTGTTCATCATCGGAACGGAGCGCCACGACTCCCGCCGAATCGACAATCAGCTGCGCGGCCGTTCCGGACGCCAGGGGGATCCCGGCGAAAGCCGCTTCTTCCTCTCGCTGGAGGACGACCTGCTCCGCCTGTTCGGCGGCGAGCGCATGACCAACCTCATGAATACCATGAACGTGGACGACGATACCCCCATCACCACCCGCATGCTCTCCAAATCCATTGAGAGCGCACAGAAGAAGGTGGAGGCCAAGAACTTCGGCATCCGCAAAAACGTCCTGCGCTATGACGATGTTATGAACAAGCAGCGTGAAATCATGTACGGCCAGCGCGACAAGGTGCTCGACGGCGAGGATCTTCGCGGGACCGTCGTCGGCATGATGGACGAGCGGATCGCTGAGTCCGTAGACCTCTCTTTCCCGGAGACGCCGGAAAAGGCCGCCCGGCGTGTGGACCGGTTCC
>X72_Ural_Owl__coassemble_147_pt1 | contig 12101 bp, 12 predicted proteins | sample X72_Ural_Owl__metabat2_high_PE_004 | metagenome-assembled genome bin X72_Ural_Owl | reverse complement strand
CTTGCGGCGATTGTGAACGGGATTGTGGATACGGTCCTGAACGCGGAGCCGGGCAAGATTGCCGTGGCACTGATCCACTTTGTGGCGCCGAGCTGCGAGATCGCGGTAAGCCCGTACAACTATGTGGATATTGAGAAGATCGACTTCGCGTATCCGGAGGGAGTCAACTACGGCAAGGACGCATATGCGATGGCGCCGGCGGCGATTGATACGCTGCTGACGACGTTCGTAGACCTGAAGGCGACGGTAAACGGCCTGTTCACGAAAGATACGATCAATCAGGTGCTGGGGCTGTATGACACGATCAGTGCCAACCAGACCGTGGTGGACGTGCTGAAAGCGCTGGGGATCAATACGGACTTTGAGGCCGTGAAAGCGGCGGCACAGGCGGTAGAGGTCAAGGACAGCGCGAGCTTTATCGAGGCGCTGACGAAAGCGCTGAGCCCGTTTGACGAGGTACTGGCGCTGGTGCTGGCAGGAGAGGATTACAGCGTGTTCGGTTATACCGTCAATGGAATGGATAACTACAACACGGTAGTGATCCCGCTGCTGGAGATGCTGGGATGCACGGAAGTGATGAGCTATGAGGAGTACCAGAAAGCAGTAGAAGGCGGGGAGTCGCCGCTGAAGACGATCCTGACGCAGGTCATGGAGCGCCTGGACGAGATCCTGAGCTCGCCGGTGGACAGCCTGACGAAGCTGCTGCCGAACGTGGCATACTTCCTGGATAACAACAACCTGAGCATCATGGTGAAGAACGTGCTTGGACCGGTGGATACGCTGCTGAAGCATGTGGATATCGACATCATGAGCGTAATCAATGAGCTGCTGAAGGCATATGAGATCCCGGCGATCGACGATCTGGACAATGACCTTGCAGGGCTTCTGAACAAGGTACTGGGGACGATCAAGGTAGGGGAGACCCCGCTTGGGATCGTGCTGCCGGCGATCGACCTGCACAAGCTGGCGGGGTACGGTATGGTAGAGAGCTACACGAGCGCGATGGTAATCGACGGGAAGAACGTGGAAGCGAAGAGGATCGTGGCGGACCAGGCAGATGTGACGGGAGCAGTGCTGGGCTACCTGTACGCGGTACTGGCGGACGAAGGGAACATGAACGCGATCATGGGCCTGCTCGGAGAGAGCGGAGCGATGGTAGGAGGAATCCTGGAGGGCCTGCTTGGGAACGGGGAGGCCGGATTCACGAACGCGCTGTTCGAGCTGCTGGGACTGCCGATGAAGGCGGAGAGTGAAGAGAACCCGAGCACGGGAGACGCGGCGTTTGCGGCAGCGGCCGGTGCAGCGGTGCTGGCGGCCGGTGCCGTCCTGTTCCTCTCCCGCAAAAAAAAGGAGAACTGATCCCGTAGGGGAAAGGGAAACCTTTCATAGCTGAAAAGCAAAAGAGGGGCTTCCGCCGGAATGGGCGGAGGCCCCTGATCTTTTATATGTAAGGGGGGAATAGGCGGCTTAGGAGGGGTCCGGCTGGCGGGGGAAGCGGGAGCGTTGAAAGGACACGGGAGCTTCCGCGCGGTTTTCCTATTAACGGGAGAAAGGCTGGAAACGGGACCCGGATGTGCGGAACAGCGGGAATCCGGAGCCAAAGACGGGCAGCGTTTTACTGCCGGGGCAGACGGATCCGCTTCCGATCCCAATCCGGTGAGGCCTGCCTGTACAGAGGACAGAGCCCCTCCTGCCGGGAGCTCCGAAATTTTTCCCGGCTTGCTGCGCAAGCTCCTGTGAATATGTGGGTTATGTGATTTTGTCTATACGGATTTTTTAGTTATTCAAAAGGCCGATACCGCTTAGAACCCGATATTTTGTAAATGGATCTACTTCCTTTGGATTGTAGAAAATTTTGAGATCACTCCTTTTCTATTTTCAATCGTATGTTTTCATATTGATACTCTTGCGGAGGATTTGCCGGCTTTTGTTTCGTTTTTTAAGCAATCGGGTTCTTTGGGGATGCCCTGCATGATGGGCCTGTTGATTCCGTACTCTCCTCCGGGCTTGTGTTGGTCCTCCTGTACGGATTCAATCCATTACCTTTTATCAGCTCCCGGACTTTCCTTATCCCGTCATACTCCTGACATAGCAGAGCCCCCTTATGCAGAGGAATAACTACATAAGGGGGCTTTTTTATCTATCCTGTGTTTTGCCGGTTCCGTCACAATAAAGCGGCGGCTTTCCATCTGTTTGCTTTTGGGGTTGGAAACACTGTGTGCGTTGCGCAGACAGGTCAAATACAGGGGCGCCAGTCTTTACAGACATCCACCCATCCGCTGAACCGGGAGCAGCGTTCCAACTCCGGGATTGTCAATTCGATAGCGCTGTTAGGGCTGCCGCATGCGGGAAATACGGTTGAAAAACGCCGGAGGGAGGCATCCAGATAGATGGTAACACCATCCCGGACGGCAAAAGGGCAGACGCCTCCAACCTCATGGCCGATCCGGTCATAAACCTCATCCGGAGGGAGCATCGCCGCTTTGATGTGAAAGCGGGATTTAAATTTCCGATTGTCGATCCGGGTGTCTCCGGCGGCAACGATCAGCAATGGTTCCGTCTCTGTGCGGAAAGAAAGGGTCTTGGCAATCCGCGCCTCCTCACAGCAGAGCACCTGCGCCGCCAGCGGAACCGTCGCACTGGAGACGGAAAACTCCTGAATCCGGTTTTCCATATCGAATTGGGCCAAATACGCTTTTACCAGTTCCAAAGACATATCCTGCCTCCTTAAAAAGGCTCCGTCACACGCCGTATTCTTTCAGGTGGCTTTCGATCCGTTCTTTCATCTGGCCGTCGACGACGATTCTTCCGCCGATCTCACGGTTGTACAGGAACGCGACGATTTCCCGAATGGTCACAATGGGATAGGTGGTAATGCCGAATTCCTTTTTGATCTCCTGAATGGCACTCAAATCGCCCTCGCCCCGCTCCATACGGTCAACGGAGACGATCAGGGAGTTGACCTCCACCCCGAGCGCCTGAAGCGTCTCAATGCTTTCGCGGACGGATTTTCCGGCGGTAATAACATCCTCTACGATCCCGATCCGATCGCCGGTCTGAGGCCTGTACCCGATCAGGCTGCCGCCCTCGCCGTGGTCCTTGGCCTCCTTGCGATTAAACGCATAGGGAATGTCGATCTGATAATCCCGGTAAAGGGAGGCCGCCGCCGTCACGACCAGCGGAATTCCCTTGTAAGCCGGGCCATACAGGGCGTCCACACGGCCGATCATATTCTCGCGGATACAGGCGGCGTAGTAATCGCCCAGCTTGGCGATCTGGCGGGCGGTCTTATAATTGCCCGTGTTAATAAAATAGGGTGTTTTCCGGCCGCTCTTGGTGACAAAGTCCCCAAAGGTGAGCACACCGGATTCCACCATAAAGGTGATAAATTCTTCCTTGTAATTCATGGCTGTGCGACTTCCTTTCCGCTTGGATCAATACTTTTTCAGATAGGCGTCCAGCTCCCACTGGGAGACGCGCATCCGGTATTCGTCCCATTCGTGCTGCTTGGCGTGCAGGTACTTCTTATACACGTGCTTGCCCAGCGTTTCCATCATGAACGGATCGTCCTTAAATTCGTCAATCGCCTCTTCCAGGCTGGCGGGAAGCGTTTCGATATTGGTCTTCTCCAGATCCTTACGGGTCATGGCATAGATGTTGGAATCAATCGCCGGCGGCGGGGTGAGCTTACGCTCCATACCGTCCAGACCGGCGGCAAGGCAGACGGCCATTTCCAGATACGGGTTGCAGGCCGGATCGGCGTTGCGAAGCTCCAGACGCGTGCCGGCTCCGCGGGAAGCGGGGACGCGGATCAGCGGGCTGCGGTTTTGAGCGGACCATGCGATGTAGACAGGGGCCTCATAACCGGGCACCAGACGCTTATAGGAGTTGACCAGCGGGTTGGTGATGATTGCCATGCTCTTGATATGGTCGATCAGGCCCGCGATAAAGTGATAGGCGTTCGGGCTCAGGCCGAGGGGGTCGCTCTCCTCGTAGAATGCATTTTTCCCATCCTTGAACAGGGACATATTGGTATGCATGCCGGAGCCGCTGATCCCATATAGGGGCTTAGGCATAAAGGTGGCGTGCAGATTGTGGCGCAGGGCGATGGTTTTGACCACAAAGCGGAATGTGACCACGTTGTCCGCGGCCGCAAGCACCTCATCGTATTTGAAGTCGATTTCGTGCTGGCCGACGGCGACCTCATGGTGGGATGCCTCGATCTCAAAGCCCATTTCCTCCAGCGTCAGGCAGATGTCCCGGCGGCAGGCCTCGCCGCGGTCAATCGGCGCCAGGTCAAAATATCCGCCCTTGTCATTGGTGATGGTGGTGGGTTTCCCCTCCTCGTCGATATGGAAGAGGAAAAATTCGCACTCCGGCCCCACGTTGAAGGTATAGCCCAACTCGGCAGCCCGGGCGATTTCTTTTTTCAGGATATAGCGCGGGTCCCCCTCAAAGGGTTTGCCGTCCGGACGGTAAACATCGCAGATCAGGCGGGCTGTGCGGGCGCCGCTCTCGCTCCACGGGAATACGACAAAGGTATTGTAGTCGGGCCGCAGGTACATGTCCGATTCCTCGATCCGGACAAACCCCTCAATGGAGGAGCCGTCAAACATACACTCGTTGTTGAGCGCTTTTTCCAGCTGGCGGACGGTGATGGCTACATTTTTCAGCTGGCCGTGAATGTCTGTAAATTGCAGGCGGACAAATTTTACATCCTCCTCTGCGGCGATTTTCAGGATATCCTCTTTGGTGTACTGATGCATAGAATATTTCTCCTCTCAATAGCTCATTTTGCGATAAATCCGCTCCATGCGAGTTCGGGCCGTTTCAGATTACAATCTGCTTTTTCTTGTCTGGACTTACGACGAGCGGATAGAGCTTCCGGACCAGTTCCGTCTGTGCAGGGGTATCTATGCCGAATTTTCGCGCAAAGAGATAACCGGAATTCATCAGCTCGTCAAAATCACCGATTTCAAAGGTGTAGGGATTGCCGCGGGTAAAGTCGGTGTACCGCTGGCAGCCGCGCTGGTCCCGTGTAAATTCCGGGACATATGCGTTCGAATAAAAGGGGGAGTTATAAAGGATCGTCTGAATATAGATTTCATCCGCACAGATTGTCTTATCAAAATACTGCTTGATAACGGCACGCTGCTGGAGAAGGTACCGGGCAAAATCCCCGGTGATGCTGTTCCAGCACGCCCCGCCGCAAAAGGTGAGAAGTTCCCCCCCCCCACTCGGAGGAGTGAGATCTCTCCTCGGATGCTTTAAAACAAGCTGGGCCTTGACGATACACCGCTCGATCTGGTACAGGAGATTCTGTTTTTTCCCGATCCGGCTCTGGAAAGGGTGGTAGACGCGGTAGCGCCGGACAATCTCTTCGTTAAACTCCGGAGCGGAAAAATGGACCAGTTCCTTGCCGTCGTTTTCCCTGAAAAAGGCGTGGATTTCATCCTGACTTTTCAGGGGAAAATCAATTCCGCTCATGAGATGCAGGTAACGGTAATCCCCGTGCTGCAGGGCGTATTCATAGAGATAGAGCCCACATTCAATCTGGCTGTATGCTCCCCATGTCACATCAAAGCGCCGGTCTGCAAAAAATACGTTGGAGAATTCGGCGGCCTGACGGAGGGGCTGCGAATCGTATTCCCCCGCCTTGATGTCAATGTGGAGAAACAGGTCGTTGCGGGGATCGTCGAGCGCGGAAATCAGGGCGGCCAACAGCTCAAAGTTGTTGTGCGCCATAATCAGATAGGCATGGCGGTGACTGTCTGTCATGGTGAAAATCCTCCTTTTACGATGATTAGAGCATCCGGTAATAGACCCAGTTGGCAAAGTTGATCGGGATCATCAGGATTTTAAACCGGGTAAATGCCCCGGAAACCGCGGACTGTACATCCGTAACATCGGAGACGGATTTCACCGTCAGGCTGTCCAGGAATTTGTCTGCGGTCGTCCCTTCCGGAACAGGGACCGTAACGGTCATACTGCCGCCCGGGAGAATGTCCACAAAATTGTCGCTGAAATTTCCGACGGCACAGGGGCTGTATAGGAATACACTGCGGGCAAACAGGTCGGACTTAATGGTGACCTGCGCCTCATTCCCCTCAATTTGGGCAGAGACGCCGTAACTGCATTTGGGGAGCTGGAGCTTTTTCTCCGGCCCGAACAGGGCCACGCGGGAGGAGAGCACGACCCCGTCCCTTATCAGCTCCGCATACAGAAATGCCCGGCGCCGATCCGTTCCGGTCAGAAGCTCCCGAACCGTCAGCGTGGCGGCGCATTCGCTGGACACGCCGGGGATGGAGATCTCTTTTTCGGCCTTTTTCAGCACCTTTCCGCCAAATTCGATGACCTTATATTTCAACGTCCCGGTGAATTTGTCAATCCGGTCGTTGACAACATAGAGCTTCATCTCTTTTTTACTGTCCTGAATGCTTACGGCTACCGGCTCGTTGAACCGCCGCGCGGCGTAATGCAGCGCCTTATAGTCGCCCAGATAGTCCATGCCGGCCCATGAATTGACCGGCCAGCAGTCGTTGAGCTGCCAGTAGATCGCGCCGTTGCAGCGGCCCCGGTTGCGCCGCCAGTGCTCGACCGCGTCCCGGACGCCTTCCGCCTGAATGAGCTGGCTCATATAGAGCAGATCGTCAAACTGGTTGGGGATGCGGTACTTCTCCGCGATATAAAAGAGCATCTTTTTATTTCCGCTCGGGCTCTTCTGATGGGCGTTGAATACCTCGCTGGTCAGGGAGAGATCCTCTTCCCCGGCAAAATAGCGGACCGCGTTGCGGCAGGGCATGGATTCGAGCCCAAACTCGCTGCAGAAGCGGGTGTAGCTGTTGCGGTAAAAGCTCAGCGGCTGAAGGCCGTGCCAGACCTGCCAGCGGTGCGTATCCCCGTCCTTGTCGGAGGAGAACCCTTTCATATATTCCCGCCCGATTGGAGATCCTGCAATAAAGGAGGTGGCGCCGTCATTTTTTTCCACAATCTCCGGCAGAATATGGTAGAAAAATTTTTCCGTCCACTCCATCAGGGGGCGGTTGGTACGCCATGCAATGGACATGACCTCCAGCTCGTTGTTGCCGCACCAGAGGGCCAGACAGGCGTGATGGCGCAGACGGCGGACGTTGGCCGCGATTTCTTCCTGTACATTGGCGAGGAAGTCCTCATTATAAAACGGATACGGCTGGCAGGCAAACATAAAATCCTGCCACACCATGATCCCATACTTATCGCAGTAATCATAGAATTCATCCGTCTCATAGTTTCCGCGCCCCATACGCGGATGATGTTCATGTTCGCCTGCACGCAGCTGAGAATTAGTTTTTCCCGGTCCGCGGCGGTAAAGCGCGTCATCATGGAATCCGGAGGAATATAATTGGCGCCCTTGGCGAAAAGATCCACGCCGTTGAGGACGAATTTGAAATTCTGCCCGTATTCGTCGTCCGAGCGGTCCAGCTTCAGAGTGCGAAGGCCGACTTTTCGGCTGGCGGAATCCAGCAGCGCGCCGTTCTGCTTGAGCGTGACCTCAACGGTATAGAGCGGCTGCGTCCTGCGGGAGGAGAGGTCATTGGTCCACCACAGCTCCGGATCCTGAATGGTGAACCGCGCCGCCCCGCTCTCCGAGCTCTCCTGAACCTCCAGCACCTCTCCGGAGGGAGAGATCAGCTTGGTTTTCAGGCGGTAATCCCCGCCGCTGGCGAGCGCTTCCAGCTCCGTGTCCACCGTAAGGTCCACCACCCCGTCATGATGGTTCTGACGGATGCGGACGTCGCGCAGGCGGTAGGAGGAGTAAAATTTAATCCCGATCTTTCCGGCGATGCCGCTGACCGGGATCACCGGACCCCAGTCCCAGCCGAAGTGGCACTGTGTTTTACGGATATGGGGAATACCGGACATCCCATTGTTGTTTCGGGGCATCTTGTCCTTTTTCTGGAGCTCCCGGATGTACTGGAGCGGGGAATAAAAGACGATGCGGATTGTGTTGGTTCCCTCTGTCAGAGCCTCCCGGACATCCTCACAATAGGGCAGGAAGCAGTTCCGGCTGCTTCCGATTTTCGTTTCATTTATATACAGGTCGCACAGCGTATCCAGCGAGCTGCACGTAAGCAGTGCCACATCCTCCCGCAGGAGATCCTCGCTGACGACAAAATCGGCCTTGTATTCCCAATCCTTCTCCGCGGCCCAGAGCGTGTCTTTTTCGTTCATGCCGACAAAGGGATCTTTCAGCTTGCCCAGCGCCATCAGATCCAGATAGTTGCACCCCGGGACCGATGCCTTTTGATAGGTTCCGTTCCCGGCTTCGCGGAATTGCCATTCTCCTCCAAGGGAAATCTCTCTCATTCCAAATTGCCTCCGTATAATAGATCTGCTCCATCTAAAAATTTTGTTTATACGTTAATCATTATATCAGAACGGGACGTAAAAATAAAGCAAAAAATATCGTGGAAAATGACGAATCGCCGCCCATTTCGGCGCAAACAACAAGGGAATATCCCAGTGACGCGGCGGCGGACAGGTTTTTTTGCCAACCCCCTTGCATTCTTTTCAAATCTGTGGTATAGTGATAGTACCTCTCGGAGGGTTCTTTTTTTGTACCCTTGTTTTTTGAGAGGGAGGCCAATTTATTAATCCAATGTTAAGCGGAGGTGCCGAAAATGAGAGTCAGAGTTACCATGGCTTGTCAGGAGTGCAAGCAGCGCAATTACAACACAATGAAGAACAAGAAGAACGATCCCGACAGGCTGGAAATGAACAAGTATTGCAGGTTCTGCAAAAAACACACTCTCCACAAAGAGACAAAATAATCGGACGGAGGGAGATTATGGCGAACAAAAAGAAAAAGGCTTCCGGCGCGGAGCCTGCCGCCCCGGTCCAAAAGGAGGATTCCCTGAACCTCTCCGCGGACAAGAAGGGCGCTGATGTGAAACCGGCCAAAAAATCCAAGTCCGATGCCAAGGCGGCTGAAAAAAAGCCGAACATCTTTGTCCGCATGGGCAGAGGAGTTAAAAAGTTCGTCAAGGGCTTTTTCTCCGAGGGAAAAAAGATCATCTGGGCGGATGGAAAAACCGTTGTAAAGAATACCGGCATTGTTCTGGCGGTGATTGCGTTCATCGGTGTATTTGTCTGGCTTTTCGACTTTGGAGTCGAGAAGCTGATGGTCTACTCGGTATCCGCGTCGCCCAAGCTCCAGACGACTCAGGCGGCGGATGAGACGGAAACCCAGACGCAGGCTTCGTCGGAAGCGGAGAGCGCATCGGCGGAGGCAGGCATGATGAATCTGCTCGACGGGTTTATCATTGACTGATTGGGGGTTGTCCAATGTCTGAAAACGCCAGATGGTTTGTAGTCCACACCTATTCCGGTTACGAGAATAAAGTGGCCTCGGATATTGAAAAGGTTGTGGAAAACCGCAATATGCACGACCTGATCCTTGATGTCAAGATCCCGACGGAGACCGTCACCGAGATCAAGGACAATAAAAAGACCGAGGTGGAGCGCAAGATTTTCCCCAGCTATGTACTGGTCAAGCTTGCGGTCAACGATGACCTTGAGATGACGGATGAGACCTGGTATCTGATCCGCAATACGCGCGGTGTTACCGGCTTTGTCGGTCCGGGGAGCAAGCCTGTCCCCCTGACGGAACGCGAAGTTGCCAATCTGGGAGTCGAGAAGCATACGGTCGAGGTCAATTATGAGGCGGGCGATATAGTCAGCGTTTCCGACGGCCCGTTTGAGGGCTTCACCGGCACGGTGGACGAGGTGGATACGGATAAAAATTATGTCCGCGTCACCATTTCCATGTTCGGCAGGGAAACCCCGGTCGAATTTGAGCTCGATCAGGTGGAAAAAGCAGAGGATTGATTTCGCCTGACCGGCAGATACTGATTTTGTTATTATGGTAAAATGCGGCTTTGGCCGCTTGGTTTTACAGTGCTCCCCGCTATGGGGCGCGCTCGTGGGAGGGGCGCCCGACGCCCCGCCATTTACCACATATTATGGAGGTGCAGCACACAATGGCTCAGAAGGTTGTAGGATTTATCAAGTTACAGATTCCCGCCGGAAAAGCAACCCCGGCACCGCCCGTAGGCCCCGCGCTCGGCCAGCACGGCGTTAACATCATGGCATTCACAAAGGAATTCAATGAGCGCACAAAGAACGATGCTGGTCTTACCATCCCGGTCGTTATCACCGTATATGCGGATCGTTCGTTCACGTTTGTCACCAAGACTCCGCCCGCGGCGGTTCTGCTGAAGAAAGCCTGCGGGATCGAGACGGCGTCCGGTACTCCGAATAAGACGAAGGTTGCCACGGTTACAAAGGATCAGATCCGCAAGATTGCAGAGCAGAAGATGCCCGACCTCAACGCGAGCAGTGTAGAGTCCGCGATGAGCATGATCGAGGGCACAGCCCGCAGCATGGGTATTACGGTTGCCGACTGATTTCCCTGCGTGGGAGGAAGAATCCGGTTACCACTTAATGGGAGGTAAATAAGCTATGAAACATGGTAAAAAATATGTCAACAGCGCAAAGCTGATTGACCGGTCCAAATTATATGATCCGGCGGAAGCGCTTGACCTCGCCGTCAAGACCGCAACCGCAAAGTTTGATGAGACCGTAGAGGTCCATGTCCGTTTGGGTGTCGATTCCCGCCATGCAGACCAGCAGGTCCGCGGCGCGGTCGTTCTGCCGAACGGCACGGGTAAAAAGGTTCGCGTGGCCGTTTTCGCCAAAGGCGACATGGCCAAGGCCGCCGAAGAGGCGGGGGCGGATATCGTCGGTGCCGAAGATCTTGTTGCCAGGATTCAGGACGAGGGCTTTCTGGATTTCGACGTCGCCGTCGCCGCTCCGAACATGATGGGACTTGTCGGCCGTCTTGGTAAGGTGCTCGGCCCCCGCGGACTGATGCCCAGCCCGAAAGCCGGCACGGTTACCCCGGATGTGGCAAAGGCCGTTGTCGATGCCAAGTCCGGTAAGATCGAATACCGTCTGGATAAGACGAATATCATCCACTGCCCGATCGGCAAGGCCTCGTTTGGCCCGCAGAAGCTGGGCGAGAACTTCAAGGCCCTGCTCGACGCGATTGTCAAGGCCAAGCCGGCCGCCACAAAAGGTCAGTACATCAAGTCCTGCGCTGTTGCGCTGACGATGGGCCCCGGCATTAAGATCAACCCGAACCGCGTTTCCTCGGTTGAGGGAGCGGAGGCCTGAGAAAGGGCTTGACATTCAGCATGGGATGTGATACCATATCCATGTTGCAGATTACCTAAAGACAGCAGGTGCGTAAGCATAACGGGGGAACCTACCTGCCGAGGGGAAGCAAAATGCTGCGTTATTTCAGTCATTTTATGCCTTTCCCTCTTTAGGGGAAGGCTTTTTTCATGCCGCAGCAATTCAAAGGGTCCGGGCACGTATTGCTTTTGCATACGTTGTGTCCATACACCTTATTTACCGGGGAGGTGAATATTATGCCAAGTAATGCAGTCCTTGAAAGGAAAAAGCAGCAGGTTGAAGAACTCAGCGAAAAGATGAAGAAGGCCTGTGCCGGCGTCCTTGTTGACTATAAGGGCATCACGGTGGAAGAAGACACCAAAATGCGCCGCGAGCTCCGTGAGGCTGGGGTTGAGTACACAGTTGTGAAAAACACCCTGCTCGGGATGGCTGCCGAGAAAGCGGGCATCAGCGGACTGGAGTCCTATCTCAACGGCACCACGTCCATCGCGCTCTGCGAAAACGACTATGTTGCCGCCGCGCGCATTATCAACAAGACCGCTACGGAGGGGAAAAAGATCTCCGTGAAAGCCGGTTTCATTGACGGCAGCGTCATTGATGAGGCGGGCGTGAAGGATCTTGCCAACCTGCCCCCGCGCGAAGTTCTCGTGGCTCAGGCTCTGGGCGGCTTGAACGCACCGATCACCGGCCTTGTCTATGTTCTCAATGCGAACATTACCGGCCTTGCACGCGCGCTGAATGCGATCGCGGAAAAGCAGCAGTAATGATCTGCTGTTTCGGTATGGGAGCAGTTCTGCTCTCAGCGGCCCACGCCGCAAATTTATAAAAACACATATTTGGAGGTAAAATAACATGGCATCTGAGAC
>X72_Ural_Owl__coassemble_141_pt1 | contig 12742 bp, 8 predicted proteins | sample X72_Ural_Owl__metabat2_high_PE_004 | metagenome-assembled genome bin X72_Ural_Owl | reverse complement strand
TCCCGGTGGTGGTGTTTCAGGACCTCTCCGAGGTGGTTCCCAAACTGGCGGCGCTTGATGAAGGAGGCCTCCATGCGGCGGAAATCACGTTCCGCACACCGTGCGCGGCAGACGCCATCCGGCTGGCGGCAGAACGGTTCCCACAGATGATAATCGGCGCGGGAACGGTTATCAACGCCCGTCAGTGCGAGCAGGCGGCGGAGGCGGGGGCGCGTTTTATCGTCTCGCCCGGGATGGCGGAGGACGCGGCGGACGTTTGCCGGGAGTACGGGCTTCCCTATCTTCCGGGGTGCGCCACGCCCACGGAGATTGTCCGGGCCAAGGCGCTGGGGTTGAATGTGGTGAAATTTTTCCCCGCAGGGCTGTACGGCGGGCTGGAGGCGATTCAGGCATTTGCGTCCGTATTCCCCGACGTGCGTTTTGTCCCCACGGGCGGAGTGGATGAACACAATCTGGCCCGATACCTCTCCTGCCCAGCCGTGCTGGCTGCGGGAGGGAGCTTTATGATGAAAGGCCCGCCGGAGGAGATTCGGGAAAAGGCCCGCCGGGCGGCGGAGATCGCGGAGGAATACAGATGAAGGTTGTAACGTTTGGGGAGCTTCTGCTCCGTCTGGCTCCGGAGGGGCACCTGCGGTTTTTGCAGGAGCCGCGTCTGGAGGCCACGTTTGGCGGCGGGGAGGCCAATGTGGGGGTCTCCCTCGCCCAGTTTGGGGTGCAGAGTACCTTTGTAACCAGGCTGCCGGACAACGATATTGCACAGGCGGCGGTCTGCCAGCTGCGGTCCTTTGGAGTGGACACGTCCCATATCGTACGCGGAGGGGACCGGATGGGGATCTATTTTCTGGAAAAGGGCGCATCCCAGCGTCCGTCCAAGGTGATCTATGACCGGACCGGCTCCGCCATTGCGCAGGCTGCACCGGAGGAATTCGACTGGGAGGTCATACTGGACGGGGCGGACTGGTTCCACTTTTCCGGCATTACGCCCGCCCTGTCCGATTCCGCGGCGGAGGCGGTGCGGCAGGCGCTGATATGCGCCCGTGCCAAAGGCGTAAAGGTGTCCTGTGACATCAACTACCGCGCCAATCTGTGGAGCCGGGAAAAGGCCGGAGCGGTCATGCGGCCGATGATGGAGTATGTGGACCTTTTTATCGGCGGGGCCGAGGATGCCGAGCTGGAGCTGGGAATTGTTCCCCCGGATTCGGAGGTGCTGGAGGATGGACTGACACGTGCGGGCTATGAGGCCGTGGCACGGGGGCTGATAGCGGAATATGGATTTCAGGCAGCTGCGTGTACACTGCGGGAGAGCGTGTCGGCCTCCGACAACAACTGGGGGGCCATGCTCTACACGGGGGGGCGGGCGTTCTATTCCCGCCGGTATGCCATCCACATCGTGGACCGCGTCGGCGGCGGGGACAGCTTTTCCGCGGGGCTGTTGTACGCGCTCCTTGCCGGAAAGCAGCCGCAGGACGCGGTGGATTTTGGCGCGGCCGCCGGAGTGCTCAAGCATTCGGTTGAGGGCGACTACAACCGTGTGACGGTTCACGAGGTGGAACGGCTCGTTCAGAGCGGAGGAAACGGCCGGGTAAGCCGGTAAAAATGAATTTTGAGAGAAGCAGAGAAAAGAAGCAGAATCCCTTGTCCATTTGATGATGAAAATTCAAAGAAGAAAGGGTTTTTTCCATGAAAAAGAATCACACGGGTTCCGCATTCGGCGCACGGGATAAAATCGGCTACATGATGGGCGATTTCGGCTGCAATATGTCGTTCCAGCTCATCGGCTCCTATGCGATGATCTACTTTACACAGGGAATGGGTCTGTCGCTGGGGGACTGGGCCGTCATCGTCGTGCTGGCCAAGGTGTTCGACGCGATTAACGACCCGATCATTGGAGCGCTGGTGGACCGGCGCAGGCCGTCGAAAAACGGCAAGTTCCGCCCATGGATTTTCTGGGGATCGTTTGCGATTTTGCTGACGACGTTCCTGTTTTTCCTCGATATTCGGGCGCTGCCCCACGCCGCACGGTTTGCGTACTGCCTGATCCTGTACTGCCTGTGGTCCATCGCCTACACGGCGACCAATGTCCCTTACGGTTCTCTGAACGCGGTGCTCACAGACGACATTGCCCAGCGTGCTTCCCTCTCCTCCCTGCGCAATATTGGTGCAGCGGCGGCTATGGGGCTGATGATGATTGGGATGCCCATGCTCATCTACGGCGAGAAGGATGCGGAGACGGGGATCTCCCCCATTCTGCCGGAACGCTTTGCATGGATCGCGCTCGGCGCGGGCCTGATTGGCCTGGTCGGGTTCATGATGCTTTATTTCATGACGCGCGAGCGGACGGTTGTCCCGGAGAAAAAGGAAAAATATGATTTTAAGAAGGCGCTCGGATCTTTCCTGAAGAACCGCCCCGCGGTGGGCATGAGCATCGCCTCCTTTGCCCAGCTGGCCTGCTTTATGTCCACCACCACCATGGTGCAGTATGTCTATCAGGTCTATTTTAAAAACACCAATATGATTATTCTGGCGACCATCGTAATCGGAGTGCCGATGATGCTGCTGATCCCGTTTGTCCCCAGGCTGACCAGGCGCTTCGGGAAAAAGGAGATGAGCACATGGCCTCTGCTCGGCGCGATTGTCATTCTGGCACTGATGCTCATCCTCCCCATTCCGCCCACAACGGCGGGCGGCTGGATCTATCTGGTGATGCTTGGGCTTGCCAACGGATGCGCCGGGCTGTTTACGCTGGTGACGTGGTCGTTTGTGGCGGATGCGGTAGATTATCAGGAGTACCGGACCGGACGGCGGGAGGAGGGGACGGTCTATGCGATCTACTCCTTTGTGCGCAAGATGGGGCAGGCGGTCTGTCAGGGGCTGATCTCCGTCCTGCTGGCAGCCATCGGCTTTGACACCAATAACGTCGTCGCCACGACGGAGACGGTGGCGCGGAACGTGACGCGCCTGTCCGTCCTGCTTCCGCTGATCGGAGTGGCGCTGATGTTCCTTGCCATGATGTTTATTTACAATCTGGATAAGAAAAAGACCATCGAGCTGTCCGAGGCGCTTCACGCCCGCCATCAGCGGACGTCCGGGCGGGAAGCCGTGCCTGTGGGCGGCAGTTCGGACGGAAAGGAGCAGCCGGTATGAGAAAGGTACTCAATATCAATGAAAACTGGACCTTTGAACAGGAGGGCAAACGGGAAACCGTCAGCCTGCCGCACTGCTACAACGCGGTGGACGGGCAGGAGACGGCGGACTATTACCGCGGCGTGTGCACCTATACGCGCACGCTCCCGCCGGTGAGGGGAACGACATATCTGGAATTTGGCGCAGTCAATTCCGTGGCGCAGGTTTCCGTCAACGGAAAAAAGGCGGGGGAGCACCGGGGAGGCTATTCCCTGTTCCGGATGGATATCACGCCGTATCTAAATCCGTCCGGGGAGAATACCGTGACGGTTGCAGTGGACAACCGGGATTTTGACGATGTATATCCCAGCCAGGCGGACTTCACCTTTTACGGCGGCATCTACCGTGACGTCCATGTCATTACGGAGCTGGATGACTGCTTCTTCAGCCTGACGGACGGGCGGTGCGGCGTATCCGCCGTGCCGGAACCTTGCTCCGGCACGGCGTGGAAGGTCCGCCTGAATACCTCTGTCTGCGGGGGTCGGGAGGGGGTTCGGATCCGCTATACCCTGCTGGACCGGGAGGGTAGCGCTGCCACGGAGCTGGAGACGGATGCCGCCTCCGGCGGCGCGGAACTGGATGTTACGGAACCCATCCTCTGGAACGGGATGAAAAACCCATACCTCTATACGCTGCGCGCCGTTCTTCTTCAAAATGGGCAGGAGCTGGACGCGGTGGAAACGCGCATTGGCTTCCGCACGGTGACGTTTGACCCGGAACGGGGCTGTCTCCTCAATGGGGAGCACCTCAAGCTCAAGGGAGTCTCCCGCCATCAGGACCGCTACCATCAGGGGAACGCCCTGACGCACGCGGATCACCGCGGAGATCTGGAGCTGATCCGGGAGGTGGGGGCCAATTCCATCCGGCTGGCTCACTACCAGCAGGACCAGTATTTTTACGACCAATGCGACGAAATGGGCTTTCTGGTATGGGCGGAGGTTCCGGTCATTTCCCGCTATTCCGAAAAGAAGCAGGAAAATGCCCGCCGCCAGCTCACGGAGCTGATTACACAGAATATCAACCACCCCTGTATCTACTGCTGGGGTGTTCAGAATGAGATCACCATGGGCGGGAGCGGGAAAGGGCTGGAGGCGGCGGTCCGCGAGCTTAACGATTTGGCGCACCGCCTTGACCCGTCGCGCCCGACGACGTGCGCCCAGCTTATGATGTGCGGGATGGATTCCCCGCTCAACGGCCTGACGGATATTCAGGGATATAACCTGTACTTCGGGTGGTATTTGCAGACCTTCAACGCCATTGACAGGTGGCTGGACAAATTCCACGCCGGATACCCGCAGGTGCGCCTGTGCCTGTCCGAATATGGGGCGGAGGGAATTATAAAATACCAGTCCGAGCACGGGGAACAGGGCGATTACAGCGAGACGTATCAGGCGCGCTTCCACGAGCACTATGCCCGCGCGATTGAGCAGCGGGACTGGCTGTGGGGCAGCTATGTGTGGAATATGTTTGACTTTGGCGCGGCAAACCGCGACGAGGGGGGTGTAAGGGGCCGCAACAACAAGGGGCTTGTGACCATCGACCGGAAGACGCGGAAGGACAGCTTCTACGTCTACAAGGCGTTCTGGTCCGACGAGCCGTTTGTCCACATTGGCGGGGAGCGGTATGTGGACCGTGTGGCCGGAACCACGACGGTGCCCGTGTACAGCAACCAGCCGGAGGTCACGCTCACGGTGGGCGGATATTCCGAGACGCGCGCGTGCGACCGGGTGGTCTATTTTGAAAATGTCCCCGTTGCGCTGGGGGAGAATACTGTTCAGGCCTTCGCCGGAGGATGCTCCCACTCCATCCGGGTCAACGGTGTGGAGACGGCCAATCCCGATTATGTGATGCCGGGCGAATACAAATCCTTTGTCAAAAACTGGTTCGACACGGACGGCGGCCTGCGCGAAGGATACTTCTCCATTGAGGACCGTGCCGGGAATCTGCTGAAAAGCGCGGAGGTGCAGAGCCTGATGCGCATGGCGCTGGGGAATAAAAAAATTCCGCCCGCGCTGCTGGCGCTCGCCAAACCGTTTAAGGTCAAGACGCTGCTCCGGCTTGCGCGGATGGATTCCATGGCGGAGATCGCCAACCAGTATCTCCAGACCATCCCCAAGACGTAACATATACCGGCAGAAAAGCGCCGCCCGGCGGAGAACCGGGCGGCATATTTTATGTGGGCTGGGGGTTGCTTTCAGAGGCTTCCGCCCGGCGCAGAAAGAGTGAAAATGTGTTGCCGTCAGGCCCGGGAGTCAGCCGGATCATCCCCTCCTGCCGGACGGCGATTTCCCGGACCAGATAAAGCCCGATGCCGACGCCCTCCGCCGGCCCGGTTTGGCTCCCGCGGTAGAACCGCTGGAAAATCCGGCTGCGTTCCTCCGGCGGAATTGGAGGAGAGGAGCTGAAAAAATCGAGCCGGAGATAGGAGGGGAGCTCGGCGGAACGGATCGAGAGGCTTCCGCCGGAGGGGGTGTATTTAACGGCGTTGTCCAGAATATTGACGATCGCTTCCACCGTCCATACGGGGTCGGCCCGGACAGGGACGGCGGGGCAGGGATCATAAGAGCAGTGAAGCCGCTTTTCCTGCACGCGGGGGGCGACAGGCTTGAGCGCATGGAGGATCAGATCCCCGGGCAGGACCGGCTGGGGGCGCAGCTGGATCAGGCCGCTTTCCAGCCGCGAGATTTTAACAAGCCCCTCCGTCAGGAGCGTCAGCCTGTCCAGCGAATCCTCAAGAGTGTTCAGGTGCCGGCTCCGCATCTCCGGCGTTAGATCCGGGTCTTTCAGCAGTTCCGCATAGGCGCGGGCGGCGGCGAGGGGCGTTTTAATCTGGTGGGCGGCATCGGAGATAAAGGACTGAATCTGCCCTTTCTCCCTCTCCAGAAGCGTCAGATGGGCCTTTAAGATCTCCCGCAGCTTTAGCAGCTGATTCTGGAGCCGGGAGAGAAGCGTATCCTCATCCTCCGGGAAGGGAGCTTCAGCCTGTGCGTTCACCAGACTTTCGATCAGCAGGGTCAGGGATTCGAGGACGTCGTCCGTATATTTCCGGTGAAGCCCGTCCAGAATCAGCAGGCATGCGAGCAGGAGAACAGTCGGAACAGCGGAAAAAGCCGCCGCGCGCCCGTCCCCGCCGGCAAAAATCACAAGCGCCGGAATTAGTGCGCAAAGGAGCGGGGCGGCGGCAAGGACTGCCCTGCGGAGCAGGGGGAAGCGCTTCATTCGTCGATCCCTCCAAACGTATAGCCGATCCCAAACACGGTGACAATGTACCGCTGGTCATCGTCGTGCAGCTTGCTTCTCAGGCGGCGGATTGCCACGCGGAGGGCGTTTTCATCCACGAAGTTCCCGTCTGCATCCCATATTTTTTCCAGCAGCATGGCGTGTGTGAGCACTTTATTCCGGTGCTCAATCAGGCACAGGAGAATCCGGTATTCCTTTCGGGTCAGGTGCACGGTCTCCCCATCAATCTGAACCTCCGGACGGTTCAGGTTCATTTTTAGGCCCCGGAAGCGGAACAGGCGGTTCTCTCCGGCGCCGCTCCGGTTCAGGAGAACCTGAACCTTGCGGCATAGTACAGCGAGGGAAAACGGTTTGGCAATATAGTCATCACAGCCCGACCGGTACCCGCACAGCATATCGTTTTCCGTATCGTTCGCCGTCAGAAACAGGATGGGCGCGTCCGTCTTTTCCCTCAGGGAGGCACAAAGCTCCAGCCCACTTCCGTCAGGAAGGTTGATATCAAGCAGATAGAGGCCGTACCGTTCGAGCCGCCCGTCTGACCGGGCCTCCCGGAGTGTGTAACACGGCGTGACCGCATGTCCGTCGTGCTTGAGCGCAAGTGCGATTGCGGCGTTCAGATTACGGTCATCCTCAAGTAAAAACAGGTTTGCCATAAGATCCATCCTTATACTGCCAATTGAGTGTAAATAAGGGGCAGGGGCGTTTATCCCCCTGCCCACAGCCATTTTAACCTAATTTTCAAAGGCGTGCAACCGCTCCGTCACGGTTTCCCGCGAGATGAAACGGAATACGATTGCGGGAACCGTCAGGCAGACTGCGGTAAAGGCGGCGATCAGCCCCGCCACGAGGGCGTATGGATAGGTGAACTGTGCATAATCGGCAATGCTTGGGACGGCCCGGGCGACCAGATACAGGAAGCCGTTGCCTAAGGTCAGGATCAGGCCGGAGGAGATCAGGGCGTAATATCCGCCCTCCCATAGGAGCATGCGGACAATCTGTTTTTTGGTCATGCCCACGCTCTCCAAAATTGCCAGCTCATTACGCCGCGCCAACACACTGGTTAACATCACGTTTACGAAGTTCATCAGACCAATCAGAATCAGCAGGATGGATGCGCCGCTTGCCATAACGTTGATGGAGTACATGGAGGTATTCCACTGGTTCAGCTTGCTTAAAATACTGTTAAAGCTGATGGAATCGCCCGTGAGCGTATCGTTTAGGGTCTTCAGCTGGGTTTCCAGCTGGGGGCGCTGCTCCGGCTGCCGGGCATTGATTCCAATGTCATAGATGACCGGGTTTTCCGTCAGGCGCGCCATCCCTGCTTCACTGACAAAAAGGCACTGGGGCACGGAGTTCCCGAGAGTTTCGCGCGAGGCAACCAGGGCGTTCTGCGGATAGTCGTCTTTTTTCAGTGAAGCGTCGATACGGAAAAGGACGGGCTCTTTTCCGTCAGGGGTGAGCGACAGTGTTTTGCCGACCAGCGTATCGTTGACGGACTGGTTTTCTCCATCCAGACCGACCAGAGCCGTCTCCCCGCGGCGAAAGGCTTCCAGATCCACAGGGGCGTCGGGGTGCGCTTCGTTATAGGACTGTACGTACCGCTCGTCAATAGTGGAGGCATAGCAGCCATATCGCCCGATCTCGATATACTGGCTCAGGGACTGCAGGTACTGGTCAAAGCTCAGGCCCTGCTCCTCAATGTGATCCTGATCATAGTAGGCGCGCAGATAGCTCTGCATCTCGGGACTCCGGTCGTCGAGCCGGACCCATGCCGCCCGGTTGACGATGACGTCCCCGGCCGCCTCCAGTTCGGAGATCCGGTCCACAAAGTGCTGGTCAAGCTGCGGTGTTTCCTCCCCAAGTGTGGCGGACTGGTTGGTAAAGCGCGTGTCGCGGAATTCGAAATCGTAGTGGATATATTTGGCGGCATAGCCCTCTGCGCTGATGCTGCCGAAGATCCCGCTGACGCCAAGGATGGATACCGTACCCAGAAACAGCGAGAGAAAGACGAGCACGGCACGCTTTTTATCGCGGAATACGTTGTGAAACGCCATGACGGAGAGCTTCCCGCCGCGACGGGAGCGGCGCGGACCCGTCTTTTTGGGGCTGAAATTTTGAAATCGAAGCGCCTCTACTGGAGAGATACGCGAGGCCGCGCGAGCGGGGGCGTTGCAGCTGATCCACACCGTCGCCGCGGAAAAGAGGATGGAGCCGATAAAAATGGCGGGATGAAAGGACATTTCCGCATCCATGCTGGATGTCCCGGCGAGGAAACCGGATCTCAGGATCCACGGGATCAGGGCAAAGGAGATGGAAACGGCCAGCACCAGCCCGATGGGGATCCCGATGCAGGCAAACCGGAGCGCCTGCCCGCGCACAATCCGGCGAAGCTGGGAGGGCGAGGTTCCGATTGCCTTCAGCAGGCCGTAAAAGCGCGTATCCCGCGAGACGGAAATATACAGGATATTATAGATCAGCAGACAGCCGCTTCCGATGATGAACAGGGCCAGCAGAACCACCACGGCTGTGATGCTTCCCATACCGGTGCTGAGAGAAAACATCCCGGTCCAGCTCTGCCCGGCAGCTTTGTTGACGGGAACGTCATCCTGAATCCGGTAAAAGTCGGATGGGACGCTTTTCAGGGTGAGGGAGAGCATTCCGCTCTCCTGAAGCGTACATCCGGCGCTGTCGCACAGTGCCTTGGAGACGAACGCCGTCCCCGTCCCGGTATAGGATCGGAACCACCCCGACAGGACAAAGGTCCGGTTCTGCTCCCCATTCCGGTCGACATAGGTAAGCGGAAGCTCCATCCCAATGGAGGGTGAGGAAATCCCAAGCTGGTTCAATGCGTCCAGAGAGAGCATGATCTCGTTCTCCGCGCCGGGATAGCGCCCGTTGACCTCGCCGACCGCGCCCCGGTCGTGGTTTTCCCACTCGGCGGCGTCATGATACATCAGGGCGATCTGAAGGTCCCGTCCTTCGCTGTTCTGCTGTGCCACGGAGCCTATGGCAATTTGTTCTCCGGCCGTTTCCACGTAGTCCAGCGCGCGGATTTTTTCCGCCTGCTCCGGTGAGGGGGAGTTCAAAAGCGTATTGGCTGTGGTTCCGGCGGTGCGGACGGCGGACAGCTTCATATTTTCCATATAATTTATGCCGAGGCTGAAAACGGTCGTAATCATAAAGGTGGTCAGAATAATGGCCAGTACGGCAAAAAGGTTGCGCGTCCGGTTGGCGCGCATCATTCCCTTCTCAATCCGCCGGAGGACAGACCTGTTGCGGTTTGCATGCATGGCTCTCACCTCCCTGTGGAAACTCTGCCGTCCTCGATCCGGATGATTCGGTCCGCCATCTGGGCGATCTCCTCATTGTGCGTAATCATGACGGTGGTCTGGTGGAACTGCCGGCTGACGGACTGCATCAGCAGCAGGACGTCCATGCTTGTTCTGGAGTCGAGGTTTCCGGTCGGCTCGTCGGCCAGAACGATAGCGGGCTTGGTCGACAGGGCGCGGGCGATGGCCACGCGCTGCTGCTGCCCGCCGGATAACGCATTGGGCATATTGTCAAGCTTTTTTTCAAGGCCGAGCGCCCGGATGATCTCGTTTAAAAAGGCGCTGTCCGGTTTGCCGCCGTCCAGCTCAATGGGCAGGGCGATGTTTTCATATACGTTGAGCACCGGTACCAGATTGTAATTCTGGAACACAAAGCCGATGTTCCGTCTGCGGAAAATGGTCAGCTCTTCGTCTTTCATGGTAAAAAGGTCTTTTCCGCGTACGGTCACACTGCCGGAGGCAGGGCGGTCCAGCCCGCCGATCATATTCAGCAGCGTGGATTTTCCGCTCCCGGAGGTTCCAACCACGGCGACAAATTCCCCCTCGTTTACCTGAATGGAAACCCCGTCGAGCGCGCGGACCTCTGTGGATCCCGAACCATAGGTTTTGACCAGATTTTTTGTCTCTAATACGGTCATGACTATTCCTCCTAAATTGGATTCGGGTTTGATTATAGCAGGGGAGCCTTACAAAGTTGTGACAGAACAAAGCCGTTTTCTCCGGTAAATTTTTCCGCAAAAGCGCCTTCATATACAAAAAATGCGGGCTGTCGTGTCACAGGCCGCATTTTTTTAAGATCCGGCGGTAGACGGGGCTGTCCGGAGTATTTGAGGTTACGGCTTTTAGCTCGCCGGCGCGGAGCATCTCTTCAATCCGCAGGGCGATCCAGCCGTCCCCCACGCCCGGCTCATATTTCCCGATCACGCGGCCGATCACCATCGCCTCCTGAAATTCCCCCGGTTCGGCGGCGATTTCCTGCCGAATGAGGCTGTCATAAAAATCCACCGGCACACTGCACAGCCGTCCGTTTACCAGCGCGCGCAGCGGCGCATTTTCAGTCTGAAGCCCGCGCCACTGAGCGGAAAGGCGGCTTAACTCACCCGGAGTAACGCTCTGCGCCCGATGGAGATACCGGCCCCAATCCTGAGGGGCAAGTTCTCCGCAGGAGAACACGTGGCGGGCGGAGGATTCGCTGTCCGCCTCCCATTCCGGCAGACGAATGCGGAGAATCTCCCCGTGGCGCGGGAGCCGCGCAAGCTGATCCGTCAGGAAGTAAAATCCGCACAGCTCCTCCGGACTGCCGGTGTACCAGATCCGGATCGTCTCCCCGGCCGCGGCCCGAGCCATCAGGCGGTGAAACCGCTCCATGGTCTGCCGGAATTGCGCCTGAACGTCCGCTGTCCCGTCGGAAAAGACGGCGGAATGCAGCCGCTCCAGCTCCTGCCGGCGGTGTGATGGGAATCCCTCCGCCGCAATATTTCCGATATTCAGGACAAGCCCGATTCCAAAGACGTCCCCCGGGCTTCCGCCGAGCGGGAGGGCGCGATCCCATGCGCGGCGCCGATCAGCCTCAAATTTTTGACGGGCGGCGCGGATTTCTTCCGCGTTGGGAAATTTCCCTTTTGGATGGACGACCGCAGCCCCGCCGTGGGGACAGGGGCCGCCCTTAAAACGCCGGGCCTGCTTCAGGCTTCCGCATGCGCTGTCGCTGAAAACGACTTCCAGCATGGGTGTTTCCTCCTCTTTCAATCAATGGCCGGATCATCGGTTATCCGGTCCGGCAGACCGGGCCGGGCGGCTTTGCCGTCAAAGCGGTCGAGCGTCAGCCCTTTACACCGCTCGGCCCGCAGCGCCTCCCCGAAATGCTCCCGTTTGTCCCCGGAAAAGCGAACGGAGCAGCCCCGCAGTGTCACGCCGTGCGCATCGCGCAGGTAAAAGCCGGGGGAGGGGTGCTCCTCGATGCCTTTCCCGATGCCGGGGCGCAGGTCGTACCGGCCCTTCTCCCACTTGCTTTTGGAGCGGAGAAGGACGCTCACGTTCTCAAACCATACATCCTCAATCGGATTGTCCCGGCTTCCGGAGAGAAACACGCCGTTTTCCCCGTCACAGGTGATGTTATAGAAGCGGATGCTGGAAATATGGCCGGAGCGGGTATGTTCATCGCGGTCATGGGTGGTGAGGATGATCGGTTCCGCGCAGCCCCACCAGCAGTCCGCAAAGCGCCGTGTCTCGATTATGATGTTGGAAAAGGACACGTTTTCCACGTTCCCGCCGTCGCGGATCTGGATGGACAGCCCGCGGTTGGAGCGGGAGACCACGCAGTTCTGTACCAGAATATTGCGGAAATCGCCCGTCCCCTCCGTGCCGATCTTGACTGCGGCGGAGGTGGAGGTGAGCGTACAGTCCGAGATGATGATATTCTCCGTGGGGCCGTATTCCATATTCCCGGCCGAGGATTTCAGGCAGATACAGTCGTCCGCACAGGTGATATGACAGCCCAAAATCCGTACGTTGCGGGAGTGATCCGGATCAATGCCATCCGAATTGGCGACGTCCAGATTGTTGAGGATGCGGATCCGGTCGATCAGCACATCGTCGCAGCCGGCGGGGTGGAGCGTCCAGAACGGGGCGTTTTGCAGCGTGATCCCGGAAAAGGTGATGTGATTGCAGTGCTCCACATAGATCAGCGTGGGGCGGGGGTAAAAGTCCCCGGTGACATAGTACGGGCTTACCCGGCGGACAAAGGCGTCCGCGCTGCCGTCAATGATTCCCGCGCCGGTGACCGCGATATGGTCGGCATCTTTCGCGTACAGAAAGGCATAGGAGGGCTTGAGCGTGACCGGGGTGCCGATTCGGTTTACGCCGTCATCATGCTGGCCGGCATTAGGGCGAAAATAGGAGTTCAGGTTCCGGCTCGATTTTAAGACGCTGCCGCGTTCCAGATGGAGAGCATTCCGCTCTCCTGAAGCGTACATCCGGCGCTGTCGCAC
>X72_Ural_Owl__coassemble_139_pt1 | contig 13175 bp, 8 predicted proteins | sample X72_Ural_Owl__metabat2_high_PE_004 | metagenome-assembled genome bin X72_Ural_Owl | reverse complement strand
CAATTATACTATTTAGCCTATCCATTATGACAAGATTTTAAGCGTTTTTCAACCCCCGGCAGACGCAATTCCGTAAAAAAACATCCAGATTTCCCATTTTTATTGAAAAACCTATGGAAAATCGGACAACATTCTGGTATAATGCAGGGTAGGCTATGAGCTGAATTATAGTTTATGCAAATCAATATTGGAGGTAGATTCTCAATGAGTCACAAGTACGTGTACCTGTTCTCCGAGGGCAACGCCAACATGCGCGAGCTCCTCGGCGGCAAAGGCGCCAACCTTGCTGAGATGACGAATCTCGGTCTTCCGGTTCCGCAGGGCTTTACGGTCACCACCGAGGCCTGCACCCGTTATTATGACGACGGCCGTCAGATCGCAGACGACATCAAGGCGGAAATTTTTGAATATCTTGCAAAGATGGAGGAGATCACCGGCAAAAAGTTCGGCGATGCCAAGAACCCGCTTCTGGTCTCCGTGCGGTCCGGCGCCCGCGCTTCCATGCCCGGCATGATGGATACCATCCTGAACCTCGGCCTGAACGACGAAGTCGTCGAAGGCTTTGCCGCGCTGACGAGCAATGAGCGCTTTGCTTACGACTCCTATCGCCGTTTCATCCAGATGTTCTCCGACGTCGTTATGGAGCTGCCGAAGTCCCGCTTTGAAGTCATCATCGACGAGATGAAGGACGCCCGCGGCATCAAGCTCGACACTGAGTTCACCGCCGAGGACATGAAAGAGATGGTGCAGCGCTTTAAGACGTTCTATAAAGAGCAGAAAGGCACCGATTTCCCGACCGAGCCGAAGGTTCAGCTCATGGAAGCGGTCAAGGCCGTATTCCGCTCCTGGGACAACCCCCGTGCGAACGTTTACCGCCGCATGAACGACATCCCGTACAGCTGGGGCACCGCCGTCAACGTACAGGCGATGGTGTTCGGAAACACGGGCAACAATTCCGGCACGGGTGTTGCATTCACAAGGAACCCCTCCACCGGCGAGAAAAAGCTGTTCGGTGAGTTCCTGATGAACGCGCAGGGCGAGGACGTCGTAGCCGGCGTGCGCACCCCGCAGTCCATCGACCAGCTCAAGGACATCATGCCGGAGGTCTATGAGCAGTTTGCAAACATCGCAACCACACTTGAGAATCATTACCACGACATGCAGGACATGGAGTTTACCATTGAAAACGGTAAGCTGTACATGCTCCAGACCCGCAACGGCAAGCGTACCGCCGCCGCCGCGCTGAAAATCGCCGTCGACCTTGTGGACGAGGGCAAAATCGACCGCGACGAGGCAGTCCTGCGCGTAGAGCCCAAACAGCTTGATGCGCTCCTGCACCCGCAGTTCGACGCGGACGCGCTGAAAAAGGCCAAGGCCATCGGCTCCGGCCTCGCCGCCTCCCCGGGCGCTGCCTGCGGCAAGGTGGTCTTTTCCGCAGATGATGCGAAAGAGTGGGCGGACCGCGGCGAGAAGGTCGTCCTTGTCCGCCTTGAGACCTCTCCGGAGGATATTGAAGGTATGGTTTCCTCCGAGGGCATCCTGACGGTCCGCGGCGGTATGACCTCTCACGCGGCGGTTGTAGCGCGCGGCATGGGCACCTGCTGTGTATCCGGCTGCGGCGACATCGCCATGCACGAGGAAGAGAAGTATTTTGAGCTGGGCGGCCAGACCATCAGGGAGGGCGATTATATCTCCATTGACGGCACGACCGGTAAGATTTATGGTGAAGCCGTTCCGACCGTGGACGCCACTATCGCCGGTGATTTTGACCGCCTGATGACCTGGGCAGACGAGCGCCGTTCCCTGCGTGTACGCACCAACGCGGACACTCCGCGCGACGCCGCGCAGGCCGTGAAGTTCGGCGCAGAGGGAATTGGCCTCTGCCGCACCGAGCATATGTTCTTTGAGGCCACCCGGATCAAGGCCATGCGCGAGATGATCGTGGCCAAGGATACCGAGGCGCGCAAGAAAGCGCTTGCCAAGATCCTGCCCTACCAGCAGCAGGATTTCGAGGATATGTACACCGTACTTGAGGGCCGTCCGATGACGATCCGCTTCCTGGATCCGCCGCTGCACGAGTTCCTTCCGAATACAAAAGAGGAGATCGAGGAGCTGTCCTCCGAGCTGGGGATGACCTATGCCGAGCTCAAGGCCGTTGTCGACTCCCTGCACGAGTTCAACCCGATGATGGGTCACCGCGGCTGCCGTCTGGCCGTCTCCTATCCGGAGATTGCGGAAATGCAGACCACGGCCGTCATCAATGCGGCAATCAATGTCAACAAAGCCCATCCGGCTTTCCACGTTACGCCCGAGATCATGATCCCGCTTGTGGGCGAGGTCAAGGAGCTCAAGTACGTAAAAGACGTTGTCACCAAGACAGCGGATAAGCTGATTGCGGATGCCGGCGTGGAAATGAACTACCTTGTCGGTACGATGATCGAGATTCCGCGTGCAGCTCTCCTTGCTGATGAGATCGCAAAAGAGGCCGAGTTCTTCAGCTTTGGCACCAATGATCTGACTCAGATGACCTTTGGCTTCAGCCGCGATGATGCGGGTTCTTTCCTTGACGCCTACTATGATGCCAAGATCTATGAGTCCGACCCGTTTGCCAAGCTCGACCAGAACGGCGTGGGCAAGCTGGTCAAAATGGCGGCAGAGGCCGGCCGTGAGACCCGCCCGAACATCAAGCTGGGTATCTGCGGCGAGCACGGCGGCGACCCGAGCACGATCGAGTTCTGCCACAACATCGGCCTGAACTATGTCTCCTGCTCCCCGTTCCGTGTTCCGATTGCACGCCTTGCCGCTGCACAGGTTGCAATTAAAGCGAAATAATTGGATTCGGCTATTAAAAAAAGCTGAGATGAGGGCGCTTTGCGTCCTCTTCTTTCATGATAAATGCTCCGGATTATCCGGTGCTTTTTCATATAGAGCGGATCCCCCGGCGCTCCGTTCTCCCGGCGGAACAAGCCTCCCGGGCGATGTTCGTATCTCCCACTGTCCAACACCACAGTTCCCATTCCACAGCGTCATAAAAAGGAGGTTTTGGGTTATTCCTTTATATAGTCATCTGAAACCGGGAAGGCAGGCTCTCCCTCCGTATCCTCCCTGTTTTATCAAAAAATCCATACGGTCGGTTTTATTCCCATCAAACAAGACCGGCTGTCCCCGGTCCCCACAGGGCTACAGCAAAATCAGGATTTCCCATCCCTTTCCATGTTTCTCCCCTGCGCCGTTGTAAAGAAGCATCCGGACATAACAGTTTTCCGCCCCGGCCAAACAGACCGCCGTCCCGGTCGACCCGATCGGAATCAGTATCAACAGAAAAGAAAACAAATCTGCGTTCCACCAAATCCGTGCCGCGGCCTATACAAGCAGAGCCATTGTCCAGACAAGTGTGAGGATGATGATTCCCTCAGCAGGAGTCTGCTCCCTTTCTGTCCCGAACCGTTTCATCTCCATTTTCTCCTCTCTTTTAAAAAATGAAACCACAATTGGTTTCCGGTCAGGTCCAGATGACATACATCCAGCCGGGGTCGTCCAGCAGGATCCGTTCCTTATACATCGGCCCCTGAATCGGGATATCCCTCTCTCTCCGGTACTTTTCCGGCTCATCCAGATAATTCAAAATATCCGGTCCGGTATAATAGACATAAGCGGTTGTCACAAACAGGCTTGCGGACACCGTAAAGCTGATGAGCAGATTCTCCCCAAATTTGATATACATCACGCCGTGCTTTCCCGCCAGCCCGCCGGCCGCTTCCGCTCCCTCATAAACCTCCAGCCCGTCCGTCTCCTCTGCATTCTCCAGCTCCTCCGCCAGAATTTCCGCCGCGTGGTGATAGGAGGAGCCGCACAGGGAATATTTGACGAGATCATAGCTTGAGAGAGGGCGGAGCACTGCCGCATAATCAAGAATAAGCACCACAATCAAAGCCAGCGCCGTCAGAAGTGTGGGGAAAGACCGGATCAGGCACCGCCCAAACAGGAAAAAATAGACGAAAAGCCCGATTACCCCCACTGGCAGAAGAAGAAACAGCAGGACGATGCGCGGCAGTGGGAAAAAGAAAATTTGCAGTACCGTCACCAGCCAGCAGAGAGCGAGATAGCCGATTAAAATCCACATTCCCTTTTTATAAAGACGATTTTCCATTTTATTCCCTCCAAATAATCCGATTGGTCTCCGATTCAAGCATACCTTTTTTCTTCACCCGTGAAAAGCGCTTTGGTAAAAACGATCGGAAACGGTGCAAAAAAGAGACAGCCGAAAAAGGATATACCGGAATACCGCCGCCCTTGACAATCCCCGGCGATTATATTATCCTTTGTGTAAAGGTTATTATTTTTTTGAGGAGGAAACATATGATTTTATTGTATCAGGCAATCGCCGGCCTGCTTGTCTTTGCCCTCGACTTTTTGCTGTTCCGCAAAGACAGGCTGTTTCCGGATATTTTGCTCAAGCTTGGCAACGGGGTCATTCTGACCAATCTGATTTCCATCACCCTGATGAAATATCTGATGGGAGTTCAGAATATCTTTGACGTTTCAGGACATGGGCCGGTCTATCCCGTCAAATATATTGTTTTGACCGTGGCGGTCGGCGTGGTTCTTCTTGCGGTTAAAGGCTTTATGCTGCATGTGTTCCAGCTGAAAAAGGAGGAACAGAAGTTCACCAAAAAGCAGATTGCCGTCCGCGTCCTTCTGGTGGTTGTTTTCTTTATCGGAATCGCCGCCTTTACCGGGACGATCTGGGGCCACCAGACCTTTGGCGATATGACGCCGGATCAGTTCCTTGTCAATTTAAAATCCCCCATCGCCGGGACAAGCTCCGATATTCACATTACGATTTTCCAGCAGCCGGTTCCGGAATCCATTCTGGCTACATGGATTTTTGCCATTCTGGTCTTTGCTCCCTATAAGCTGATTTACCAGAACCGCGGCGCGGCAAAGGTGATTCTGAACCGTACGGCTCAGGCTGTTGTCTGTCTGATTCTCTCCCTCGCCATGTTTGCAGGCGGAATCGGCTACGGCGTCCATGTGTTCCAGCTTACCAAGGTATTCACCGCCTATTTTTCAGATTCCTCTTTCATTGAGGAGCATTATGCCGATCCCCGGGATGTCAAGCTGAAATTTCCCCGGCAGCCCCGCAACCTGATTCATATTATTCTGGAGTCCTATGAAAATTCCTTTGTCACCCGTGAGCTCGGCGGCTATATGAGCTCCAACGTAATTCCGGAGTTAACCCGGCTTGCGGAAGAAGGGACGATTTTCTCCAACACCGATTATCCCTTTGGCGGCCCGAACCTGATCTCCGGCTCCGGATGGTCTGTGGCCGGGGTCGTCAATATGGAGGTTGGGATTCCGCTGAAGATCCCCATGGACGGCAATTCTTACGGCCTGAACGGAACTTTCCTCCCGGGAGCCATCGGAATCGGCGACATTCTGGAGGCACAGGGATATGAGCAGTCCTGTATGTACGGAGCCGATTCGGATTTCGGCGGTCTTACAGCTTATTATCAAAATCATGGCAATCAGTATATTTTTGATTATAAGGAAGCGGTCTGGCTGGGGAAAATTCCGGCGGACTATAGTGTGGGCTGGGGATACGAGGACGATAAGCTCTTTGAGTTTGCCAAGGAGGAAATCACCCGCCTCTATCAGACCGGAAAGCCCTTCCACTTCAGTATGGAGAACGCGGATACCCATGCGCCGGACGGACATATGACGCCGGATACGGAAATCATTTTTGACCAGCAGTATGCCAATGTGGTCTATCATTCTGAAAAACAGGTTGTAGAATTGGTCCGGTGGATCCAGCAGCAGCCGTTCTATGAGAATACCACCATTGTCCTTACCGGCGACCACAACAGTATGGATTATAATTTCTTTAAGGATTTTGACTCCAACTATCTCCGAACCCCCTTCAATCTGATCCTCAATGCACCTATTGAGGCGCAGAACAACCGGAACCGCCAATATGCGCAGTTTGACCTGTTCCCCACGATTTTGGCAAGTATGGGAATCCAGATCGAGGGAGAACGTCTCGGTCTCGGCACCAATCTCTATTCCGGAAAGCCAACGCTCGTGGAGGAATACGGTGTGGGAGAAGTCTGGTCCGAGCTGGATCAGAGAAGCAACTTTTATAATGATGAATTTTTAAACATCAGCAAAAACAGCGAGTACGACAAGAAAAATGCCTCTTATTATGATGAATCACACTGATTGGGAGGGGAACCGAGCGGTTCCCCTTTTTATTGATTCCGGTTTATCATTCTTTTCCACTCCTCGTCCGGTACTGTTGGGATATTAAAAACTGACCTTATAATTTTTTTTAAAATTGGGCATTTAAATCCGATCAGTTTTGCGATATAATCACTTCAGTATCCAAACAAGGAGCGTGTTATCGTGGAAAAAAGTACAAACCGACGGCTGCGGCTGATGATTCTGACAGCGCTGTTTGCGGCGCTGACCTTTGCCCTCACCTTTTCAGTCCGGATCCCGATGCCGAGCGGCGGATATATTCACCTGGGGGACGCCATGATCTATCTGTCCGCGTGTATCCTGCCTTTTCCGTACGCGATTGCAGCGGCGGGAATCGGCGGAGCCTTGAGCGATCTGGCAGGAGGCTATGCGGTCTATATCCTCCCCACCTTGATAATCAAGGCACTCAACGCATCCGTATTCACCTCTAAAAAAGACCGGATTCTTTCCCTGCGCAACGGGCTGTGCAGTATTGCTTCCGGCGCAATCACCGTTGCCGCCTATTATCTGGTAGATGTCCTGATGATCTCCCTGTCCGGTGCGGCGGATTCCTCTTTCTTTGCAGAATTTTTCAGCGTTCAGAACTGGATTGCCTCTGCCGGCGCCAGCATTCCCGGGAACCTGATTCAGGCAGCGGGAAGCGCCGTTCTCTTTATCGTCATCGCCTTTGCGCTGGACCGGGTTAAAATCAAGCAAAAGCTCCCCCGTCTGCTCAAGATATAAAAAGCGGCCGCCCTGTCGGGCGGCCGCTTTCATATCATTTTCTCTTCAGGAGCCAATTTCAATCGCCGGTACTGCTGCACCCAGGCAAACCCATCCCCCCATCCAGACGGCACTATTTTTTCTTTGCAATCAGGGGGCTACGGATTACCGGCGTTTCTTCTCCCGCCCGCCGCATCTCACGGACAAGCATCTCCCGAAGCTGCCGCCGAACCTCCTTATAACGGGGATTTTTCACCAGATTGACCTTTTCACAGGGATCCTTTTCCAGGTCATAGAGATAGTCCTCATAATAGACCTTGGCCGAGGATTGGAACCAGCCGGTTTTCCAACCGCCCTTTCCCCGGATGGAATAAGTATAGCGCGGCGTGCGGATCGCCCGGCCGCAGTGGCTCTCGCTGATCTGAATAAAAACACAGTCCCGGGTGGGCCGATCGTTTTTCATCAGGGCGGTAACATCATGGCCGGCATAGCTGTCCGGCACCGGAATTCCGGCGATGGAGAGAAGCGTAGGCGGAATGTCCAGCAGGCTGACAAGCCGCTGTTCGCGGATCCCTCCCCGGAACTCCCCGCCGCGGATAATCAGCGGGGTATGAATGGAACCCTCATGGCAGGAACGCTTATATTCCATATTGCGTGTTTTAAAGTGGGAACCGTGGTCGCTGGTGTAAAGGATCACTGTATCCTCATAGAGGCCCAGATCCTTGAGCTTCTGTACCATCCGGCCCACATTATAATCCAGCCGGTTGATGGCCGAGATATAATCCGGATACTGCTCCCTGTAATCCCCCTTTAAAAAGCTCAAATCGCCGGGAATCGGATAATTCTGATAGTCCCCGACGGTCTCCCGGTATCCCTCATAGCGGTGGTGATCGTTCTGATGATGCGGCTCAATCTGAGAGAGGAACAGGAAAAAGGGCTTCTCCGGATCGCGTCCTTTTTCTAAATATTCCAGCGCAAAGTCGTTGACACAGTCCGGCCGGTATCCCTTAAAGTCCAGCTGATTGCCGTCGTTATCAAATAGATAACCGTCGTAGCCGTGGGAGGTGAATTCCAGAATATCCACCGCCCTCCAATAGCGGTACCCTCCCTGGCGGTCCCGCGGGACGGCGGTCTTTTCACAGTGGAAAGCATGGGAGGGCCGGTCGTCGCTGGCCAGATGCCATTTACCCACATAGGCGGTGTCATATCCGGCCTCATTAAAATACTCTGCAAGCGGCTTGATCTCCTTTGGGAGAGAAATCCCGTTTTTAAAACAGCCGCTCTGTGTCGCGTTCAGCCCGGTCTGGAGGCAGGAGCGCGCCGGACCGCACACCGGCTGGCAGGTAAATGAGCTTTCAAACTTTACCCCGTCTGCCGCCAGCTCCATCAGGTTCGGCGTCACCTGTTCATTCACCGTATCCCAGCGCTGCTGGTCACTGAAATAAAAAATAATATTCTTCCGTATTCCCATCTCATCACCTCATGGATCCCAATGCCGCTATGGCATTGTAAAAATTCAGAATGGGTACTGCACTGATACATACTGTAAATACGATTTGAATGCTTTTCTCTTTACAAATCCGGTTCAGCCGTGCGCCGATCAGGCCGCCGACCACCGCCGCCGGAATGATAAACAGCAGGATCTTCAAGTCGTATGGTTCAAACCGGTTGGAGGCGTAAATCGTAATCAGTTTGGTCAGCTGGGCAAAGAAAATAACAGCCACTGAATAGACGGCTGAATCCTTCATGGAAAAACTGAAGAACAACACCAGAACTGCCACATTGATCGGGCCGCCGCCAATTCCCAAAAAGGAGGACATCACCCCGAGCCCGAGACCCACGGCGGCAATCCCCGCCCCGTTGCGGATAGAATAGCTCTTGAAACGGCCGTTGACATAGACAATTACGGCTACCAGCAGAAGCCCCAATATCAGAGATTGGACACCCTTGACCAGCTCCTCCTCAAAGTGCTCCAGCAGATACCGGAACAGCCGGTCCCCGATCCACCCGCCCACTGCGGAACCCGCAGACAGGTACAGGATCACCCTCGTCTCAAAGCGGGTCTTATGAATGATGTGGCGTGCCGTAGAGGAAACCGACATTGCAAAAACCGCCACTGCGGAAAGAAACGATACCGTATCCACTGGATCAATCCCAATGGCGTCGAGAACCGGCTTGATGATAACGCCGCCTCCGAGTCCCACAAAGGAACCAAAAAACGTTGCAATTAAGATGACGGCGGTATAAATAACGGTTCCCATGCTCCGCTTCCTTTCGCTTTCATTGAACGGCCGCGATACCAAAATGTATCAATTATTGTAATTATAGCATTAACACCATCGATCGTCAACAAACCCTCCATCTCTCTGAAGCAAGCTGAAATCAGGTTGTTTATTGATTATAATTCTCCAATAATTCATTTTATCCGCCCGGTTAACCAAACGTGAACGAGATCCACGATAATAAAAATTGAATATTTTATAAACCCGCTTGACAGTCATGAAGCATTTTCGTAATATGATATAGATTGGAGGAATTGTATGAAAAACCATTGGAACAAGCCGGCGGCATTGGGGATGGCGGCGATAATGGCGCTGAGCTTTACCGCTTGCGGGAATGAAAAAGCCCTTGACGAACCGTCGAGCAGCGGTGCGTCCTCAGCACCGGAAACGGCAGCTGAAACGGTTACGGACGAAAACGGCCGCGCCGTTTTGAATCAGGACGGTGAACCGGTGACGAAGGCCGTGACCTTTGAAACGGGTGAAGCATCCGGTGGAAACGGTATGGAAAATCAAATGAATCCCGGAAAAGGCCGTTCGGACGGCTCTCCCACTCCTGAGGCGGATCAGGAACCGGCAGACTCGCCGCATATTCATGCATGGGTAGAGGTAAGCCCTGAGAACAGTTATCATATGGAGTATGGGGCAGAGTGCCGCATACATGGATACAACGGGGAAGAACCGATGTTCTTTCAAACTCAAAACGACTTGTTTCTTCATCAGGCGGCAGACGGCTGTACGTCCAGCTGGGGTTCGGGCTTTAAAGGGCTGGCGTATCGGTACTGCTCGATATGTGGAGAAGAAGTGATAACCGGCCATGTCCATGATTTTGGTACCGTTGCAAAGCAGGTCTATTTTGAAAAAGTAGTGTGCGAATGCGGCATGTCTTTCTCCGCCGGAAAAGATTACACCGCGCTCGAATCTTGGAACACCCATGTGGAAAGCTATGTAAGCCATGGGTATCCCCGGGAAGATCATGACAGCTACCAAACCGTTACAAGCAGTGTCACCCGCTATGAGGCGACCAAAACCTGTACCTGCGGCTGGCGTCCAGTCGACAGCCGTCCCGTGTATTAGTCAAGGGGAATAGTTCCCTTGGCATTCCGCCCAGCCTCCCGAATGGACGGCACTCTTTCAGCAGCTTTTTCAAGCCGTTTGAAAGCATCTGCAAGCGGGTACGGCTCTGCCGTACCCGCTTGCTTCAGCATATCCGGAGCAGTGCGGAAAATGGAAGCACGCTCCGTCCGAACGATGGCAAAATCCGGGATGAGAGAAGCCCTCTCATCCCGGATTTATATTCTGCGGAGGCCGTTCAGCGCGGCTGCCAATCTTTTCCGGTCTATTACGCGAAATCAGCATATCCCTGAATACGCCCAATCATTAATATTTGCCCTCTCTGAAAATCCGTTCAAAACAGGCCGTACCCCCTATCCATATGGAAAGATAAAAATTCCGGGACACTTTTCCTCCTAATGTCCCAGTGTTTTTCTGTTTTAACTTTTTAAGGATTTCCGATTTGCTTAATATGGTGGTTTTATCCCGTCAACGTTCTTTTAATTCCCACAAAAAAACAGCATCCAGGCGCAACGGTTTTATCAAGAAAAAACTTGAAGAACCGGAATTTTTCTGCCATAATATAAAGGTATAACAACTTTAGTCCCGGAAAAGAGGTTCTTCCATGACAGATTGTGAAAAGCTGGCCGAACTCCTCTTCGGCGATGTCAACCAGACGCCGGACGATTACGAGGCACAATATCCCCAACGCCCGCTTCCAGAGGGGGCGCGTGTAACCCGGTTTGCCCCCAGCCCCACCGGATTCCTTCATTTGGGTGGCCTGTTCGCCGCTATGATTGCCCGCCTGACGGCTCAGACCACCAACGGTGTCTTTTTCCTGCGGATTGAAGACACGGATAAAAAGAGGGAGGTCCCCGGCGGAACAAAAGGAATCATTAACGGCTTAGATGCCTTTGGCATCACCTTTGACGAGGGGATGACCGGGGAACATACGGAAAGCGGCCTTTATGGCCCATACCGCCAGAGCAGCCGCCGGGAGATCTACCGGTGCTATGCCGAGGAGCTGGTCAAAAAAGGGCTGGCCTATCCGTGCTTCTGCTCGGCTCAGGAGCTGGACGAGCTCCGTGCCCGTCAGGAGAGGGACGGCGTGACCAAAGGATACTATGGCCCATATGCCCTCTGCCGCAATCTGACGCTGAAACAGATTGAGGACAAGCTGAATCGGGGAGAGCCCTATGTCCTGCGTTTTAAGGCCCAGCCCACTCCGAGCGGCCGAATCGCCTTTGATGATATGATTAAGGGGAAAATCGAGATGGAGGCCAACTATCAGGACGTGGTCCTGCTCAAAACCGACGGTATTCCCACCTATCATTTTGCCCATGTGGTAGACGACCATCTGATGCACACTACACATGTTGTCCGCGGGGACGAATGGATTGCCAGCGTGCCGGTGCATATCGCCCTGTTTAAAGCCTGTGGCTTCAAGGTTCCCAAATATGCGCACATCGCCCCGATTATGAAAGAGGAGAACGGGGGCAAACGGAAGCTGAGTAAGCGGAAAGATCCTGAGGCCGCCGTCACCTATTACACGGAGGAGGGGTATCCGGCCCAGAGCGTCAACGAATATCTGATGACGCTCGCCAACTCCAATTTTGAGGACTGGCGTCGCGCCAATCCGGACACCCCGCTGAACCGGTTCCCTTTCAACCTGAAAAAAATGGGCTCCTCCGGCGCGCTGTTCGATTTAAAAAAGCTGACGGACGTGAGTAAAAATGTCATCTCCAAGATGACGGCGGAGGAGGTCTTCCGGAATGCGTCCGAGTGGGCCCGTCGGTTCGATATGCCTCTGTATGAGCTGCTCGCACGGGATCCGGCGTTTTCCACCGGAATTTTCCGCATTGACCGCGGCGGCAAAAAGCCGCGCAAGGATTTGGCCAAATGGAACGAGGTACGGGACTTTGTCTCCTACTTCTTTGATGAAATCTATGAAAAATCCAATATTCTGCCGGAGAATATCTCCCGGGTGGATGCGGTAGAGATTCTGAAGCAATACGCGGCCGCCTATCATCCCGCTGCGGATAAGGATGAGTGGTTCGGACAGATTAAAAGCATCTGTCTGCCGCTCGGCTACGCAGACAGCGTCAAGGAATACAAGGCTTCCCCCGATCGTTTTCGGGGACATGTGGGAGATGTCTCCTCTGTAATACGGGCCGCCGTCACCTCCCGGCTGATGACGCCGGATCTGTTTGAAATCATGAAGCTGCTCGGTCCGGATTCGGTCCGGGGCCGTCTGGAGGATACCTGCAACCGCTTAAAGGGGGAAAAAGCATGAGCGAGGAAATAATGAAGGAAAATTCCAATTTTATCCATGACTTTATCAATCAGGATCTGGAGGAAAGCGTGTATGACCACGTACAGACACGCTTTCCCCCGGAACCCAACGGCTATCTGCACATCGGTCACGCCAAGGCCATCTATATCAACTTTTCCACCGCCCAAAAATACGGCGGCGTATGCAATCTGCGTCTGGATGACACCAATCCCTCCAAGGAGGATACGGAATATTCGGAGGCCATTATGCGGGACATCCGCTGGCTCGGCTACAAATGGGAAAACCTGTACCATGCTTCCGATTATTTTGATTTCCTGCATGAGTGCGCCGTCAAGCTGATCCGGAAAGGCGCCGCCTATGTGGATGATCTTACAGCGGACGAGATTCGGGAATACCGCGGAACCCTGACGGAGCCCGGAAAAAACAGTCCGTGGCGCGATCGGAGCGTGGAAGAAAATCTGGACCTGTTTACCCGGATGACCAATGGGGAATTTGCCAATGGCGAAAAGGTCTTGCGCGCTAAAATCGACATGTCCTCGCCCAATCTCAATATGCGTGGTCCTGTTCTCTACCGGATCACCCACGTATCC
>X72_Ural_Owl__coassemble_138_pt1 | contig 13177 bp, 10 predicted proteins | sample X72_Ural_Owl__metabat2_high_PE_004 | metagenome-assembled genome bin X72_Ural_Owl | reverse complement strand
TATCAGAGCAAACGGTTTTATTTTAATTATTGATCTTGAAAAGAGGGGGGAGACGGAATCCACTGAATGCCGTTCTCCCTCTTTTTTGTTGGGAAAAGGCTGGGAACGGACAAAAAAGAGGGGATTTTTGGTGGCATTTTCAGATGAAAGTAGTTTCTATATTTATAGCGCGCGGCGTTATGGGAAAGAAAGAACAAACTGAAAAAAACGGTTTTTGTGAATGAAAATATCTCAGAAGATAAATTTCTTATATTTTTGATAAAAACTCTTTCAATATCAACGGTTTGTTAATGTAATGTTAACAAATTAATACTTGACCTGCCTGGGTATCAATGCTATACTAAAACCATCGGGGGAATCCCCCGGTTGTATTCACGAAGAGAGGGGAACGGAGCTGAACTCCGTTCCCCTCTTCCCATATCCGAAGGTTTATTGGAGAGTTATGCTTCCGGCGAAGCGGAGACAGAGGAATCGGGACGCTCAAAGCCATGCATAAATCCGTCGAGCGCCACAGAACACACATCTCCGCCGATAACGACGCCGTCATAGATTAGCAGATTGGCGCGGACAGATCCGTCCGTGGGCTGAATCCCGTCCGAATCCGGATAGTTGAGAATGGTATAGGTCCATCGCTTGGCACGGCAGCCTTTATAGGGATTCAGGTCAAAGCCCTGTTTGAGCTGGATCTCATTGTAGTTGGTGTACACATCGTCAAATTCATTTGGAATCAGGACTTCCTCCACTTTGACGGGTTCCTCCCGGACATCCCACCCGTATTGAGATAAAAAGGCGATGCGCTCCTGCTCGTTTTCTGCCCGGATGCTGATGTCTCCGGGATTGGCGGCGGAGGGAGCGGAACCGGCCCGGATCAGAATTAAAATCAGAACGGCGATCAGGACGGCCACCCCGCCTGCAATCACGGCGAGCTTTTTTTTGGAGGATTTTACCGCGTAAATAAACATTTTATCACCTGCCCTGAAGCATATATATGGCCTGTATTCTGATTCTATGACTTGTTTTAATGAATTTTTGATTCAATGTTGACATAAAAGTTACAAAATGTTACAATATCGTTACAAAAACGACAGGCAACCCTGCCGATGGAGGGATGGTGATGGTTCAAAGGCTGGATAAGCTGCTGGCAGATGCGGAAAACTGCACCCGTTCTCAGGCAAGGGCGATGATTCGCCGCGGAGAGATCTCCGTGGATGGTGCCGTTGTCCGGGATAGTGGATGGAAAGCAGATCCCGATAAGCAGGAAATCACATTATACGGCCGTCCGGTCTGTACCGGGCCCTGCTATATCATGATGAATAAGCCCGTGGGCGTAGTCAGTTCAACATCCGCCGGGGAGGAGACCACTGTGCTGGATCTGTTGCCGGCGTCTCTGCGCCGGAAGGGCCTCTTTCCTGCGGGCAGGCTGGATAAGGATACAACCGGCTTCATGCTGATTACCAACGATGGAGCATTTGCGCACGAAATTCTATCGCCGCGCCGCCATGTGGAAAAGGAATATGTGGCGCAGCTGGAGCACCCGGCGGATCTGTCGGATGTTCAGGTGTTTGCACGCGGCATGGCGCTCCCGGATGGGACCGTGTTTGATCCCGGAAGGCTGGAGCTGGATGAGACGCGGATGAAAGCTACTGTTATTATTCAGGAGGGGCGCTACCATCAGGTTAAACGGATGTTTGAATTTGTGGGGAATAATGTGCTCTGCCTGAAACGCATTCGGATCGGCGGGCTGTATCTGGATGAGAGGCTCGCCCCCGGTGAAGCGCGTTTTTTGATGCCGGAGGAGGTCCTGCGGATCCGGAATCCGCTTTCTCCGCCGGGCTGTTGATAACCCTTGTTTATTCTATACAAGTAGGATTTCGACAGAAAAGGGAACCGCAATTTGTCAGAAATTGACACAAAAAAGGCATTAAAGCTAAAAATCGAAAAGAAATCGTTAAATAATTACAGAAATCAATGCGAAAGTTCTTGCAATATTTTAAAAGATTGTGTAAAATGTATAGTGCATTAGTGGACAAAGTGTATAAAATTGATCGGGGGCGATTCTATGTCAAACAGATTGTTTCAAAGCGTCATCCATCAGATGAAGGAAGCAATCGAACGCACTATCGGTGTTGTGGATGAGACCGGCACAATCATTTCCTGCAGTGAGCTTGGCAAAATCGGAGAGGTCCAGGGGTCCGCGGTGGCGGAGGTTATGCAGTCGAGCGACGTCAAGGTGCTCAACGGCTGCACGTATAAGCCGTTCGGCGCCCATATGCATCCGGAATATGCGGTCTTTGTCGAGGGGACGGATGAATCCGCGCTCCACTATTCAGAGGTAATCGCGGTTGCGCTTGCGAGCATTAAGCAGTATTATGATGAAAAGTTTGACCGCGGCAATTTTATCAAAAATGTTATACTGGACAATATTCTGCCCGGCGACATCTATCTGAAGGCCCGCGAGCTCCGCTTCAATAACGATGCAACCCGCGTCGTCCTGCTGATCCGGATCCCGCAGCACAATGATGTCTCCGTCTTTGACGTGGTGCAGAACCTGTTCCCGGATAAGGCCAAGGATTTTGTCATTAACGTCAATGAGACGGATATTGCGCTCGTTAAAGAGGTGCGCTCCAATATTGAAACCAAGGATCTTGAGAAGCTGGCGCGCTCGATTTCCGATTCCCTGAGCACGGAATTTTATACCCATGCGCTCGTCGGGATCGGCACCACCGTCAGCGGGATCCGCGATCTGGCCCGTTCGTTTAAGGAGGCGCAGGTGGCGCTTGAGGTCGGCAAGGTGTTTGATACGGAGAAAACCATCGTCAGCTATGACAATCTCGGCATCGCCCGGCTGATTTACCAGCTTCCGACGACTCTGTGCCAGATGTTCCTCAACGAGGTGTTCAAGCGCGGCTCCATTGACAGTCTGGATCAGGAGACGCTCTTTACCATTCAGAAGTTTTTTGAGAACAACCTGAACGTTTCCGAGACGTCGCGCAAGCTGTTCGTCCACCGGAATACGCTGGTCTACCGCCTTGAGAAGATCAAGAAGCTCACCGGCCTTGATTTGTGCGAGTTTGACGACGCGATTGTGTTCAAGGTAGCCCTGATGGTCAAGAAGTATCTGGACGCCAATCCGGTGAAATTCTGATTATAGTCATTGATTTCTGCGGCGCGGGGATGACCCGCGCCTTGTGTTCAATAATGGGGGATGGAAGGATTTGTTCCTTGATTCCCCGGCGGAAAGTTTGTACAATCAAAATGTGGCGCAGCTTCTGCGCTCCCCCGTGAGTAATTCGTAAAGGTAGTGCTATTTTGATCGAGTTCAAAAATGTCTCAAAGACGTATGATAATGGCACCAAAGCGCTCAAGAATGTCAGCCTGAAAATCAATAAGGGCGAGTTCGTTTTTGTCGTCGGCGCCTCCGGAGCGGGAAAAAGCACCTTCTTAAAGCTGATTATGCATGAGGAGGTCCCCAATTCCGGTACGGTTATTGTCAATAATCAGAATCTCATTACGATGCGGAAAAAGGAGATCCCCTATTTCCGCCGGACCATGGGGATTGTTTTTCAGGATTTCCGACTGATCCCCAATATGTCCGTCTATGATAATGTGGCGTTCGCCATGCGTGTGATCGGGGCCTATGAGAAGGAGATCCGCAAGCGTGTGCCGTATGTGCTCGGCCTGGTCGGGCTGAACACCAAGGCCCGCTCCATGCCCAATCAGCTCTCCGGCGGAGAGCAGCAGCGCGTGGCGCTGGCCCGCGCGCTGGTCAACAATGCCGGCCTGATCGTCGCGGATGAGCCGACGGGGAATGTGGATCCGGAAATGTCCTTTGAAATTGTCGATCTCCTCAACCACATCAATGCCAACGGCACCACGGTCGTTATGGTGACGCACGAGCACGAACTCGTGCGCAGCTTCCAGCACCGGGTAGTCGTCATCAACAACGGGACGATCAGCTCGGATACCGGGCCGGAGGATCTGGCGGCCCGTGGGGCGAACCGCCGCAGCGCTCCCCAAAAGGGGCGCGGATCCGCCTATTACCATGCGGATGAACAGCGTGCGCGGCGGGAAAAGAGCTTTATTCAGACGTATGAACCCGCCTCTGCCGTAAAAAAGGAGAAAACGGCGCAGGGGGAACAGCCTGCCCGAAAAGAGCCGGAGGAGAAGCCCTCTGCCTCGAAGGAAAAAAGCGGGGAGATCAAACCGGCGGTCCGTTCGGGAGAAAGGCCGGCGGATCCGCAGAGGGAGCGTGACGGCGTGAAATCTGCCCAAAAGGCGGACCAGCTTGTCGGGGAGCTGAAGACCGGGGCGGCATCCGCCCCGTTTGCCCGCGACGAGGAGGACAAAATCGACTATTCGATTTATCTTGAGCACCTTTCAGAGTTAGGAGGGGATCAGGATGAATAATATTCGCAAGGTAAGCGTTCAGTATCTGACGAAAGAGGGCTTCCGGAACGTCTGGCATAATAAGCTGATGAGTATTGCCAGTATCGCGGTTCTGATGTCCTGCATGATTATTATCGGCTGTGCCGCGCTTGTATTTTCCAATATCAACCGGGTGCTCGACAAGGTGGACGAGCAGAACGTCATCATGGCGTTTGTTGAGGATGACGCACCGCAGGAGGTCATTGACCGGGTCGGCGCGGAGCTGACGGCTCTTCCAAATGTGGGCGGTGTCACTTTTGTCCCGCAGGAGGATGCGCTGGCTCAGATGGCGGCGGAGATGGAGCTTTCCGATTATCTCAACGGGATGGAGAATCCTCTGCCGGACAGCTACAAGGTAACGGTGGAGGATATGTCCCTGTTTGACCAGACGGCGGAGAGTATCCGGAGCGTAGAGGGAATCCAGAGCATTGAGGAGAGCAGCGATCTGGCCGGAAGCCTGACGACGGTCCGCCATGCGGTGAGCATCGTCAGTGTGGTGATTATCGTGATGCTGCTGGTTGTGTCGCTCTTCATCGTCTCCAATACGGTGCGGGTGACCATGTATTCGCGCCGGCTGGAGATCAGTATTATGAAGGCGGTCGGCGCTACGCGGTGGTTTATCCGCTGGCCGTTTATGATCGAGGGGATGTTGATCGGCCTGCTGGCCGGGGTTTTCTCCCTGCTGGCCGTATGGGGAGTGTATGAGCTGGCGATCGCCCTGTTCGGCGAAATGTTCTCCTCCCTGCTCGGCGGCGTAACGCTCGTTCCGTTTGCCGGGATGTCGTGGAAGCTGCTGCTCGCCTTTATCGCGATTGGGATTTTGACCGGCGGCGTGGGCAGTGCATTCTCCATGAATAAATATTTAAAAGAAGAAGAGGGCGTCGTACAGGTGGAAGCCTGAGGCGCTTTCTCTGCGGAACAGATGACGACAGGAGGCGAATGGCTGTGAAAAGAAAAGGGTCCGGAAGGGCGGTTGGTTCCGCTCTGGCTGCGGCGGCCTTTTCCCTTGCATTGATTGTCCCGTGCGCTGCGGAGATTACGCAGGACGATCTGGATGATTTGGACCGTCAGATTCAGGAACAGGAGGCGGTCATCGCCGGAATTGAGGATAAGACTGCCTCCAATCAGGAGTATCTGGACGCGCTGAAAACCGAGCTGGATCTCGCGGAGCGAAAGCTCCAGAGTACTCTGGACGGCATTGACCAGCTCAATACCCAGATTAATCGGAAAGAGCAGGAGATTCAGGATCAGCAGGGGAAGATTGATGACACCTATGCTCAGCTTGCGACCCGCCTTCGGGCCATGTATATGGGCAATCAGAGCTCACCGCTGGAGATGCTGTTCAGCTCCGCAGATTATTCCACATTCCTGATGAGTATGCAGCTTGTCTCCCGGACAACGGCACACGACAGCCGGATGATCGAGAAGTTTAAGGCTCTCATCGACGAACAGAACCGCCAGAAAGCGGAGCTGACGGCGCAAAAGTCCGCACTGGAGACCCAGCGGGCACAGGAGCAGAAGGATCAGGAGGCCATGGAGTCCAAGGTGAACCGCCAGAAAGAGCTTTTGGCCGAGCTGGATGAGAACAGCCAGGCGGCGGTAAATATCAAGCAGCAGCTGGAGGATCAGTTTGACGCCTATGAGGACATTATCAAGCAGCAGGCGGCTTCCGGTTCCCAGGGAGACGGGACGATCACCGGCGGCGGTTCCGGAGGCAGCTCCGGAGAGACGGGCGGTTCCGGCGCGGAAGAGGGGTCCGGCGGATCCAGCAGTACGGACATTGAGGGCGCGGATTTTGCGTGGCCTCTGATGGATGTGGCGTACGGGAGCGGGGCGTACATCTCCAGCTATTACGGCCCGCGGACCGATCCCTATACCGGCTTCCACAAGGGGCTGGACATCACCTGCGGCGGAGCGCTGAACAAGCGGATCTGCGCCGCGGAATCGGGAACGGTGATCGTGGCGGCGTACGGCTATAACGGGGGATACGGCAATTACGTCATCATCGACCATGGCAACGGGCTGAGTACACTCTATGCCCACTGCAACAGTCTGGCAGTGTCGGTCGGGCAGACGGTCTCGCGCGGACAGCACATCGCCAACGTCGGGAACACGGGGAATTCGTTTGGTCCGCACTGCCATTTTGAGGTACGAATCAACGGAAACCACACGGACCCGACCCCTTATCTGAGCGCTTATTTGGGATAGCGGAGCGGTTGACAAAAGAGGCCGCCTGTTGTAAAGTAAAATCGTATTGGGAGTCATCACGGAGGTTATTCTATGAAGTACAGCAGCCGAATCAAGGCGGTCCTTGCAGCCGGAATGGCGGCGGCGTTCTGTTTTACGCTCAGCGCGCCGTGGGTGCATGCCGTGTCGCAGGATGATATTGACCGGCTTCAGGGGGAAATCGACGCCAAACAGGAGGAGATCGATGCCATCGCCGATAAAACGGCGTCCAATCAGGAATATCTGGACGCCCTGTCCGAGCAGCTGCGCCTTGCCACGGAGAAGCTCGAGATGACGCAGAACCGGATCGACGAGCTGAATGCTCAGATTGCCGAGAAGCAGCAGAAGATCGACGAGACCTATGCCCAGCTTGCCACCCGCCTGCGTTCGATGTATATGAACAACAGCACCTCTCCGCTGGAGATGCTGTTCAGTGCACAGGATTATTCCACCTTTTTAATGAGTATGGAGCTCGTCAGCCGTACATCGGAATATGACAGCAAAATGATTCGGGAATTTAAAGATTTGATCGACCGGCAGAACGAGGATAAAAAGGAGCTGGAGGAGCAGAAGGCGGTCGAGGAAGCCGACCAGCAGGCCATGCAGAAAAAGGTTGACGACCAGAAAGCCATTCTTGCCCAGCTGGAATCGGATTCCGCCGCCGCGCAGAAGATTCAGCAGCAGCTTTACGACCAGATGGACGCCTATGAGGAGGAGATCCGCCGGCAGGCGAGTTCCGGCTCAAGCGGAGGCGGAAACTATACAGGCGGAATCTTTACGTGGCCGGTCGCAGATTCCTCCGCCTATATTTCCAGCTATTACGGCCCGCGGACCGATCCCTATACCGGCTTCCACGGGGGGATTGATTTTACCTGCTCCGGCGCTATGGGGAAGAGCCTGTATGCTGCGGGGAGCGGTACGGTCATCTACGTCAACTCCACCAATACATGGGGAAGCGGCTGGGGTTATCACATCATCATTGACCACGGGGACGGCCTGACCACACTGTATGCGCATATGGGCTCCGTCGCCGTATCCGTAGGGGAGACCGTATCGCAGGGGCAGTACATCGGGACGATTGGGATGACCGGGAATACGTATGGTCCGCACTGCCATCTGGAGGTCCGGATCAACGGGGATCGAACCAATCCTGCCCCCTATTTCGGGTTATAACTGAGTGAGCGTGAGGAGTTCGATATGAATAGGAAAGTTTCAGTTTCAACCGCAGTCGCCCTGATCTTTCTGGCAATCGCCGGAAGCGTTGCCGCGACCTTTGCCGTATCCATGAGCCTGTATAACAAGCTGATCCCCAATTTGACCGACCGTTCGGATATGTACAATAAGCTGGAGAATCTGGACTCCATCGTCAACGAGAAATATTATTATGAGATTGACGGCTCCGCCCGGAACAATGCGATGGCCGGCGGCTATGTGGAGGGGCTGGGAGATTCCGGCAGCTTCTATATGTCTGCGGACGAGTATGTGGACTACGACGCTGTAATCCGGGGAAAGAGCCTTGGAATCGGTGTAGACGCGGCCTATTCCGCTGAATCGGGCGGGCTGCTGATCAGCGAAGTATATGCCAATTCCCCGGCGCAGTCCTCCGGACTTCAAAAGGGCGATATCATCACCAGGGTGGAGGATGAGGCCGTCACAGCGGAGAACGCCGCCGACAAGCTGGCGATGCTTCAGGGCAGCAGGCTCTCCAGTGTCAAGGTGAGCTTCGTGCATGGCGAAGAGGGAGAAAAGTCGGTCAGCGTAGCCAAGGGATATACGGCTCAGTCCGTTACCTATGAGAAGGTTGGAAACATCGGGTATATCCGGATCACCCATTTTTATGAGAATACCGTTACGCAGATGAAGGAGGCGCTGGATAAACTGGCGGCGCAGAATGTGACGGGGCTGGTGCTCGACGTACGCGATACATCGCAGGGGGATACGCAGTATGCGATCAGCACAGCCGATCTGTTTGTCCCGCTGACGGAGGGGTCCGCTCTGGTGACCGCCTATGATAAAAAGGAGGCCGTTTACCAGACCTTTTCCTCCGATGCCAACAGCGTATCCTATCCCATGGCCGTCCTGACCAATGACGGGACCGCCGGTCCGGCGGAGATTTTCGCCGTGACGCTGCGGGACTTTGGCGGACAGCTTGTGGGGCAGAAGACGGCGGGAGTCGGCACGATGAGTGAAATTTTCCAGCTGAACGATGGGTCGGCGGTCAAGCTGACGGTGGCGGTTTTAAAGCCCTATAAGAGTGAGATCTATGATGGGATCGGGCTGGAGCCGGATATTCCGGCAGAGCTGAGCGCTGAGCAGAGGGCGAATTGGAAGCTCCTTTCCCATGACGAGGACACACAGCTTCAGGCGGCGCTCGCCTACCTGAATGGGACCGGTTCTTCCCGTACCGTCCAATAAGAGATGTGGGTTCGGTCATTGTGCATGGTAATAGTTCAAAAGAGCTTCATAATCTATTGACAAATGCTAAGGGTTACGGTATCATATCCTTAGAGAACAATGATTATAAAGCTGCCATAGAGAGGCTTACAGGCAAAGAGTACAGGGCAGATCAACCGGCCGCCGGGCAGGTTGTTTCTGCCTGTTTTTTATTTTAGCCCCTTTCCGGCGCTTTTGAGTAAGGGAGGCAATAGATGATGGCAAAATACGTTTTATCCCTCGATCAGGGGACGACCAGTTCCCGGGCTATTCTGTTTGACCGGCAGGGGCAGATCGCCGGAAAGGCGCAGTTTGAGTTCAACCAGATCTATCCGCAGACCGGCTGGGTGGAGCACGATCCCATGGAGATCCTGTACAGTCAGTTCCAGTCGATTACGTCTCTGCTCTCTTCCGGCGGCTTTAAGGCGGAGGAGATCGCCGCGATCGGTATTACCAATCAGCGGGAGACGACGATCCTTTGGGACCGCCAGACCGGTAAGCCTGTCTATAACGCGATTGTCTGGCAGTGCCGGCGGACCGCCCCCATGTGCGAGGAGCTGAAAAGCCGCGGTCTGGAGCGGTATATCAAGGAGAAAACCGGCCTTCTGATCGACGCGTATTTCTCCGCGACCAAGATCAAATGGATCCTGGACAATGTTCCGGAGGCGCGCCGGCTGGCAGAGCGCGGCCGGCTCCTGTTCGGTACAGTGGAGACGTGGCTGATCTGGAACCTGACGAATGGCGCCGTCCATGTGACGGACTATTCCAACGCATCCCGTACCATGCTCTTTGACGCGGACCGCCTCTGCTGGGATCCCCGCCTGTGTGAGGAGCTGGAGATCCCGATGGATATTCTCCCAAGGGTTGTCCCCAACAGCTGTATTTATGGAGAGGTCGCACCCGGAGTGCGCGGTCTGGAGGAGCTGGCGGGCATCCCGATTTCCGGCGCGGTGGGCGACCAGCCGGGGGCACTGTTCGGGCAGGCGTGCTTTGAAAAAGGGCAGGCGAAGAACACCTACGGTACCGGCTGCTTTCTGTTGATGAATACCGGGGAGGAGCGGGTCCGCTCCCGGAATAATCTGATTTCCGGCGTTGCGTGGGGGATCGGGGATAAGATTACCTATGCGCTTGAGGGCAGCGCCTTTAATGCCGGCAGTGTCATCAAATGGCTGCGGGATGAGCTCCACCTGATTGACAATGCCCGCCGCTGTGATGAGCTGGCGGAGAGTGTGGAGGATGCCAACGGCGTCTATCTGGTTCCGGCATTCACCGGTCTGGGGGCGCCGTACTGGGATATGTATGCCCGCGGATGTATTGTGGGCCTGACGCGCGGCGTCAATGCCAAGCATATTGCCCGCGCGGTTCTGGAGTGCATCGCCTATCAGATGACCGATCTTCTCAAGGCCATGGAGAACGACGCGGGAATCCGCCTGCAGGAGCTGCGGGTGGACGGCGGCGCGAGCGTGAGCAATATCATGATGAAGGTTCAGGCCACTATGATTAACGTCGGCGTCAACCGGCCTAAAACAGTCGAGGCTACGGCGCTGGGAGCGGCCTATCTGGCAGGTTTGGCCGTCGGGTTCTGGGACAATCTGGATCAGCTGGAGGCCAACCGGGATGTGGATCGCCTGTTTACGCCCAGCATGGATCCCATCCGGCGGGAGAAGCTCTATCGCGGATGGAAGCGGGCGGTAGAACGCTCGCTCGGCTGGGCAGTGCCCGAGGAGATGGAATAATTCTCTGGTAAGAGGCCCTGGCATCAGGGAGACGATATATTGTAAAACAGCAGGAGGTAGTTATGATGGCAAAAAGTATTGTGGATTGGAAAACTATTACCGACTTTGTGACGGATGCCTTTGTGGGGGTCGGCGTGCCGCGTGCGGACGCGGAGATCTGCGCGGATGTCCTTTTGGAGTCCGATAAGAGGGGGATTGAGTCCCACGGCGTCAACCGTTTTAAGCCGATCTATATCGACCGGATCAACGCCGGGATTCAAAAGCCCGTGACGGAGTTTGAGATCCTGCGTGAGACTCCCACCACCGCCGTGGTGGACGGCCACGACGGGATGGGACAGGTTGTCGGCTATAAAGCGATGACCATGGCGATCGATAAGGCGAAAAAGTACGGTATGGGGATGGTTGCCGCCCGCAACTCCTGCCATTACGGCATTGCGGGATATTATGCGACGATGGCGACAAAGGCCGGCATGATTGGAATCACCGGCACCAATGCCCGCCCGTCCATCGCGCCGACCTTCGGCGTGGAGAATATGCTGGGAACCAACCCGCTGACCTTTGGGATGCCGACAGATGAGGATTTCCCCTTTGTGCTGGACTGCGCGACCTCCATCACCCAGCGCGGCAAGCTGGAGTATTACTCCCGCATCGGGAAGTCCACCCCGGCGGGGATGGTCATCGGGCGCGACGGCTCCGCGATGACGGATACGGACGATATTCTCGTCAAGTTGAATACCAAGGAGGCGGCGCTTGCACCGCTCGGCGGCATCGGAGAGGAGCTGGCGGGCTACAAGGGCTATGGCTACGCGACGGTGGTTGAGATCCTCTCCGCGGCGCTGCAGCAGGGCAATTACCTGACCATGCTGACCGGAATCGGGGAGAACGGGGAAAAGGTTCCCTACCATCTTGGCCACTTCTTTATCGCAATTGATACGGAGGCGTTCATGGGCCTGGAGGCGTTTAAAAAGACTGCCGGAGACATTCTCCGCGCCCTCCGTGCTTCTCAGAAAGCGCCGGGAGAGGAGCATATCTTTACCGCCGGGGAGAAAGAGTGGAACGTCTGGCTGGAGCGTAAGGACAGCGGTGTCCCGATCAACGACGCCGTTCAGAAAGAGCTGTGTGCGGTGCGCGACGCCCTGAATTTGACCCAGTACCAGTTCCCGTGGGAGGCATAACGCCATATTGCTGAATCATCATAAGGAGTGTTAACATGGATTACGCAAAGGAATCATTACGCCTGCACTATGAGTGGAAAGGCAAGCTCGAGGTCACGCCCCGGGCGACCGTGAACAATCAGGAGGAGCTTTCTCTGGCCTATACGCCCGGCGTGGCCCAGCCGTGTCTGGAGATCCGGGATGACATCAACAAGTCCTATGAGCTGACCCGTCGCTGGAATACCGTTGCGGTAGTAACGGACGGCACCGCCGTCCTTGGACTGGGCGATATCGGCCCCGAGGCCGGTATGCCGGTCATGGAGGGCAAGTGCGTGCTCTTCAAAGCGTTTGGTGATGTGGACGCGATCCCCCTGTGTATCCGTTCCAAGGAGGTCGATGAGATCGTCAATACCATCGCGCTGCTGGCGGGGAGCTTTGGCGGCGTGAATCTGGAGGACATCGCCGCGCCGCGCTGCTTTGAGATTGAGCGCAGGCTCAAGGAGCGCTGCGATATTCCGATTTTTCACGACGACCAGCACGGTACGGCGGTGATTGTCTCCGCTGCGCTGATTAACGCCCTGAAGATTGTCAATAAGAAGCTGGAGGACTGCACGGTCGTATTCAGCGGGGCGGGTGCAGCCGGTGTTGCGATTGCAAAGCTGCTCATGAGCCAGGGACTGAAAAAGGTTCTCATCTGTGACCGCAAGGGAATCATCAGCGCGGATGATCCGGCTCTGACCCCGGCCAAGCAGGAGATTGCCTCTTTTACGAATGCGGAACACAGGCACGGCACTCTGGCCGATGCCATGGTAGGCGCGGACATCTTCATCGGCGTCTCCGCCCCCGGGATTGTCACGCAGGATATGGTGCGTTCTATGGCGAAAGACCCGATTGTCCTCCCGATGGCGAATCCGGTACCGGAGATTATGCCGGATCTGGCGCTGGCGGCGGGGGCCAAGGTGGTCGGTACCGGACGCAGCGACTTTGCCAATCAGATCAACAACGTCCTTGCGTTCCCGGGAATCTTCCGCGGGGCGCTCGATGTCCGTGCAAGCGATATCAACGAGGCGATGAAGATCGCGGCGGCACAGGCGCTGGCGGATCTCGTCAGCCCGGAGGAGCTCTGCCCCGAGTATATTATTCCCAAGGCATTCGATAAGCGCGTAGGCCCGGCGGGTGCGGCGGCTGTTGCCGGGGCGGCAA
>X72_Ural_Owl__coassemble_137_pt1 | contig 13327 bp, 11 predicted proteins | sample X72_Ural_Owl__metabat2_high_PE_004 | metagenome-assembled genome bin X72_Ural_Owl | reverse complement strand
GGGAAATAGGATCATCGATCACTTCTCCGATCTCCCGCAGGCTCATCTCCGGATTATCCCGGCGGATCAGCGCCACTTTCCGGAGCTGATCCGGCAAAAAGTCCAACCCGCGGCACCGTTCTATTTTACGGATCACCTCCACCTGCTGCATGGCGGCATCCACGGTACGCGTGATATTCGCCGTCTCAAAATTTGTCTTGCGGTTAATATTGTTCCGCATATCCTTATACATTTTGATCCCCATCATCTCAAGCGAGGATTGATTCGCCCCCATAAAAGTCAGCAGATCCTCAATGGATTCGCTGTCCTTAAAATAGACGACCCGCACCCCCTTGCGCACCACCATCTTGGGATGAAAGTCATGCTCTTCCAGCAGCTTCATCAAATCTTTGCAGATGTTCAAATAGGGAACAGCGAATTCAAAATGGTAATCTCTTTCCGGCGAGGTAACGGTTCCGCACGCTAAAAAAGCGCCGCGCACAAAAGCGCTCGCGCAGCAATCGTTGGCAATATTCCCACGGTTAAGGCGCAGGGCTCCGCTCTCCGCCTGACCAAAAGCGTCAAAAATCTGTTTCCGCTGAACCGGATCCGGAACTTCGACCAAATATTTTCCCCCATCGGACACGTGAAGCTCCGGAACAACTCCCGTAGCTTTTTCGACCATTCCGCGGTAACACTGCGCCACCTCCGAATAGTCCGACTGAATACAGATATCGTGTACCGAAAAGCACCGCCCAAAGAGGGTTAGGCCATAGGCTTGAGCGTGAATACAGCACTCATCCTGTCCATCGAGCTGAGTCAATTCTTTTTTTACCTCGTGTGAAAAGGACATAACATCACCATTATTATTTATTGATATCCCGGTGCGTCACGCTCACCGGAAGCGCCTGCTTCAAAAAATGATCCACCAGCAGCTGGGTAAAGGCAACGGAACGGTGGCGTCCGCCCGTACAGCCGATGGAGACAACAAGCTGGCTCTTCCCCTCTCCCCGGTAGAGCGGAATAAGATAATCGAGCAGATCGGTCAGTTTAGGAACCAGATCATGCGCCTGCGGAAATTTCATGACATAATCCCGAACCGGCTCGTCCAGCCCGGTTTTCTGCCTCAATTCCGGAATATAAAAAGGATTGGGGAGACACCGCACGTCAAAAACGAGATCCGATCCATTTGGGATGCCATATTTAAACCCGAACGACATCACATGAATCTGCATTGACGCATCCGGATTCTGTAAAAAAAGGGCTGTCAGCCTCTCCCGAAACTGTCCCACCGTAAACAGAGACGAATCAATGATATAATCCGCAGCCAGCCGGATGGGCTGGAGCATCTCACGCTCCGCTTCAATCGCCGCATCGATGGAGCCGCCGCTCTGCTCCAGAAGAGGATGGCGCCGGCGCGTCTCCTCATACCGGCGGTGGATAGTCGGCGTATCCGCATCGATATACAGGATCCTGTACGGGCACCGGATCCTCTTGAGCTCGTCCAGTGCGGAAAAGATATCCCGGAACAGTTCCCCTCCACGCGCATCCGTTACAACTGCCACACGGTCATGTCCCTCCTCCGACTGCATGAGCAGCTGGGCAAAGGTTGGAATCAGCTTGGGCGGCATATTGTCCACACAAAAAAAGCCAATATCCTCCAAAATATCGACCGTCCGCGATTTTCCGGCACCGGAAAGTCCGGTGATAAGGATCAGTTCCATCTTATCGCTCCATCTAATTTGATACCATCATGACCTCCGGCTCCAGCCGGATCCCTGTCTTTTCCAGAACCGTATTCTGAACCAGCCGGATCAATTCCAGCACGTCGCGGGCCGTGGCGTCTCCGGTATTAATGATAAAGCCCGCATGCTTCTCACTTACCTGGGCGCCTCCGATCCGTTTCCCTTTCAGTCCGCACTGCTCAATCAGCGTACCGGCAAAGTGATCCGGCGGCCGCTTGAATACGCTGCCCGCACTGGGATACTCCACCGGCTGCTTCCGGCGCCTCCGGCCGATCAGATCCTCCATTTTTGTCCGAATCCGGTCCGGATCTCCGGGCTTAAGCAAAAGCTCCACAGAGGTAACAATGCTGCGGTTCTGCTTATAGGCGCTGTTTCGATAACCAAAGTTCAGCGCCGCCCCCTCGAGCTCCCCGATCTCTCCGTCCGGTGCAACATGGCTGCATTTCACAATGACATCCTTCATTTCTCCGCCGTAGGCGCCGGCATTCATAAACGCCGCACCTCCGACGCTGCCGGGGACCCCATAGGCAAATTCCATGCCGGTCAGGCCGTGCTCCAGCGCAAAGCGGCAGAGCCGGGAAAGGCTCACCGCCGATCCGCAGACGATTCTTTCGCCGTCACATGAAAGGCTGGAAAATCCCTCCTCCAAATGGATCAAAATCCCGCTGTAGCCCGTATCGGAAAACAGGACGTTGCTCCCATTTCCGAGGATGAACGGAACCACGCCCTCTTCGGAACAGCACCGTGCAATGAGGGATAGCTGCGCAACATCCTTGGGTACCAGAACCGCTTCCGCTTCCCCTCCGATTTTAAATGTCGTCATGGTTTTCAGCGGTACATGCCGGCGTACTTCCACCCCATCCTCAACGGCGCGGGAACAAATTTTTTCCACTGACGACATTCCCATCCCTCCGATCAACGGTTTCACTCAAATATCCAAAAACGCCGCACCGATAATACCGGAATCATTGCCCAGCTGTGCGCACCGCAGAATGGTCTGGCTCTTGGCATACTCGGTATAGCGGTCGCGCTCCACCCGCTTGCTCAGCGGGATCAACAGGTTGTCGCCCTCATGGCTGATTCCGCCGCCGATGCACAGCACCTCCGGTTGGAGGGCATTGATGACGTTGACGATACCGCAGGCCAGATAGTCAATGTAACGGTCCACCACTGCCTTCCCCGCCGCATCGCCTTTTCGCATCGCGTCGAAAGCGGTACGCCCGGTAACCTTGGAATAATCATTGTCCGTCAGCTCCCACATCACACTGTCGTGGGCATGGCGCATCGCGTCCTTTGTCCGACGGATCAGTGCGGTCGCCGAGGAATACGCCTCCCAGCAGCCGCGCCGGCCGCAGGTACAGGGTTCGCCGTCCATCGCGATAACGGTATGCCCCAGTTCAGCCGCAATCGAATTGGCGCCTGAATAGATTCTCCCGTTGATAACGACACCGGAACCCACTCCGGTTCCAAGGGTAATGGCGACAAAGTCTTTCACGCCCTTACCCGCTCCCGCCAATGCCTCGCCAAAGGCGGCACAGTTGGCGTCGTTATCGATAAAAACAGGCTTTCCGAGCGCCTCGCTGAGTATGCTGCACGCGGGAACGCGGTCAAATTTCAGATTGTTGGAGTATTCAATAACGCCGTCCTCTTTATTGATTGCGCCGGGAGAGCCAAGCCCCACGCTCACAATCTCATCCATGGTAATTCCCGCATCCGCTGCCGCCATGTTGCAGGCTGTGACAATATCCGCAAAAATTTCCTGCGCACTGCGCGGGAGGGCTGTTTTCATTTTACCCCTGCCGACGATCCTGTATTCCTCATCCACCACGCCGACGGCGATATTTGTTCCACCCAGGTCAATTCCAATCCGATACATTCTTTCCTAATCCTCCAAAATAAAACGATAGTAATATTGAAACCCGCAGCCTGCGGCGCGGATCAATAAGCGTCCTTCCATGGATCCGGAGCAATATGCTCCGTGGGGACAATGTCCCCCTCCATTCCAAGCTGGAGCAGCAGCTCCTGTGCCGCATTATAGCCCATCTTTTTCTGACGATTGTTCATGGCCGCTATCTCAATAATAATGGCCAGATTCCGTCCCGGCTTAACCGGAATCACCGTCATCGGAACCTTGACATCCAAAATATCCACAAAGGTATCGTCCAGCCCCATCCGGTCGTACACCTTGCTGTTGTCCCACTGTTGAAGCTGGATGACCATATTGATCTTCTCCGACAGCTTGACCGCGCCCATTCCGAAGATGTTCCGGGCGTTGATGACTCCGATCCCGCGGATCTCCATGAAGTGCCGAATGTTGTCGGGCGAAGCACCGATCAGGGTGCTTTTGGATACCCGGCGGATCTCCACCGCGTCATCCGCAATCAGGCGGTGTCCGCGCTTAATCAGTTCTACCGCGGTTTCGCTCTTACCCACACCGCTGTCACCGAGAATTAAAACCCCCTCGCCGGACACCTCGATCAGTACGCCGTGGCGCGTGATCCTGGGAGCCAGCTCCGTATTCAGATACGTTATCAGCGAGGACATCCCGTTCGATGTGGCATCGCCGGTGCGCAGCAGCGGAACGCCGTACTTTTTAGCATAGCGTGTCAATTCCTTGAGGCATTCCATGTTGCGGGTAATCACGACGGCGGAGGGGCGGCGCTCCATCAGGCGTTCAATGCTCTTGCGCCGGTCGGCCGGAAACTGATTTTTCAGGTACCCGTATTCCGATAATCCAAGAAACTGGATCCGCTCCGGATCAAAGTATTTGTCGTCACTGGCCAGAATCAGTCCCGGACGGTTCACATCGCAGCAGGTAATATAGAGATCGGACGGTTCCTTGGGGGTGAAGAGAATCTCAAAGCTGTTATCCTTGATAACCTTTTCCAGAGAAACCGAATACTTATCTGTCATCAGCCGTCACCTCCACAGAATACTTTATTCCGTTCTATTATAAATCAGAACCCGAAAACTTCCAATACCTTTTTTTACTTTTTCGCTGAAATCGTGCAGTTATCATTGAATTTTCCACCAAATCGTTGTATGATAAACAAATAATACCAAACCACAAGGAGTTTGCAGGAATGAATCTGAAAGTCGGACTGATGAACGATGCTTTCCCCCCGACGCTCGACGGTACATGCACCACCATTCTCAACTACGCCACGATTATTCAGGAAAAGTTCGGACGGAGCGTTGTCCTTACGCCCCGCGTTCCCGGAGTGGTGGACAACTATCCCTTTGAAGTCTATCGCTACGACTCTTTTTCTTTTTCCTATCGGGATGAATACCGCGTAGGCTGGCCCTTCCGCCACGCCCTGCGCGAACAGGCGGCCAGCAAAAACCTGGATATCCTCCACTTTCACTGTCCACTCGCCTCCGCCGTATTCGGCCGTTGGATCGTCCAGCAGAGAAAAATCCCCATGGTAGCCACCTATCACACCAAATACGATTATGATATTCGCAAGCGCGTTCCCACCCAGTATTTACAGGAGTGGGCGCTCGGCTTCATCGTGCGCAATATCAGTCGGGCGGACGAGGTCTGGGCTGTGAGCGAGGGAGCCGGGGAAAACCTGAAAAAAATCGGCTATCAGGGCGATTATATTGTTATGCCCAACGGTGTGGATTTCCCCCGGGAACGTGTGGTCGATGCGGAGAGGCGAAAAATCGACCAGCTCCATCACCTCCCCTCGGGCATCCCGGTGTACCTGTATGTAGGGCGGATGATGTGGTATAAGAACATCCGTGTTATTCTCGACTCCCTTAAAAGGCTGAAAGACGACGGACGTGATTTCCGCCTGATTATGGTGGGGAAAGGATCGGATGAAAATGCAATCGACCGATATATTGCGCGGCTCGGCCTGAAAGACCGGATTATCCGCGCCGGCAAGGTTCGGGATCGGGAGCTTCTGCGCGCCTATTACAGCCGGGCCGATCTCTTTTTGTTCCCCTCGGTATTCGATACGCATGGAATCGTCGTACGGGAGGCCGCCGCCTGCGCCTGTCCCTCCCTGCTGGTCCGGGGAAGCAGCTCCGCCTATGGCATAACAGAAGCGGAGGACGGATTTACCGCCGCGGAAAATCCGAACCAATTCGCCCGAAAAATTGCGGAGCTTACGGATCATCCCGACCGTCTGCGCGAGGTTGGCCGCGGCGCAATGAACAGTCTCTATCTCTCATGGGAGGATGCCGTCACCGCAGCCTACCGGCGGTACGAAAACCTCTGTGCCAACTGGAAATACCCCCTCCCATGCCATTCACAGCTGAAATAACGGCAGCGAAAGAGGACCCGCCTTGAGCGGGTCCTCTTATTCTCTCCATCTGTTTTCCGTTCAGCCGATCGGCCACCGGTTTCCGGAGTTCAGGATTCCGCCGCCCGCTTTCCGCGGGACATCCGTTCCCGCTGTTCGCGATCCTTTTCATCGGATTTTTCCTCGCTGCGGATAAACAGAATGAGGAACACCAAAAAGAGCAAAAGACAGCAGAAGAAAATGGAATACAGCCCATAGAGCTCCGTCATATAAAATCCGATTACGGCCCCAATCAGGAAGAACAGGATGATTCCGAAATACTGGAGCGCCCGGCGAAGGAAGCCCCCCTCTCCGGTATGAAAAAACCGAAAGAGCAGTTCCGTCCCACTCCGCAGATTGCCGGTACACATCGTAGTGGCAAAAGCGTTGCCGTTGACCTTCCGGAAGCTTTCCACCTGTAAAGAGCAGATAAAGGAGACCGCCGTATAAGCGGCAAGATCCAGTGTCCCCTGGGGGATAAAGGCAACCCCAAGAAGGACAAAAATTTCCACCAGCAGGACGATCTGCCGCCAATGGATCGCCGGGCGGCGCTTAAAATAGCTTTTAATGGCCTCCGCCACCATCACCCCTACCGCAAAGGAGAGAATCGGGACCAGATAATACACAACTTTTTCCCATTGGCCGGAGGCAATATTCATGCCTAACAAAACAATATTCCCCGTCTGGGCGTTCGCAAAGACCCCACCCCTGGCAATATACGTATAGGCGTCCAGAAAGCCGCCCACGACCGCCAGCATGGAACCGATCAGGAACGTTTCAGACATCTGTTTTTTGGATTGCAGTCTCAATGCCATCACTCCCCGGAAAGCATCCGGGGAGGAGCCCTCCGAAAAGGCGCTCCCCCCCTCCATAACAATTCTTTTACAGCTGCGGATTCACGATCTTCGCCCCGCCGACAGGGCGGATATTCAGAACATAGCAGGATTTCTCCCCAAAGATTTTCTGCATTTCCTCTGTGTAGGAATCCAGACATTCCAGGGGGACAAATGCCTGAATGGTCCCGGCGAAGCCGCCGCCATGCACACGCCACGCACCTTTGCCTTTCAGCAGCCGCTCACTGACGGCAAGCCCGAGAGAGACCGGCTGCTCGGACGGAGACTGGGTCGTATAGACATTCTGATTGTACATATAGGAGGAACGGCCGCTGTCGATCACATTCCGCTTAAACCGTTCAAAATCCCCGGATCGAAGCGCCTGCGCGTCGGAATCCACCCGGCGGTTCTCCGTGTAAAAGTGCATGGCACGCAGGACAGCCCGCTCTCCGAGCTTCTTCCGCAGCTCCGGAATCGCCGCGAAAAACTTCTCTTCCGGGACGTCGCGCAGAACCTTGCAGCCAAACTCTCCGGCCACCGCCTCCATCTCCGACCGGACAGCCGCATAGTCGTCTGTCAGATTGGAATGGCTTCCGCCCGTATCCACAATACAGAGCGCATGATTACAGGCGGCAAAGTCAAAGCCGATCTTCTCAATCACCGGCTTTTCCGGATCGGCAAAATCAATCTCTACAAATCCGCCGACCGAACAGGCCATCTGGTCGAGCAGGCCGCACGGCTTAAAAAAGTAAACATTTTCCGCATACTGGGAGATCTTGGCGATCTCCACGCTGTCAATTTTCCCATCATTGTACAAATGATTTAAAATCGTGCACACCAGAACCTCAAACGCCGCCGAAGAGGACAGCCCGGAGCCTGAGAGAACTCTGGAGGCCGTCGCCGCGTCAAAGCCCCCGATCCGGTACCCAAGCTGTACAAACCGGGCGCAGATCCCGCGGATCAGAGCGGCGGAATGCCCCATCTCATCCTGATGGACGTTCAAGTCCCGAATATCCACCACATCAATCTCAAAGCCTGCCGATTTGACCCGGACAATCTGTTCCCCGTTGGGCGCAGCGGCGGCAACGGCATCCAGATTGACACTGGCCGCCAGGACCTTGCCGTGGTTGTGGTCGGTATGGTTCCCGCAGATCTCCGTACGTCCGGGAGCCGTGTACAGCCCCACGCTGCGCCCGTTGTCCCCATATTGGGCAACGAAATCCTCGATGACCTTTGCATAGCGGGCCCGCTGCTCCGGCAGGACATTGTCATATACGTATACACTCCTGAGCGCGGAATCCAATTCCCCCGCCATGAGCTTTTGCTTTGCCTGTTCGATTGCTGTCATAAAGACGTCCTCCTATTTCTTTAACGACTGGCGCCGTTTGATTTCCTTGATCCGCTTTTCACGGTTCGGCTGTTTTTTCTCCCGTTTAATCCGGGCGAGTACTTTATTGATGGACAGGATAATGGCCCCCGACAGGATCAGCAGCGCGACGACCGGCCCGATAAACCGGAAAGAAAATGGATTGAACACGTTGCGGCCGATATACGTATAACCGATCAAACGCGGGGCAAATCCGCCCAGAGAGATAAATGAATACTCCAAAAAGGGGAAACGGAGCGACCCGTAGACAATACTGGTCGAATTCAGCGGCACGATGGGCGTCAGCCGCGTCAGGAACAGCAGCAACGGATTCCCCCGCCCATAATGCTCCACCAGCTCCCATGCGCCGTCATACTTTGCCATAAACTTCTGGAATGCGCCTCCGCCCTGCCTCACGCCGCGGTTATAGGCCATACTGTTCATCAACACGATCCCACCCATGTTGATCAGGAACGAGTAGGGCATGGGGAACATGGCCCCGGTAATCAGGCAGATGGCCGAGATTGGGAAAAACGGCACCCATGCCCGCAGGAAAAAAAGGACCACGACGGCAATCAGCGCAATCCATCTATTCCGGATGGAGAGAATAAAGGCCTCAAATTCCTCCAGTGCTTTCGAGGCCGTGGCCAGCATTTCCTGTACCGCCGGAATCTGAATAATCAGATAGAGAAACAGCAATACCCCGGCCGCAGTGAAAAGGAGGATTGAAATGCCGTTCATGATTTTTTCACGGTACTGCTTCAGCGTCATTTTTCTCCCCCTCATTGTCAAACTGCAGTCCTGATTATTTTATAACAGAACCCCCCGAAAATCAACCGGTTCTTTAAAACACCGCGTCCGCCGCACGGGTTTTGAAGATATACCCCTCGTCCTCCATCAGCTGGACGCCGCCGAGCACCTTTCCGATCCCCCTGGCCACACAGTTGACCGCATCGTCCGCCACCTGCGTATGGATTCCCGTCCGGTTGTAAATCATCCGGTCCATCCCGTACAGCAGGGAGCCTCCGCCCGTCAGAATAATCCCTTCCGTCGCGATATCGGACGCCAGTTCCGGCGGCGTAAATTCCAGCACCGAGGTCAGCAGAGAACAGATCCGGTCCAATGACTCCCGCAAAGCGGAATACACCTCCGCCGAAGTGATCTCGAAGCTGCATGGCATTCCGCTGGCGTAGTCTTTTCCCTTGACGGTCATGGCGACCTCTTCCTCCCGGAGATAGGCGCAGCCGATACTCCTTTTAATGTGCTCTGCCGTCCGTTCGCCGATCAGGATACCTTTCCGGTAGCGGACATAACGCATGATTGCATCGTCAAAGGCGTTTCCGGCCACTTTGATAGAGCTGGAGATCGCGATGCTTCCCATGGTGATGACAGCCACATCCGTGGTCCCGCCGCCGATATCCACGATGATCGTCCCATAGGGATGGGAGATATCGATCCCCGCCCCGATCGCCGCTGCAAGCGGTTCCTCAATCAGCCCTGCTTTTCCCGCTCCGGCCGCAATAGCGGCGTCAAGAAGGGTATGGCGCTCCAGATTGGTGATCGTGCTCGGCATACAGACAATGACCTGCGGCTTAAAAATGGCATAGCGGCAGATCTTTTCCACATAGTATTCGAGCATCCGCCGGGTCACCCCGAAGTCGGAGATCACGCCGTTGCGCATCGGCTTGATGACCCGGATGGAATCCGGATTCTTTCCCACCATCTCATAGGCGTGTTCGCCAAGGCAAATCAGCGAGCCGTCCGCCGTATTGCACGCAGCTACGGATGGCTCGGAAAGGACGATTCCCTTTCCGCTGACATAGATCTGCACCGAGGTCGTACCGAGATCAATTCCAATTTTCATCCCAAACATCAAGTCACCTCAAACGGCTCCCGCCACAAACAATACATAGAATAATGCTACTGGAATTATGCTCATTTGTCAACCCGCCCATTCCTTTTTTCCGGCAGCGTGATTGCCGCACACAGCAGATGCACGCTCTGCGCCCCGGAAAACATCAGGACTTTGGCACATTCCACAGCCGTACTCCCCGTAGTAAAGACGTCGTCCACCAGCAGAATCCGGCACCCCTCCACCGGGGCGTTCCGCCGGACGCAATAAGCCCCCAGTACGTTGGCCCGCCGCTCCTCTGCCGTCAGGCTGTGCTGAATCTGCGGCTCAAACTCCAGATCAAGCAGAGAGCGATACGGAATTTCCAGCCTCCCCGCCACCTGCCGCGCCAGTTCCTCCGACTGATTAAAGCCACGGGAGCGCCGTTTTTTCCGGGACATGGGAACACAGGGATCCAGTCCCAGTCCATCCCCGCAAAGGCCTCCCGGAGAGAACGCGCCATTTCCCCGCCCAGCACCCGGGCCGGATATGGATCCCGCTTCAGCCGGTAGACCGCTCCGCACACCGCCCCCTCGAAGTAAAACGGCGCCGTGAGGCCCCGGTAATATTTGGGCGGCCCCTTTTCGGAACAGGTACAGTCCGGCCTGCTCCGTCCGCACCGGATACAGCGCGGTTCCCGGATCCGCTGATCCTCCGCACTGCAAGAGCCGCAGGTCCGCTCTCCGGTCGCGATTACCTCCCCGCAGTAGGGGCATCGCGGCGGATACAGAATATCCAGCGCCCTCTCTGCCCACCGGCCCCAATCAGCCATCCGCCGTCCCATCCTCTCCCGCCAGGAGAGCCTTCAGTGCGGAGTAACGTCGGATCCTGCGGACATTCCGGGTCATCCTGCGCACCTCTTCCTCCGCACCCACCAAAATCATCTGATTTTTCGCCCGCGTGACTGCCGTGTAGAGCAGGTTGCGATAGGCAAGATTGGGAACGACCTGAAAGACCGGCATAATGACGGCGCTGAACTCACACCCCTGGCTCTTATGGACGGTAATGGCATAGGCGAGCTCCAGTTCCCCCGCGGATTCCACCGGATAGATCGCGCGGCGCTCGTCAAACAGCACCTCCAGCACCCCGGCCGCTTTATTGATCCCCTTTAATATCCCAATATCGCCGTTATAGATCCCGGCACTGATATGCTCGTTTCCATACTCATCCAGATAGGAATATTGAATATCATAATTATTTTTAACCTGCATCACCTTGTCCCCCTCCCGGAGCACATGGTCAAAAATCCGGATCTCCTTTTTATCCGGACCGGGAGGATTGAGCTGTTCCCGGAGCGCATCGTTGAGGGAAACGGTCCCCAGCCGCCCCTTTCTCGAGGGACACAGCACCTGAATGTCCGCCACGGGAGAATAACCGTACGCCTCCTTGAGCCTCCGGCATGCCAGATCACACACCGTCCGTTCCACTGCCTGAACACTGGAACGGGCCATAAAAAAGAAGTCGCCGTCGTGCGAGGAGAGCTCCGGCAGCTCCCCTTTTACGATCCGGTGGGAGTTGGTGACGATTTTACTCTCCATCGCCTGACGGAATACCTCCGTCAGCTCCACGACAGGAAGCTTGCCGGAGGCGATCAGATCCCCCAGCACATTCCCAGCCCCCACCGGGGGAAGCTGATCCGTATCCCCAACCAGAATCAGACGGCATCGGCGCGGAATCGCCTCCAACAGACTGGAAAAGAGGAGAACGTCCACCATAGAGAGCTCGTCCACAATCAGCGCGTCGGCCGGGATCGGATTTTCCCGGTCGTGGACAAAGGTACGGTTCCCCTCCCCGTCAAAAGTGACCTCCAGCAGGCGATGAATCGTCCTGGCCTCCCGCCCGGTCAAATCGCTCATCCGTTTGGCAGCCCGTCCTGTGGGAGCCGCCAGCGCCACGCGCTGGCACTCGCTCTCCAGCAGATCGAGAATCCCGCGTACCGTCGTGGTCTTTCCAGTCCCCGGACCGCCTGTGAGAATCAATAATCCGGCTGTGGCCGCCGTCAGAATCGCCTCCCGCTGGCGTTCGCCATACCGGAGGCGGTTGCGTTCCTCAATGGCGTCCAGTTCTGTCTCCGGGGCTGTGAGCGGAGCCGGCGGATGCGCCGCCATATCGTCGAGCTTGTCCGCGATGGAACGTTCCGCGGAAAAAAACTCGGGCAGAGAGAGATATTCTCTTCCCCCCAGCAGAAAAGAATCCACCCGTCCCTCCCGAACCAGCGCCTCCACCTGCCGCTCAATCGCCGCCGCCTCCACTTCAAGGAGCGCCCCTGCCGGAACCGGAAGCTTTTCCCTCGGGACGCAGGTATGGCCATTGTTTGCGTTATGGCGCAGGACAAAGAGAATCCCCGCCCCGACCCGGTTGGGGGAATCCGGCGGGATGGAAAGCCCCTGCGCCATAGCGTCCACCCGGGTAAAATCGTCTACTATTCCCTCCCCGCACAGGAGATAGGGATCCGCCTTGATCCGCTCCAGCGCGTCCCGTCCAAACGCATGATAGGCCCTCATACACTCCTCCGGGGAGAGGCCAAGCGCGGAGAGTTCGATCACCGCCTCCCGCATGGAGAATTTCCGCTCAAACGCCTCGGAAATCTGCCGGGCCTTCTTCATGGTGATCCCCTTGATCCGGGTGAGCTCCTCACAGCGGGTGCTGAGGACATCAAACGTGTCGCCTCCAAATTCCGTGACGATCTTATAGGCCGTGGACGTCCCAATTCCCTTGACCGCACCGGAGGAAAGATACTTCAGCATGGCCTGCGTATCCGCAACAAACGACCGCTTACTGCTCAAGGCGTGGAATTGCCGCCCAAATACAGGATGCTGCTCCCACCTTCCCTCCATATCCAGCCATTCGCCTGCGGCCACGGCGGGAAATACGCCGATAACGCTGACAAGCGTATTGTCAGCGTCCACATCCAGCACGGCAAATCCGGTATCCTCTTTGACAAAGGAGACGTTCTCCACCTGCCCGCATAATTTTTCCATCTCCGGACTGTTCATGGTCAACTTCCCTTAACTTTCCTCCTGAAAATATCCGCCCACCTCATTTACCGGACAGTAACGGACCTTTTCCAGCTCCGAACAGACGATCTCCGCCGTACACCGGGCGTCCTCGGACAACCCGCAGTCCACCGCCAGCAAACCGGTGCCGATCAGCTGCGCCCTAAAATGAGCTCCCCGAATCATACATTCCGCATCGCTGTGATCCATCGACGGGGAGAGCAGAAG
>X72_Ural_Owl__coassemble_136_pt1 | contig 13379 bp, 10 predicted proteins | sample X72_Ural_Owl__metabat2_high_PE_004 | metagenome-assembled genome bin X72_Ural_Owl | reverse complement strand
CTCCAGCTTGGGGCTGGGTTCGTCCGTCTCCAGCGCCTCACGGACACAACTGCGGATATGGGCCTGAAGAATCTGCTGATTGGCGCTTTTGAGCAGGGCCTGAGTGGCCATCAGCTGGGTGGAGATATCCACGCAGTAGCGGTCCTCCTCCACCATTTTCAGGATGCCGTCCAGCTGTCCCCGGGCGATTTTCAGCTTGCGCGTGATGTCGGAATGGTTGGCTTTCATACGTCCTCCATTCCCGTGACGTCATATCCGGCCCCGGTTACAGCGGAAGACAGCACGCTGTCCGTCACAGTCTCATCGACGCTGACAACGGCTCTTTTTTCCTTTAGATGGACCTCTGCGTCCGATACGCCGGACACTGCCAAGAGCGCGTCCTGAACATGCTTGACACAGTGGGCGCACATCATGCCTTCAATATAAATGATTTTTTTCATAACCGTCACTCCTTTTTTATTTGCATCCGGCGCTTCCAATTTGAAAGTACGGATGGAATCCGGTTGTATTGTTACCGGAGCGGATTCCGAAGAATTGTCCGGGAATCCGGGCTTGAAGAAACGCAGTCGCAGCGCATTCGTCACCACGAACACCGAGCTGAAGCTCATAGCCAGCGCTCCGATCATGGGGCTGAGCTTCAGGCCGAAAGCCGGATAAAAGATCCCCGCCGCGACCGGGATCCCGACCGCATTGTAAAAGAAGGCCCAGAACAGGTTCTGCTTGATGTTGCGGATGACGGCGCGGCTGAGCTGAATGGCGGCGGGGACGTCCATCAGGTCGCTCTTCATGAGGACTACATCGGCGGATTCGATGGCAATATCCGTCCCGGCCCCAATGGCGATTCCCACGTCCGCCCGCGCAAGGGCAGGAGCGTCGTTGATCCCGTCGCCCACCATGGCAACCTTTTTGCGTGATTCCTGAATTCGCCGGATCTCCCGTTCCTTATCCTGCGGCAATACCTCGGCAATCACCCGGTCCCCACCGACCTGCCGCAGCATGGCACGCGCCGTTTTCTCGTTGTCCCCGGTGAGCATCACCACTTCGATCCCCATCTTTTTCAGCTGGGCTACCGCCCGATGGCTGGAGGGCTTGACCGGATCCGCCGCCGCGATGATTCCGATCAGCTTTCCGCCGCGCAGGAAAAACAGGGGTGTTTTTCCCTCGTCCGCCAACTCGGCCTCTTTTTTGCGAAGAGGCTCCGGATCAATCCCGGCCCGTTCCAGCAGCCGGCGGTTTCCGGCCTGACAGAGCGTGCCTTCCAATGTCCCCTCAATCCCCTCTCCGGGGATCTGACGGAACCCCGTCACAGGCAGGGCGTCAATTTTCCGGCGGGCCGCCTCGTCATTGATTGCCTCCGCGAGCGGATGCTCGGAGAGCTTTTCCAGCGAGTGGGCGATCTGGAGAAGCTCCAAAGAGGAGATGGAGCCAACGGCGCCGATATCGGTTACCACCGGTTTTCCCTGTGTGATGGTTCCCGTCTTATCCAAAACCACAGTGCGTACACTGTGGGCGGTCTCAAGGGCCTGTGCGGATTTAAAGAGAATACCGTTCGCCGCGCCGCGCCCGGTTCCCACCATGATTGCGGTCGGCGTGGCGAGCCCCAGTGCACACGGACAGGAAATCACCAGTACGGCAATCCCGATTGACAGGGCAAATTCCACAGAATATCCGGCGATCAGCCAGCCGATTGCGGAGGCCGCGGCGATGGCGATTACCACTGGGACAAATACACCGCTGACCTTGTCGGCCAGCTTGGCGATGGGTGCTTTGGAGCTGGTGGCTTCGTCGACCAGCCGAACAATCTGGGAGAGAGCCGTATCGTCGCCCACCTTTGTCGCCTGCATTTTGAAGTAGCCGGATCGGTTGATGGTGGCCCCGATGACGGAATCCCCGGCCTTTTTCTCTGCCGGAATGGATTCGCCGGTCAGCGCGGATTCGTCGATAGAGGCGCTGCCTTCCAGTATGACGCCGTCCACCGGCACAGTCTCGCCCGCCTTGACGATCAGGACGTCCCCCTTGAGAACCTCTTCGGCCGGAACCGTGCGTTCCTCTCCGCTGCGTTCAACCGTGGCGGTTTTGGGCGAAAGATCCATCAGCCGGGTAATGGCGTCGGAAGTTTTTCCCTTTGCCCGGGCCTCAAAAAATTTGCCGAGCGTAATCAGAGTCAGGATCATGCCGGCGGATTCAAAATACAGATCCATCATAAAGTGGTGAACTGTTTCCATATCGCCGTGCCCCATTCCGGAGCCGATCCGGAACATTGCATAAATTCCGTACACAACCGCTGCGCCCGATCCGATTGCAATCAGGGTATCCATATTTGGAGAACCGTGCAGAAGGGAAAGGATCCCCCGCCTGAAAATCCCGGCATTGGCCGCGAGGATGGGGAGCAGCAGCAGGAACAGCAGCAGTGAGAACGTCATCGCGTTTTCCACCCCCAGCAAAAATCCGGGGAGCGGCCAGTTCATCATATGCCCCATGGAAATATAAAAGAGCGGAACGGCAAAAATGGCGGACAGAATCAGGCGCCGCCGCACGCTGCGATATTCCTGTCGGGCGGTTTCATTCGGATCGGAGTGTGAAGCGGCCTCTCCCCGCCTGTAAGGGAGGGCATTCCGGGACGCCGCGCCATAGCCCGCGCTTTCCACAGCGGAGATGATGGCAGATGGATCGGTCTGCGCGTCCTCATAGGAGACGGCCATGCTGTTTTTCAGCAGATTGACGGAGACGGCGCACACGCCCGGTACACTTCGGACGGATTTTTCCACCCGGGCGGCACAGGCCGCGCATGTCATCCCGGTAACATCAAATTGTTCCTTTTTCATCAAATCCCTTCTTTCATGGAATGGCAGAAAAGGATAATACCATACCCCTGTAGGGTATTTGCGGATTCGAAATAAAAATACAGTAGAAGCTACTGTACCTTCCAGCGGGACGGATTGTATGTGAGGGAGTCGCCCTGCTGCTCTTTTATCATAGCGCATGACTGGGGAATTGTCAAGGGAAATTGCCCGGAACCGGATCTTTCCGGCCCCAACAGGGGGGCTTGGCCTCTGAATAATGAATTTTTTTGCGATATTCTCATAAAACGGCAGAAAATCGGTATTCTATAAAATAAAGAGAAGCAGAGAAAGGCAGGGATTTATAGTGGTCAACTGTGAGAAGATCCGCGTTGTCCAGTACGGCTGCGGAAAAATGGCAAAGTACACACTGCGCTATCTGTACGAAAAGGGGGCGGAGATCGTAGGGGCGATTGATGTCAATCCGGAAATCGTCGGGATAGATGCGGGGGAATACGCCGGTCTGGGCATGAAGCTCAACGTCTCCATCCGGAGCGACGCGGAAGCCGTGCTCGACGAGTGCGACGCAGACGTTGCCGTGGTCACGCTGTTCAGCTTTATGCCGGAGATGCAGCAGTCCCTGGAACAGTGCCTGTCCCGTGGGATCAATGTGGTGACCACGTGCGAAGAGGCGGTCTATCCATGGACCACATCATCCGCGATCACCAACCGGCTTGATAAAATGGCAAAGGAAAACGGCTGCACCATTACCGGAACGGGAATGCAGGATGTGTTCTGGATCAACTGGATCGGAGCGGTGGCGGGTGCAGTCCACCGGATTGATAAAATTGAGGGTGCGGTGAGCTACAATGTGGAGGAGTACGGCCTCGCGCTGGCAAAGGCGCACGGCGTGGGCCTGACACCGGAGGAATTTGAGGAGCAGATTGCTCATCCCGTCACACTGGAACCGGCCTATGTCTGGAATTCCAATGAGGCGCTGTGCAATAAGCTGGGCCTGACGATCCAATCCAACTCCCAGAAATGCATCCCGTATTTTTACGATCAGGATCTCTGGTGCGGGACGACCGGCCGGATGATTCCGAAGGGGAACTGTATCGGCATGAGCGCCGTAGTCACGACTCGGACTTTTCAGGGGCCGGTTATTGAGACGCAGTGCATCGGAAAGGTGTATGGGCCGGATGACGGCGACTTGTGCGACTGGACCATCCGGGGGGAGCCGGATGCGTCGTTCCGCCTTTATAAGCCGGATACCCCGGCGCATACCTGTGCGTCTCTGGTCAATCGGATCCCGACCATTCTCAATGCACCTGCGGGATATATCACAGTGGAAAAGCTCGATGAACTCGAGCATCTGTCGTGGCCCATGCACCTGTACGTGGAATGATCTCACCCATTATTCCGGCGGAACGGCCGGAATGGATTGTAAAAACACCCGGATGGGCCGGGTGTTTTTTATGTACCGGCGGAGGACGCTCCGGCTGAAGCCGTCGGCGTATCCGGTCCGGCCCCCGTGTCGGTAACCGAAGCGATTTCCTCCCCCACCATCCGCCGGGTACAATACATGGAATCCTTTAAACGGCCCTCTGTCATCACAGGGGGCCGTTTGACATCGGGGATGCTTCCCAATATAATAGGAGAAAGATTATCACGCCGAGGTGTTTTATGGCAAATACGCAACAGTTGGAAACCAATGGAATGGATTTAAATGCCGTCGTAAGGCCGCTGCTCGAATGGTATTGGGAAAACCGCCGCATTCTCCCGTGGAGGAAAAATACCGATCCCTATCGCGTATGGGTATCGGAAATCATGCTCCAGCAGACGCGTGTGGATACGGTGATCCCGTACTATAACCGGTTTATGGAGCGGCTTCCGGATTTAAGAAGTCTGGCGGAGGTTCCGGAGGAGGAGCTCCTCAAGCTCTGGGAGGGGCTGGGATATTATTCACGCGTGCGCAATCTGCAAAAGGCGTCGCGCCGGATCATGGCCGAGTATGGCGGCGTGTTCCCCGGACGTTATGAAGATATTTTATCCCTGCCGGGGATCGGACCCTATACGGCGGGGGCCATTTCCTCCATCGCATTTGAACTGCCTGTTCCGGCGGTGGACGGGAATGTCATGCGGGTATTGTCCCGCGTGACAGAAAATGAGTCGGACATCGCCCTCCCGGCCACGAGGAAAGCGATGACGGTAGCGCTGGCAGAGATTTATCCGCAGGGGAACTGCGGGGATTTTACCCAGAGCCTGATGGAGCTTGGGGCTATCGTCTGTCTGCCGAACGGTGCGCCGCTGTGCGCCTCCTGTCCGCTGTCCGGGCTTTGCCGGGCCTGCGGGAGCGGAACACAGATGGATTATCCCGTTCAAAGCAAGAAGCTCCGCCGCCGCCGGGAGGAGAAAACCGTTCTGCTTCTGCGCAGCGGAGATTGGGCCGCGGTGCGCCGCCGCGGAGAGGGCGGCCTGCTCGGAGGGCTGTGGGAATTCCCCTGTCTGGACGGCGGAATGGAGGAATCTGAGGTCCATGCCTGGTTGGCGGAGAAAGGGATGGAGCCGATCTGTGTGGAAAAGGCGGGGACGGGACGCCATATTTTTTCCCATGTGGAGTGGCAGATGACCGCCTATCGCGCGCTCTGCGGTGCGGCTGTCCCGGAGCTGGAGTGGGTGACGAGGGAAGAGCTGCGGGAGCGGATTACACTTCCCACCGCCTTTAAAAAGTTTTACCGACTGCTGGAAGAGAGATGGGATTGACCCTTTTCCGTCGCCGGTACGGGCGGAGAGAGAAAACGGCCCCCGTTCATGCGGGAGCCATGGCAGGGAAAAGTGTGCGGAAAGACGGCGTGACGGGATGTCATGCCGTCCTTCTTCATTTAAAGGAACACGCGGAGGAAATTCGGTACGGAACCGAAAAAGTTTGTTCCAGGGCAGCCGCGCCGCCCAATGTAGTCATAACGCAGCCTTCAGCCGGCAGTTCAGCTCATGGAGCGCCGTGCGGTTTGAGTCCCAATGCAGCTTGGAACGCGCCGGTTCATAGGGCAGCCAGATACATTCAGTGTGTTCACAGGACAGCGTTATGCCTCCCTCACAGCGGAATCCAAAAGAATACTCCGGAACAACATAGGTATCCGGAGACCAGTTGCACCGGTACTGTTTAGGGAAAATGTCCGTTGGAATATAGCACATGGATTTCAGCTCTATGATGCTGTCCGTAAAAATTCCGGTTTCTTCCAGTATCTCACGCCCTGCAGCCTCGAGGGGGGCCTCATCGTCTTCTCCGCCGCCGGAGATGAACTGCCATTGATCGAAATCTGCGCGGTGAAAGATGCAGTACAGAGGAGCCCCCGCTCTTATCTTATACGGAATTGCGAGGATTTGAAATGGCGCTCTCATTGTTTTCTCCTTTCACGCGTTCTCTGTTTCAGCGCATGGAACGGCGTAAAGCCGCTCTGCCGCATAGGGATGGCAAAGACCGGAGGGGGAAATGCGCCGCTTATGTGCGCGCCCCGTCCGGCCTCTTCTTAAAATTTGTTGTACCGGCATCCTCAGCCCGTGCGGAATTATCCGCGGTATTTGGTGACGATGGCTTTCATATCTTCCATCTTCTTTTCCATATCCGCGACAAGGGCGAACTGTGTCCGGCAGCGGTCCAGATTATGCTCCGGATAGCGGGTCTGGAAATAGGTGTCGCCGTCCAGATAGTCGGTCAGGAAGCGCATTCCGCATTCAAAGGTCAGCAGCTTGGCGGAGAACGGCAGATAGTCGACTTCCATCGGGGTCAGGCTTTCTCCCGTGGCCTCCAGATACCCGCGGACGTATTGCTCAAACAGGTTCAGGTCCAGCCATACCTTGGACAGGTCCTTTTCATCCTCGGCGGCATGGTTGGCGCCGAAGCGGATGCTGTCGCCAAAGTCGTACAGGGAGAGGCCGGGCATGACCGTGTCCAGATCAATGACGCAGATTCCCTTGTTGGTCTTATTGTCGAACATAACGTTGTTGAGCTTGGTGTCATTGTGCGTCACGCGCAGGGGAAGCTTTCCTTCGGCAAGGAGATCTACCAGCACGTGTGCGTCCGCCTCGCGTTCCATGGCAAAGGCAATTTCCTTTTCCACGGTATCTTTCCGGCCGGATTTGTTTTCCGCAATCGCCTTTTTCAGGTTTTCAAAGCGCTTGGCCGTATTGTGAAAATCCGGCAGGCTCTCGTGGAGCTTTTCGCTGGGATAGTCGGCCAGACGGCGCAGAAAATCTCCGAACGCGCGCGCCGCATTGTAGAACACGGTGGGGTTCTCGATCTGCTGGCAGGTGTAGGCGTCCGTGATAAACCGGTACATCCGGTAGCATTCGCCCTGTGCGTTGCGGTAGTAGGCGGCGCCGTCCACTGTCTTAATCACGTTGAGCGTCTCGCGGTCCGGATCGCCGCCGTGCTGGAGGATATATGCGCGCAGATGCTCCGTCACGCCCAGGATGTTTTCCATCAGGCCGTCGGGGTCCTTAAAAGTGTCGGTGTTGATCCGCTGGAGCAGATAGGGCGTCCGGACGCCCTTTTCCTCAAATTCGATCCGGTAAGTGTAGTTGATATGGCCGTCGTGGATCTGGTTAAAACCGGAAAATGTTCCTTTCAGGCCAAAGTTCTCTTGAATTTCACGGGCGTCAAACGGGGTGTTCAAATTTTTCACGAACCTTTCTGAATCAATATGGTTTTATCCTTACAGCAGGATGATGTCTGCAAAGCAGCTGGGGTTGTGGAAACCGGGCGGGAGCGCGTCCACTGGGGAAAAGGCCGCGTAATGCGGGCGGGACGTCCGATCGCCGCATTTATAAAAATTGCCGCGCATGGCGCGCGCACGGGTATGGTAGCCTTCCCCGTACAGGGAGCGGAGGAATTCCTCGCTCAGATGGACGGCGACGCCCCAGCCTCCCTCCTCCCGGAACGCGTTCACTTCCGGGGAGAGCGGCGTCAGCTCGCGGACCCATTCCCGTCCCTCACGCGCAGGGCCGAACTGGCACAGAAACGCTCCGTTCGGATTGATCTCCACATTGAGATAGGAGTCCGACTGCTCCGGATAGGGATTGAGGAACAGCTCCAGGCAGCTGTCCTCGTAGACCGGCTCGTCCCGCCGGGTACATACGGCGCGCAGATCCGCCTCATTGGAAAAAGCACGGTAATAGATCCCTCCGTTCCGGACTGCGCACAGCCGGGCGACCGACCGGGGACGATAGGGGCGTTCCCCCTCCCAGTGGAACGAGTCGATCTGTGCGATGGGCGCGGTTTCAAAGCATGGGCCGCCCTCATAGATCGGAGCGGGGTAAACACGTTTTTCAGGCATAGTCCATTCCACCTTGAACGATTGATCTTTTCTGCTATTATATCGGTTTTCGGATTTCAAGTAAAGGGCTTTTTATAAAAATGGTCTCTCGGAACGCGGCGCTTGTAATCAAACGTAAATAATGATACAATTAAAGGGAGAAATAAAAGGGAAGCGGGGGAATCATGTTGCAGGCGCAGTTTTTACCCAAGGATCCGGACTGGAAGGTGTTTGAGAATTACCGGTCGCCTGTCTCCTACCAGCCGGGGCAGATGATTTATTTACAGGGGGATACCCCCACCGAGTTTTATTATCTGGTCAGCGGGAGTGTGACGATTTTCATGACCTCGGAGAGCGGCGCGCAGCGGACGCTGACCGTGATGGAGAGCGGGAACATTTTTGGAGAGGCCTCCTTTTTTGACGGGCTGGACCGGGTTTCCAGTGCCTGTGCCGCGACGGCGTGCCGTATCATCTCCATTGATAACGCACTGCTGACAGCCTGCTTCAGCCGGGAGCCGGAGCTGGCCGTGACCATGCTGCGCTATCTGAGCCGGACGGTACGCATGCTCTCCAACCAGCTCGACACGATCAGCTTTCTCCCGGCGAACAAGCGGATCGCGCGCATTCTGCTGGGATATGATGAGATCAGCCCGGGAAAACCGATCAACTGTACACAGGAAGAGCTTGGAAACATGACAGGGGCCTCCCGGGTAACGGTCAGCCGTGCGCTCAATGATTTTGCACACCGCGGCTGGATTGAGATCCAATACCGCCGGATCCGTGTACTGAACCGGGCCGGGCTGGCGGATTCCATGCAGGATGGGGCGGAGGCATAGGCCCGTCACAGCGTCCCGTCACGGAATGCCCGGACGAACCAGACGTCCGGCGCTTCAAAGGATTTTCCGTTGAGGTATTCCAGATGCTCTGCCGGCGTTGTAAACCGGAAGGTGAGCTTGTAGGAGTACAGGCACTGCTTTTTGTATCCATAGGGCTTATTCAGCCGGTTGGAGCCGTATTTTCCATCGCCGAGCAGCGGGTGGCCAATGCTGGCAAAATGCGCGCGGATCTGGTGGGTTCGCCCGGTGAGCAGATCGACCTCCGCCAAACTCAGCCCGTCCCGTTCCTCCAGAATCCGGTACCGGGTGCGGATGGCCCGGGCGCCCTCACAGGGCTGCTGCGTGACCGAAACGGCCTTTTTCTTTTCGTCCTTGACCAGATATCCCTCCAGCGTACCGGATTTTTTCTCCAAAATGCCGTGCAGGATACACAGGTAATATTTGCTCAGTTCGCGGTCCTTCATTTTTTGATTGAGCACGCGCAGGGTCGGCGCGTTTTTGGCCGCGATGACGATCCCGCCGGTATTTCGGTCGATCCGGTTAACAAGGGCGGGGGAAAAGGAATTTTCCTCCTTGGGGTCAAATTCGCCCCTTTCATAGAGATAGCGCTGGACGCGTGCAATCAGGTTGTCTCCATATTCGCCGTCTCCGGCATGCGACAGGACGCCGGCCTTTTTATCCAGCAGCAGGAGGTTCTCATCCTCATACAGGATATGCAGATTTTTGGACGCGGACAGGAAATCGTATTTTTCCGGCACGGGGGTGAAAAATTCGTCGTTGATGTACAGGTCCACGCGGCTGCCCTCCATCAGGCGGGTGGAGATTTGGGCGCGCTTTCCGTCCACCTTGATCCGTTTGATCCGAATATATTTGTACATCAGCGCCTGCGGCAGCAGCGGCGCGGCCTTGGCGATAAACCGGTCCAGCCGCTGTCCGGCGTCGTTCGGGCCAATGGCAAAACTTTTCACGGGTATCTCTCCATTCGTTTTTCATCCATACTATATTACTATCCCGGCTTTTTAAAGTCAATCCGGCGCTGAATGCCGGAGGCCGGGTGTGAAGGGAAGATCGGCATGGCGGAAAAAGAGAACGACCGGCTCCACCGGAATCATCGCCAGCGGCTGAAAAACCGCTATCTGCGCGGGGCTCTCGGGGTTCGAAAAGCATAACATTCTGGAGCTTCTGCTGTTTTATTCCATCCCCCAGAAGGATACGAACGAGCTGGCGCACCGGCTGCTCAACCGTTTTGGCTCCATTGCGGGAGTATTTGACGCTCCGTTGGAAGAGCTGGTCAAGGTAAAGGGGATCGGGACTCATACAGCCACGCTGATGAAGCTGGTTCCGGACCTTTGGCGGGAGTATGAGGAGGACCGGGCGCGCTCCGTCCGGACCAAGCTGGATTCTACCGTAGCGGCGGCCTCCTATCTGGCGCCCTTTTATACGGGCCTCTCATCGGAGATTGTGGTGCTGGTCGCCCTTGATGCCAGCGGCGGGATTCTGGGGGCGGAGGTCGTCGGAGAGGGAACACCCTCCAATGCGCCGATCGACGTGCGGAAGATCTGTGAATGGGCGATTCGGATTCAGGCGGCAGGAGTGATCCTGTCCCACAATCATTTGGGCAGCGGAAACTGCCGCCCGTCTGCGGCGGATGCGGACGCCACCCGGCGGGTGGGGCTGATGCTCAAGGGGATCGGCGTACGGCTGCTCGACCACATCATCCTCTGTGCCGGAGAATATTTTTCCATGGCGGATAATCCGGCCTTTTCCCCTCTCCTGGAGGGACTCCAGCACCGGGAGCTGGCGGTGCAGAAGCATCTGATTATCGGGAAGCTGCCCAAAAAGAGACCGCCTGAAAGCGAATAAGGAAGAAAACGTCTGCCAATACAGAATTTGGCGGGCGTTTTTTTGCAGAAAGATAGAACAAAAGTTTGAAAAACGGCCGTTTTTGTGTTATACTGGTTGCAGTTTATCGAAGTTTTCCACTGGGAGAGGAGGATGCCTGTGGATCATTTTAAGCTTGTATCCAAATTTCAGCCCACCGGCGACCAGCCGGAGGCGATTGATTCTCTGGTACGCGGGCTGGAGAATGGAGATATGGAACAGACGCTCATGGGCGTGACCGGCTCAGGCAAGACCTTTACCATGGCAAATGTGATTGCGCGCGTAAACCGCCCCACGCTGGTGCTGGCGCATAATAAGACGCTTGCGGCCCAGCTCTGTTCGGAGTTCCGGGAGTTTTTTCCGGAGAACGCCGTGGAATATTTTGTCTCCTATTACGACTATTACCAGCCGGAAGCGTACGTCCCCACAACGGATACGTATATCGAAAAGGATTCCGCCGTCAACGATGAGATTGACAAGCTCCGCCACTCGGCTACCTCCGCCCTGTCGGAGCGCCGGGATGTCATCATTGTGGCAAGCGTCTCCTGCATTTATTCGCTCGGTGACCCGATTGATTACCGGAACATGATCCTGTCACTCCGCCCGGGTATGGAGAAGAGCCGGGACGAGGTGCTTAAAAAGCTGGTCGAGATCCAGTACGACCGCAACGACGTCAGCTTTACCCGCAATAAGTTCCGCGTGCGCGGCGATGTGGTGGAGATCTTCCCCGCCTATTCGAGCGATACGGCCATCCGCGTGGAATTTTTCGGCGATGAGATCGACCGGATCAGCGAGATTAACGCCCTCACCGGAGAGGTCAAGAGCGTCGTCAATCACGCGGCGGTTTATCCGGCCTCCCATTACGTGGTGGATTCGGAAAAGATGAAAATGGCGGTGCGGAAGATTCAGGAGGAGATGGAGGAGCGGGTGCGGGCGTTTGAGAAAAAGGGCCGGCTGCTCGAGGCCCAGCGGATCCGGCAGCGCACGGAATACGATATTGAAATGCTTCAGGAGACGGGGTTCTGCAAGGGGATCGAAAATTACTCCGCCGTCATGTCCGGACGCAAGCCGGGTGAGCCGCCGTTTACCCTTCTCAATTATTTTCCGGAGGATTTCCTGCTGTTTGTGGATGAATCCCATGTTACGCTCCCGCAGGTGCGCGCCATGTACGCGGGGGACCGCGCACGGAAAGACACGCTGGTGGAATACGGCTTCCGGCTGCCGTCGGCCTATGACAACCGTCCGCTGACCTTTGACGAGTTTTATGAGCGGGTCGGGCAGAAGATTTTTGTCAGCGCCACTCCCGGGGAGCTTGAGAAGAGTAAGAGTGCCAATATCGTGGAGCAGGTGATCCGCCCGACGGGCCTGCTGGACCCGATGATTACCGTCAAGCCAACCCAGGGGCAGATCGACGACATTGTCTCCCAGATCAACCTGCGTACCCAGCGCGGGGAGCGGGTTCTGATTACAACGCTGACCAAGAAAATGGCGGAGGATCTGACTGATTATCTGACCGATATGGCGATCCGGGTCCGGTATATGCACCACGATGTGGACACCATCGAACGGATGGAGATTATCCGGGGCCTGCGCACCGGGGAATTCGACGTGCTCGTCGGGATCAACCTCCTGCGCGAGGGGCTGGATATCCCGGAGGTCTCTCTCGTGGCAATCCTTGATGCGGACAAGGAGGGGTTTCTGCGCTCGGAGACGTCGCTGGTTCAGACGATCGGCCGCGCCGCGCGCAATGCGAACGGCGAGGTCATCATGTATGCGGACAGCGTGACGCCCTCCATGGAGCGGGCTATGCGCGAGACGTTCCGCCGGCGTGAGAAGCAGGAGAAGTACAACCGGGAGCACGGGATTGTCCCTAAAACGATCGTCAAGGATGTGCGGGACGTGCTTGAGATTACCTCCCGGAAAAAGACCGATTCCGTTAAGCTCCGCAATATGCCCAGGCGTGAGCGCGAGCGGATGATCGAACAGATGACGCGTGAAATGAAGGAGGCTGCCAAAATGCTGGAGTTTGAACACGCGGCTTTCCTGCGCGACGAGATTGCAAAGCTGAAAGGTGAGAAATAGGAGGAATCCCCCATGCCTCAAAAAGATTTAATTGTAAAGGGTGCGCGTGAGCACAACCTGAAAAATGTGGATATTACCATCCCGCGGGACAAGCTGGTTGTTTTTACCGGCCTTTCCGGCTCCGGTAAATCCTCTCTGGCTTTTGATACCATTTACGCGGAGGGGCAGCGCCGGTATGTCGAGTCGCTGTCCTCCTATGCCCGGCAGTTTCTGGGACAGATGGAAAAGCCGGACGTGGATTCTATCGACGGCCTGTCTCCGGCGATCTCCATCGACCAGAAGACCACCTCGAAAAATCCCCGGTCGACCGTGGGGACTGTGACGGAGATCTATGACTATATGCGCCTGCTCTATGCGCGGATCGGGATTCCCCATTGTCCGGTGTGCGGCAGGGAGATCCGCCGCCAGACAGTGGACAGGATTGTGGACCAGATCCTCGCCTTGCCGGAGAGGACCAGAATTCAGGTGCTCGCCCCGATCGTCAA
>X72_Ural_Owl__coassemble_135_pt1 | contig 13407 bp, 11 predicted proteins | sample X72_Ural_Owl__metabat2_high_PE_004 | metagenome-assembled genome bin X72_Ural_Owl | reverse complement strand
GCGGGCAGTGCAGCGTACACTGTAATGAAGATTTCACCTAAAGTGCGTCCGTTGAGTTTACTGCAAAACAGCACGTGTCGGCTGCGATGTCCTATCTTTCATTTATGGAAATCCACGCCGACTTGAGCTACGAGCTATCCTCGGAATACAAATAATCTGCTTACCATCTTACCCCCTATATTCAAAAGGACCGGATTTTTCCGGTCCTTTTGGTTTCGTCCTTTTATTTTATTGTCGCCCCGCACGGTTTTCAACGGAAAGTGCTCCCGAGCAGAACGCCCTTGTACGGCCCGCCGGTTGGTCACAGCTCCTCGTATTCGCTCACACGCATGGGAACACGCAGCAGCCCCAGCTCCCGCTCCAGCAGTACGCCCTCCCGCTCGGGGTAGGAATAACCGTAGCTGGACAGGATGCATTGATGGACAAATTGAACGGCCCGGTCGAGCGCAACGGGGATGCTGTCCCCCTGCATCAGGCTGCCCGTGACCACACTGGTAAAAATATCCCCTGTGCCGGGATAGGCCGCCGGGATATAGCGGCATCCAATTTTCCACGCCTTGTCATGGAGACGGTCCAGCGCCGCCACAGAGGTCCGTTTCGGCTCTCCCTGTTCCGGGACGCTGGTAATCACCACCACCTCCGGCCCCAGCTCCGCCAGCCGCTGGAGCCACTCCCGGAGTTGGGCAGGCTCCAGCTGCTCCCGATACGGCTCGCCCAGCAGCAGCGCCGCCTCGGTGAAATTCGGGGTAATCACCTGCGCATGGGTGACCAGCCGCTTCATCTCGCCCACCATCTCCGGGGATACGGACCGGTAGATGGTGCCGTCGTCCGCCATGACCGGATCCACCACCGTCATCGTATCCTCCCGGCCAAAATCCGAAAGAAACGCTTCCACAATCTGCACCTGAGCCGGAGAGCCGAGGAATCCGGTATAAATACAGTCAAACCGCATGCCAATTGCTTTCCAGCACCGGATATATTCCTCCATGGTGTCCGTCAGGTCCACAAAGCTGTACGGCGCGGTTCCGTTCGTATCGCTGGACAGGACGGCCGTGGGGAGGGGATTGACCTCAATCCCCATGGTGGACAGCACCGGAATGATTGCTTTCAGGGAGGAGCGGCCCACACCGGAAATATCGTGTACCGCCGCCACTCGTTTCATAAAGGGATCCCGCACCGCTATGTCCCCCTTTCCTTTTACTCTGCTTCCATTTTACCACACACACCGCGCCATGGCAAAGTTTTTTCCCCATCCCCGCACGGCTATGGGGGACACAGGAAAAATATTCACATTTTATTCATTGAAATTTACATGGGAAAGGGGTATTATAAACTTAGCACTCAATCAACATGAGTGCTAAATTTCGGATGACGAGGCGGATAGCATGGCAAAAAAACCGTTTAAAGCCGAATCCAAGCGGCTGCTGGATCTGATGATCCATTCGATCTATACCAATAAGGAAATTTTTCTGAGGGAGTTGATCTCCAACGCAAGCGACGCCATTGACAAGCTCGCCTACCGTTCCCTGACAGACGATTCCGTCACCCTCCGGCACGATGACTACCGGATTGACCTGAAAATCGACAAGGAACAGGGTACCCTCACCATCAGCGACAACGGCATCGGCATGGATGCCAAGGCCTTGGAGGAAAATCTCGGCGTGATCGCCAAGAGCGGCTCGCTGGCCTTTAAGCAGGCGGTAAAAGAGGACAAGGAGCACCCGGAAGCAGACGCCGCCGACATTATCGGCCAATTCGGCGTGGGCTTTTATTCCGCGTTTATGGTGGCGGATCAGGTCACGGTAATCAGCCGAGCCTACGGTGCGGATGAGGCCAGCTGCTGGGAATCCGACGGAGCAGACGGCTATACCATCACCCCGTGTGAACGCTCTGCCGCCGGAACCGACGTCATCATGAAGCTCAAGGCGGACACGGAGGACTACGACTACTCCCGCTATCTGGACGAATACACCCTTCAGGGGCTGGTAAAAAAATATTCCGACTACATCCGCTGGCCTATCTGCATGGATATGAAGAAGACCCGCCCCGTGGAAAAAAAGGAGGGCGGGGAGGATCAGGACGCGCCGTCCTACGAGGAATATACGGAGAACGTCACGCTCAACAGCCGGGTCCCCCTGTGGCACAAGAATCCCAAGGAGGTCTCCGATGACGATTATGCCGCCCTCTACCGGGAAAAATTCGGCGCATTCGACCGCCCGCTCAAGACCATTCACGTGAGTACGGAGGGGCTCGTCTCCTATGAGGCGCTGCTGTTTATCCCCTCCGCCGCCCCGTTCGACTACTATTCCAAGGACTATGAGCGCGGGCTTCAGCTCTACTCCAACGGCGTGCTGATTATGGAAAAGTGCGCCGATCTGATTCCGGAGTATTTCCGCTTTATCCGCGGCGTGGTGGACACGCAGGATGTCTCGCTGAACATCTCCCGCGAGATGCTTCAGGAGTCCCCGCAGGTGCGCGCAATCAGCCGCAGCATTGAGAAAAAGCTCCGCCGCGAGCTGGATAAGCTGCTGAAAAAGGACCGCGAGACGTATGAAAAGTTCTTCACCACCTTTGGCCTCCAGCTCAAGTTCGGCGTCGTGAGCGATTACGGCGAGAATAAGGATGACCTGAAGGACCTGCTCCTGTTCCGCTCCTCCTTTGAGGGCAAACTCGTCACAATTAAGGAATATCTCTCCCGGATGCCGGAGGCACAGAAAGAGATCTACTATGCCTGCGCGCAGACCGTGGACAAGGCCAAAGCCCTCCCGCAGGCGGAAGCCCTTCTGGCCAAGGGCTATGAGGTGCTGTACCTGACGGATGACGCGGACGAATTCGTCATGAAAGCCCTCATGAGCGAGGACGGCAAAAATTTTGTCAATGTGCGCGAGTATCAGGCGGAGCGCACGGACGAGGAAAAAGAGCAGGAGAAAAAGCAGGCAGAGGCCCTCGAGGGCGTGCTCGGCTTTGTCCGTGAAAAGCTGAACGGCAAGGTCACGGGTGTCCGCCTCTCCAACGCGCTCGGCTCCCATCCGGTCTCCCTTGCGAGCGAGGGCGGGATCACGCTGGAGATGGAGCAGTATTTCAGCCGCATCGCCATGGAGAACGCCCCCAAGGCCGACAAGGTGCTGGAGCTGAACCCGGAGCACCCGTTGGTGAAAAAGCTCTCCGAGACCTATGAGAGCGACGCGGACACCGCCGCCGGGTATGCCCAGCTGCTCTACAATCAGGCCCTGCTGATGGCCGGCTTCGAAATCGAGGATCCCACCGCCTACACGGATCTGCTGTGCAGCCTGCTGGCGGAATAAATCAGATTGAAAACAACAGTGCCCTCCCGGAAAGATAAAAACTCCCGGGAGGGCATTTTCCGTTTTTCTTATGGATTTGTCTCATCCGGGGCACAAAAACGGGTATATTTCCCGTCATCCTCCCCGCCGCTCAGGCGCAGATAGATCATGCCCGGATATTGATCGTTCACATAGACGACGCCGTTCAGATACCCCTCCACATTGGTCGTACCGTCCACCTCGGACAGGACGCTGCCATCCACCAGCGTGGTTATGACCACATCTGTCGCGGTATAGCCCTCCTCCCGAATCTCCGGTTGGGCAGCACGGCCATCGTTCTTGTAGGATGTGCTGTTGTAGACGATGTAGGGGGGATAGGTGTCATACGAAATGCGGGAACCCTCATACCACTCATAAACAGCGGTCGCCGCTACGGCAAAGATCGCCACCGCCAGCACACCGCCGATTCCGATTACAATACGTTTTTTTAATACAACCGCTCCTCTGAGTTTACCAGTCGATTAAATACTCCTCGCCCTCATATCGGACACCACGGTCTGTGACATAGATTTGATCGAGACCAAGTGTTTCAAAATAGTCATGCCACGGATTCCAGATCCTGAATTGAAGAATGGCTCCCGAGTTGATATTCTGCTGATATCCCATTATTACAAATGCATGACCCAATTGGCTACTATCTGTAATATTTTTTGCACCCATATAAATGGGGTCATTGTCAAAAATATGTTTTTGGATGGAACTGGTAGAAAGATCAAAAATCGTTCTTCTGGGGCTTAACCCTTTTGTTCTTGCAAATTGCATAAGACCATTCGTAGAAATGGTGCTATTGGCAGGTGTTCCTAAATAATCTGCAATATTATCGGCATAATATGCACTCCCCGTTTTATAGGAAATAATCATCGCTCCGGCATATCCTACACACCACGGCACTCCCCCCGGTTGTGTTTCCCGAATTGTAACAGGAAGATCACGCCAGCGGTTGTCGCTGACGGCCCGGAGCTGACTGCCGGAATTCCCTGTATTGGTGCAGAGAACGGAAAGTACATTCACCGGCGTTTTAGATAGATCGCTGGCAGCAGAACTCTTTAATTGTACTGCTTCCGCAGCTGTATTTGCATCTTTTGATTTTGAGACCTCTACATGCCGTTTGGATTGGAGGACAATATCTAATTGGGGATTCAGGGATATTTTTACCGGATCGGACCGCGTTGTCACGGATTTAAATTCGGAGAGCTCGTCGACCAGTGCTTCGGAAAAAATACCACCATAGGAATCCCCGTTTTGATAGGCCCGGTACGTCATGACGATTTCATCGCTGGAATTTAAAATTGGGAAATGGTACAGCTTGTCATTGTTTTGAACGTTGAGCACAAACGGCGTCCCCAGCTTCACCGTTCCCGGCACGCCCCAGTCCTGAAAGTTCATCGTTCGAAAATCTTCTTTTGCGTGATCGATTACAGCCGCGGGACACATTTCGGTGGAAACGTACAATCCGTCATTGTCCTCAGCCGCAAAGGATGGAATGGAGAGCAAAGATCCCAACATTCCCAAAGCACAGACCAGCGATAAAACTTTACACCATTTTTCATAAAATCCACCTCTTTCTATTTTTATTTTCCATTGTGTTTCCGATCTTTAAAAACTTTTCCTCCTGTATTTTATGATAACAAAATATTTAAAAAAATCCATTGTCAATTCAATCAAACTTTCCGCCTATTCTTTATTTATCTTTTTTGTCACAAACACATTTAAATGTATTTGAAAAATTTTCCAATTATTTTCTCATCCACAACAGGCCCCTGCCTTTCGGCAGGGGCCTGTTCATATCAGGATAAAAATAATTACATCCGGTCGGGAACATCGAGCTTGAGCATGGTCAGGACGTTCTTCATCGTCTCCTTGACGCACAGGCACAGATTGATCCGCGCCTGCATGAGCGCCTCGTCCTCCACGCTGACGCGGCACTCGTTATAGAACTTGTGGAACAGACCGGCCAGATCCACGCAGTACCGGGTGATCCGCGCCGGATCGTATTTCTTTGCCGCAAGGATGATCTCATCCGTCAGGGCGGAGAGATGGCGGATCAGCTCGCGCTCCTCCGGCGCGTTCAGGCGGCAGAGCTCCTCCCGTGTACACCGGCGCGGCGTGATCCCATCCGCCTCCAGCCGGCGCAGGATGCTGCAAATCCGCGCGTGGGCGTACTGGCAGTAATAGACCGGGTTCTGTGCGCTCTGCTCCACCGCCAGATCAAGGTCAAACTCCATCTGGGACTCCGGCTCGCGCATATTGAAGAGAAAGCGCGCCGCATCCACCGGGATGTCCTCAAACAGGTCGTTGAGAGTGATGGCCTTGCCCGTGCGCTTGCTCATGCGCACGACCTCCCCTCCGCGCGTCAGACGCACCAGCTGCATGAGGATCACATCCAGGCGGGACGGATCAATCCCGATGGCCTCAAGCGCCCCCTTCATCCGGGCCACGTGGCCGTGGTGGTCGGCCCCCCAGATGTCGATGGCCTTGTCAAAGCCGCGCACCTCCAGCTTGTTGCGGTGGTAGGCAATATCGGCGGCAAAGTAGGTGGGGTTGCCGTTGGCGCGGATGAGAACCTCGTCCTTTTCCCCGCCGTGCTCCGTGGCCTTATACCAGAGTGCGCCGTCCTTTTCATAGGTCAGGCCCTTCTGCTTCATCAGCTCCAGCGTCTGCTTCAGCTCCCCGTCCTGATGGATCGTGCTCTCGAGGAACCACGTATCGTAATAGACACGGTATTTGTCGAGCACCCTGTGCATATTTTCAATGTTTTTCGGCAGGGCGTAGTCGATGAGTGCTCTGCGGCGCTCCTCCACGCTCACGTCCATGAGCTTGTCCCCGTTTAAATCAAAGTATTCCTGCGCGCGCTCTTTAATATCCTCGCCGTGGTAGCTGTCCTCCGGAAGCTCGGCGGCCTCCTCCCCGCGGCAGATCTGCGTATAGCGCACGTCGAGCGAGAGGCCGAACTTCTCAATCTGGTTGCCCGCATCATTGACGTAAAACTCCCGGCTGACCTCATAGCCCGCCCGGTCCATCACCGCCGCCAGACAGTCGCCCAGCGCGCCGCCGCGCGCGTTGCCCATGTGCATCGGCCCGGTCGGATTCGCGGAGACAAATTCCACATTCACGCGCCGTCCCTTTCCATAATCGGAGCGGCCGTAATCCGCCCCGCTGTCCAGTACGTCCGCGATAATATCGGCAAAAAACTCCTCTTTCAGATAAAAATTCAAAAATCCCGGCCCGGCGGCCTCACACCGGCTGATATATGTTCCGGTAAGGTCCATATGCCGGATCACCGCGTCCGCAATCGCACGCGGCGCCTTTTTCAGTGTGCGGGCGCCGGCCATGGCCGCGTTGGAGGAAAAATCCCCGTTGGCGCGGTCCGCGGGCACCTCCACGTTAAAGCCCGCGATCGGCTCCGCCGGCAGCTCACCCTCGGCCGCCGCCCGGCCCAGCGCCTCCATAATTGCGGTGCGCACCTGCTCTCTGGCGGAAGCTACTAATTTTGACATCTGTTCTCATCCTCTCCGGTCCATTTTTTCAGCGTAATCCTCAATTTATTTTCCGATGCGAGCCGCTCGTTGGAATCGAGCGTGTAGGAGACCTCGATTTTCCCGTCCCCATTTTGAATCTGATAATCCACCTGCCGGGCGAAAACGCCGAGCATCAGCTCCCCATAGGGCGTGGTATAGCTGCACGTATGCCGGCGCCCCCGCTCCAGAATCATCTCCGAGGCATATTCGCCCGTACGGAGCATCGCCATCCGGGGGCCGTCCAGCGTCAGGCGCGTCATACAGCCCTCCATCGGGCCGTCCCGCTCCACGTAGGAGACGGCATATCCGTTATCGAGCTCCTCCAGCGTCCCTCTGGCCGCCATCTCCACCCGGTCGGACTGCCCCTCCACAATCTGCTCCCCGCAGATCTGAATCAGAACCTCATGTTTCAAATGATGCATTTTTACCGTTTCATCTCCATCGCCAGATCAATTAAGCGGCTGAGAAGCTCGCCGTACGGAACTCCACAGGCTTCAAACAGCTTGGGGTACATGCTGATGGGCGTAAAGCCGGGCATGGTATTCGGCTCGTTGAGGAGGACGGCGTTATCCCCCCTGCGGATGAAAAAGTCTACCCGGCTCAGTCCCATACACCCGAACGCCTTAAACGCCCGAACCGCCAGCTCGCGCACCCGGGTGCTGAGGGTGTCGTCAATGTCCGCCGGAATTTTCAGCTCGCTCGTATTGGAGACGTATTTGTCCTCAAAATCGTACAGCTCACCGCTGAGCGCGATCCGTCCGACCACAGAGGCCACCGGCTCCTCGTTGCCGAGCACGGCGCACTCGACCTCCAGCCCGTCTACCGTTTCCTCCAGCAGGATTTTCTCATCCTCCTCAAAGGCGCGGAGCACCGCTTCCCTGAGCTGGGCCGTGTTTTCCGCCCTGCTGATCCCGATGGAGGAACCCGCCCGGGCCGGCTTGACAAAGATGGGGAACCCCAGCTCATCCGGCGCCGTCCGGAGAATCCGATCCGGATCACGGTCAAAGTCCCGGCGCTTCAGGCTCATCCATCTGGCCTGCGGAATCCCGGCCCGGTCCGCCATGGAGCGCTCAAGCTCCTTATCCATGCACACCGCGCTTGCGGCTGTCCCACAGCCCACATACGGGATTCCGGAGAGATCCAGCAACCCCTGAATCGTGCCGTCCTCCCCGTTGCGCCCGTGCAGGATGGGGAATACCGCGTCTATGCGCACAATCTCCGCCCGTCCGTCCTCCGGGAGCAGAATCATCCCATGGTGCGCCGTGCTCGGGGAAATGACGGCCGGAACCACGTGCCCCTCCGTCAGCCAGCGGTCGCCGTCAAGCAGCTCCAGCGGCCCGTCATAAGCGTAGGAGCGCCCCTCCCGGTCAATCCCCATCATCCGGATCTCATATTTCTCCGCCGGCAGGTTCCCGATCACGCCGCGGGCGCTGAGCAGGGAGATGTCGTGCTCGCTCGATTTGCCGCCGAATACGACTAAAATGGTCTGTTTCACTCTCATCAAATCCTTTTTGATCTGGTTTTCAAGGGCAAAAAACACCCCAAAACCTGTAAAATTTATTGTACCACATCAAATAAATAATGACAATAAGCCTTTTATATGATATAGTATTATAAAGATTCTGTTTTTTAAGGAGAATGTACAGCCATGGAATTGCTGGAAGTACTGGCCAATATCGATAAGGGGCTGGCGGACACGCTTAAAGCGACGGAGCTTGCACTCGTCGTCCGGGAAAAGCGCAGGGCGGGCGAGCTGCCGGTGCGCACCGAGGGGAAAAAGACGATACTCGATTACGCCGGGGCGCGCGGCTGCGCCCGGATCATTCAGGAGGAGAAGAAAATCACGCTCGCCTGCACAACCCTGACCGCCGATGAGGCCGGGGACGAGGACTTTACCGACGCCGCCGTCACCGGTCTGGATCTCTCTTCCTGCGATGAGCGGGACGTCAAGTATATCGTCAACGAGTTCCGCGAGACGCTGGAAAAGCACTTTGGCAAAAAGGCCGTCCAGAAGCGCAGCAAGTCCAATATGCCCAAGCCCATCTCCAAGTCCGCGGCTAAAAACGGCATCGCCGCCTACGACGCCAACACGCTCGGCAGCCGTTTTACCACCCTGTTCCCCGAGCTGCGCGAGGCCTACCGTTCCAATATCGAGAAGTATGACGAATTTCTGGCGGCGGAGTTCTTTGAACAGCAGGGCGGCAATCAGGCGGTAATCAATACCCTGCGCGGGCACGACCAGGCAAAAATCAAAAAAATGATCTCCCTCTTTAACGACATCTACGAGGACGGCACCAATGAGACGCAGTCCCTGCTGTGCGTGACGGTCCTCGGGAGCCTCGGCAACGATAAAGAACTTCTGGACAGGGCCGGGGAGTATATGAGCGACGCATTGAAGAAAGAAGTGCTCTATATCAATAAATATCTCAACTCCGCCCTTGGGAAAGGGAAGCTGGGCAAGCTGAAAAACCCTCCTCCCTACAAACCCAAGAAGAACAAGGCCAAAAAACGCAGCGCCTCCCCGCTTGGGATGTAAAAAGGCCAAACATCAGCCCCCCGCAGCGATGTGCGGGGGGCTTTTTTACGCGGCGCTCTCTTTTTCCGGATTCAGGGTTTCCCGGATATATCCCTCTATATTCCGTTCCACCACGCTGAACGGAGCCGTTCCGCTGCTCAGGAGCGCCTCATGGAATGCCTCTTCCTCAAACCGGCCTCCCAGCTCCTGCTGCGCCCGCTCTTTCAGCGCAGCGACCTCATGGTATCCGACGTAATAAGGCTCAAACGCGCAGGGATTGGCCTGGAGCTGGCGGTACTGGAGCGCGGCGTTTTCCTCCCCCAGCACAAAACCCTTTTCCGTCATAAAGCGGGTAAATTCCTCAGCGTCCAGCCGTCGTAGTGGATGCCGATATCGGCCAGAATAATCGCGCAGTACGTGAGGAGCTCGTTTTCCATATAGACTTCCAGTACGGCCGGATCCATCCCCTCCAGATAGCGCAGGGCCTCATACTGGGCGTAGACGGCATACCCCTCCGTATAGGCCGGTACACTCGCCAGAGCCCTGATATAATCGGACTCCACCTTTTCATACATAAAGGCATACTGATACATATGCCCGGGAAAGCCCTCATGCGCGACGGTCGTATAGACCGAGAGGGTGTGAACCCCTTCCAGATTGGGATTGACGCGCAGCTGTTTGACCGGATTTCCGTCGAGCGCGGGGATATTAAAATAAGCCGCCACTCCGGAGGAGGAGGCGAGTTCCGGAGCAATATCGCGGATCTCATAATCAAGCGCCCCCACCTCCGGGAAATCCTCCGACATCCGGTTCCGGATGTCGGAAAGCATCTGGTCATAGCCGGTGTAGCCGGTTTCCGGGAATGCGCCGGTCCGGATCGTATTCAGGACAGCGGGATTTTTCAGCAGAGTGCGCCGCAGATTGGCCTGATGAGTACGCAGCTGCTCCTCCATCATCTTCCGGATTTCCTCGACCGATTTATCGGAGCCGACGTTCTGCCGGAGCAGCAGCTCATAATAGCTCTTTCCATTTTCAAACGCGGCCACCCCCTCCTCGTTGTTCCGCACGGATTGGAGCTCCTCCATGGTTGTGCAGATGGCTTCAAATGCCGGGAGGAACGAGCCGGAAAAAGCCTCTTCAAGCTGTCTCTTACAGGATTCCTCCTGCTCCGGCGGCAGGCCCAGCGCCTCCACGTTCGCCATCATGGACGTCCGTACAGCACTGTCCATCCCGCTCTCCACAATGCCGCTGCAGTAATCGTGGACCGATTGCAAATCCAGCATCAGCAGCCCTTTCTCCGCCTGTTTGCGCGTATATTCCAGCGCGCTGTCCACATAGGGCCGGACATCCCAGAGCAGCGCTGCCAGCTCTTCCGCGTCCTGTTCACTCCGCAGCGGCCAGTCGGCAAACAGGGTGGGAAGCTGGTAATGCAATCCGCTCATGCTTTGAAACAGCGGCTCGTAATAGAAAAACCGCTCCTCGCTCATCTGCCGGGAAAGGCGGAGCTGAAATTCAAAGGTGTCATAGATGTCCTGCTGCTCTTTTGTCAGCAGACTGCGGTCAAATCTCCCAAAAGCCTCCGCCGTGCTCTCCGCCGCCTCGTGCTGCCGTCTCAGGCTCTCCTCGTCAAACCGGGCGCCAAGGCTGACTTCGATCTTCTCCGCATCCACGCCAAAATCCGCGGGATTTTGAAGATAAATATGAGCTGTGGTATAGTCGCTCTCCATCGCAGAGATAAATTCATTCTGAATAAACGCGTCAAATTCCCGCTGCTGCCGCTCCTGCCGGTTTCCGCCGCACCCCGCGAGGGGAAAGAGAAACAGCGCCGCCAACAGGAACGCTCCGGCCTTTTTCATGGGGTTCATCCGTTCGGTCGCCTCCCTGGTTGATAGGATGGGGATCATATGGGAATAGTATATCATACTTTTCCTCTCCGCTCCATCCTTGCCCTTTTATTTTGGAATTTCATCCAGTTTGAATATCCGTGTGGCCGTGCGGTCACAAAAGCGGCTGTCATGTTCCACAAATACCACGGTGCAGCCGCTCCCCCTCAGGAGCTCCTCGATTTGGATCCGGGCGATCACATCAATATAATTGAGCGGTTCATCCCAGACATACAGATTCGCAGGCTCGCACAGGCTGGCCGCGAGCAGGACTTCCTTTTTCTGCCCGGCGGACCAGGTTTCCATGGGCCGGTCAAAGAGTTCGCGCGGGAGGCCGAACTTACGCAGGAGGGTATGCAGGAGCGTCGGATCCAGCCCGCGGCGGCGGACATAATCCGTCAGCGCACCGGACAGGGCGGAGGCATCCTGCTCTACACGGGAGATTTTCAACCCGCTCCTGCGCAATACCCGTCCCTCAGAGGGCTCCAGCTCCCCACACAGGAGCCGGAGAAGTGTCGATTTCCCGCAGCCGTTTTTTCCCGACACCGCAATCCGATCTCCCCCGCAGACCGTCAAGTTCAAGCCGTGCAGTACCGCCCTCTCCCCATAGTTCATCCCCACGTTCTCCAGACGCACCAGCGATCCGCCTCCCGCGGACCGTGCGGGCAGGCGCAGCTCTGCGGTATCCTCCACATTCTTCAGCAGGCGGCTCTTCTCCTGTACCGCCTGTTCCTGCCGGGATCGGACCGACTGGGCGCGCTGCATCAGCTTTGCCGCCCGATGGCCGATGTATCCACGGTCTGGACGCAGTCCCGAAATCCGTGTACCCTTTTTCGCCTTTTCCGTCCGTTCGGACCACTCCGCCGTTCGGCGGGCCGACTCTGTCAGGCGCCGGATGTCCTTCTTCAGCCGCTCGTTTTCCCGCCGTTCGCGTTCGTCCTGACGCTGCTTTTCCCCGTACCACACGGAAAAACTGCCGCGGGTGACATCAATGCTTTGACGGTTGATGGAGAGGGTATGGTCGGTACAACGATCCAGAAAATCCCGGTCGTGCGAGATTAAAATAAACCCTTTTTGTGTGCGGAGGTAATCCGCCACCGCTGCGCGGCCCTGCTGGTCCAGATGGTTGGTCGGCTCGTCGATCAGCAGAAAGGCATTTTCCCTTAAAAACAGCCCCGCCAGCATAATTTTAGCCTGTTCGCCGTGAGAAAGCGTAAAAAACGGGCGGAACAGCACCTCCTCCGGGACGCCCATCCGGCCGGCCTCACGCAGCAGCTCCCACTCCTCCCGTCCGGGGCAGAGCATCCCCGCCAGATCCCACGCACACAGCTGATTCTCCACGCCGGGGAACGGATACCGTTCAAAGGCAACCGACGCGCGGATCTGTCCCTGATAGGGCAGTTCCCCCGCGAGCAGTCGGAAAAAGGTCGTTTTTCCCCTCCCGTTCCGCCCGGTAAAGCCGGTGCGCCAATCCGTGTCCAGCCGGAACGAAACATCCTCGAACAGAGTTTCCGCACTCCCCTCATAACCAAAGGTCAGGCGGTTGACTTCAATGATGGACATAACAGGATCCCCCTTTACAAACAAAAAATCCCGCAGGAACAGCACGCTCCCACAGGATTCCGTCAGATCCCAAGAGGGGGATCTCCGGCCTGCCGAAAGGACGCGCCCGGGGATTCCGGGCCTCTCTGTTCCCGCAAACGGGTACAGAAAAACCAGCGGCCGTACGCCGCCTGTTCTTCCTGTACCAAATTCAGCGAGAAACAGAATACATCCTTTCCGCTCCTTTCTTTATTTGACCGTATTGTAACACACCGAAAAGCACTTGTCAACACGCTTCCTCGTGTTTCAAATCTCTCCCTCAGCAGCTCCGCCCCATCTCATAGGCCCGCTTCATCGCCGGGGTATCCCGGATTTCCCCGGCCTGCCACACACCCACGCCGCAGAGAATCCCCTTTTCCCTCGTATTCTCCAGACAGTCCAGCGTAAAGCCGCGGAATCCCTCGATGGTTTTTTCCATGTTGGCCTCTTCCGTATCCGCCGCCGTGACGATATAATAAAAATCCTTGCCGGAGATTTCCGTATAGCGCGGCACGGTTCGGTCAATCAGGGTTTTCATCTGTGCGTCCATTGTATAAAAGTATACC
>X72_Ural_Owl__coassemble_133_pt1 | contig 13626 bp, 13 predicted proteins | sample X72_Ural_Owl__metabat2_high_PE_004 | metagenome-assembled genome bin X72_Ural_Owl | reverse complement strand
CAACCAGACCGTCAGCCGGAATCTTTGGCGCAACGGCAGAAATAACCCGGTTAATCCGCCCACCCCAACGGGTATGATCCGCGTCGGCAAGTGTGCTGTTGATGTCAAACACCGCGCCCTCCGGAAGCGCCTTGGGTGGAATTGGACGGCCGATCAGCTTTTCAAACTCCTCATCGGATACGTTCTGAATCTCTCCGCTGTAATAGGAGGGAAGCTCCCCGGAACGGTCGTGCAGCTCCGCCGGGTGGGCCGGATGAATCTTCACACTGCCCTTGAGACGGACATCGCGGCTGGAGGCCGCCACAAAGATGTGGTAAACGCCGTCCTCCACATTCCAGTCGCCAAGATCCACGTCGTAGTAGGCGAAAGCGCGGCGGTCCAGCGTGACCGTCACCTGTTTTTCCTCCCCCGCCTTCAGGAAAACCTTGATAAAGCCCTTGAGCTCCTGCGGCGCTTTGTAGACCGTGGACTCCGCATCCGATACATATATCTGTGCAATCTCCGCGCCGTCCACATCACCCGTATTCTTCACTTTAAAGGTGACATTCAGCTCCCGGTCGTCCTCCATTTCACGGGAGGAGAGCTTGAGAGAGGAATATTTAAACTGCGTATAGGAGAGTCCGAAACCGAACGGGAAAAGAACCTCCTTTTTCACTTTATCATAGTAGCGGTAACCGACATAGATTCCCTCGCGGTACAGGGCCGTGCGTCCCTCGCCCGGATAGTTGCCGCAGCATGGGACATCCTCCAGACAGATGGGATAAGTCTCTGCCAGCTTCCCGCTGGGATTGGCCTTTCCGAGCAGCAGATCCGCCACCGCGGCACCGCCGGCCTGGCCGCCCAAATAGCTGTTCAAAATGGCCTTGACCTCGCCGGCCCACGGCATTTCCACGGGGGATCCGCCCGCAAGAACCACCACCACATTCGGGTTGGCCCTGGCGACCGCATTAATCAGCTTTATCTGGCAGCCCGGCAGGCGCATATGCGTGCGGTCATAGCCCTCGGACTCGTATTCCTCGGTCAATCCCGCAAAAATGAGCACTTTTTCCGCTTTTTCCGCCGCCTGACACGCCTGCTCAATCAACGCGTCGTTCGGCTCGTCGGTGCTCTTAAAATATCCCGGCGCATAGGTGACATTCAACCCCTCCGCGATCAGGCAGTCAAACGCGTTGTCCACCCGGGTGGGATTGATCTTGGAGCTGCCGGCTCCCTGATAGCGAGGAGAACGGGCCAGCGCACCGATCACAGCCACCCGGTCCGAAGCGGACAGGGGCAGGATCTGCTCCTCATTTTTGAGAAGCACCATGGATTCGCGTGCAATTTTACGTGCCAGCTCGTGATGGGCATCCCGGTCATAGGTATAGCCCTCATTCTTCTCGAGCGTCTCTTTGGCCCGGAAAATGAGATCCAAAATCCCGTCCACCGCCTCGTCCAGCACCTTTTTATCCAAAGTGCCGCCGCGCACGGCCTGAACCAGCTTGGCATCGTTGATCCCATCGCACGCCGGCATCTCCAGATTCTGCCCCGCCTTAATCCCGGCAACGCGGTCGTTTTCCGCGCCCCAGTCTGTTACGACAATCCCCTTGAACCCCCACTCCTTGCGCAGGACGTCGTCGATCAGCCACTTGTTTTCCGAGCAGTAGACATCGTTAATCAGGTTATAGGCGGACATGACCGTCCACGGCTGAGACTGCCGCACCGCCTTTTCAAACGGCGCCAGATAGATCTCGCGCAGCGTCCGTTCATCCATGACGGAGTTGGAGATGTCGCGCCGTGTCTCCTGACTGTTTGCGGCAAAATGCTTGAGGGAGGTCCCCACGCCGTTGGACTGCACGCCGCGGATGTAGGCGGCCGCCATCTCTCCGGCAAGGTAGGGATCCTCGGAAAAGTATTCGAAATTCCGTCCGCAGAGGGGGGAACGCTTGATATTGGTTCCCGGCCCGAGGACGACGCTGATCTTCTCACCGAGCGCCTCCTCGCCGAGCGCTCGCCCCATCTCCCCGACCAGATCGCGGTCCCACGAGCTCGCCATCGTGACCGCCGTGGGGAAGCAGGTGGAGGGAATGCTCTCATTCAGGCCGAGATGATCGCCCTTGCCCTGCTGCTTGCGCAGGCCGTGCGGGCCGTCCGATACCATAATGGACGGCACCCCGAGGCGCTCCACGCCTTTTAAATGCCAAAAATCCCATCCGGAGCATAACCCCGCTTTTTCCTCAAGAGTCAGTTTGCTGATGATATCCTGATATTTTATTGAATCCTCCCAATATTCTTAGAATATTCCCCGCGTTGTTTTCTCCGGTTAAAATCCGTAGTGCAGGAGCCAGCGGTTGCACAGATCCCCCCATACACAGGTGAGCTCGTCATAGCGATCCCCCTCATCGGCCAGCCCCTGACCGTGATCCCCATAGGGGAACAAATGCATTTCAACCGGGGTATTCAGCTTCTGTTTAAGTACACGGCACAGCTCCAGCGACGTCTGATAATTAATCAGGCCGTCGCCCATGGACTGCCAGATAAAGGCCGGCGGGAACTGCATGCCGTCTTTCCATACAAAATCAAAGTATTTCATGATATTGAACTCGTCGTCATCCTCGTCAAATTCCTCCTGCGGGACAAAATTGATAGCCGCATAGCCCAGCACCGCCGCATTGGGCCTGGAGGAAACCCGCTCAACCGGATCCTCTGCGGACGGGTTGCCGTCATCCGCCAGCAGGCAGGTAACCGCCGCCAGATTTCCGCCGGCGGAAAAGCCCTCCACCGCAATCTTGTCCGGAAAGATTCCGAACGCCTCCGCATGATACCGGAGATACCGCACGGCCCGCATGGCGTCCCCGACGATAACGGAGTGGGCGTAAGGAATCACCCGGTAATCCAGTACCGCCGCATGGATCCCGGCCTGATTGAGCTTTTTGGCGACCGCCTCGCCCTCATGGACCGCCTTATGGGTATAGGAGCCGCCCGCCATCACCAGCACACAGCCGCGCTTTTCCGCGGTATCCGCCTTAAAAAAGGTGATCGAGGGCTTCCGCTGACCCAGCGCCTCGTCAAAATCCGGTACCTCTCCCTCATACAGCGGAATCTGCCTGTATTTGGCAAGCATTTCGCGCCACGGCTTATCGGAATCCACATTTCCAAAAATATCGACCATGCCATCCATTCCACTTCACCTGTCCTTTTGCGCAATAACCGCGCTGAATTTGACGCTTCTTTTGTTATTATATTATACTGCCGCCGCATTTTCAAGGAACAAACCATGAACGTTTCCGCTATTCGTTTTCCGGCGGTTCCCCGCCCTCTTCCCATAGCTCCGGCAAGCCCAGCAATTCCCGGGCGCGCGCCGCGTCGATCTCATCCGCCGTTTTCAGCTTCCGCTGGATCAGGCTGCTGCGCTTGAGCGCGTCGTCGATCGTACCGCCGGCCTCGCTGATTTTTTTCCGCGCCTTTTCCAGCAGCCCTCCAAATTTATCGTACTGGAGCCGAACCGCCCCGAGCAGGGCGCGGATCTCATTGGCCTTTTCATTAATGGTGACGGCCCGGAAGCCGATGGAGAGCGAATTGAGCAGGGCGGTGATCGTCATGGGGCCGGCGAGCATGATATTCTCCCGGATCAACTGCTCCGGCAGGCCGCTGCGGGAGGAGGTGGTCTCCGCGTACAGCCCCTCTGTCGCCAGATACAAAATGGCAAACGGTGTGGTATCCGGGACGTGAATATACTCGCGCACTGCACGCGCCTCTTCTTTCACCCGCTGCTCCAGCGCCTTTTTACAGCGCTCCACCTCCTGCGCGTCGCCGCCGTCCGCTGCCGCACACAGGCGGGTGTAATCCTCCAGCGGAAATTTGGAGTCGATCGGCAGATAGGTAATCCGCCCCGATCCGTCACTCTCCGGGATGCGGACAGCAAACTCCACGCGCTTGGATGAATTTTTATTGGTCGCCACATTTTTATCGTACATGTTGGGAATCGACTGCTCCAGCAGCCCTTCAAGCTGCACCTCCGCCCATGTCCCGCGCGCTTTTACATTGGTCAGAACCCGGTTAAGGGAATGAATGTTGCTCGTCACACCGTTTGAAAGCTCCTTCATCTCTCCCAGTGAACGGTTCACGCTCTCCAGCTGGGCGGAGACCGTCTGAAAGGAGCGGTCCAACCGTTCATTCAGGGTCGCCGTGAGCTTTTCATCCACCGTGGCGCGCATCTGCTCGAGCTTCTGCTCGTTGCTCAGCGTCATCCGGGCGACGGAATCACTGAGGATCTGATTCTGCCGGCGGGCGTTTTCCGTATTGTCGTTGCGGATTCCGGCAAGGGACTGGCTGAGCGTATCCGTCATTCTTTTGAGCTCGCGGGAGGTATCCCCCCGCTGTTCCTGAAAACGGCGGGCATTCTCATCCCGGCTGAGGGAAAACTCGCGGGAAAGGGCATCCGACAGCTGACGGGACTGTTCCGCGAGGGCCGCCAGTTCTTTCTCCATACGCGAGACGGACTCCTCCCGCCTGCGCTCCCCCTTTCCGCGCACGCGACCGGCAATCAGAAGAACGACCGCCAAGGCTGAAAGAACCGCCGCCGCAATAGAAAAAATCTCTGCAATCAAAACAAGACCTCCGGCCAATCAGAAATTGCTTCCGTTGTAGCCCCAATCGGGGACGCGTTCATATTTGACATAGATCCGGGCGGGATCCACCCCTAAAATCTCATGCACGGCCGCCGTCACCTTGGCCGTCATGGTATCAAAAACCGCGGCGCTGGACGGATCGCGCGGTGAACGGTCAAAAACCTTGACCTCGAGAAACGCCGCCGGGGTTTCCCCGTCCCCTTGAAAATAGACATCCATCCCATCCTGAATCACAACCATCAGCCAATTTTCACTCTTCCCCGGGATGGTGCGGATGTACTCGCCCAATCGGGCTTTCAGTAGTTCCTTTTGTGCCTGAGTGGCTTGGGCACTCGTTTTTACTTCGATACAAGGCATCACAAACTCCTCCTTCAATATTGATGTTCCTTTTTATCCGGGTTTTTCTCCCTTTTCAGCTGTTCCAGCTCCTTTAGCCAGACGTCGGGGCAGGCGTCGCCGGGCATCCGCCAATCTCCCCGCGGCGAGAGGGAAACCGATCCGATCTTCGGCCCCTCCGGCAGACAGGAGCGCTTAAACTGCTGGGTGAAGAAACGCCGGTAAAAATTTTCCAGCCATTTCAGCAGCGTCCGCGGCTGATACGTCCCGCCGAACGCCTCGCGGGCCAGACGGTAAATTTTACGCGGAGAAAATCCCCAGCGCACAGCATAATAGAGGAAGAAGTCATGCAGTTCATATGGTCCGACCAATTCCTCAGTCTTTTGACCGATCTCCCCATCCCTGGAGGGCAGCAGCTCCGGGCTGACCGGCGTATCCAGAATATCCTCCAGAACGGCGCCGATCTCTCCGCCGATACGCCCGGATTCGAACTGTACCAGACAGCGTACTAACGTTTTGGGTATGGAGGCATTCACTCCGTACATGGACATATGGTCTCCGTTATAGGTCGCCCAGCCGAGCGCCAGCTCGGAGAGATCCCCGGTGCCGATGACGATCCCCCCCGTCATATTGGCCAGATCCATCAGTACCTGTGTGCGCTCGCGCGCCTGAGCGTTTTCATAAGTAACATCGTGACATTCAGGATCAAAGCCGATATCCCGGAAATGCTGGTCCACGCTCGCCTTAATATCAATCACCCGCACGTCCGTTTCCAGCAGTTCGCACAGCCGCTGGGCATTGGTTTTGGTACGTGCGGTTGTCCCAAAGCAGGGCATGGTTACGGCCTTAATCTCCCTTCGGCTGCGCCCGAGCAGGTCCATCGCCCGCACACTCACCAATAAGGCGAGCGTAGAATCCAGACCCCCGGAGACGCCGATCACCGCCGTGGGGGCACCGATATGCTCCAGCCGCCTCGCCAGAGCGTTCGCCTGCATATCCAGAATGTCCGAACAACGCCGTTCCCTTTCCAGTCCCTCCGGCGGAACAAACGGATGACGGCTTACGGGCCTTGTCAGCCGGGTATCGGACAGCTCCAGACGGAACCCGACCAGCTCATATCCCTCCGGACATTCTCTGGGAAAGCCGGTGATCCGCTCCCGCTCGTAGGTCAGCTTTTCCACATCCGCCTCGGAAAAAATCAGCCCATTCTGATATTTTACGCTCTCTTTCAGGACGGTCCCGTTTTCACAGATAAAGCTGTGGCCGGAAAAAACCAGATCCGACGTCGATTCCCCCTGTCCGGCATCCGAATAGGCATAGCAGCTCACCGTCTTGGCGGAATGGGTGCAGACCTGAGTGCGCCGGTAATCATCCTTACCGACAGCCTCATTGCTTGCCGAAAGGTTGAGCAGCACCGTCGCTCCCGCCGCGGCATGATACAGAGAGGGAGGGAATACGCTCCACACATCCTCACAGATCTCCACGCCGATCTTCAGCATCGGCAGGTTCTCACAGCAGAACACCAGCCGGTTCCCAAACGGAATCTCTTTGCCCCCGATGCGAATGGTTCCGTTTTGAGCAGGTGCGGGAGTGAACTGACGGCGCTCATAAAATTCCCCGTAATTGGGCAGATGCGTTTTGGGAACTACGCCCAAAATCTCCCCGTCCAGACAGACGGCGGCGCAGTTATACAGCTTGCCGTTGTTTACCAGCGGCACCCCGACCGCCACGAGCATATTCAATCCGCAGGTGGCCCGCGCAATCTCCTTAAGCGATTCATAGGCCGCCGAACGCAGAGCACTCTGTAAAAAGAGATCCCCGCACGTGTAGGCGGTAACCGCCAGCTCCGGCAGGACGAGGAGCCGCGCTCCCTCCTTCGCCGCCTCACGGATCATCTCCACGATACGCCGGGTGTTATACCGGCAGTCCCCAACCCGCACCTCCGGTGTCCCGGCGGCTATTTTAATAAAAGAATCGCGCATAACAGGCTCCTCCCGCGTCCAAACTTGTCCCATTGTTTACCATTATTATACTACACTTTCTCCCCTTGCAAAAGAGAAATGTTCCAAAAGAAAAATTTTATTGGACACCGGCGCATTTTTATGCTATAATAAATCACCGATGAGAAATTTAATATTTCCGCCCGTGGCGAAGCTGGATATCGCAGTGGATTCCGATTCCAAAGGACGGGGGTTCAAATCCCTCCGGGCGGGCCAAGGCAGAAAGAAATCGACTGGTGTAACAGCAGTCGATTTCTTTTGCGTTATGGAATATTCATATGATATAATAATTCCAACAGGAGGGAGGCCGCGGGGGATGAGCGTGGAAGAAGTAAAAAAGTATTATGATGAAAACGCGCAGAAAGAATGGGAGCGTCTGGAACGCCATCCTTTTGAGTTTATATTTACAACGTATATGATGGATCAATATATCCGATCCGGAGATAGAATTCTCGACATCGGCGGTGGACCAGGCAGATATTCCATTTACTATGCAAAGAAAAACTGTGATGTTACTCTTGTGGATTTATCCATTGGAAACATTGAATTGGCAAAAATCAAAGCAGCGGAAAATCATGTTTCACTAAATTTTTATACAGCAAACTGCCTTGAACTGGATTCACTGGAGACAGGTTTGTTTGACCATGTATTTCTCATGGGACCTCTCTATCATCTTACCAATCAGGATGACCGAAAGAGCGCTGTTGAATCAGCCTTGAAAAAATTAAAGCCCGGCGGCATTCTTTACTGCTCCTTTATTCTGGATTTTTCAGGAATCATTTACGATCTGAAAAACGGTCCCGGCTTTTTGCCGGGAGACCTATGCAATCCATCAACAAAAAGATTGCTGGATTCAATCATAACCGGAACGGAATACACTGGTACGGCATTTACATCCGTTTGTTTTGTCAATCAGAGGCTCATCGACCCCTTTATGAGACAATTCGAGCTTGAAAAATTACATTTATTCGGTCAAGAGGGAATTCTGGCGTTGAATGAAAATCAGGTCCGGAGCTTACCAAAGGATGAATATGATTTGTGGATCGAAACCGCTAAAAGGCTCCTGGAGATCCCCGAGCTGTTAGCGCTGTCTGAACACGCCATGTATATCGGACGTAAATCCAAAAACAAATAAGGCCGTAAACGGGTGCCCCTCTGTGAATATTGAAAATCCCTTTCAAACACGGCGGGGGGGGGATGGCTTTTGTCTTTTTCCTCTAAAGACTGCAATTTCCAGCATAGATAAGGCATCGGGAATCCCAAAACAGGAAATGATACCATAAACAATGAGATACGAGGTGAGGCCGATGGCAGGGGTTCCGACGCTCCATGGAACACGGATCACGTTAAGAAAAATACGAAAAAGCGATATTGAGGATCGGATGAGGCTTGGCCGGCAGCCCGAATATATCCATATGTGCGGCGGAGGCCGCCTGACCGAACCGGAATATCCCGCGCGCCGCGAGTGGGGCAGATGGTATCACAGAGCCAGAACAGAGGAGTATTCATGGATGATTGATCTGGACGGCCACGCCATCGGCACGGCGGGATTCCATCATATCTCAGAAGCAGACAACTGCGCAACTTATCGAATCGGGATTTTCGACGTAAACCGGTACTCGCAGGGGATCGGCACAGACGCGACCCGGCTGCTGTTAGAGTACGGGTTTCAGATCAAAAAATGGCATCGGATTGATCTGAAAGTTTTAGAATACAATCACAGAGGCATCCGCTGCTATGAAAAATGCGGATTTAAAAGGGACGGAATATTAAGAGAAAGCGCATGCATTGACGGAATATATTATTCCGATATCGTTATGAGCATTCTGGACTATGAATACGGCCAAAACATAAAACCATAGCGCCATGCAGACGGATCCTCCGGAATGAAACGGACGATAAACAGTTAAACTCTGCACAGAGAATGGGAGGAATTTATGATGGAGCTGTCCAAAAACGCGGAGCGTTTCCACGGATTTGCCGATCTTTATGAGAGCGCGCGCCCTAAAATGCCGCTGTTCCCGGTGGAGGTCCTCTGCCGATACCTTGGAAGGGAGCCGGAGACGGTCGTCGATCTGAGATGCGGGACGGGACTGTCCGCCGCCATATGGAAAGGCCGCTGCCGCCGGGTGATCGGGATTGAGCCGAGCGGGGATATGCTCGCCGTTGCAAGAAAAAATCCGACTCCGCCTTTTCCCTGATTCAGGCTTATGCCCACGACACCGGCTTGGATAGCGCACAGGCCGACGCCGTGATTTGCTCGCAGTCTTCCACTGGATGGACCCCGCGCCGACGCTGGCGGAGGTGAACCGGATTTTAAATCCGGGCGGAGTTTTTGCCACAGTGGACTGCGATTGGCCGCCCGTGTGTACCTGGCAGGCGGAAAAGGCCAATCAGGAGCTCTTTCAAAAAATCAATGCTCTGGAAGCCTCCGATCCGGATCTGAAGCAAAACTACGTCCGCTGGGATAAAAAGCGCCACCTCGAAACGATCCGGGCAAGCGGCTTTTTCCGGTACTGCCGGGAGATTGTCTTTGCCAGCCGGGAGCGTTGCGACGCGGCACGCTTCCTCTCCCTCGCCCAAAGTCAGGGCGGCGTACAAAATATTCAAAGGACAAAGCCGGGGCTTATTGAGGCCGAATGGGCGAAATTTGAAAAAGCGGTCCGGCAACACTTTGGGGACCGTTTTGGGGACATCGACTTTGCCTACCGCATGCGTGTCGCTGTAAAATAAGAGCACAGGGCGACCATCTCCCTGTGCTTCCCGCAAAAATCCGGACCACCGACATGATGCCGGCCGTCCGGATTTTTTGATTCCGATCAAATCGGCCGGAGAGGGGGAATTTAAGAGCCGGCAGCCCCCTCTGATTCGATAGGCTCCATCACGGATGCGAACAGCGCCGTCAGTTTGGCCATTCCTTCTGCGGGAGCCTGCTGAGAAGCCCGGGCAAAAATATCATATTTAGCAGATTGATCCGAAGTACGGGTATTCTCCCTCGTGGAAGACACCTTTCCAGTAACGCTGGAACTGAATCCCCACGCGGAAAATTTGGCCATTGTATCCAGAGAAGAAGTACTGGTATTCTTCTCTGTTTTAATATCTTTTACCTCCATGGTGAACTGAACTGTCGCCTCATCCATTGTAAAGGCGGGAACCGGAACGAGCGAAAGCAGCGGGGCTTCCACCTCCAGATTCTGAACCTTGGTATCGCCCTCCGGTGTCACGATCTGGCGCGGCAGAGTGAATTTTACACTGTTAATCCCTTTCTCCGGATCTCCCTCCACAAATGCCAGCTGAAACAGATAATCCAGATAAACACGGCACAGTTCCGACTGTCCTTTGGCCACTTCAATGATTGGCCCGCAGATAAGCTACCCAATCGGCAATGAATCAAAACTTTTTCCCAGATTATTTTGCATCTTTCAGCCCTCCTGTTTTAAAAATACGATGCGTCCGACTGCCCCAATGGGATCCGCACTGATTTAAAGCGCCTTATTAATTTGGGACAAAATTCGTGAAGTCCCCTCGGGAGGCTTTTGCCGCTGAAAGCTCAGTTCCATTTCTGTCATACGGCACTCCTCTCTGGCAGCCCGTTCATTACCGCCTGGGGCGTTCAAATCCACCGTCACATTGCCCTCCTCATCCGTTTTTGCAGAAACATACATTTTGATTTGAATATTTTCAAGCTCCAGATTGCTGTGTTGAGACAGCGCAACAAGGGGAACATCAATAGATCTTCCCGCCTCTTTTCCATCCGGTGATGGGATCATCAGCGTAGCCGTCTCCGGGCTCAGTGCCCCATCTCCGCTTCTGGAAAGCGGATGAAAATAGTTCAGATAATTCTCAATGGCATGGTATGCGATTGCCTGCTGGGCATCTGCCATAGACCGCCCAATCGACGCGACCAGATCACCCATCTTCATCTCCATATCATTCTCCCTCCCCCTGTATTCCAATCAGGCTGCACACCCGGTCTGCGGGAATGCGGTACTTTTCTTTCAGATCCTCCAGCCGTTCCCCGACCTCGATAACCTGATGGCGCTCGCTATTGCGAATCGGCGCCCATACCGCATACCGCCCTACGACTTTTGTTTCAGAGCTGATTTCGGCAAACTGATTTTTTCCCAGATCGGTAATAAAAAGGCGGCCCTTCATCAACTGATTCCACTCCTGCAATTTTTCTTTCACTCCTTTAGTTTCGAAATACAAGCCAGCGGAGGGTAGAGGTGCGCGCTATGACCCCCCGATCCTCCACCCGTGGCAAAAAACGAATCAGTTTTTCATAGTTCTCCAATGCAATGTCTCTGTCCTTTGGAATTACCAGACTCGGCCTCTGGTGCCGTACAGGGGGAGAACGACGGATCCGCGTGGGAACCCCACATGTTCTTCCCACCGGCCGGTTCCGTTCCCTGAAGTTCCTATTCCATCCAGAATCCCGGAATACAGGAAGTTTCGAATCCTGAACGGAATTTTTCCGGCTTCTCTCGCCCTCCAGCCATCTCAGTGTCGTGGGAAACAGACACCATATTTCACGCAGGTGACTCATCAAAACGCTTCCTTTCACCCCGACTTCTGCCGTACCGCGCGTAGTAGGTCGCAGATTTGTAAGATCATTAAAAATCGCAGCCTGCTTTTGGGTATTATAAGGGGTGTTTCCCACATCCCCCTTCCGATCCAATGTGCTAACATACCCGCCCCGCTTCTTACCTGCCCCCCACACAGCGGGCTCAAAAACCATGCGGGCTTTGTAGGCAATCATACCAGATCCCACACTTCCAAACGCCATATTCCCGGCATTTTCTCCATTCAGCATCACGCGAAAATAGACGTAATTTACACCGGGACGTGTGGAATCGCGGGGATGCCCCATTTCACTGATCGGACGTAATACTCCATCGTGCAGCGCCCTCAGGGCGACATCCAGATTTTCACTCTCCACAAAAGCGTCGACGGCCTCCGGGAGCTCACAGTTGAGAGCATACACCATTTCCTCTCCCTCCCATTGGATGGATTATTCCATTTTATTCGCCGCATTCCCCAAATATGAAGAAAAAATCAATTTTTCCGTGTATATCCCAGACCAAAGGAAAAACGATAAAGGAAAGGGATACCGTATGGACTCATTCCACCCTGAAAAGGAGACTTCATGATGAAAAAAGACCAAAATCCGTTCCTGTTATCCCCTTTTGGGGCCGGCTGCAGCGCACTCAGCTGGGAAACGCTTGATGGAAAACACCTGTGGGGCCGCAATTACGACTTTGACCGCCTGGCAGAGGGGAGCTCCATTGTATATATTCCATCCGGAACCGATTATCTCACCTGCATCTCCGCCGTACAGGAAGACGCCCCGGAAGCACATCCATGCTCCCGATACGCCTGTACCGGAGTCGGGTTTCTGTCCATCCCCTCCGCTCCGGTGCTCTACGAGGGGATCAACGAAAAAGGGCTGATGGGCGGCCAGCTCTATTATCGGGAGCTGGCCTGCTTTTCAGAGGAGGAGAAGCCGCATACGTACCGCGTCCAGCCGCCGTTCGCGGTCTATCACGCGCTGGCTCAATGCTCCGGCGTTGAGGAAGTAATCCGGCTGTTTCAGGAAGAGGCCTCGCTGGTATCGGTTCCTCTGATGGGAACGGTTCCGCCTCTGCACTGGTGCTTCAGCGACCGGAGCGGCGAGACGATCATTCTGGAGCCGGACCGCGGGGGCCTGACGGTGTACCGGAATACGATCGGCGTGATGACCAACAGCCCGGGGTATTCCTGGCACCGGCTGAATCTGCTCAACTATGCGGGAATCCGGGACCGGGACTATGAGACGGTCAAAATCTGCGGAGATTCGCTTCCACCGTATTTTTCCGGCAGCGGGGCTCAGGGACTGCCCGGGGACTGGAGTTCTCCCTCCCGATTTATCCGGCTGGCCTTTTTAAAACAATTTTCCCAAAAGGGCCGCAGCGAGGAGGAGGGGGTGGGCCGTATGTTCCACCTGTTCCAGAGCGTCGCCTTTCCCCTCGGAATGATCCGCGTAACCGGCCAGGGGCACCGTACCGAATACGACCGGAAGATCTCCCCCTTTGACTATACGGTCTACACCTCAATCCTGTGTGCGGAATCCCTCCGGTTCTACTGGACAACCTATGAAAACCAGCAGGTTCAATATATGGATCTGAACCATTTGCTGCATCACCGGCGGCCGCTTCAGTTTGATCTAAACCGCCGGGCGGATTTCCGCTGCCGCTCCCGCCATATTTGATTGAAAACAGCCTTGCTGTAATAGGCCTGCCCCCATCCGAATGGCCCGACGGCATAGGGCATCCGCTGTATCTGCCGCTGACAACGTTCAGGGAGAGGAACCACATTTTGTCCGGTTCCCCTCCCCCTTTTTCTTTTTTCCTTTCTCTGTTATAATGGTGTTATTAATATTCTGCTTTCCGGGGGGATATCTCCATGAATCGTCAGAAAAAGTCCGCGGCTCCCGTCGGTTTTGGGACCTCAGCCGCCGTTTTCCTCCTCCTGCTCCTCCTCGTCGTCGTCATGACGGCCGGCTTTGGCAGCACACCGCATATCCCTCTCCTGATCGCGGCATCCGCCGCGGCGGCTGTCGGATTTTTTCACCACTATTCATGGAAAGAAATGCTCGATGGAATTACCGACGCGGTAAAAACGGCAGTTCCCGCCCTGCTCATCAT
>X72_Ural_Owl__coassemble_131_pt1 | contig 13726 bp, 9 predicted proteins | sample X72_Ural_Owl__metabat2_high_PE_004 | metagenome-assembled genome bin X72_Ural_Owl | reverse complement strand
CGTCAGGGTAGGGGAAGCCGGGTGCTGCGGAAGCGGGAGCGGATCGCCCGGCGCAAGCGGCAGGCGAACCGTTGCCTTAAACAGGTCGCCGTCAATGGATATGTCGAACCGGCCGCCCTGTTTTTCGCACAGGTTCTGTGCGATCGAGAGACCCAGCCCGCTGCCCTCTGTGGAACGGGATTCATCTCCGCGGACAAAACGCTCCATCAGCTCCTCCGGACGGATGTTCAGCTCGTCGCGGGAGATGTTTTTGATTGTGAATACGCCGCAGCCATTGTCCATGGACACATCGATATACGCCCGGGTTCCGGGTGCGGAGTATTTGCGCACGTTGGAGAACAGGTTGTCGATGATCCGCCAGGTTTTCTGGCTGTCCGCCCAGACGATCGGCTGCTTTTCCGGCTCGTTAATCAGGACGGTGATCCCCTGATTGGAAAGGGTATCTTCGTGTTCACCCACGGCCTGCACCGCCATCTCGTACAGGTTCAGCCGCACGGGGCTGAACTTGATATTCCCCGTCGATGCCTTGGAGGCCTCCACCAGATCCTCAATCAGCCGTTTGAGCCGGTCGGATTTCTGTTGGAGCACGCCGATATATTCCTGCGCGTGCGCATCCTGAATATCGCATTTGCTCAGCAGATCGGTGTAGTTGATAATGGAGGTCAGCGGAGTTTTCAGGTCGTGCGAGACGTTGGTAATCAGCTCCGTTTTCATCCGTTCACTCTTGAGCGCGTCCTCCACGGCTTCCCTCATCCCGTCGCGCAGGTGAACGATGTCGTGGACAAACGGAAGCATCCATTTGGGGAAGCGCGAGAGGTCGATTCCAACGTTCAGGTTGCCGGACTGGATCTCATGCGCGTACTTCATCAGCCTGTCGAGCGACGCCATGGACCGCCATGCAAACAGGACGACAAAAATGTTGAACAGCACCGGAAGGATCGGGATAAAAGAGAGTGGGACCATCACGATAAAGTATGCAATCAACAGCCGCAGGATGTAGCGCGGCAGGCTTTTGAAATGGTGCCCCAGCGGGGAAAACTGGTTTTTGAACCAGTACATGGAGCGCCTGATTCCGCGAAGGGATGAGGCCAGCAGCGTGCGCCGCCAGTAGTGCCCGGCCTTGGCGTTGCGGGAGACGGACATACTCAGCTCCATGAAGAAGAATGCAAAAGCCATGCTGAACAGGAGCATCATCAGAATCGGGCCGACAAAATTATACTCGTTGAGCTGGTCAAACGACCAGAAGAGCCCGTACCCGGCACAGCCGAACGAGAGCCCCAGTCCGAGGATCAGGTGCAGGTCGTTCGGGATGGCGTCCAGCCCGTTGCGCAGGACGGGTGTGCGCCCGGTGATCGTCCCGCCGAAGCGCTCTATTTTGCGCCGGTATTCCTCCGTCCCTTCCTCCGGGAGCGGGCCGCGGCCCGCCAGACAGACGGAGAGGAGAAAGAACAGCGCAAACAGTGGGCTCATGACCAGAAGCAGGGGATAGGTGATGTCGAAAATGTTGATATACCATTCATAGGAGCGGGCAAGTTCGGTATAATCGTCTGTTCCCTGAAGCTGCCGATAGTCCACGCCGAAGTAGATGTCCATGGTATCGGTCGTATAGTGGATTGATTTTAACCGTTCGGCCAGAAGTGTGTTAGTCTGTTCGCCATAGCTCTCAACAGTCTGGGTTTGGGGGGAGACGCAATACCCCATGGCAAAGGGGAGGGACTGGATGGTTTCCACCGGATTCTCCGCATTCACATTGGTATAGACGGTGCCGTCGTCCCGGCTGACGGCGTAGATTTGGAGGTTGGTGATGGATTCCAGTCTCCGCAGGCAATTCTCAATGTCGTTTTGAATGCTGCTGTATTTCTGACTCAGATTGAACTGCTTAAACCAGTAGTCATAGGCCGCCTGATATCGGCTGTTTTCGGAGTAGGAGGAAGCGCCGGCGGATACCGAGGTGGCGGGTTCAATGGGGGAGTTGTAGACAGTCGTCTCCTCATAGGAGGTTTCAGGTTCCGTATAGGAGGGATAAAAGCTGTAATCCAGCCCGTACCGATCAATCTGTTCCTGAATGTACTCTTCACGCTCCTCTGTGAGACGGCTGTACTCCTGCGGAAGATAAATGTTCTGGTAATAGTCCTCATTTTTATACTTTTCCAGGTATGTGATCACATTCTGAATGTGTTCCTGTGTCCGGCTGACCGTGCTGCTCGCCGTGAGAAACGCCCCCTGCCTGTGCCTCTGGTAACCGTCCAGCAGAGTGCCGAGGGTATAGTCGGACGTTGACAGATGCGCATAGGTTGCCACGCAGAATGCCAGAGAAAACAGCGCCAGCCCGCCGGTAAGTACCGCGAGAACTAAGGATAGGATTTTGATCCCTCTGTTTTTACGGGAGTTTTTCAATTTTGTAGCCAATTCCCCACACCACCTTTAAATAGATCGGCTCTTTCGGATTGATCTCAATTTTTTCGCGGATTCGGCGGATATGGACCGTCACGGTCTTTTCCGACTGAAAAGCCGGCTCGTTCCAGACGGCCTCATAGATCTGCTGGGTGGAGAGCACACGCCCCATATTCTGCATGAGGTACTCGAGGATCCCGTACTCGCGAGCTGTCAGATGGACGGGCTCTCCATCGAGCGTGACCTCGCGTGCGGCGTTGTCCAGAGACAGGCCGCCCGTCGTCAGGATGTTCTCACTGTGTTCCATGCTTCCGAGGTTGACGTACCGGCGGATCTGGCTCTTGATCCTCGCGATCAGCTCCAGCGGGTTGAACGGCTTGGTCACATAGTCGTCCGCGCCAAAGGTCAGGCCGGTGATCTTGTCCGTGTCCTCACTTTTGGCGGAGAGCAGAATGATGGGAAAATTGTGCTTTTCCCGCATTTTCAGCGTCGCCGTCAGGCCGTCCATGTTCGGCATCATGATATCCAGCACCGCACAGTGGATCTCATTATTCTTACAGGCCTCGATGGCCTGGATGCCGTTGTGCGCCTTGATCGTGCGGTAGCCCTCAATCCCGCAGTAGATCTCAATGGAGTCGAGAATTGCCTCGTCGTCATCGCAGATCAGAATGTTATACATACCCGTTTCCTCCTCGCAGATTTATTATCCAATATTTTTTAAAAGACTAAGACATAAAATCATTAAGAATTTTCAACATTTTTTATCCGTACAGGATGTGGGCGATCGCGCTGTTGGACAGCAGGAAGCCCTCCCGCGTCAGGCGGAAGCCGGTGTCCGAGCACCGGGCCAACCCGTTTTTCTCCAGTTCGCGCGCGCGGCGGAGCATCGGCTCCGGGATGGGATGGCCAAAGCGGGTAGAGACCGCCTGCCCGTCCAGCCCGGCGGACAGGCGCAGACGCAGCAGGACATACTCCTCAAAATCGCCGCCCTCCCCGTCCGGCACCGGCCGCGCCCCGGAGAGAAAACCGGCCAGATCGCGGGGATAGTAAAAACGCTTTCCGTTTAAAAAAGAGTGGGCCGCCGGCCCGATACCCAGATACTCCTTCCCATTCCAGTATTTCAGATTGTGGCGGCTTTCCATGCCCGGACGGGCAAAGTTGGAAATTTCATATTGGCACAGGCCCGATTCCTCAAGCTCCCGGCTGGCGGCGAGATAGATTTCGCATACCTCGTCCTCATCCGGCAGGGCCAAATAATCTGCCCGGCTGTAAAACGGCGTCCCCTCCTCGAGCTTGAGCAGATAGCTGCTGACATGGGGGATCTGAAGCCGGGTGCAAAAGCGGACGGATTCCAGTACGGACCGGCTTGTCTGGCCGGGTGTTCCCATCATCAGATCCAGCGAGAGGTTTTGGAGCCCGGCGTCCCGCGCCCACTCCACGCATTGCTCCACCTCTTCCGGTCCGCTCCGGCGTCCGAGCTTTTTCCGTTCCGTCTCCACCGCGGACTGCATTCCAAGCGAAATCCGATTGACTCCCGTCCCTTTCAGCCGGCGGAACAGCTCCGGCGTACAGGAGGAGGGATTGCACTCCACGGTGATTTCGGCGTTTTCCGGCAGGGAAAAAAGGGATGCGGCGGACTGAATCATTTCCGCCAGCAGTTCCCCCCCGATCAGGCTGGGTGTTCCTCCGCCGAGATAGAGCGTATCCGCCGGGATGGGAAATTTCCGCGCCCAGGCTTTCAGTTCCTCCCGGACACGCCGGACATAGGGGACCCAAAGCTCACGGGAACCGGTGCAGGAGTAAAAGTCGCAGTAGGGGCACTTGCTTCTGCAAAAGGGGATATGAATATAGAGGCCGATGGGGTTCATAGCATCCTCCCGGATAACCGCTGCATCGCGCGCCGATCCGTATTGCCGCCGGAGAGAAGTTTTTTCATTCGGATTGCCGTATGCGCATGCAGGAATGTGTGGATCTTTTTTAATCAGGGCGTCAGTCGCTGCCGCTCTAAAACCAAAGGGATTTTTCCTTTGACAAGTTTGCGTTTCTATATTATCATATTTTCATCCATTTGGCGAATCGGAAACCGGCGGAGGCTTTAAAATGAAAGTGAAAAGCGTAAAATCGGAAAAATACCGGATGTGGTTCAACGACCTGACCGGAACGCAGCAGATGCTCGAGGAGCATTCCGCGGAGGGCTGGCATCTGATCTCCTTTGATATGACGGACGGAAAATTTACCTTTAAAAAGGGTCCGGCTAAGCCGTATGGGTACATTTTTGTCGTCAACGGGGAAAGCTATAATTTCAAGGTGTTTACTCCGGACTATGAAAAAATTTACGAGCAGGGCGGCCTGTCGCTCTACCGGTGCGGAGAAGAGGTCCCCGAGGCCTATGAGACGTTGAAAAAACGCTTCTCCTCCCCGGAGCAGGAAAAGCAGTGGCTGGAGGAGATGGCGCGGCAGGGATATTTTCTCTACATGGTGGAAAAACCGGCCTACACCTTTACCATGGGAGAGGGAGAGGAACTGGAGTATATTGTGGAAAAGGCTCTTTCGGCAAAGGACGCGGCCGGATACCTGGAACGCGCGCGGAAGCGGGGCCTCGAATACATCTGGGGCGACGGCAGAAATCACTATCTGATCCGCACCGGGGAGACAGAAGAGAACGATGGACAAACGGACGGGCTTTCGGATCCGGAGGAACAGGAGGATGCACGGCAGAAGGAACGGGGACAGAGGCCGTTTGGGGGCCTGCTGACAGTGGGAGCCGTGGGCCTGACTGCGGCAGCGGCCAAGCTGGTCTATGATGTGATCCGGTATTCCGCCGGACTGACCGGTTATGCGCCGAAGGCACTGGTTGATCTTTTGGCGGCGGCAATATGTGTGGGGATTGTAGGGTTTGTTGTCATAAAAAGAAGAAAAAACCAAAATTAACGATTTTTTTATTGCAATCCGGTTTTTGGCACGGTATAATTTAAAGATCATTATGGTCATCGGTTCAGTAAATAAAGAGAGGTGTATCGGATGGGAGTAAACCGTACTCCGGAAAACGACGATCGCGATATCAAGGGCGGTGGAAATCCGTTTGTCGACTATGATTTTTATCTCCACCCCGAAAAGGGAGGAGAACCGTCTTCCAAATCTCCGAAAAAGGATCCCGCCGCTCCGGCCCGGAGGCCCAGCCAGAGGCCGGCGGCGCCGGGAAAGAGAAAAACGAACCGGGCGGATCGGGCAGTACACCCCTCCCGGCCCCGTTCCGGGAGCTCCGGCGTAAAAAAAACGGACAGGCCGTGGTATCTTCGGGCGCGGGATGCGGTTGTACGGTTTTATTCCACCAAGCGCCCGCTGAAAGTGACGCTGACGGTTATCGTGGCGCTGGTTCTGATCGCGGCAATTGTGGTCGTTTCATTCGTGTACGGCTTTCTCGGCAAGATCCATACCGGCGGGGACGACGACGAGTCCCGTGCGGAAATACTGGAGGACGAGTCCAATTTTGCCATGCTGAGTGATCCCAGCGCCTCTTCCATGCGGGCGCTCATTAAGGAATGGGCGACCACGGGGGAGAAGATTCACAGCGACAATGTCGTAAATATTCTGCTCATGGGCATGGATGGGGAAAATTCCAATGTCAACGCAGCGGCCCATTCGGACTCCATGATTCTGGCTTCCATCAATAAAAAGACACAGACGATTACGCTTGCCTCCATTTACCGGGACTGCTTTACCTACGCCAATATCGACGGAAAGGACCGCTACTTAAAGCTCACGGAGGTTTCCGTTTACGATCAGCTGAGCGGGACGCTCCGTACGATTGAGGATGATTTTAAGATCGAGATCGACGACTATGTAGCGGTCAACTTCAATACATTCTCCAAGGTGATCGACGCGATCGGCGGCGTGACGATTGATATTAAGCCGGAGGAGTACCGATGGCTGCTGAGTCATGAAAATATCGACGTGGGAGGGTCCGGAACCCGGACGCTCAACGGCGCTCAGGCGCTTGCGTACACCCGTATCCGCTATTTGGACAGCGATGGGGATATCTCCCGTACCGAGCGCCAGCGCAAGGTGATCCAGTCCATTATGGAGGCGGGGAAGAATGCCTCCATAGGCCAGATCACCAGTATGCTGGACGTTCTTCTTCCCAATGTGGCCACCAGTATGTCGCGTACCGGAATCCTCTCTCTTGCAACGCAGGCGCTGAGCGGAAAATGGTATAACTATACGGTGAAATCCATGGATGTTCCCTGTCTGGAGGCCCGTTATGGAGCGAGTGGAGTGGTAACCAGCGTATCCTCGGGTGTATGGTGTTGGATCGTGGACTATCCCCTTACGGCGAGGGAGCTTCAGCTGGCGCTCTATGGCTATACGAATGTCCCGGAGCTGTCTGAGGACCGCGTAACGGCGATTGATCTGTACCGGGGGACATCCTCCGGCGGGCATCCCACGGGAGGGTCCGGCAGCTCGGATCGCGGCGGGGACGAGGATCCCAGCAGCGTGACAGCGGCCTCGGAGACCACGACCCGGCCGCAGAAGCCCCCGGTCAAGGATGAGTCGGAATCCGATCGGGATGAATCGGAAGAAGACGTCTCAGGGGATGATTCGGAAAAGGAACCTCCCACGGAGGATCAGCCGGATCCGGATGAGTCTCAGGAAGACGGACAGGAATAACAGGAAAGAGCCTCCGCTTTCAGCGGAGGCTCTTTCCATATTTTACTCCTGTTTTCAGGAACGGATCTGTTCGGGTGGCCCCCATGCTCCGATTGGAAAGATATATGGAACCGATCCCGCTTATCGAGGAAATTCTCATACTTCGCGGTGAGAAAAATTTGGAGATAATGCAGTCGGAGGAAATTTTCAAATACGGGGTATCCAATGGAGCCGCAGACTGTTTATCTAACGCTCAGGCTTCGGCTGAGGGCGGCAAACTGCTCCATCGTGAGCTCCTCGGCCCGGGTGCGGCCGTGCGCGCCGCAGCGCTCCAGCGCTGCCAGCGCCTCCGCCTTTCCGATCCCGAGGCCGGCGCTCAGGCCGTTGACCACTGTTTTCCGCCGCTGGGAGAACGCCGCCTGAACGACCCGGAAAAAGAAAACGGGATCCCCGACTGAAACAGGAGGCTCTTTGTGCGGAATCAGCTCAATGACCTCGCTGTCAACCTTTGGGCTGGGGATAAAGCTGGTCCGCGGGACGCTGAAGACCTCCCGGGGGTGGGCGTAATAGTGTACCGCGATGGTTACGGCCCCGGCCTCCCGAGTGCCGGGAAGAGCGCACAGACGTTCTCCCGCTTCCTTTTGGACCATAAAAACGGCGCGGGTGATCGGGGCTTTGGCCGTCAGAATGCCCATAATAATCGGGGAGGTGATGTAATAGGGAAGATTAGCACAGACCGCCACGCGCAGACCGGAGATTTTTTCCTCAATCAGCCGGTTCAGATCCACTTTCAGAAAATCCTCATTGATGATTTCGATATTGTCAAATTCGCTCAGCGTTTCCTGTAAAACGGCCGGGAGCCGCCGGTCCAGCTCAAAGGCCACCACCTTTTTCGCCCGCAGGGCGAGCTGCTGGGTCAGCACGCCGATCCCGGGGCCGATCTCCACAACGGCGTCTGCATCCGAACAGGCCAGCTCCGCCATTTGGGGGCACACGTCGGGATCCGTAATAAAATTTTGCCCCAGCTTTTTTGAAAAGTCAAAGCCGTGCCGCTTCAGGGTGTGTTCGATGACTTGGATGTCGGACAGATCCTTCATGTTTCCACTCCGTTCCGGTTGTTTTCCCCAGTATACACTTTTGAGGGGGGAAATGCAAATGCAGCGTGCGTGGTTTGTTATGATGGCAGAGGGTCAAGGCGCTTCCATTTGGCGGGATGGCCCCTTTTAAAAGAAAAATCCCCCCGCGGATGGGGGGATTGGATGCCGGAATGGCGTCCGTTTGTCCGCTGTAAGCAGGAGAACCGGCTTTATTGATTAAAGTCGATCGAAGAATAGACCTCCCGCAGCAGTTCGCAGGAATTCTGGAATTTGAGCAGCTCTTCCCGCGTCAGAGACAGGGAGATCACATTCTGGGCGCCGTTCCGGTTGACCACCGTGGGAGCCCCGGCATAGACATTGGTCTGCCCATACTCCCCGTTCAGGAGCGTAGAAATCGTCAGGACGCTGTTCTCGTCCCCAAAAACGGCGCGGGTGATCCGGGCCATCGCCATCCCGATCCCGTAATAAGTCGCGCGCTTGGCCTCGATAATCTTTTGTGCGGCCGTACGCACTTCCGTGCTGATCTCCTCGAGCTTATCGCTGGAATAGCGGCCGCTGGATTCCCCGATGACGGACAGGACCGGCTTGGTGGCAATCATGGCCTGGGACCATGGGACAAATTCACTGTCGCCGTGCTCTCCCATAACGTAGGCGTGTACGTTGCGCGGATCCACCGAGAAATAGTCCCCGATCAGATAACGCAGGCGGGCGGTGTCCAGCGTGGTGCCGGTGCCGATGATATGGCTGGGATCAAATCCGGACAGCTTGAGCGTGACATGCGTCATAATATCGACCGGATTGGTCGCAATCAGAAATATTCCCTTAAAGCCCGAGGCCACGATCGGCTCCACAATGGATTTGAATACGGCGGTGTTGCGCTGAAGCAGATCAATCCGGCTTTCCCCCGGCTTCTGAGCAACCCCTGCGCAGATTGCTACAATGTCCGCATCCGCACAGTCGCGGTATTCACCGGCAGAAATTTTCATGTGCGAGCCGGAGAAAGAAAGGCCGTGGTTCAGGTCCATCGCCTCGCCGGCGGCGCGTTTTTTATCAATATCAACGAGCAGCAGTTCGTCGCAGATGGTCTGATTCAGCATGGCATACGCATAACTCATCCCTACCAGACCGGTGCCGATCAGCGCTACTTTCCTCTTATCTGTGTTCATAAACAGACCTCCCTTGTACAATCAGTTTTCCCGCAGAAAACGGAAAATGCAGACAATAAAAAGATTTTTTTAAAAATCTATTGCAATTTTCTGCCGAGTTCATTATAATATAAAGGCGTTTTAAATACAAGCAGGATTTGCTACTGTGGCTCAATGGCAGAGCAGCTCATTCGTAATGAGCAGGTTGTCAGTTCGATTCTGACCAGTAGCTCCAGCAGGCCGTTCCCGGAGAACGGCCTTTTTGTTTTACCGGCGGGAACAGCTTGGGAAACGGAGAGAAAAAAGCCGGAATGCCGATAGGATATCCAGCTTTTCATCGGCAGAGATGAGGGAAACCGGTATTTTGGGAAATATTAAAGGGGGAACCGCTTTTTTTGCGGCTGGAGCCGGTGCGCTATACAGGCGGACCGTGATAATCCGCCCGTGTGCGGTGCGCCCTTATCCGGATTTTATGATATTATGCTCAGGGATGTGGGCCGGCGGAACAGGGCTGTACGATCCTGTAAAAACGGGCTTTTACGCAACGGCGTTGATTCTTTCGGCCTGATTGTGGTATCATAAACGGAAAGAGACGGCCCGCCTGTTCCGGAAGGCGTTCTCCGTGGGATAGGGCGATCATAGGATGGGATAAAAGAATATCTTGACAGGGAGGAATCCATTTGTCTGGTTTATTGATTTTGGGAGCGGGCGGCTTGGGCCATATGATCTATGGGATGGCGCAGGAGTCCGGGCAGTATGAAGCCGTGGCTTTTTTAGACGACGCCAAAAAGGAGAGCGCCGTGATCGGGAAGCTGGTGGATTACCGGGAATTTCGGAAGCAGTATGGCTGTGCCGTTGCCGCTTTTGGCGATAATAAGCTGCGCCTGAGCTGGATTGAGAAACTCAGGGAGAGCGGCTATACCGTGCCGTCTCTGATCCATCCGAGCGCCGTTGTCAGCCCCAGCGCGGAGATCGGAGCGGGGTGCTTTATTATGCCGCGTGCCGTAATCAATACCATGGCGCGGCTGGGGGACGGTTGTCTGGTCAACAGCGGGGCGATCGTCGATCACGATGTGGTTCTTGAAAAAGGGTGCCATATCAGTTTGGGGAGTGTGGTGCGCGCATACTGCCAGGTCAGCTCCTGCCGTAAAACGGCGGACGGAAAGGTGCTCTTTGCGCGCCGCCGGAAGATTGACGGCGTGGACAGCGGGGCGCTGGAGGACGCGCTGTATGCCTTTGGATTTGGAAACCGGTGCAGCTACGTCCGCCCGTTCGGCGCCGGCCATATCAATGAGACCTATGCGGTCTATATGCCCAACGAGCGGGGCGAGGACGAGCTGATGTACGTCCTTCAGCGGATCAATAAGAACGTCTTTAAAAAACCGGATGAAGTGATGGAGAATATCTTCAGCGTAACGGAGTACCTGCGACGGGTGATCCGGGAGGACGGCGGGGATCCGGACCGCGAAACCCTCAGCTATATTAAGACCAAGCTCGGAGCCAATTATTTTGAGGATACGGACGGCTTTCCCTGGAGATGTTATAATTATATTGCGGAGTCGGTCTGTTATCAGTCTGCGGAAAATGCGGAGCAGTTCTACCAGTCCGCGCGCAGCTTTGGCCATTTCCTCAAGCAGCTGGGGAATTATCCGGCCGAGACGCTGCATGAAACCATCCCGAAGTTTCACGACACGGAAAGCCGTCTGGCCGATTTCAGGCGTGCGCTCAAGCGTGATGTGAAAAACCGGGAACGGACCTGCCGCCGGGAGGTGCGGTTTGTACTGGACCGCGGGGCGGATTGCAGCGTCATCATGGATCAGCTTCGGAAAGGAAACCTTCCCATCCGGGTGACGCACAATGATACGAAGCTGAATAATATCCTGTTTGATGAGCATACCAAGAAAGGGCTTTGTATCATTGATCTGGATACCATTATGCCGGGCCTGGCCCTGAGCGACTACGGCGATTCCATCCGCTTCGGCGCGTCAACGGCGGCGGAGGACGAACAGGATCTCTCCAAAGTGCACTTTGATTTGGAGCTGTTCGAGGCCTATACGAGGGGCTATATGGAGGCGGCGGGAGATGTGCTGACGCCGGCGGAGAAGGCATATATGCCATGGGGAGCGCGGCTGCTGACTCTGGAGTGCGGGATGCGCTTCCTGACAGATTATCTTCAGGGGGATACCTATTTTAAGACCGAATATCCCACGCACAACCTTGTCCGTGCCCGTACCCAGTTTAAGCTGGTGGAGGAAATGGAAAACAGGTTTGATGAGATGGAAGCCATCGTCCGGCGATACAGCTGATGCAAGCGTCCCTCTTTGGGAAGATACGCGCCGGAGCAGGAGGCGGTATCTTTGAAAAAGGAGCGGAAAACCAGAAAAATCCCCGTATGGGCGGCGGTGCTGATCGTTCTTGCGGCTGCGGCGGCAGGAACGGCGGCCCTGCTGGCGGGGGTGGGATTCTATATCCTCGGCGGGATTGAGAGGGTGCCGGTCGACGAGGAGGAGCTCGCCATTAACGAGAGCTTGAATGCGCCGCCCTCTGAGAATCCGGAGAGCGGTGGAAATATGGGAGAGGGCGCACCATACCGGGATCCCTCTCAGGTGGTCAATTTTGCAGTCTTTGGCGTGGATACTCAGGATGCAGACTCCTTTTCCGGCGGAGCGGATACGGTGATGATCGCGAGTGTCAACCGGGAACAGGGATGGATCCGTCTGACCTCCATTCTGAGGGACAGCTGGATCGACGTGGACGGCCGCGGGTCTATGAAGCTGACGGATGTCTATCGCCGGTACGGCCCCGCTGTTGCCATTCAGACGATCAATCGGAAATTCGAGCTGAATATTGCGGATTATGTGACGATCAACCGATACCGGCTCGCGGAGGCGGTCGACCTGATCGGAGGGGTGGAGCTGGAGATTACGCAGGCGGAAATGGAACAGATCAACCGATATGCCCAGACCAGTGCCGAACTGGCCGCGCCCGGCCGTGTGCATTTAAACGGCGAGCAGGCCGCTATGTATGCCCGTATCCGTCAGATTGACAGCGACAGTCAGCGGGTTCTGCGGCAGAAAAAACTGCTTGAAAGTATTTTGGCCCGAGTTCGGGAGTTTCCGGTCACGCAATATCCCGCCGCGCTCCGCAGGCTGCTCGGGATGGTGGAAACCTCCATGTCCTACTCAGAGATCCTCGCCTATGCCCCGATGCTCTCCGGTACTTTGAACATGGAAACCCGCGTGATCCCGGATCAGGAGGAGAAGCCCTACGGAGGGCAGAATTATCCCGGGCTGGAGGGGAACTGGGTCTGGGTTTATGATTACGGCACTGCCGCTCAAAACCTTCATCAATTTATTTACGGATGAGCGGAATGAATGCCGTTTTTCAGGAGCGCCGTTGTGACAGACGGCGCCTTTTTCATGGGGGGAGCACGACCGGAAAAATGGATCCAAAGAAAGGGCGCGGCATTGGGACCGAACGCTTCTTTTTTTGAAAAGATCTGCGGGAATCCGTTGAAAAAGAGGAGAAAAAGAAAAATACCGGTGCTTTATGCGATAAGGAATTCCCATAAATTGTGCATCTAAAATTGACACTTGCTATATCTTGTGGTATAATACAAGTGCAGAGCCGGTTAAGGAATAGAACACCGCAGAGGCTTGAGGACCGGTTTCGTTATTTTTACGGCAGCACAAGAACATTCCAATCGGTGAATTGGAGAGTTCCAATCTTTGAATAAGTCCGATAAACGGGATATTAAACAAATGTTCCGAACATTTGCCTTGACTTTTGCAAAAGGCGTGGTATAATAAAAGCAGATAGAACAAACGTTTTAATTTGTTCGCTTCAGATAGGAGTGGTTGAGAATGTCAGCGGGTGTTGTAATTCGAACGGTGCTGGAGGCACTTGCCGTTTTATTATTTATCGCAGCTCTTTTAAATGAGAAGAAGATCATAGCATTTGAGCGCAGGCTCGTCCTGCGTTTCCGTACCTACCGTGCATCAAAAAGCGCGGCGGTTGCGCAGCAGGATGTCTATTGCGCACGGGAGACGGTTCGCAGAAGCGAGCGCCAGGCGGCAGCTCCGGCTGTTTCCGCATCCCGCCGTACACGGCGTCCGATGCGCTCCCGTTCGCGCAGGCCGGCTGCTTAACCGGGGAAAAGACGATCATGATAAAAGGGTGCTTCCGGGAAGCGCCCTTTTTTAATATGAGGGGGAGCCAATGAGCCGAAAACGTACGGGAATCCGCCTGGTACAAAAAGAAGATGGGGCAGCGCTTCGGAGTATCTATGCCCAGTATATGGACACGCCGGTTACTTTTGAGTATCGGCTTCCGACGGTCGCGGAGTTTACACAGCGGATCGCCGGAATTATGGAGGAATACCCCTGGTTGGTCTGGGAGGAACAGGGGAGGGCCGTCGGTTATGCCTATGCCCATCGTCAGATG
>X72_Ural_Owl__coassemble_130_pt1 | contig 14020 bp, 9 predicted proteins | sample X72_Ural_Owl__metabat2_high_PE_004 | metagenome-assembled genome bin X72_Ural_Owl | reverse complement strand
CGATTAAAACAGAACGGGGCATACGGTCCCTGTTCTGGCACAGGGAGGGCTTTCCCCCGGCTTTCGTTTCCCACGGAAATCTGTTTTGTATGAACCAAACGGCGAATTTCCCCCGACTGTAAAAACACCGGCCGGTCCGAATGGACTGGCCGGTGTTTCGTGTTCCGGACAACCGGTTTATTCTTTTTCTGCATCCTGAGGTGGAACAACATCCGATTCCGCTTCTCCGGGAGTCTCCTCCGGAAGAACATCCGCTTTCTGATCCGCTGTGCCTGTCTCCAGAGAGGCTGACGGTGTATCTGTCGGCGGGATTTCTGCCTCAGGCGCATCCCGTTCCCCGGACGGTTCACCGCTGTCCGGATCAGACGTCCCGGTCTCAGCAGCCGGCGGCTCCGGATCGATCGGCTCGTTCTTCATGAGCTTATCAAACACTGCTCCACTGCACTTTTCGTTCGCAATCAGGTATTCCGCCACGCGGGACATCTCCTCCATATGGCTCTCCAGAATATCATGGCAGCGCTGATAGGCGTGGAGAATGATCTTATTGACCTCCTCGTCGATCTCCGCCGCAACCTCCTCGGAATAGTTGCGCATATGGTTGTAATCTTTGCCGAGAAAAACCTCGTCGTTATCCTTTCCGAACGCAATGGGGCCAAGTTTCTCGCTCATACCGTATTTGGTGACCATCTTACGGGCAATATCTGTTGCACGCTCGATGTCATTGGACGCGCCAGTGGAGATATCGCCCATGGTCAGCGCCTCCGCGACACGGCCGCCAAGCAGAACGACGATCCCGTCGAGCATATCGTTTTTAGTGGTATAGCTCTTATCCTCTGTGGGCATGGACATGGTATAACCGCCCGCCATCCCGCGCGGGACAATGGAGATCTCATGCACCGGATCCTGACTGGGCAGACAGTAGGTGGCAATCGCGTGGCCGGACTCGTGATAAGCGGTGAGCTTTTTCTCCTTTTCACTCATCTTGTGCGAACGCTTCTCAGTTCCGACAACGACCTTGATCGTCGCCTCCTCAATCTCCTTCATGGTGATAGACTTATATCCCCTGCGCGCCGCAAGAAGCGCCGCCTCGTTGAGCAGGTTCTCCAGATCCGCCCCAGTAAAGCCCGCAGTGGAGCGCGCAATCACGCCCAAATCCACATCCGGGGCCAGCGGCTTATTCTTCGCATGCACCTTCAGGATTGCCTCTCGGCCCGTAATATCGGGATGGCCGACCGTCACCTGACGGTCAAAGCGCCCCGGACGCAGCAGAGCCGGATCCAGAATATCCGGGCGGTTGGTCGCGGCGATGATAATGATCCCCTCGTTCGCGCCAAAGCCGTCCATCTCAACAAGCAGCTGGTTGAGCGTCTGCTCGCGTTCATCGTGCCCGCCGCCCATACCGGCGCCGCGGTGGCGGCCGACCGCGTCGATCTCGTCAATAAAGATAATGGCAGGGGAATTTTTCTTGGCCTCCGAGAACAGATCGCGCACACGCGAGGCCCCGACACCGACGTACATCTCCACAAAGTCCGAACCGGAGATGGAGAAAAACGGAACGTTCGCCTCACCCGCTACGGCGCGGGCCAGCAGCGTTTTACCGGTGCCGGGCGGTCCCACCAGTAGGACGCCCTTGGGGATCCGGGCGCCGAGGTCGTTGAACTTGAGCGGATCCTTGAGAAATTCCACGATCTCGCTGAGCTCCTCTTTCTCCTCGTCCGCACCCGCTACGTCGTCAAAGGTGGTCTTTCGCTTTTCATCCTTGGCCTGCTTGACGCGCGCCTTGCCAAAGGAGAGCGTGCGATTGGTTTCATTGGTCATGGTCTGATTCATCTTGCGCATGACATAGATGATGACCAGAACCAGCACACCCATCAGCACCAGCGTCGGAATCATGGATACCCACCAGGAATTACTGGATCCGGGGACGTATTCCGCCTTTACCGGGGCGTCCGGATGCGCCTTATTGTATTCCATGACCCGATCGTGTACGTCCTGAATAAACAGGCTCGTATTCGGCACCGCATACTCCAGCACCTGGTCTCCGGAATCCACCGTCTTATATTTCAGGGTTCCGCTGCTCATATTCAGCGAGTACTCCGTAACCTTGTTCTGGTCAAACAGGCTGACAATCTGATAATAAGACAGCTTTTCCTGTTTGGGCTGCTGATTGACCGAAAAATAGACGATGCCGGCAATCAGCAGGGCCGGAATCAGAATATAGGGAAGATAGGCCAGCCATCGTCTGGGGGAACGGCCCGTATTCTTTTTATTCAACAACAATCAACTCCTGTCAATGGGCTTTATTTGGAGTAAACCTCCTCCCGGAGCACGCCGAGATAGGGCAGATTCCGGTATTTTTCGTCATAATCGAGGCCATAGCCGACGACAAACTCGTCCGGAACGCTCGCCCCGACATAATCCGGGACAATCTCCGCACGGCGGCGCTCCGGTTTATCAAGGAACGTACAGATCCGAACGCTGGCCGGGCCGCGATCCATCAGCATTTTTTTCAGATAGCTGAGCGTCACGCCGCTGTCCAGAATGTCCTCCACGATCAGCAGATCGTATCCCGCCAAATTCAAATCCAGATCCTTAACGATCTTGACCACTCCGGACGACTTTACTCCGGATCCATAACTGGACACCGCCATAAAATCAATCCGGCACGGCACGTCGATCGCCCGCATCAGATCCGCCATAAAGACCACAGAACCCTTGAGCACACTGACCATAAGGAGATTTTTGCCCCGATAGTCCTCCGTTATGCGTCTGCCCAGTCCGGAAACGATCCGGCGGATCTCCTCCTCGCTGAGCAGAATCCTCTTAATATCTTCTCTCATATCTTCCTCCAAATACGTATCTGATAAAAACGATCGGTATTCGGCCCGACACATGCGCGTTCATCCGGCCCAAGGCCCTCGGCCCAGAGCACACCGCATTCGTCGCTGAGGATCACGCAGGAGCGGCGTACAGAAAGCGGCGCATGAAATTCATTAAATAATTTTTTGAGCTTTTTCCGGCACCGTCCGGGCATTTTCAGCATATCGCCGGGCAATCTGGAACGGATGACTGCTTTTCTCCTTATTTTATCACAATCAATACAAATATCCAAGCCTTCATTTTTAAACTTTTTGTGTCCAAAATCCCCAGGTACAATCTCTGCCGTACCGCCGGGAATGGGATGGACGCCCTCCCTTAACGGAATACAGAAGGGAACAAACGGATCCTCCGGGACTGGAAAGGTGAGAATCCCGCCGGAGACGACGGTATCCGTTCCGCCGTTCAGGGAAGCCCTGCCTCCGTGCTTCAGCAGCTCCTCCGCCTTTATGATATGTTTGCGCTCCGGCATGACGCCGCCGTGCCGGTACAGAAGGCAGTACAGCGCGCGGTGGCGGATAGGCGCATCCAGTCCCGCTAACTGTGCCGCGTCATAGCCCTTCTCCCTTTCAGCCCTGCATACCGCCTCCTGTGCCAACCGGTCCAGATAGGCTTCATCCTCCCGTACGTCGGCCAGAAAGCGCCGCGCCGCATCCTCCGCCGACGGATTAAGCTGACGGATCAGCGGCATCCAGTCCAGCCGGATCCGGTTGCGGGTATATTCCCGGCTGGAATTGGACGCATCCGTCCGATATGAAATAGAATGGGCCGCACAGTATTCCTCCACCTGAGAGCGGGTGCACTCGATCAGCGGGCGCACCGTATGGCCTCGTACCGGCGGGATCCCGCAAATCCCGCGCAGCCCGGAGCCTCGAGCCAGATGGTAGTAGAGCGTTTCCATGCTGTCGGAGAGCGTGTGTGCCGTCGCGATAAGGGCATCCCCGCCCAGCGAGGCAAAAAATGCATACCGCACCCGTCGTCCGCATTCCTCCAGCCCAATCCCCTCCTCCTCCGCCAGCGCGCGGACATCCGTCCGTTGGACATGGAGGGGAATCGAGAGCCGCTCACACACGGATCGCACAAACTGCTCGTCGCCGTCTGATTCCGTGCCTCGCAGCAGGTGGTTGACATGCGCCGCCTCCAGTGCCCATCCCCGGTCCGTGCGCAGGGAGGATAAAAAAAACAGGAGCGCCATGGAATCCGCACCGCCGGAAAGCGCAACGATCACGCGCGCTCCGGGTGCGAGCATTCCATAACGCTCCATGGTATTCATAGCCTGCTGATCCAGCGATTCATTCATGTTCATTCACCAAAATTTTCGGCAAGGGTCGTAAAGAGTGTGAACTCCGAATTCCATCCGAGCTTGACCGTCTCGGTCGGGCCGTGGCGGTTTTTGGCCACAATCAGCTCGACGATGCCGTTGGCCGGCCTGGGTGCGTTGGGAACCTGCGCGCCGCCGTCGCCCTCGTCCTTATCATAATAGTCGTCCCGATACAGCATCATGACAATATCGGCGTCCTGCTCGATGGAACCGGACTCCCTCAAGTCCGCCAGCTGGGGACGGTGGGACTTTCCGCGCCCCTCCGTCACACGGGAGAGCTGCGCCAGTGTAACGACAGGGACGTTCAAATCCTTGGCCATCAGCTTGAGGTTCCGCGTGATGTCGGAGACCTCCTGCACGCGGTTGTCGCTGCGCGAGCCGGATTTCATCAGCTGAAGATAGTCGATGAAGATGCAGTCCACGTCTTTCATCCGCCTCACGCGCGCTTTCATTTCCGGTGCGGTGATGGTGGAGGTATCGTCAAAATAGAGCGGGCAGTCGTTAAGCTGGATTGTCGCCTCACCGAGCCGAACCCAGTCGTCCGGATCCAGCTCGCCGCTGCGCATCTTCACGCTCTGCACGCGGGAGTGCATGGAGAGCACACGCTGGGCAAGCTGCTCCTTGTTCATTTCCAATGAGAAAAAGAGGACCTTTTTATGGGCCTTGAGCGCCACGTTGAGCGCCATATTCAGCGCAAAGCTGGTCTTACCCATGGCGGGCCGCGCACCCACGATCACCAGATCCGATTTATTCAGGCCGGAGATGACTTTGTCGAGAGCGGAAAAGCCCGTAGACGTCCCCAGATACTCCTCTTTGTTTTCCGAGGTGATCTTATGCAGATGGTCATAGACCTCGTTGACGATAATATCCCCAATCTGGGCCGGCCCGCCCGTATTCCGACCGCGGCGGATGTCATAGATCCGCTGCTCCGCAGAGTCGAGCAGGATATCCGGGGAATCCTGCTGCTCCATGGCGGAATGGATAATATCGCGCGAGGCCTCGATCAGAGAACGGACGTAATACTTATCCCGCACGGTTTTCGCATAGGCTTCCACATTCGCCGTGGTGGGGAAGGCATCCAGCAGGCGGAACAGGTATTCCTTGCCCTCCTCATCACGGAACACATTGTCCCGCCGGAGCATTTCCAGCAGGACGAGCGGATCCACCTTATTGCCCGTTGCGTCAATGCTGACCATGGTGGAAAAAATGGCCTGATGGCGCGGCAGGTAAAAATACTCCGGCTTGAGAATCAGCAGTACCTGCGCCATACACTCCGGCTCCTTGAGAATACAGCCGAGGACGGCCTGTTCCGATTCCACGCTGTGCGGCATTTCCGCCTCATTCACTTGTGCGAACGGCATTTCATCCATAGCGGAACTTACTCCTCACTGACCGCAACATAAACGGTCGCGGTAATCCCATAATTGAATTTCACGGTGGCCGTATAGGTTCCGAAATTCTTAATCTCTTCCACCTCGACCTTCCGTTTATCGACCTGAACGCTGTAATCGGCCGCCAGACGGGTCGCGATATCCTTGGCGGTAATGGAACCGAACAGACGGCCGTTGGTCCCCGCCTTGGCGGTCATGCGGATCGTCTCCCCGCCGATCTTTTTGGCAAAGGCCTGCGCCTGCCTGGTCTCGACATCAATACGGTGCTGCTCGGACGCTTCGCGCCCTTTCAGCTCCGAGAGCGCCTGTGCATTGGCCTCTACCGCCAGCTTCCGCGGAAAAAGAAAATTGCGGGCATATCCGTCGGAGGTCTCGACGAGCTGTCCCCTCTTGCCGAGCCCCTTTACATCCTGAGACAAAATTACTTTCATGGTTCATCCTCCGTCTGCGCGTCGCCAAAGGACGCATAATATTTATCGATCTCTGACAGCAGGCGCACCTTGGCGTCCGTCAGGCTGATATCGTCGAGCTGGGCCGCCGCCATAGTCTGATGGCCGCCCCCTCCCAGCGCCTCCATCATGAGCTGGACGTTGATTTTCCCCATGCTCCGGGCGGAAATATTGACCATTCCATCCGAGGGATAGAGGACAAAGGAGGCCTTTACCCCGGTGATGTTAAGCATTTCATCCGCCGCCTGGGAGGAAAGCACCCGGATGTCATGGTCCGCCACATCGGCAATGGCAATCGCGCACTCCCGGTAAACGTCCGCGCTGGAGACAATGGTATTGCGTATTTTATAATCCTCGATATCGTCTGTAAAGAGCTGCTTGACGCTGATGATATCCGCGCCGCAGCTTTTCAGATAAGCCGCCGCCTCGAAAGTGCGCACGCCCGTACGCATGATAAAATTGCGTGTGTCGAGCATGATTCCGGCGAGCAGCGCCTCGGCCTCAAATTTACCCACGACGGGCTTGTTGCCGCGCTGGCCCATATACTGGAGCAGCTCCGCGACCATTTCCGAGGCCGAGGACGCCCCCGGCTCGTGGAAGAAAATCAGCGCGTTGTCGATATGGTCCACAACTTTGCGGTGGTGGTCGATGACAATCACCGCCCTTGCGGCGCGGTAGAGCTCGGGGGACTCGACAAAATCCGGCCGATGAGTATCCACAATAACCAGCAGGCTCTTTCGGGTCAGGATCTGCATGGCGCGGTCCGGCTCAATAATCATGCCGCCCTTTCCCTGCTCCTCCATCCGTTTGACCAGAGGGGTGGTGAGCGTTTTATCGCGGGCCATGACGATATAGGCCTCTTTTTTCTGCGCAAGCGCCTCGCTGTACATGCCGATCGCCGCACCAAGCGCGTCCAGATCGGCAAACCGATGGCCCATAATCAGGACATTCTCGCTGCCCTCGATCAGCTCCTCGATTGCGGTGGCCGTGATACGGGTATGTACCTTGGTCCCCTTTTCGATACCCATGGATACGCCGCCAAAAAATTCATAGACGTCGCGCTGCTTGATCGCCGCCTGATCCCCTCCGCGGCCCAGCGCCATATCCAGCGCCTGCTTGGCTTTATCGCCGCTGTCTTTGAGACTGTCTCCCCGCCCCACTCCGATGGAAAGGGTCAGCCCCTTGACCTGCGCATAGGTGTAGCGCCGCATTTTTGCAAGGACGCTGAATTTGTCCTCAATCATTTTATCGAGCTGCCGGTCCTCCGTCACCGCGACAAACCGCCCGTCCCCGAGCCGGCACATAAAAGCGGGAAATTCGGACATCCAGTTCTCAATAATCTTTTCCACTCCGCCCGTCACGGCCGCACGCTCGGAGTCGCGGAGATTCTGTGTGACCTCCGTCAGATTGTCGGAAGCGATATACATCACGGCCGGATGCATCCCCTCATAATCCGCCGCGATTTTCTTCAGCGACGTGTCATCCACAAAGATCAGCACATAAGCCGGCACCCCTCCGGATTTACTCCGGCTGAGCATTCCGGCGTAGACCGTATACATCCGCTCCCCGTATTCCGCCGGTGTACTGCCCAGATCCGCCAGTTCCCCAAGCGTGACATCCCCAATCAGGGCGCTGACATGCTCTCCCAGCAGCTCGCGGTCGTCGATTACGCGCGCCTTAAACAGATCGTTGTACCAGACGATCGCGCCCTCCGCATCGGCCGTTACCACCGGGAGGGGGAAATTCTCCACGGATTCCTTCTGGGCAAAGTCAAAAGCGTTGTTCAGCCGCTTTACCGAGCTGCCGACCCTGCTCTTCATCCGATAGAACAGGAGAACAGAAACTCCGGCCAATACGGCGAGCGCCGCCAGCTCTGCCAGAGCGAGCTGCCAGTCCCCGAGGGCAAAGGCCGCAATAATAAATGCAGCTGCCGCCACGGCGGCTATGGAAGAAACCACCATCTCTGTACGGAACTTTTTCATGACAACCTCACACTTCCATCAGCACCGGCAGAATCATCGGGCTGCGCTTGGTACGCTCATACATCAGGCGGGAAACGTCGTCACGCAGGCGGGTCTTGATACTGCTCCATTCGCGGATATGGTTCTCCCGGCAGTCGTCCAGCGCGCGAACCGCTACCCGTTTGGCATCCTCAATTAAGGCCTCCGCCTCGCGTACATAGACAAAGCCGCGGGATACGACATCCGGTCCGGCAACCACCTCGCCGGAGGAACCGTCAATCGTTGCGACCACGACGATCAGCCCGTCCTCCGCCAAATGCTTACGGTCCTTGAGCACAACGCTGCCCACATCCCCGACACCATAGCCATCCACAAACACTTTCCCGGCGGGAACGGTCGATACCGCTTTCATCTGGTCCGGCGTAAGTTCAACAACAACCCCGATATCGGGAATCAAAATATTGCGTTTATCGATCCCCATGCTCTCAGCCAGCATTTTATTCTTCAGCATATGCTTCTGTTCGCCATGGACAGGGATAAAAAATCTGGGCTTTACCAGTCCCATCAGGAGCTTGAGCTCCTCCTGACAGGCGTGACCGGAGACGTGCACGTCATACATCCGCTCATAGATCACCTCGGCGCCGAGCTTAATCAGCTCGTTGACCACATTCCCCACGGATTTCTCGTTTCCCGGAATGGGGGTGGCGGAGATAATGACATAGTCGTTCGGCGTGATGCTGACCTTCCGGTGATCCGTCATGGCCATCCGCGTCAGAGCGCTCATCGGCTCTCCCTGACTGCCCGTCGTGATGAGGACGATTTTGTCATTGGGATACCGATTGAGCATATCAATGCTGATGAGCAGACCGTCCGGAACGCGGAGATACCCCAGCTCGGAACCGATCGCCACCACATTTTCCAAACTTCTGCCGGAGAGCGCAACCTTACGCCCCAGACTCTGTGCAATATCCATAATCTGCTGCACGCGGTGAATATTCGAGGCAAACGTCGCCACGATGATCCGGCGATCCCGCGCCTTGCGGAAGAGCGTCTCAAAGGATTCGCCCACCTTCTTTTCGCTGGCGGACAAACCGGGGCGCTCCGCATTGGTGGATTCGCACATCATGCAGAGCACACCCTCCTGCCCCAGCTGGGCAAAACGCGCCAGATCCGCCATTCCTCCGTCGATTGGGGTGGGATCAATTTTAAAGTCTCCGGTGTGAACAATCACTCCAATGGGCGTGTGGATCGCAAAGGCCAGCGCGTCCGGGATAGAGTGGTTCACATGGATCATCTCCATCTCAAACCGGCCTTTTTTAATCCGGTCGCCGGGCTTGACGACATTCAGCCTGGACCGCCCAAGAAGGCCGTGCTCCCTCAGCTTTCCCTCGATCAGGCCAATGGTCAGACGGGTGCCGTACACGGGAATATTGACCCGCTTAAGAAGATAGGCCAAACCGCCGATATGATCTTCATGCCCATGGGTAATAAAAATACCGCGAATCCGGTCCGCATTGCGCTCCACATAGGTGAAATCCGGGATCACCAGATCCACCCCCGGCATATCCGCGTCCGGGAATGCCAAGCCGCAGTCGACGAGGATCATATCATTCCCGCACTCAAAAAGCGTCATATTTTTTCCAATTTCATTAATTCCGCCCAGGAAAGCGATCCGGACCGGCGTCTTACAAACGGTGCCTTTTTTAGCCGGCCGGCGCCCGCGCGGTGCCGCCGTCTGCGGCTTGCTCTCCTTACCGGGAGCTTTCGGAGGGCGGCCCGGCCTTTTGGCAGACGGAGCCGCGGCGGCCTCCGTCTTCTGTGCCGGATTCCTCCGCCGCGCCGTTCCTTTCGCCGCCTTTGCCGGTCCCCGTGAAGCGGGGAGAGAATCGAGCTGCTTTTTCCCGCGGGGGGCAGCGTCGATAATTTCCGGGACAGCGGAACGATTTGCGCCTGCGGCGCCTGATATTCTGTTTTTCTCCATTCAAATTCTCCTTATTCTTTTAAAATCATCATACCTGAACAACCCGTCGGCAACCCACCGGCGAGTTTTTAGATTTCCAAGTGATCCGGGAGGAAGAACCCCTCCCCGCAATGTTTTTATGTTCGCCGCCCGCGGGCGGCCTGTACGCAAACGGGCGTACATGTATCAACAACAGCGGTCCGGCGCCTGCCTCGCCGCCAAAACATCCCCAATTATAACGGAACCCCAACGCTCCGGATAATGTTGTATTCCTATTTATTGTAACCGGATTGCATGCGCCTGTCAAGGCTGGGCCGGTTCGGAATTTTTTTCGTCCTTTCCTTTTTTCCGCACCAGATCGCACACGTCCATGCAGATTTCCCTTGCCGTCTCCATGCTGGTTGATTCGGCAAGTATCCGGAATCTGGTTCCGGTACGCGACGGGGTAATGCGAACGCACCCCTCTTTCCGCTGAAGGACGATCCCCTCCGACGGCCCGCTCCCCGTGCGGACCGATGAACCGAAAAGTTCGTACAGCCCGGACGGTGTAACCGCCGCCTCAACCTCCTGCCGGAAAAGGCGGACCTTGGGCAATTCCCCCGTCAGCTGATCGAGCGTACGGCGCCGGGTATTCATCAGATGGAGCAGGCGCACGGTGAGGAACAGCGCGTCCCGCACCCACTGCTGCTTTTTCCCAAGCTCCCGGGCGGGGCCGTCCTCCTCCCCGACGGGGGACTCTAAATAGCGCACGGCCTTTTTTCCATAACGCTCCGCCAGATCATCCAAATAGGCGGGTGCAGAAGAGGGGAGCGCCGCTTCTCCTCCGGATTTCCAGTGCTCGTTGCAGCACACCGCCAGCAGCGTCTCCCACGGGAGCTTTTGCCCGTTCTCGCTGACCGCATAGGCCGAAGTCCCGGACGGGGCGATGACAAACACCGGACGCTTTCCCTCCCGGCAGCCGAGACGGGACATACAGTCCTCCATCACCCGCGTCACGTGGGCGCTTGGGCTCTCAATCCGTGCGGAGACGGCCTTCAGCCCTTCCGGCGCCTGGCGGCAGAGCTCCTGCCGGTACATCATCCGTACGCTGCTCATATCGGAAATATCGCGGCAGCGCTCCTCCGAGCACTGCGTATAATCCGCCTTGCGCAGCCGTGCTTCCATATCCCGCTCCGTATAGCGGTGGATCGGGAACCCGCCCGCCGCAAACAGATGCAGGCCCCCTCCCTTTGCATCGGTGAGGAATGCCCCGGAGGACAGATTGCAAAAGGAGGTAAAAAACATCAGCTGCGCCTCAAAGCAGTCGCCAAAATCCCACACATGACTGCCGCACATCATCATTCCTGCCGTCACCGCCAGCTTGCGCGCGCGCGACGCCCGGCTTCCCTCGCAGGCAATCCCGACCCGTTTGCCCGCCTGAGAGCTGGCCAGAGCCTCCCCGAGCCGAACGCAGACCTCCGGGGAAAAGGACAGCTCCGGGCTGATTCCGTCGTCTGAAAAAACGTGCAGCGACGCGCCGCCGTATTTGCAGTTTTCATCCACGACGGCTCCGGATTCAATAATCTTCCGGGGCCATATCAGGACGTTCTGGCGGACGCTGGCATTCTCCCGGAGCATGGCGGAGGAACCGAGCACCCCGCCCTCATAGATGCTCGCCCCGATCCCAACACCCGCGCCGGGTCCAATCACGGCATCCACCGCTGAAGCGTGTTCCGCCAGAGCCGCCCCGCGCAGAACAATGCTTCCACGCGCCCGTGCACCGGGCGCGAGACGGCAGCCGTCGTCCAGAACGGTGTAGCTTCCCACTACCGCCCCGCCTCCGATCTCCACCCCGTCGCCGATATAGACCGGCGGTTCAATACTGTAATCGCCGGGAGGTAGCTCCGACGCACAGTAGATTCCCTGGGAGAGCTGAGGCGGCATTTTACAGTGGACGCTTCCGGTGAGCATATCCCTCTGGCAGCGGATATACGCGGGGATATCCCCGATATCGCACCAATATCCCGTTGCCTGATAGGCAAAAAGCTCCATCCCGCGGCGCATCATTTCCGGAAACAGATCCTTTGCGAAATCAAAGCTCTGCCCATCCGGGATCAGCTCCAGACAGGCCGGATTCAGAATATAGATCCCGGTATTGGCCGTATTGCATACGGCCTGCCCCCAGCCGGGCTTTTCGATAAAGCTCTCCACACGGTTTTCCCGGTCATAGCGCACCAGGCCGTATTCCCTCGGGTCGTCCACCCGGCACACGGCGATGGTCGCCGCGGCCCCCGCCGCCTCATGGAACTTGAGCATTTTATCCAGTTCATAGTCGCACATAGCGTCACCGCTGATGACCAGAAACGGCTCTCGGTAATCCCGGGCCGCATTTTTTACACTGCCCGCCGTACCAAGCGCCTGTTCCTCCACGACAAAGTCCAGCCGGATCCCCTTGTATGTGCCGTCTGGAAAATGCGTACGGATCTCATCCGGCAGATATTTGAGCGTGAGGGCCGCCTGCGTGACCCCGCACTGGGCAAGCAGTTCCAGAATATATTCCAGAATCGGGCGTCCGCACAGGCGCATCATCGGCTTGGGCGTGTCACAGGTCAGCGGCCTGAGCCGCGTTCCCTCTCCCCCTGCCATAATTACAGCTTTCATCAACAAAATCCTCCCCAAAATCGTTACCGGATTAGTATTGGCGGAGGAGCGGTTTTTTAACCGTCCGCCCTTGTGAAAAAGAGGGAATCATGATAAAATTTTTTTAACGCCAAACAAGGAGGACGATATGAGCACACAATCACGTTATCAGGTCCAGATGTATACGGACGGCGCCTGCTCCGGAAATCCGGGCCCGGGCGGATGGGGGACGATTTTGCGCTGCCGCGGGACCGAGCAGGAGCTCAGCGGAGGAGAGCGCGAGACCACCAACAACCGCATGGAGCTGACCGCCGTCATCGAAGGGCTGAAAGCGCTGAAAAAGCCCTGTGAGATTGAAATTTATACCGACTCCAAATACGTAGTGGACGGAATTACCAAGGGCTGGGCCCGGAGCTGGAAAGCCAACGGATGGCGCAAAAAAGACAAAAAGCCCGCGCTCAACCCCGAGCTGTGGGACGAGCTGCTCACCCTGCTGGATCGGCACACCGTCCGTTTTAATTGGATCAAAGGCCATGCCGGACATCCCGAGAATGAGCGATGTGACACAATGGCCGTAAAGGAATCTCAAAAATTTCGTTAAGGGCGACAAATTGTATCATTCTTTACAAACAGTTAAATAACCAGCCCTTAATTCCTTAAACTTTTCTTAATAATGGCGCTTTTCCTTGAATCCCTGCTGAAAAAAGAAATATAATGAATTTCAGAACATTGTGAGAGGAGATCAAGTATGAGAAGCAGCCTCATCCGGATTTTATCATTATCCACTGCCGCGGCAATGGTTTTTACCTTTTCTTCCTGCTCCGGCGGGGAAGACCCGCTTGAGAGTACATCGGAGGATCCTGCCGTTGCAGCGGCAGGCAGTATAGAGCCGTCGGAGGTTCCGATCGATTCCACACAGGAGGAAACGGGAACCCTTTCGCCGGAGGCTCCCTCCCCCGAGACAGCCGCCCCGGCTCAGTCGCCGCTCACCAATCAGGCGCTGGCGATAGAGGCCTATAATCGTGCGGCCAACGATGTCAAGACCTCCAGACCCGCTATGCATAAAGAGAGAAAAACAGAGTTTGTCAGCTTGGGAGAGGGCGGAGATCTTCTTGGCGGAATGTCCGGATTGATTAACCGTTTGATTCCCCAGCCGCAGGATGAACCATATGAAAGCGGAACCAATTATGATAATATTTTTCCCGCACTGGGCCAATCCTGGTCCAGCAGGCTGACAGCAAACGAGGTGCAGTCCGTCTCCTGCAGGGAAGAGGGAAACAATTATGTGATCGACATGACGCTGGTCACAGAGACCATTCCCACCTCGGTTTCCGATTACTCGACCACCAAGATTGGAAAGGCAATGGGGGTCAACTCCGGCGCTGAACTGCAAAAAGGAGCTGGAGGAGGCCTGACCGGATGGGACCAGACCTATAAAGACT